>ERZ1645185.1245-NODE-1245-length-10492-cov-9.112389_pt1 | contig 10492 bp, 9 predicted proteins | sample MGYA00575351_ERZ1645185 | MGnify/ENA primary metagenome ERZ1645185 (study PRJEB40838, sample SAMN11284767) | freshwater sediment metagenome | isolation source: river sediment | host: Sediment | place: India: Jana village, Kanpur | collected 2015-12-17 ... | reverse complement strand
TGAACAGGTGTTTGGGCGTGATGACAATGTTTTAACCAAGTTGCTTATTTTTTAATCAATGAGAAACACGCCTTATATATCAATAAGTTGACAGTTGCTGTGGTGGAGAAACAATGACCTAATTGCCACCAATGGATTTTTCACCTGAGCTGCTTATGCTGTTGAAAAGGTTTCACGTCCGAAAGCCATTCATCAAGCGTTCAGAGCCTGTCGGTAACGGCTGAATCGGAAATGTTTCACGGGTTACAGGAACAGCAGCGTCAACACAAGGTTGATGACAAATCCGAATGCCAATAAAGGCAGGTAGGCAAAACCGATGGCCAGAAATTTGAACCCCGTCATTTTCCAGCTTTGTCCATAAGCCTGTTTCAGGCAAAGAAAAAAGTAGATCGGAACCCAGAGCATCAGCGCACCGGCCAATTGCGCGCTCAGATTCTGCCAGCTGGACGGCAATCCCGCCCAATTCTCCAGCGTGCTGAACACCGCCAGCATGGAAATGATGGACAGAAGGAAGCTGTGGTTATGCAGTGCCACGATCATGTGTTCCATGAACAGGCGGCGCTGGAAGATATAGAAGATTTTCAGCAGCAACGCGAAGAACGGCAGGATTATCAGCAAGGCCTGAGGGGTGGCCGCCAGCGCGGCGTGCAACAGCTGCATCCATTCCCTTTTCTTGACGGCGGTCTCGAGCCGTCCAAGCCGCGTGTTAATCAGGTCATTGCCGATATCCGGCAGCCATGCGAGCCGGATCGGATTGGTTTCGGCATGCCAGGGCTTGCCATTGAAATTGCCGATGGTGAACTGCATGTCTTCGTCCGTTTTTCCGCCATCGTCGTCGATCTGCATGAGGGTTCCGGCCTCGGCGGCGATATCGACGCTCTGCTGGACGAGGAAGAAGGTCACGATGCTCAGGAAAAAATACAGTTTCAGCGGCGATACGTAATGCATGCGCCGGCCTTCGAAATACTCCCGGCTCAAAAAGCCCGGCCGCAGCAGCAGCGGCTTGAGCGTGCGCAGCAGTTTGGCGTCGAGGTTGAGCACATCGGTGAAGAACTCGCCCATGAGTTGCCCGAAATGGCGCACGGCCGATTTCTGCCTCTGTCCGCAGAATCCGCAATACGGCGCGCTGACCGCATTCAGGCAGTTCGGACACAGGCGTTTGCGGGCGACATCCAGGCTCATGGCTACCCTGTTAAACTAATCAATCATCAGGCTCACACTATGACCCATTCGGCCTCACACTGGCAACGGCTCCGTCAGGAGTCGCGCATCAGCTTCAAACTGGCATTACCGATTGCGCTCGGCCAGCTCGCATCGATGGCGATGAACGTGGTCGACACCCTGCTCGCCGGACGGCATGGCGCCACCACCTTGGCCGCTGTCGCGGTCGGCAGCGCGATCTGGTCGCTGGCGCTGCTGATCTGCGTTGGCATCATGTTGGCGATCCCGCCGACGGTGTCGCAGCTGGACGGTGCCGGACGCCGCGCCGAAGTCGGCCCGGTCTGGCGGCAGGCGCTGTGGCTGGCTTTACTGCTTGGCCTGCTGCTGTTGGCGTTCATGCGCTGGAGTCCGCAACTGCTGATCTGGATGCACATCGCTCCGGCCGTGCTGGCGCCAGCCACCGAGTTTCTGCAAGCAATCAGCTGGGGCGCGCCGGGCTTGGCGTTGTTTTTCGCGACGCGTTACCTGAGTGAAGGATTGTCGTGGTCGAAACCGACGTTGGTGTTCGGCGTGGCCGCACTGCTGTTGCTGGTGCCGGTCGGTTATACCCTGTTATTCGGCTTCGGTCCGATTCCCGCCTTGGGCGCGGCAGGCCTCGGGTATGCAACCGCTCTGGTGATGTGGCTTGAATTCCTGGCCTTTGCCGGCTATCTGCATTATTCCCAACATTTCGCGGATCTTGGCCTGTTGTCCCGCTTTGACTGGCCCAACTGGCGTGTCATAGGACAGCTGTTGGTATTGGGGGTGCCGATGGGCATCGCCATCCTGATGGAGGGCGGTCTGTTCGTGGCGACGGCTTTGCTGATCGGGCAATTGGGCGTGGTCGCTGTCGCGGCGCACCAGATTGCGTTGAATGTCGCCAGCGCCACATTCATGATCCCATTGGGTGTGGCTCTGGCCACCACCGTGCGGGTCGGCAATGCCGTCGGCGCCGGCGACGTTTCCGGAATCCGTTGGGCGATGAAAGCCGGGCTGCTGCTGGTGCTGATCACCCAGGCCGGTTCAGCCCTGCTGCTCATTTTCGGCGGAACACTGATCAGCCGCTGGTACACCGATGATGCCGCCATCGCCAGTATGGCGGCTACGCTGATGGTGTTCGCCGCCGTCTTCCAGTTCCCCGACGGAATCCAGGCGCTATCCGGCGGCGCATTGCGCGGCCTGAAAGACACCAAAATTCCGGCCATCATCACCGTTTTCGCCTATTGGGCGGTCGGGTTGAGCGCCGGATTGGTGCTTGCCAAGGTCTTCGGCCTCGGTGCGCAGGGTTATTGGCTGGGTCTGACGGCGGGATTGAGCGTCGCCGCCATCCTGCTTTTCCTGCGCTTTCAGCGCTTGGTCGGCAAACTGGCGCAGGCATGACTTTCCGTACACGACCCAGCCAGGTGAATCGGGTATTCTAAGAGCCTGAATCCAGGAGTTTCTCCGCCATGAGCGCTGCCCAACCCGGCCCAATCCGTGTTTTTTTCCGCACCCTGTGGAGTGCAGTCAACTTCACCAACCACCTGCTGTTCAATCTGATCATGCTGTTTGTCCTGCTGGCGATCATCGCGGTGATTTCGGCCGGGATGTCGGCCAAGTCGTTCACCCCGCTGAAGGAAAAAACCGCTTTGGTGCTGGACCTGGATGGGATTCTGGTCGAACAGCGCAGCATCGACACCATCAGTTCAGCCTTGGCCGAAGCCCAGGGCGACGGCGAGCGCGAAATCCGCCTGCGTGATGTGCTGCGCGTCATCGAGGCCGCCAAGACCGATCCGAACATCAGTCACTTGGTGTTGAGCACTGACGGCATGATGGCGCAGGGCATGGCTTCAACGCGGGAAATTGCCGCCGCCCTGCAAGATTTCAAAACCAGCAAGAAACCGGTATACGCCTTCGCCGAAAATTACGAGCAGAGGCAATACCTGCTCGCTTCGCAGGCCGATGAAGTGTTTCTGGATCCGGACGGCAGTTTTTTCCTGGAAGGCCTTGGACGTTACCGGCTGTTCTACCGTGAAGCCCTGCAAGACAAGCTGCAACTGGATGTGCACCTGTTCCGGGTCGGCGAATACAAGTCGGCGGCCGAGCCGTTCATCCTCGATGCCGCTTCCGAAGAGTCCAAGCAGGCCGACCTGTACTGGATGAACGACATCTGGCAACGCTACTTGCAGCAGATCGGCAAGGCCCGCGGCATCGCTCCCGAAGCCATTACCCGTTCGATCGATGAGCTGCCGGCCCGTCTGGCCGCCGCCAAAGGCGATCTGGCGCAGCTGGCACTCGATGAAAAATGGGTCGACGGCCTGAAGACATCCTACGAAATGGAGCAGTATCTGGTCGAGCAGGGCGTGGCGTTCGACGAGGACAATGATACTTTCCGGCAGATCGGCATGATTGATTACCTCGGCCACGTCAACAACGCCAGATTGGCCAAGCCGCAGAAGGATGCCACGATCGCGGTGGTGGTGGCGCAGGGCGATATTCTCGACGGCGAACAGCCGCAGGGCACGGTCGGCGGCATCACCACCTCGGCCTTGATCCGCGCCGCACGCGAGGACGAGACGGTCAAGGCGCTGGTGCTGCGTGTCGACTCTCCCGGCGGCGCGGTGTTCGCGTCCGAGCAGATCCGCCGTGAGGTGGTATTGACCAAGGCCGCCGGAAAGCCGGTGGTGGTATCGATGGCCAATGTCGCGGCTTCCGGGGGGTATTGGATCTCGATGGATGCCGACAAGATCTACGCCGACGAATCCACCATCACCGGCTCGATCGGCATTTACGGCCTGATGCTGCGGGCGCCGCGTACCCTGGAAAAACTCGGCATCCGTTCCGACGGCGTCACCACCACGCCCTGGGGCGGCGCATTCGACATCTCGCGTCCGATGGACGCCGCGACCGGGCAGGTCATCCAGAGCGTCATCGAGCGCGGCTATGCGCAGTTCATCGGCAAAGTCGCCAAAGCCCGTGAGCTGAGCACCGAGCAGGTCGACGGCAATGCCCGTGGCCGGGTCTGGAGCGGCGCCCAAGCCAAGCAAAAAGGACTCATCGACGCCTTCGGCGGCCTGAATACGGCCATCAACGACGCCGCATCGCGAGCCAAGCTCGGCAAGGACGACTTCAAGGTCGAATACATCGAAACGCCGCTGTCACCGTTCGAACAGTTCATCGCCAATCTGGCCGGCAACAGCGAAACCCAGGGTCTGGTGCGTTGGGCCTCGCCGGCGCTTGGTCTGCTGCTGCAATCCGGCATCGGCGGGCAGGTGCAAGCCGATCTGCGCTGGCTGGACCGCGGCAACAAACCGGTCAATGCCCTGGCGCATTGTTTCTGCACATTCTAAGCGATGCAAAAGCGCTGGCGCCTGGATGGACAGACCGCGCTGATCACCGGCGCCAGCGCCGGCATCGGACGCGCGGTGGCGCATGAGCTGGCCGCGCTTGGCGCCGAGGTGCTGTTGGTGGCGCGCGACGAAGCCAAACTGGCGGCTGCCGCCGCCGAAATCGAAGACGACATCGATGGCGCGGTCGTCCGCCATTTCGCGGCCGATGTGTCCGATGCCGAGCAGCGCCAGGAAATCTTCGACTGGATCACCGATCTCGATCCGTCACTGTCGATCCTGGTCAACAACGCCGGCACCAATGTCCGCACGGCCACGCTCGAGCTCGATGACGATGATTTCGACTTCGTACTCGACACCAACGTGCACGCGCTGTTCGAGATGTCGCGGTTGGCGCATGCGTTCCTGAAGCAGCACGGCAGCGCCAGCATCGTCAACATCGGCAGCGTGTCCGGCCTCACGCACGTGCGTACCGGCCCGCTATACGGGTTGAGCAAGGCCGCCGTGCACCAGCTGACGAAAAATCTGGCCTGCGAATGGGCCAGTGACGGCATCCGGGTCAATTCGGTGGCGCCGTGGTACATCCGCACCCGGCGTACGTCTTCGGCATTGGGCAATCCGGAGTATTTCGAGGAAGTGATTTCGCGCACGCCCATGCGCCGCATCGGCGAGCCCGAGGAAGTTGCCGCAGCCGTGGCCTTCCTGTGCCTACCGGCTGCCAGCTACATCACCGGCGAATGCATCGCGGTTGATGGCGGGTTTTTAAGGTACGGGTTTTAATCCGGCTTGAAGCCATCTTGCGGTTTGAAAACATCTTAAATTGCACTATTATGGTGCAATGACTGAACCGCTTGCCCCTGCCCTCAATTCCCTCGCCACCCCGTTGTTATGGCTGGATGACGACGGCCGGATCGCCGATTGCAATACCGCGTTCTGCACCTGGCTGTCGGTCGGCAAGCGCCGCTTGCTCGGTCTGGATATCAATCAGCTCGATCACCAGGCACCGCGTCTGCGCGATCTCTGCCGGCAATGCCGTGCGCCCGAAGAACGGATGCATGCGCACCGGCTGCAGCTCAGTTTTGCCGGTCAATCGGAACATTTCGCCGATGCCGTCGTGGTCCGCGAGGTGGCGGGTTGGCGCATGGAGTGGCATCCGCGCGCCGAGTTCGACGGCGCCGATCCGGCCTTGGCATTACCGGCGGCCTTGTCGGTGGCGCTGAAAGGTCTGGCGCATGAACTGCGCAATCCCTTGGCCGGGCTGAAAGGCGCCGCACAGCTGCTGCACCGGAAAACCGCCGGGCAGCCGCAGGCGCAGGCCTTGGTGCTGCTGATCGAAAATGAAGTGGTGCGGCTGACGCAACTCATCGACCAATTCATGACGCCGGCGCCACCGAAAGCGCATGTGGCCCTGAACATCCACAGCGTGCTGGAAACCGTGCGGCAGTTGACCGATGCCGAAGCCGGCTGGGCGGTGAAGCTTGAGCGCGATTACGATCCAAGCCTGCCGGACGTGCTGGGCGATGCCGACCGGCTGACTCAGGCGATATTGAATCTGGTCCGAAATGCCCTGCAATCCGGGGCCAGCGCCGTCACCCTGCGCTCGCGCGCCGAGCATCATGTGCAGATCGCCGATACCCTGTCGAAACTGGCGCTACGCATCGAAATCGCCGATAACGGCCGCGGCGTGCCGGAAAATCTGCACGAACAGATTTTCCTGCCATTGGTGTCCGGCCGGGCCGAAGGTACCGGTCTCGGTCTGCCGTTGGCCTTGCAGATCGCCCGCGAACACGGTGGTTCGCTCAGTTTCCGCTCGCGTCCGGGCCATACCGTTTTCGCCCTGTTGATACCCGTACCCGAGGACACGCCATGAGCATGCCGGAAATCTGGCTGGTCGACGACGACGCCACCATCCGCTTCGTTCTCGGTGAGGCCCTGAAAGATGCCGGCTACCGGACCCGGGCCTTTGAAAGCGCCGACAGCGCCTTGGCCGAGCTGCGCTCCGGTGCGCTGCCTTCGCTCATTTTCACCGACATCCGCATGCCCGGCGGTTCCGGCATCGATTTTCTGGATACTGTGAAACTCGCGCATCCGGATCTGCCGATGATCGTGATGTCGGCGTTCACCGACATCCGCAATACCGCAAGTGCCTACCGCGGCGGTGCCTTCGAGTACATTGCCAAGCCGTTCGATCTCGATGAGGTGCTGGCATTGGCGCAGAAAGCCTTGCCGCAACCGCAGCTGCCACTGCAGCAAATCGCGGATACATCAACACCCCTGGAAACCGCCCTGCTTGGCAAAACCCCGGTCATGCGCGAGCTGTTCCGGCAGATCGGGCGCATGGCGCAGTTGCCGCTCGGCGTGTTGATTACCGGCGAAACCGGCACCGGCAAGGAACTGGTCGCACGCGCCCTGCATCAGGAATCGCCGCGCGCCGGCAAACCGTTCATCGCACTGAACACCGCCGCCATTCCGAGCGAGCTGCTGGAATCGGAATTGTTCGGGCACGAGACCGGCGCTTTCACCGGCGCCACTGCCCGTCACATCGGCCGGTTCGAGCAGGCGCAGGGCGGCAGCCTGTTCCTTGATGAGATCGGCGACATGCCGCTGGCGCTGCAGACCCGTCTGCTGCGGGTTCTGGCCGAAGGCGAGTTCTACCGGGTCGGCGGCCGCGAACTGATCAAGGTCGATGTCAGGGTCATCGCGGCCACGCACCAGCCGCTTGAGGACTTGGTGGAATCCAAGCGCTTCCGTGCCGATCTGCTGCATCGGTTGAACGTGCTGCGCCTGAAACTGCCGCCGCTGCGCGAACGCAAAGCCGACATTCCGCTGCTGGCGGCGCATTTTTTCGCACAGGCCGGCGAGCAACTGGGCGCGCTGCCGAAAATCCCGGGCAAGGAACTGCTGCATGCCATGCAAGAGTACCCTTGGCCCGGCAATGTCCGCGAATTGGAGAATGCCTGCTGGCGCATGGCCTCAAGCACCTCACACGAACGCCTGGAAGTCGACGACTGGCGTAATCTTGCCCATGAACCGAAACCCCCGTCGGGCTCCTGGGAAACGATGCTGGCCGAAGAAGTGCTGGCGCTGCTGCAGCACGGCCATGAACAGGTGCATCCGGCGTACAAGGCCCGCTTCGAACAGGCGCTACTCGATGCGGCACTGCAGTTCACGCGTGGCAAACGCCAGCGCGCCGCGCAGCTGTTGGGATTGGGCCGCAACACGGTCACCCGCAAGCTGGGCTCCGGGCGGAAAAGCAAGGGTGAATCATGAGCATTACGATACGACCAGCCGCGTTGGCCGATGTCGAGCGACTGGCGCATTGGGCCAAGGCCATGGCATTGGAAACCGAGCAGAAACGGCTCGCCGACGATGACATTTTCCCGGGCGTTAGACGCGCCATCGAGCAGGCGGGTTTGGCCCGTTATTTCATCGCGGAGCTTAACGACCAGCCGGCCGGTTGTTTGATGCTGACCTACGAATGGAGCGACTGGCGCAACGGCCTGTGGTGGTGGATCCAGAGCGTGTATGTCGATCCGGGCAGTCGCCGGCAAGGCGTGTACCGCGCCTTGCATGCCCATGTGCAGGCTTTGGCTGAAGCCGACCCGGGCGTGCAGGGCATCCGTCTGTACGTGGAGAAGGACAACCTTTCCGCCCAGCAGACCTATCTGTCGCTCGGCATGCATGACAGCCATTACCGGGTGTTTGAACAGAGCACGCGCAAGCGTTAGGAGCCGTTTCATGGAAGTCGCGGTATTTTCCTCGCGGGAATACGATCGGATACAACTGCGGCAGGCATTGGCAGACGGCGGCCATCGTGCCCGTTTCATCACCGAGTCCTTGTCGCTTGAGACCGCCCCGTTGGCCGAAGCTTGTCAGGCGGTTTGCATTTTCGTCAATGACCGCGCCGATGCTCCGATGCTTGAGCGCCTGGCGGCCATGGGCGTGCGTTTATTGGCGCTGCGTTGCGCGGGCACCGACCATGTCGATCTGCCGGCGGCGCGACGTCTGGGCATCGACGTCACCCGGGCCGGTGATTATTCGCCGTACAGCGTGGCAGAACATACGCTACTGCTGGCATTGGCCCTGGTGCGGCATCTGCCGCAGGCCGTGGCCCGCACCCGGGCGTTCAACTTCGCACTGGATGGGCTGGTCGGCTTCGATCTGCACGGCAAGACCGTCGGCATCATCGGCACCGGGCGCATCGGCACGGCATTCGCCGGCCTCCTGCGCGGATTCGGGTGTCAGGTGCTCGGTTACGACATCTGCCCGAATGCCGGTTTCGAAGCGCACGGCGGCCGTCCGGTGCCGTTGGCGGAACTGCAGGACCGATCCGATGTGATTTCCCTGCACTGCGCCTTGAACGCGCAGACTCGCCACCTGGTCGATGCCGGGTTTCTGGCCCGATGCAAACCCGGCATGCTGCTGGTCAACACCAGCCGGGGCATGGTGGTCGATACGGCAGCGGTGTCGGATGCTCTGGCCAACGGCCAGCTCGGCGGATTCGGCACGGATGTCTACGAACGCGAAGCGGGGTTGTTTTTCAGCGATCACAGCGGCGATGAAAGCAAGGAGCCGATGCTCAACGCTTTGATGGCGATGCCCAACGTCATTGTGACCGGTCACCAGGGCTTTCTGACCGAACAGGCACTGGCGCAGATCGGCGCCAGTGTCGCCGAAAGCCTCGGGGATTTTGCCGCGGGACGTCCGCTGAAAAACGCCGTCGCGGACTGAGCCGTCAGCGTTGCAGGATGTCGCGGGCGCTCGCGGCATCCGGACAGAAATCGAAATGCACTTCAAGCCCGTGTGCCTGCAGCAATGCGGCGATCTGCCGTTGCCGCATCTGGAACATCTGGAACCGCTGTTCCAGAAGTTCGCCATTGGTATCTCCTGAATCGGACTGCTGCAACACCCACTGGTGTTCATCGAGCAGGGCGATATGCGCGATGCCACGACTCAGGTAAACCAGTGGCTCCGGCGCCGAATCCAGCCAAGCTTCCCGCTCGGGGGCGAACAGGGCGGTTTCGATCAAAGGCCAGACCGGCTCGAGTCCGTTATGACCGTATTGCATGGCCATCATCGCCACGCCGTCGTGCAGGGTCATGTAGCGGGCATGCTCGATGGCGGCGGAAAACAGTTCCTGGGCGCATAAGGCGGTGGCGGCGCCGGCCATGCCACGTTCCATCAGCTCGGCTTCCATGCCGTTTTGAACCGGAAGCAATTGCTCCGACGGTCCGGAAATCACGAACGGGAGCCAGCGCAGCGGCCCGTCCCGGAATTCCGGCTCAGGCTGCAATCCCGCCGGCATCTGCCCATCGTCCGCGCCGAGGCAGAGCAATCTGGCCTCGGGGGATTTCGGAGCCAAATGGCTCAAGCGCGCGATTTCGGCATGAATTGGCCAGCGCGGGCGCAATATCTCGACGGGATCGAACAGCGCACCGGCCAGGCTGACATCGATATCCGTGCAGGACATGCACCAGGGCCGTAAATCCCCGGCAATCAGGGCGCCCAGCCGTTCGGCATCGGCAACAGACAGGGCGCTCCGGGCCGCGGTGGATCCGGGCCGGAATTCCAATGCCAGCAGGCCGTAGCTGTAAATGGGCTCAAACATGCGTTACCATACTCGGGAGTTTGGAAGAAATCCTGCGCTCGGCAAGGGCCCGATCATTATGCCCTAAGTCCATTTTCCGCATTTTGGGAGACGTTTCATGCAAGCAACGCGTCGTGTCGCCATTTTGGGCGGAATCCGGATCCCGTTCTGCCGCAACAATACCGCCTATTACGATATCGGCAATCTCGGGCTTTCCACCCTTGTGCTCGGCGGCTTGGTGGAGAAATTCCAGTTACAGGGCCAGATCTTGGGCGAAGTGGCGATGGGCGCCGTGCTCAAGCATTCCAGCGATTTCAATCTGGCCCGAGAAGCCACGCTGTCTTCCGGTCTGTCGCCGCACACGCCCGGCATCACCATC
>ERZ1645185.1244-NODE-1244-length-10502-cov-5.552790_pt1 | contig 10502 bp, 13 predicted proteins | sample MGYA00575351_ERZ1645185 | MGnify/ENA primary metagenome ERZ1645185 (study PRJEB40838, sample SAMN11284767) | freshwater sediment metagenome | isolation source: river sediment | host: Sediment | place: India: Jana village, Kanpur | collected 2015-12-17 ... | reverse complement strand
TCCACGACATCGACCACCTGCTCGGCATCCTGCACAAGCTGCGCGACGACGGCAATACCGTGGTGGTGATCGAGCACAACCTGGATGTCATCAAGACCGCCGACTGGATCGTCGACCTCGGACCTGAAGGCGGCCACCGCGGCGGCCAGATCATCGCGCAGGGCACGCCTGAACAAGTGGCCGACAATCCGGCCTCGCACACCGGACGGTTCCTCGCCGCCCTGTTGGAAAGGAAATGAACATGAAACCGGTTTTCAGCTATGCAATGGACGTGCGCTGGCGCGAAATGGACGCCCTCGGTCACGTCAACAACGCCCAGTATCTGAGCTATGTGGAGGAAACCCGCGTGCACTGGTTCCACGCCCTGCAGAACGATTGGCAGGAGCAGCCGTCGGCGCCTATCGTGGCCGGGATCCATGTCGACTTCCGCAAACCCCTGCTTTGGCCCGAAAAAATCGACGTCTCGCTGTATGCCGTGAAGAAAGGCGGCAAGAGCGTCACCATCGGGCACCGCATCAGTCGTGCCGGAGACCCGGAATGCGTCTATGCCGAGGGCTATACGGTGCTGGTCTGGATCAACCGTAGCGGCGAAACCGTGCAGCTGCCCGCTTACATCACCGCATTGTTCGACTGAACCATCCTACTGACCCCACTGGAGCGTTTCCCATGATTGAACAGATTACCCACGGCGACTTCCTGGAGATCCGCCTCAGCCGTCCGCCGGTCAACGCACTGAACTTCGCGCTGCTCGACGCCTTGGTGCAGGCCATCGAGCAGGCGCCGCAAACCGGCGCCAATGGCATTGTGCTCAGCGGCGGCACGAAAGTATTTTCCGGCGGCCTCGACGTACCATATCTGCTTGGTTGCAGCGATGCCGGACTGAAAGCATGCTGGTCCCGTTTCTTTGATGCCGCCCGGGCAGTGGCAGGCTCGCCGCTGCCGGTCGTCGCAGCGATTGCCGGGCACAATCCGGCCGGTGGCTGCGTGCTGGCCCTGTGCTGCGATTACAGGGTGATGGCAGAGGGCCCGTACCGCATCGGCTTGAACGAAACGCAGGTCGGCCTTATCGTGCCCGACGCCATCCAGTACCTGTTGCGCCGCATCGTCGGCGCACACCGCGCAGAGCGCTTGGTGGTGGCCGGCGCGATGATCGAGTCGCGCAAGGCGTTTGAACTGGGCGTCGTCGACGAACTGGCCCCGCAGGAAAACGTGGTCGACAGGGCATTGGCCTGGCTGATCGGCAGCGCCGCCCTGCCCCAGGGCCCGATGCGTGCCACCCGCGCCATCGCACGCGCCGACATCATCGAGGCGCTGAACAGCTTCAATACCGTCGAGATGGAGGTTTTCATGCAGGGTTGGTATTCCGAAGAAACGCAGTCAGTGCTGCGCGGCTTGTTCCCCGGGAAATAAACCGGGCATTTGACGCTCGGGATTGACTGGTATTTAATGGGCGTTGAACCCAGACCGCCGCCTCATAACACGGCCCGCTGTCGGGTGATTGACCCACCGGATGAGGGGAAGCGCCATGTTCCGAAACCTGTTTTCCGAAAGCAGAACCTTATTGCTGGCCGTTTTGATGACCTTGCCGGCACTGGCATCGGCTGGCGATGTGTTCAAATTCACCGGCGCGGTATTCGAACAGGTGCCGGGTTCCCTAAGCCAGGTTTCGGCAGCTGATGACGGTACCGTGTGGGGTGTCGATGCCGGTCAGCGGGTCTTTCGTCTGGCTCCCGGCAGAGGCCGGTTCGAACAGATCGCCGGCAGCCTGAAGCAGGTTTCGGTAGGCAGCAGATCACAGGTCTGGGGCGTCAGTGCCGCATCCAAGGCCTACCGGTTTGATGGATCGGTGTTCGTGAACGTGCCGGGCTCCATCAACCAGGTTTCCGCCGGATCAGATGGCGCAGTCTGGGGTGTCAGCCCTTCCAGGCAGGTATTCCGGTACAACCAGGCCACACAGGTATTCGAAAGTGTCGCCGGAAGCTTCGACAGGATTGCAGTCGGCTCGGCAAGCGCTGTCTGGGGTCTGGACCGTGCCGGCGGCAAGGCATACAAATTCAACCCAGTTACCAATCTGTTCGTTCCGGTACCCGGCAGTTTCAGCGAAATTTCGGTGGGTGCAGACGGTTCAGCATGGGCCGTAAACGCCAACGGACAGATATTCAGGTACGATGCCGGCGCCAGACTGATGCGGTCGGTTGCCGGGAATCTCAGCCGTATTTCGGTCGGCAACGCCGCCAATGTCTGGGGCGTCAACAGCCGGTCGGAGGTGTTCCGCCTGCAAGGAACCAATTTCGTGCCGGTGCCCGGAAAATTGAATCAGATTGACGCGGGCAAATCCGCCGCAACCGCTGGCGGCGCATGGGGCGTCAGCCCCTGATCCGTCTTGGAAAGTGTGTGAATGTCTTTGTCGCCGACGCGCTGATGGCATATGGCGCATCAGCTCAGGCGGGAATTTACGACTGTCGGCCTGATGTCAAATACGAATGCGGCGGGCCCGCCTGCGAACGCATCACCAAAGACTTCTGCCATGCCGAATATTTCATTTTTTCCGAAAGTGACGACACCTTGCTGGCCTGCCCGTGGACTGCCTGTTATGAAGGCGTTTCCGGAAAGTGCCTGCATACCGACGGATTCACCGCGGTCGGACGGCTGCAGAAGGACGGCAGCCGGGACGAAACAAAGCTGGTAAGCCTCAGCGTTTCGAATGACGAGCGCTTTACGGCCATCTGGAACCATTCCGGAGACAGCACGACACTGGACATGGGTATCTGCACAAGCACGGATTGAAGCTTCCGCACTGGCCCTGATCTGAAATTTTCTAAGCGCCGACCGCCACCGGATTTTCATCATCCGCCACCCACCCGCTCCAGCTGGGTGCGAACAGCAGCGCGCCCTCGATGCCGGCATGGCGCAAAGCCAGCAGGTTGTGGCAGGCGGTCACGCCGGAGCCGCAGCTGACAACGATGTTTTTCCTGCCCTCGATCAGCGGCGCAAACTCGGCACGCAGCCGTTCCGGCGATTTGAACAGGCCATTTTCGATATTCCCCGAATACGGGCGGTTCAGCGCGCCGGGGATATGCCCGGCTTTTTTATCCAACGGTTCGACATCGCCACGGAAACGCTCCGGGGCGCGCGCATCCAGAAGTGCAGTGTCCGGATTGCCGGCCAACAGCCGCTTCAGGCGCGGCGCGTCCACCAACTGGCTCCGCTCGAAATGCACCGGATAATGCGAAGCCGATGGTTCGGGCAAGGTATCGGTGACCGGAAATCCCTGCGCCGACCAATGGTTCAAGCCACCATCCAGTACCGATACGTTCCGGTGCCCGGCCAGACGCAGCAGGAACCAGAATCGGCTGGCGGCCATGGCACCGTCGGATTGGTCATACACCACCACATGGTGTTCGGGTGCGATGCCGAGGCGCTCGAGCAGCGCGCCGAACTGCGCTTCATCCGGCAGCGGGTGGCGGCCTGCCAGCGGATCGGTTTTAGGGCCGGAAAGATCGGCGTCCAGATCAACATGCCAGGCACCCGGAATATGGCCTTTCATATAATCCTGCAGCCCCTGCCCAGGATCCGACAGCGCAAAACGCGCATCGATGACTTTCAGCAAGGGATCATTCAGGCGCATGAACAGGGCTTGCGCGGAAATCAGCGTCATGGCAGTTCCAGAAGTTTCTGCCGCAGGTTGATCAGCATGGCGGCGGTAGCGCCCCAGATGCGGTGTTCAAGCCAGCGGAATTCGACCAGGCGGCGCGTGGCGCCCTGGAACTCAAGCTCGAAAAAGCGTTCGTTGCCCTCATCGAGAAACAGGCTCAACGGCGCCTCGAACAACTCATCCACCTCGATGCCATCGGCGACGGCCTCGTAACCCGGATCCAGCAAAGCGACGGCCGGAAACACCTTGAAGCCGGTGATGGTCACCATCGGATCCAGATAACCGAGGAAGCTGACCCGCGCCGGATCCAGATTGATTTCTTCGTTGGCCTCGCGCAGAGCCGCCTGATAAGGGTCAGCGTCATGCAACTCGATCCTGCCGCCGGGAAAGCTGACCTGCCCGGCATGATGGCGCAGGTGTCCGGCGCGCTTGGTGAGCAGCACCTGCAGTCCTGCGTCGCGCGCAACCAAAGCGCAAAGCACCGAGGCCGGCATGAATTCTTCAATGGCCGCCGGCAGGAAAGCTTCAAGCTCGCGCAGGTTGTGCGGAGCGCTTTGCATGGCCTGTTCAGGGCTTAACAGGGCGTTGGCCAGTCGTTGGACCGTTTGCTGCGGCATGGCGGTCTAGGCGCTTGCCTCGCGCTCCGGCAGCACCGTCTCCATCAGATGTTCACGGTGCGAGGATGTGAAATGCAACCAGGAGCCGATTTCATCCAGCGTGCGGAAACAGCCTTGGCAGAAGCCACGGGCATTCATGGTGCAAATGCCCGTACAGGGGCTTAATACCGGTTGGCTCATATGGGGAAAAAACCCCGGCGGACCGGGGTTATGTATTTCGTTACTTGACGGAGATCAGCTTGATGTCCAGGAATACCGCCTGGTTCGGGCCAGGACCGCCGCGAAGCGATTCAGGACCGTTGCCCCAGGCTTTTTCCGACGGCAGAAGAATCTGCCAACGGGCGCCGGTCGGCATCATCTGCATGATTTCCTGCATGCCAGGCAGGCTCACGGCTTCACTCAGTTTTCCGCTGACCGGCTTGACGTTCGCGAAGGTGCTGGCGAATACCTGGCCGCTTGATGCCAGTGCGCCGGAGAAATTGAATTCCACCGTGCTGTTCAGGGTTGGCTTGGCGCCGGCACCGGCTTCAACCACTTTATACTGGATTCCGCTCGGCAAAGTGATGACGCCGGGCTTGGCTTTGTTGGCGGCGATGGCTGCGTCGGACTTCGACTTGTTCTCGCGGGAGATTTTTTCGAAATCGGCTTTAGCCTGCGCTTCACGTTGCTTCTGGTAAGCGGCTACTGTGGCCTGCAGTTTTTCCGGGGCGATGGTCGGCTGTTTTTTCGCGTAACCATCCTGGATGGCGCGGTTAAGGGCCATCACGTCAAGACCTGGTGCCTGATCAGCCAGGCCACGGCCAAAGTCATAGCCCAATGCGTAGGCCAGTGCGGCTTTGTCGACGGGACCACTGGCGACCGGAGCGGCCGGTTTTGCGGCTGGTGCGGTCTGCGCCATGGCGCCGGTGGCAACAACAGAGGCCAAGACGGCCGAGATCAAACGGAACTTCATAATTTCTCCAGGTTAAAAAAAGAGCATAGTGCTCTTCGCAGGTTGATAGAATACCCATTCACGCGCCCTTCGGCTAGTGACTAACATCCCCGCTTCGGGTCGGGAAAGCCGTTTTTAGTTCCCACTTTATGGACTTGTACGCATGAACACGCCTAACTTATTGATTGAATTGGATGGACCGATTGCCTGGTTGACAATAAACCGTCCGGACAAGCTGAACGCTTTGAATCGGAACACGCTGGCCGAATTGACCAAAGCCTTTGAGCGGCTCAAGAGCGACGCCGATGTGCGCGTAATCGTATTGACCGGCGCCGGCCCGAAAGCATTTGTGGCGGGCGCGGACATCGCCGAAATGCATGGCTTAAGCCCCGTACAGGCGCGCGATTTCTCGAAGTTCGGCCAGGACCTGATGCTTTCGATGGAGCAATGCGGCAAGCCCGTGATTGCCATGATCAACGGCTTTGCCTTGGGCGGCGGCCTTGAACTCGCGATGGCCTGCAGCATTCGGATAGCATCCAGCACAGCCAAGTTCGGCCAGCCGGAAGTGAATCTTGGCCTGATTCCGGGCTTTGGCGGCAGCCAGCGGCTGCTGAGGCTATGCGGCAAGGCAGTCGCCTTGGACCTGTGCCTGAGTGGACAGCCGATTGACGCCGAGCGCGCCTTGGCGGTCAATCTGGTCACCCGCGTATGCGCGCCAGACGCCTTGCTGGAAGAAACCAGGAAGCTCGCCGGACATCTGGCCGGTCTGGCGCCTTTGGCGCTGCGCGGCGTCATGGACTGCGTGCGCTACGGCGCGGAAGCCTCCCTGGACGTCGGCCTGGACTATGAAAGCCAGATGTTCGGCCTGATGTTCTCGACCCAGGACATGCAATCCGGTACGGAAGCGTTCCTGCTGAAAAAGCCCGCCCGGTTCGAGGGCAGATGATGGCACGGCCAACCGAGCCCGACGCATTCGCCCGGGCGCTGGCTGAAATCAGCCCGGCCAAACGGGCCAAGGCCGATGCGGCGAGGTTGCGTTATGAACGCCGCCAGGCGCGCCTTGCGCGCAGGCGGATGGAACTCGCCGACGCGCGCGGGCAGGCAGCCGTTGATCCGGTGGCGCGCGCGTTGGCGAAAGCCCAGGCACTGGCGGACGGCGGCGGATGAACAAGGGTTTGCCGTCATGAAGCCTGCCGACCGTGTCGAATTCTTCAACCGCCTGCAGGAACTCAATCCACACCCCAGGACTGAGCTGTTATACGACAGCGTTTTCGAGCTGCTGATCGCGGTCATGCTGTCGGCGCAATCGACGGACGTCGGCGTCAACAAGGTGACGCGCAAATTGTTTCCGGCAGCCAACAGCCCCGAGGCGATGATCGAGCTCGGTTTGCCGGGCATTAAAAAGGCCATCAGTTCGCTGGGCCTTTTCAATGCCAAGGCGGCGAATGTCCTGGACACCTGCCGGCTGCTGGTCGAGCGCCATGGCGGCGAGGTGCCGCGGCAGCGCGAGGCGCTGGAGGCATTGCCCGGCGTTGGCCGGAAGACCGCCAATGTGGTGCTGAACACCGCGTTCGGCGAACCGACAATGGCCGTGGATACCCACATATTCCGCGTCGCCAACCGGACCGGCCTGGCGAAGGGCAAGACGGTCCGGCAAGTCGAGGACAAGCTGCTGAAAGCGATACCGAAACAGTTCCTGGTGGACGCCCATCACTGGCTGATCCTGCATGGCCGATACGTGTGCAAGGCGCGCAGGCCGGAATGCATGCACTGCGTGGTGCGCGACCTGTGCAGCTACAAGGTAAAATCCACGTAGCGCGAATCCAGCATCAGCCGCGCGGAGGCTTTTCCGGCAGGCGCTGGCCCAATATGCCTGACGTAAAACCATTCGGGCACAAATTGCCGATGAACTGCTGTGTGGTCCGCTGCCAAGTGAATCTCTCCGCGTGCACGCGCGCAAGCGCGGGATTCATCGCCAAAGCGGAAAGGCACGCTTCGCGCAGGTCATGGCACAAGGCTGCCGCTTCGCAGCCCTGCAGGACATCAACCGGTCCGGCCACCGGATACGCCGCAACCGGCAAGCCGGATGCCAATGCCTCCAGCAGCACCAACCCGAAGGTGTCGGTTTTGCTTGGAAACACGAAAACACACGCCAACCGGTAGATTCCCGCCAGTTCCGCATGCGTCTTGACGCCTAAAAAAACCGCATCCGGATATTTTTCGGCGAGCTCCGGCAGGTCCGGGCCGGAGCCGACCAGCCATTTCCTGCCGGGCAGATCCAGTTTCAGGAACGCCTCGATGTTCTTCTCCACCGCAATGCGTCCGACATACAGGAATATCGGAGGGTCGGTGTCTGTCCTGCACGCACTGACAGCGCTACCGGCATCAAACAGGGCAAGATCGACGCCGCGGCTCCATTTCACCAGGCGCTGGAAGCCATGTCCATGCAGTTCCCGGATGACCGTGTCGGTGGACACCATCACCGCACTGGAAGGCTTATGGAACCAATGCATCAACGGGTAGAACATGCGTGCTGGAATGCCGGTCCTGGCCTGCAGGTATTCAGGGAACTTGGTGTGGTAGGCGCTGGTGAAATTCAATCCATGCTTCAATGCATAGCGCCGTGCCGACACCCCCAAAGGGCCTTCCGTGGCCACATGCAATGCGTCCGGCATGAAATCCTCTATCATTCCAGAAAGTTTCGCGTAGCTGAAAAGCGACAGGCGTATCTCTGAATAGCTCGGGCAAGGAACACTGAAAAAATACGACGGTTCGATGACCTGTACGGTATGGCCGGCGCTTTTCAGCTCGTCGATGGTGTATTCAAGGGTCTTCACCACGCCGTTGACCTGCGGCGACCATGCGTCGGTCACGATGCATATCCTCATGCCATGCTCTCCGGCACTGCGTTGACGCCTTCGGCCCGATCAGGCTGATGCGTCAGCGCCTTCAGAGGCACGGCGTTGTGCAGGACTTCATTCCAGTGCACGATGCGCAGCTCGCCGTCCATGGTTTCCACCAAGGCGGTCAGGCTTTCCACCCAATCCCCGTCGTTGCAGTACAGGATATCGTCGATCATCCGGATTTCGGCCTTATGGATATGCCCGCAGATCACGCCGTCGCATTTACGGTGTTTGGTTTCGCGCGCCATCATCGATTCGAAGCTGCTGATGAAACTGACCGCGTTCTTGACCTTGTGCTTGAGGTACTGCGACAGCGACCAGTACCGGTAACCAAACCTCAGCCGCAAGGCGTTGAACCAGCGGTTGGCGACCAGGATCGCGCTGTACAGCCAATCGCCCACATACGCCAGCCATTTGGCGTACTGCATGACGCCGTCGAACATATCGCCGTGCGTCACCCACAGCCGCCGTCCATCTGCGGTCACGTGGATGGCGTCGTTGCGTATCTTGATGCGGCCGAACGACATGCCGATGAACTGCCGCCCTACTTCATCGTGGTTGCCGGGGATGTAAACCACCTTGCAGCCTTTGCGGGCCTGCTTAAGAAGCTTCTGCAGCACGTCGTTGTGCTCCTGCGGCCAGTACCAGGATTTCTTCAGCCGCCAGCCATCGATGATGTCACCGACCAGGTAGATGGTGTCGGCCTCGTTATGGCGCAGGAAATCCAGCAGAAAAGCGGCCTGGCAGCCGGGCGTGCCCAAATGCACGTCGGAGATGAAAATGGCGCGGTATCTGTTCATGGCGCTATTAATGGCACGCGCATGTGAACGTTTTATTTCATTTCAGGGATAATTTTCCTGCAAGCGCTTGGCAGTCGCCGGGAACGGATGCCGTTCAGCTTGATGCGGCGCGTTCGGAGGCACGCTGCCGCAAGCAGCAGAAAACCGCATTTATGTAACATTAATGAAATATTTACCCCATATGATGGCTACGTTGCCTCTAACCCAACCAGGAATGAACCATGAAACTAGCTCTTAACCTCTTAACGCTCGCCACTTTGGCGGCATTGTCCAGCGCCGCCAAGGCCGAAATTACCATCGACATGATCGGCGGTTCGGAAGTATCGTTTGAAGGCTTGATCCAGACGGATGCTTACTGGTACAACGATGACCGGACAGTGCTCAGCTCGGATGCCGTTGATGGCGTGGATACCGATTTCGGCATGCGCCGCGCGGAAATCATCCTGAAAGGCAAAGGTCCCGGCATGTGGAACTGGGTTCTGGGTTACGACGCCCGCTCCGATAAATTCCTGGATGCCAACGTGCAGTATAAATTCAACGGTGAAACGTCCGTCACCGTCGGCCAGTACAAGCAGCCGAACAGCCTGGAAGAGCTGTCCAGCACCAAGAACAACGATTTCATCTCGAAAGCGATGACCACCAACCTGCAGGGCATGGGCCGCCGCATGGGCGCCAAGGTCGAAACCCAAAAGGCCAACTGGGGCGCAACCGCCAGCTACTTCGGCAATGAAATCACCAACAACGAAAGCCCATCGCTGGGCAGCGGCGACGGCTTCGGCCTGCGCGGCTACTACGCGCCGATCAACAGCGAAGGCAACATCCTGCATTTTGGCCTGTCTTACATCGACATGGAAGCACGCAACAGCAATGACCAATCCTGGGCACGCCTGCGCGTGCGTCCGGATTCCGACCAGGCCAACCAGCGCCTGATCGACACCGGTGACCTGAAAGACGCCGATCGCCTGAAAACCACCGGCCTGGAAGGCGCATTCATCAAAGGCCCGTTCAAAGTGCAGGCCGAATACATGACCACCACCGTCAAACGCGACCTGACCTCGAACTTCAAAGGCGACAGCTGGTACCTGTATGGCGTCTGGAACATCACCGGCGAAACCTGGGGCTACAAAGGCGGCACCATCACCACCGGTCTGGGCGATGACCCGGCTAAAGGCATGTGGCAGCTGGCGGTCCGTTATGACACCGCCGACCTGAACGACGGCAACGTCAATTTCACCAACCCTTTGGCCCCGGTCGTGACCGGCGTGATGGGTGGCGAGGAAAGCAACTGGACCCTGGGTGTGAACTGGTACTGGCGTTCGAACTTCAAGCTGTCCGCCAACTACGTGATGGCCGATTCCAGCAAGTACAACACCACCGCCAAGAACTTCCTCGACGACAACCCGGATATCTTCCAGATGCGCGCCCAATTCTATTGGTAAGCCACTGTCATAATCCTGTAATAATTTTCCCTCATCATACCGCCAAGCCCGAACCGGGCGTGGCTTAGGAGCACTATTTTATGTTGAATAAAGCGAAAACCACCCTGTTGGCACTGGCTTTGGCCGTGTCGTTCAGCACCCAAGCGGCTGAAACCAC
>ERZ1645185.1243-NODE-1243-length-10515-cov-3.302390_pt1 | contig 10515 bp, 6 predicted proteins | sample MGYA00575351_ERZ1645185 | MGnify/ENA primary metagenome ERZ1645185 (study PRJEB40838, sample SAMN11284767) | freshwater sediment metagenome | isolation source: river sediment | host: Sediment | place: India: Jana village, Kanpur | collected 2015-12-17 ... | reverse complement strand
GCATGGGCGGGATCGACAAAGGCCTTGAATTCATCACTGGATCCGAAATGCGGATCGACCGAGGTGAAATCGGTCACCCAATAGCCATGATAGCCTGCACTTTCCTGCCCTGCCCCGCCTTGCACGGGTTTGTTCTTGAAAATGGGTGCAAACCAGATCGCCGTCATGCCCAGCGACTGGATATAATCGAGCTTCTGCGTCAGCCCCTTGAGGTCGCCGCCCTGGTAGAAGCCTTTATGGGTCGGATCGAAGCCATGCTTCATCCGATCCCCCTTGATGCCGCCAGTGTCATTCTTTGGATCGCCATTGGCGAAACGATCCGGCAGGACGAAATAGATGACCTCATCTTCGGGCAGGCGATCACGGAACGACTGCGCAGTAAGCGGCGTGGCGGCGGTCGCAGCCAAGGCCGCAGCAAAAAGCAGTCGGCGCATCAAAAATCTCCGGAAGAACAGTTTTGGCGGATATAGTCAGCATGATCAGGCATGCGGGCGACCTTGGCGGCAATCACCTCTTCGATGGACGCCAGATATTTATCGACCGCTTCATCGCCCGGCGCGTTTGCAAGCGGATGAAAGCCCGCCGGCTCCACCCCCTGCCCGATCAAGACCTGCAACCACCCGGTTTCGGTGAACAGTTCCTCATTAAAACGGAACAGGCGTCCATTGGCGCGGAACAGTTCCAGCTTGTGCTGCAGGCTATCGGTCAATTCCAGTTCGCGGCATGCCTTCCAGAAAGGCTCCTCCCGACCATTGGCCCAATAGTGCAGCACCAGAAAATCGCGGATCGTTTCGAACTCAAAGGTCATCTGGCGGTTGAAACGCTCGACATCGGCCTCGGCAATGTCGCGATTGGGCAAAAGATCGATCAGATGCTTGATACCTGACTGGACGAGATGCAGGCTCGTCGATTCAAGCGGTTCCAAAAAGCCGCAGGAAAGACCCAAGGCCACAACATTCCTTTTCCAGAACTGCCGCCTGTGCCCGGTGGTAAAACGGATGGGTCGCGGGTCTGCCAGTGGTTTTCCGTCCAGATTGGCCAGCAATGTCTCTGCCGCCCGGTCGTCGTCGATGAAATCGCTGCAATAGACATAGCCGTTGCCGATGCGATGCTGCAGCGGAATGCGCCATTGCCAGCCTGCCTCGCGCGCCGAGGCGCGGGTGTAAGGCAGCAGTTTTTCCGCAGACTCGCACGGCACCGCAAGCGCACGGTTGCAGGGTAGCCATTTCGACCAATCGACATATTCCGATCCGACTGCGTCGCCAATCAGCAAACCGCGAAATCCGGAACAATCGATGAAGAGGTCGCCATCGATCACCGTACCGTTTTCAAGTTTGACCGCGGTTACAGCGCCGGTTTCGCCATGCAGCGGCACATCGATTATACGCCCCTCATGCCGCGTAACGCCGCGCGTCTCGGCATAGGTGCGCAGCATCGCGGCATAAAGGCCGGCATCGAAATGATAGGCATAGGTTGCCGCGCCCATAGGGGCCTGCGGCAGCGGATCGATGCGGGCGAATTTGTTGGCACGCGCGGTGCATTCGGACAGGCTGTAACGCCCGAGTGCCTTTGCCGTTCCACGTGCTCGCGCCTGCAGCCAGTAATGGTGAAACGGGATGAGGCCAAGATCCCGGCCCACCAGGCCGAAAGCATGCATGTACCGCGCATCCGGGGCCCGCCAGCCATCAAATTCGATGCCAAGCTTGAACGTGCCCTTGGTTGCTTTCAGAAATTCGTTTTCGTCAATTCCCAGCACGCCGTTGAACAGCAATATCTGGGGAATTGTCGCTTCACCTACTCCGACCGTTCCGATCTGGTCGGATTCAACAAGGGAAATCTTCCATTCCGGTGTCAGAAGCCGCGACAACGCTGCGGCTGCCATCCAGCCTGCAGATCCGCCTCCAACAATGACTATGCGCATCGATCCTGCCTGCCTTGTTTGCGGAGCCGCCATGGCCCGAAAATCAAGGGGCGCCGCCAAAAGCAGCGCCCCTTAGCTTGGGTATCAGAACTTGAAAGTGATGCCAGCCTGATAGCGGCGGCCATAGGTCTGATAATCGATCACTTCGAGCGGTTCGCCGGGATTGATTGTCGAGAATGGCTCGTTCGTCAGGTTCTGGCCCTGAATGAACAGCGACAGGCCTTCGAGGCTGCTTCCAGGCTGGAAGTCATAGCCAAGCTGCGCATCGACAATCATCTCGCCACGCGCCCGGCGACGGACGCGGTTGCCGCCAAAGCCCGAGAGTTCTCCCTGGAAGGTCGAACGATAACGGACGCTGCCGCGCGCACTGAAGCCACTCTTTTCGAAATAGGCAGTGCCGTTGGCAACCCAGCGCGAATAGCCGTCAATGTCACCATAGGGCTGGCCGGGAGCCGGACGCAGCTTGCTCTTGGTATAGGAAACACCGCCGGTGACGCCAAACCCTTCAAGCGCAGGCGTAAAGGTTTCGAAAGGCAGCGTACCTGCCAGTTCGATGCCGTAGATCTTGCCCCCATCGCCATTCAGCGGAGCATTGAGCGTGCCAATGCGCGAAGGAACGACTTCGGCACCGAGCGGGAAGCCGGTATAATCGAATTCGAACTCGGCATTGTAGATCCAGTTCAGCAGCTTCTTGTAGAAGAGTTGAGCGGCAATATAGCCCTTGTTTCCGAAATATTTTTCGAAGGTCAGGTCAGCCGCGTTGGCACGGATCGGTTCAAGGAACGGGTTACCGCCACCGCCACGGATGATCGGGGTCGGTCCGCTGCGGTCAACACCATATCCGATCGACACGCGCATCTGATCCATGCGCGGACGCTGGATTTCGCGCGCGAGGCCGATGCGGACTACAAAATCGCTCGGCGTGCGCAGCGAGAGATTGAGGCTGGGCAGCCAGTCGGTGTAGCTGGTTCCCAGCGTCGTGGGCGTAGCCACGCCGTTGAAGAACAAAGCACCGGTGCTGCTCTGGTCTGCCTTGATCACCTGAACGCCGACATTGCCGGTCAACTGGTTGGAACCGAGTTCGGTATCGATTGCCGCCTGCAAATAGCCGGTCAGCAGTTCCTCGTTCACTTCGTAATTCTTCGAAATGACATCTTGCACCGCATTGGGCACCAACCGGTAAATGCCATTGTCCAGCAATGTCTGCGGATCATAGCTGATCACCTGGCCGAGACCGAGGTAATTCAGGTTGGTCGGGCGCAGCAGATACTGGTCCGGAACGCGCTGGTCGGCAGCGCCGTTCGCAAGAACAACGAAAAATTCATCGGCGAACAGCGACTTGCCGCGGTCATTATACGCAACGCCCGCACGAACCGCCGAGAAGAAGCCGTCCAATTCCTTTTCAAGGTCAAAACGAACGGTGGTCAGTTCATCGTCGACGATGCGATCGTTATAATAGCCGTCCTGGCCACCAGCGATGCCGCCCCAGCCCATCGGCGAAGTCAGGCGGATCAGGTTCGGATCGGCATAGTTGAGCGTCGGGTTGAACTTCGTTCCCGAAGTCGACTGCGTGAAGCCGATGGTATCCTTTGCGCCCACATTCTGACCGCGACCGGTGCCGGCGTTCGATTCAAACACCAGCTCGTTGCGATCGGTCCGCGAAGTGCCCCAGTCAAATGTCGCGTTCCAGCCATTGCCGATATCCCAATCGACGTTGAGGCCGGTGGAAAGCAGGTCCGCCGAACGAACCAGCTTGTGGTTGTTCACAACTGCTTCGACATTGGTGAAGGTGCCCGAAACAATGTGGCCGTCTTCAACCGTGAACCCCGGATTGATACCGGTTCCGGTCCAGCCGAAACCGCTCGACAGCGGAAGCTCGATACCGCGCTTGATGATGTCGTCATCGAACTTCGAATAGAAGATGTCGGCGGTCAGGCGTACATTTTCGGCAAGGTCACCCTGCAAGGTGCCGCCGAGGCCAAGCCGCTTCAGATTGGTCGAGGTAACGAACGACTTGTTACCGCCGATCAGGCGCGCTCCCGAAAAATCGTTATAACCCCAGGCGTTATATTCCTGAACCTGATAGGATTCGTCGACATAGCTTGCCGAAAGGGCGATCCCCACGGTGTCGCCGCCGAACTGGTCGATATAGGTTGCGTTGACGCGATAGCCCTTGTCATCCGAACCGGCGTTCAGTTTGCCGAGGTCGGCAAGACTTCCCTTTACGCCAAATGCAAGAACGCGCTTGCCGGTTTCCAGCGGGCGCGCGGTGCGGATGTCGACAGTGCCAACAAGGCCCTGGCCGATGATGTTGGCGGCCGGCGTCTTGTAGACATTGACCTGATTGACCATTTCCGACGGATACTGGTCGAACTCGACGGCACGGTTATCACCGGTCGACGTCTGCTCGCGCCCGTTCAGCAGGGTCTGCGACAGATCGGGGCCAAAGCCGCGAATCGAGATGAAGGCCGAACGGCCATTCAGGCGCTGCGAGGTGAGGCCTGGCAGGCGGGCGATCGATTCCGCAATCGATGCGTCGGGCAGCTTGCCGATATCTTCGGCCGAGATCGATTCAACGACCTGTTCGGCATTTTTCTTTTCAGCCACGGCACTTTCGAGAGCCGCGCGGAAACCGGTGACGACAATCGCCTCCTCTTCGGCTGCATCCTCTGCAGCGGCATCCTGCGCATAGGCCGCGCCCGGCAGCGCAGCGAAAGCGGCAAGCGCCAGCGCGGTTGCGCTGGTCGTTTGCGCCAGGCGCGCACGTACTTCACTCGTGTTCCACGAAGCAGACATCCTGTATCCCCTCTTTTGCGGCCCAGTCGTTGCTGCACCGCATGTTGCAACTTTACATGCATGGCCACCCAGTTTGGCCATCACCATTCAAATACTACGCGCGGCGCGGCTAATGACAGTTATTCACATACGTATTCAGAATTATGCGGTAACGACGTTGCACGAATGCCGCACCCTGCTTATGGAATGTTACAGGAGAGCCGGTCGCAAAACATGCCGCCATATAAGCCAACGTCGTTTGACATCGCGCAGCTTGCGGGTGTTTCGCAACCCACTGTTTCGCGCGCGCTGCGCGGCAGCCCGTCGGTGTCGGAACAAACCCGCAAACGCATCGAGGCCATCGCCCAGCAACTCAACTACAAAGTTGACAAAAACGCCTCCAGCCTGCGGACACAGCGATCGAACACGCTTGCGCTGCTGTTTTTCGAAGACCCCACGCCGGATGAAACCGGGATAAACCCCTTCTTCCTTTCGATGCTTGCCTCGATCACACGGACGGCAGCACGGCGCAATCACGATCTCCTGATCTCGTTCCAGCAGCTTTCGGCCAACTGGCATGTCGATTATGAAGACAGCCGCAAGGCCGATGGCATCATCCTGCTCGGCTATGGCGATTATGAGCTTTACCAGCCGAAACTCGAGCAATTGATCGAGCAGGGCACACATTTTGTGCGCTGGGGCATGGTTGGCGGTCAGGACGAAATGGGCACCACCATCGGCTGCGATAATATGGATGGGGGCAAACTAGCAGCCCAGCATCTGATCGCGCATGGCCGAAAGCATATTGCCTTTCTCGGGGATGCCTCCAGCCACTATCCCGAATTCCGGGACCGCTATTTGGGGGCACAACAGGCAATTGCCGCAGCAGGGCTGGATATCGGGGCCGGTTTGCAGATCGACGCTCTGAATACCGAACAGTCGGGTTTTGATGCTGCGCAGCAATTGATCGACAGCGGCGTCAGCTTTGATGCGATTTTTGCCGCCAGCGACCTGATAGCCATCGGCGCCATCAGGGCGATTGAAGGTGCAGGCCTCACCATACCGGGCGATGTCGCCATTATCGGCTTTGACGATATCCCTGCTGCCAGCCTTGCCCACCCCCCGTTGACCACCGTACAGCAAGACTATCGCACGGCCGGCGAGGTTCTGGTTGATACGCTGCTCAAGCTGATCGAGGGTAAAAGCGCTGAGAGCTATATGTTGCCAGCCAAACTGATTGTCCGCAAATCGTGCGGAGCGCATTGAAAAGCTACGTATTCGTATACGTAAGGCAATTGCCCTGCCCGCGCCATTGCCGCGGCGCCTGTTCGCTGCCACCCTGCGGCAAAAGATAATCGGGAGAGGATTATGGAAAAGCCGCGTCAGGGCTTTTGGGGGCTGTGGAACATTTCGTTCGGCTTCTTTGGCATTCAGATCGGGTTCGCGCTGCAAAATGCGAACATGTCACGCATCTTCCAGTCTTTGGGTGAAAGCCTCGACAATCTGACAGCGCTCTGGATTGCCGCCCCTTTGACCGGCCTGCTTGTCCAGCCCGTGATCGGCCATATGAGCGACCGCACCTGGCTGGGCAAACTCGGCCGCCGTCGGCCCTATTTTCTGGCAGGCGCGATCATGGCGTCATTGGCGCTGTTCGTCATGCCCCTTGCCCCTGCCCTGTGGTTTGCGGCGTTGATGCTCTGGGTTCTCGACGCATCGATCAATGTATCGATGGAACCTTTCCGCGCCTTTGTTGGCGATATGCTGCGCAAGGACCAGCACACTGCGGGCTATTCGTTGCAGACGGCGTTCATCGGTGCGGGCGCCGTAGTCGGCTCGATTTTTCCCTGGGTTCTCGATCATCTGGGCGTTGCCAACGAAGTGACCGGCGGTGGCATTCCCGATACCGTGAAATACAGCTTCTGGTTCGGCGGCTTGATCTACCTGCTATCGGTTTTGTGGACGGTGTTCAGCACGCAGGAATACAGCCCCGAACAGTTGCGCGCGTTCGGCCAGGAAAACGGTGATGGCCATGATTCGACGATCCGCGCATTGGCTGCACGCTCGCCTGTTTCGGCTGTTGTCTGGATCGCGGCGGGCGCGGGTGTCGCCTTGCTGGTGTCGGCGACGGGGCTTGAAAAGGAGGTCTATCTGCTGGGTGCCTTGATGGCGGGCTATGGCCTTGCCAGCCTGATCGCCATCCAATTGGCCAAGAGCGGGCGCGACAATAACATGCTCAGCCACATTGTCGGTGACTTTTCCGGAATGCCCGACATCATGAAGAAGCTCGCATTGGCGCAATTTTTCAGTTGGTCGGCGCTGTTCATCATGTGGATTTACACCACACCTGTCGTCGCCCAATATGCCTTTCGCTCTGCCGACCCGGCCTCGGCGGCCTATAATGAAGGCGGCAATTGGGTTGGAATACTTTTTGCCGTTTACAACGGCGTCGCCGCACTGGCCGCCCTGTTCCTGCTGCCCATACTGGCTAATCGCATCGGCAAGGTCAAAACGCACATGGCCTGCTTGCTGGCAGGTTCAGCAGGTTTCGCCGCCTTCCTCTTCATCCGCGATCCACAGATGTTGTTGCTTGCCGAAATCGGCATCGGCATAGCCTGGGCGTCGATCCTTGCCATGCCCTATGCCATCCTCGCCTCGAGCCTGCCGCAGGGCAAGCTTGGCATCTATATGGGCTTGTTCAACGTCTTCATCGTTGTGCCGCAATTGCTGGTGGCAACGGTGATGGGCACGATCCTGAAGACGTTTTTCCCGACCGAGCCGATCTGGACGATGGCCTTTGCCGCAGCGGTCATGGCGCTGGCAGCGCTGGCCACGCTGAGGGTGAAAGAGCCCGCTTAAGCGCGGGCCCAGATCCTGCGTCCACCGGCATCGGCAACAACCGAACCTGCTGTTCCTACCGGCTCCGCAATGCCATTGGTCAGGAATGTGACCATCGCATCGTCGGTAACGTCGACATGCGCAAGGGTACGATCCCCATTTGGTGTCCGTGCGACTACCACGCCCCCCTTGGGGCTGCCATCGCGGCCATAAAAGACGGTGTAAGTTTCAATCGTTCCCGTGCCGACATAATCCTTGTCGAGTGCGGGCACCGTCTCACGCGCTGCATCGGCCTCTGCCTGATAGTCGAAATTTTGCGGGAAGTGCGCAGCGGAAACCGGCTTGCTGGATAGCACGATGCAGTGATTGTCGGTCGCAAAGCCGCCATTGGCAAACAGAAAGCCATTGGTGCCTTCATGCCGCAGCTTGTCGACCATCGACACGACGGCATGGCTCATATAATTGGCAATCGGTCCACCGCCGAAAGTCAGGCCGCCGAAGACCGTGGCAGGTTTCTCGACCGGCCAGCCCAAAATCCGCCGCGCCATTTTGGGGACGCAGGGAAAGCAACTGTAAAGTTCTACAAAATCGAAATCCGCGCCGCTCATTTGGTTGAGTTCCAGCGTGCGGCGGATCGAGGTTTCCATGCTGACCGATCGGTCATAGCGATCGCGCTGCAGGAAGCTGTAAGCCTCCTTCGCGGCTGCGCCCATGCCGACATAGATCATCTTGTCGTCGGCAACCCCCAGACGACGCGCCTCGGCAAGGCTCGCGACGATGAAACCCGCGCCCTGATTGACCGACGCATTGGCGACCATCAACTTGTTGTAGGGAAAGGCAATCGGCCGGTTTTTTTCGTTCGAGGTGATAACCTCCTCCGGCGAAGCCGGTTTGCGGATCCAGGCGCCTTCATTGCTTGCCGCAACCTCGCTGAAACGCGACCAGATTTCGCCGCTTTCTGCCTGCCCCTCGGCCAGCGTCTGGCCATAAGCAGCGCGCCCGGCATTCTCGTAGAGCGGGTACACATCGACCGGCGCATTCAGCCCATGTTGTTGCGCATAGCCCGGCTCACGCTTGGCTTCCTTGCGTACGCCTTCAAACACATCCTTTTGGGGCGTGGCATGTTTTGCAAGGCGACCGGCAATGGTGCGCAGCGCCTCTGCCCCCGCGACTGCGGCCAGTTTGATCTCCCCTGCCCCGATGCGATTGGCGGCTTCGTTCAGCAGGCGGATCGGCGTATCGCCATGCGGTGCTTCGGATTGATAGCAAACCGAAGGGTTGGCGCCCAAGGCATCGGCCAGTTTCCGATCAAGCGGGTTCAAGTTGCGGAAACTGATCTGGTCGACAACCGCGACACTATCCAGTTGTGAAAGCAGCGAGACCCCGCTGTCCGCCTCGGCGCGCTTCAGGGCCTCGACCATCAATCCCAATGGATCAAGCCCATTGTCAGGATCTTCGGGGCGGTCGTTGATCTGGCCTACGCCAATGATGACGGGGATGCGTTCGATATCAGTCATGCCAGCCATTGACCAAATTTGACGGTTCAGCGCAACTGTATATTAATCGATCAGTTAAATTTCCTGCTGGCCGCGCGCCCGCTGCATTGATAGCCAAATACCGGAGAATGCCGAATCCGGCGGCATGGAGGGAGAGGAAGCGCGATGACGGTCGAGATAACCAACAGTGCGGGCGAACCGCTGGTCAATATCGAACATCCTGCAGAGGGCGTGGCGCGGATCGTGCTCAACCGCGCCGAAAAGCGCAACGCGCAGAATTTCGGGATGCTATACCAACTTGATGCCGCATTCACCGCCTGCGCGCGCGATGAAAGCGTCGCCGTCATCATCCTTGCGGCGGATGGCCCGGATTTCAGCAGCGGGCACGACTTGAAACAGCGCGACGTGCAGCCAACCGATTTTGACGTCCTTGGCAATTGGGCGGATTTCACCGCACCTGGAGCGGAAGGCCGCTATGCAGTCGAGAAAGAAGTCTATCTCGACCTGACCGAGCGGTGGCGCAATGTGCCCAAGCCTACCATCGCGCAGGTTCAGGGTCGCTGCATTTCGGGCGGGCTGATGCTGGTGATGGCCTGCGACCTGGTTATCGCGGCAGATAATGCCGCCTTTTGCGACAACACCATCGACCTTGGCGTGTGTGGCACCGAGTTTTTCAACCATCCCTATGATTTTGGCATCCGAAAGGCGAAGGAACTGCTCTTTACGGCTGGCTGGTTCAGCGCGCAGGAGGCGGCTGCAACTGGGTTTGTGAACCGCGTCGTTCCACGGGCTGAATTGGAAGCTTCGACGCTGAATATGGCCTCAGTGATCGCAGCAAAGCCGCGTTTCGCTTTAAAGATGGCAAAGGAAGCAATCAATGCCGCGCATGATGCAATGGGGCGCCCCCAAGCCATGAGCACGATCTTTGCGTTGCACCAGCTCTGCCACAGCCACAACATGCAGGTCTATGGCCTGCCGGTGTCAACGCTGGAAATCAATAAGCCCTGATCAAAACGGGACGATCGCGATCAACCCCCGGTCGAAGCAGCCGGAATTACCGTGTGCCGGGCAGCATCCGTATCAAGGTGTTATCCTTGATAATATAATGGTGGAAAAGCGCCGCCGCTGCATGCAGGCCGATAAGGTAATAGCCGATTGTCCCGGACAATTCGTGCAATTCCTTGATCTGACCAGCCAGATCCTTGTCCGGGGCGACCAATGCTGGCAATTCAAGCCCGAAAAACGGTATCGGCTTTCCTGCCGCACTCAGGATCGTCCATCCTGCGAGGGGCATCGCCACCATGAATGCGTAAAGCGCAAAATGCGTGACATTGGCAAGCAAACGCTGCCACGCGGCCGGTTCCGGGACGATCGCCGGCTTCTCCTTCATCAGCCGTGCGACGATGCGCACAACAACCAAGGTCAGAACCAGCAGCCCCAGCATGAAATGCCAGGCCTTCAGCCCCTCGCGAATATCGGTCCCCTTGG
>ERZ1645185.1242-NODE-1242-length-10516-cov-7.533983_pt1 | contig 10516 bp, 6 predicted proteins | sample MGYA00575351_ERZ1645185 | MGnify/ENA primary metagenome ERZ1645185 (study PRJEB40838, sample SAMN11284767) | freshwater sediment metagenome | isolation source: river sediment | host: Sediment | place: India: Jana village, Kanpur | collected 2015-12-17 ... | reverse complement strand
CGACCGGAAGCTGCGCAAACCAATATCGACGCGCGGGGCGCCTTCGATGGCGTTCACCGAGAGGCGCTCGGGGTAGTAGCCCATGGCGCGCACATCGAGGGTGCGTGAGCCGGCCGGCACCGCGTCGAGCACGAACTCGCCCTTGGCATTCGTACGCACCGACGGTCCATTCGGCACGCTCACCGTGGCGTCGGCCACGGGCCGGTTGCTGCCATCGCGCGTGACCACGCCGGCCACGCGCATGGTGCTGGCTGATCCCAAATACAGCAGCCGATGATTCAGCGCATCGCCCACGAGGCGCACTTCCACACGATCCGTGCTGTCGTTGGGCGTGCGGACCGTAAGGTGAACCACCCCTTCGCGCGGCACATCGCACACGCCGTACCACCCGTTGGCGCCGGTGGTGACTTGACGAAGCGCCCGACGCGGCGTGGCTGATCGCGTACCCAGCTCTATTTCGGTCCACTCCACGTGCACCGACGCATCGGCCACCGCTGCCCCCGTGCGCGCGTCGTACACGGCCCCCATGAGCAGCGTCGCTTCACGCCCGGCAGCGCCGCCTCCACACACCGCGCCGCGAATGTGCATGGCCGAAGGCACCGCGAGCAGGACGTCGTTCGCGTCCGCGTTCATCTGCAACGCACGCACTGGCGCTTCGATGCCAAGCGTGTCGAGACGCGGGTGGTAGAAGCCCACCTGATATCGTCCCGGCGCCAGATCGACGAACTGGAAGCGACCGCGATCGTCGGCCACGACCGAACGCGCGCCGCTGCTGCCGTCGCCTTCGACGAGCTGTACGATCGCGCCCGACAGCGGGAAACCGCTGAGACTGTCGTGCACGAATCCGGTCAATCGCAGTGCGCGCGGCGTGGCCGTGGACGTGGCGTTCGTACTGTGCGGCACCCGATTGGCTGGAGCGCCATCCGTCAGCGTGGCCGATTGCGCCGCAGCCGGTGCCGTAATGGCGAGAGCAGCCAGTGCCAGGAAGCCAAGATGCATTGTGCACTCCGGAAGGTGGTTTGCGTTCATAGTACGCCGTTCGCCGTGAAGCAGCCAGCAACCTGCGTGAGCCTGTGTTGGCCGATCGTGCGCTTTCTCCGGTAACCCACCGCATTTGGTCCCAGCGGTGGGATTCCCTCTGCCGGAGTACCGCCCATGCCTCGCGTCCCTGTCATCGTAGCGTTGCTCCTCGTCGTCGCCGGCTGCGGCGGCGACGGGGGGACCACTCCCCCGCCGCCTCCGATCGGGGTGTCCGTGACAGCGGCAGCCTCAACCGTGGGCGCCGGTGACACGGTCGCCCTTACGGCCATCCTGTCGAATGCGCCAGCAACGGCCCAAGGCATCACCTGGAGCAGCACCGGCGGCACCATTCTCGGCACTGGTCTCGTCGTGCAGTGGGCTGCGCCCATCGGCGGTGGGAGCTATATCATTACCGCAACCAGCGCTGCCGACCCGTCGCGCAGTGCGAGTGCCGCCGTCACCGTCACGCCGGTACGCGTGACGGTTGCAACGTCCAAATCCGCGCTCCTGCGCGGCGAACGCGCGACGCTTACAGCCACGATCACGGGCACGGCGAGCACCGGCGTTACGTGGACCGCCAATTGCGGCACCCTCACGGGAACGGGGCCCACGGTGGACTATGTGGCACCGGATAGCACGGGCACCTGCACTGTCATCGCCACGAGCACGCGCGATCCGGCACAGTCCGGAACGGCTGCGCTGCTCGTGCGGCCGGTGTGGCGCGTGGCGGTACTCGACGATACCGACGATGGCCGGTGCACCATTGCACACTGCACGCTTCGCGAAGCAATCGCCGCGGCCAATGCAGCGCCGTCGCGCGACTCCATCATCATCGAAAGCGGCAACGCACCGGCCAGCATCGCCGTGACGACCTCATTGCCGTTCATCACCGCGCCCGTGGACATCGTGGCGCCGGGTCCTGCGCTGCTCGCCATTGACGGCGGTACGAGCACCACCACGCTGCGCAGCTTGCTCTACTTCGATGGTGCATTCACCGCGAGCGTGCGCGGACTGACGGTACGCGGTGGACGCCGCAATGGTGGCGGCGGTCTCGTACTCGATGATTCGACCCACGTCACGCTGCGTGATGTGCACCTGCGCAACAACGTATCGGTGGATGCACCAGGTGGCGGACTACTCGCCTTGCGGGGAGGACGCGGCACGTTGGTGAACGTGGAGATTGCCGACAACGTGGCTACCGGCGTCAACGGATTGGGCGGCGGCATCGCCGTGCAGGCAGGAAGCCTCGTGTCCATGAGTGGCGGTCGCCTCATTGGCAACGAGTCGAGCGTGTCCAACGGTGGCGGCGCCCGCGTGTTCAACGGCGCACTGTCGCTCGACAGCGTAACGGTAACCGGCAACCGTGCGCCGGCTGCCAACGCTGGTGGTCTTGGTGGCGCCGTCTTTTCGGACGGGGCGCAGGCGGTGGTGCAACTGGTGAACAGCACCGTGGCCGAGAATACGGCCGGGGTTGCGGGCGGCGGGCTGTCACTGCGTGGTGGCACGACCGCTACGATCACGGGCACCACGGTGCGGGCAAACCAGGCGCCGCTTGGCGGTGGATTCGAAATCGGCAATTCGCCTGTATCGCTCGTGAACAGTCACGTGGTCGCCAACACCGTGACCAGTCGCGGTGGCGGAGTCTTTGTGTTCGGCACCACGCGCTACACGCAGAATGGCGGCTCCATCAGCCAGAACGTGGCCGACAACAGCGGTGGCGGCGGGCTGTACGCGCAGGAAAATGCGGAGCTCATCTTGACCGATGTGGCTATCACCGAGAACCGGGTTGGCGCCACCGGCGCTGGTGGTCTGTGGAGTTCCGGGAACGTGCAACTCACCATGACCGGCGGACGCATCTCGCGTAATGAGTCCGGATCGTCGGCCGGTGGCATGCTGTTCGGTGGCGGCAGGCCGTCGACTCTCACCCGCGTGGCAATCGACTCGAATCGCGCGGTACTTGGTGGCGCGGGTGCGTTCGTCAACAACAACGCCGTGCTCGTGATTACGGATGGGCACATTCGCGGCAACGTGCTCACCGGTGGTGGTGGCGGAGGCATCCTCACGCAGAACGCCACACTGACCATGATTGGCACCACGATCGCGGGCAACCGCGCCATCGCCTCGGGGGGCGGCGTGCTCGCGTTTACCGGGGGCACATACCTGTTCCGCAACCTCGTGGTGGAAGACAACAACGCCACTAACGGCGGCGGTCTGGGATTCACTGGAACCCTGACGGTCACCGTGGAAGGCGGCACGGTTCGGCGCAACAGCGCGAGTGCGGTGGGCGGTGGTGTGTGGAAGGCCGAGCAATCGACACTCACCATGACGGGCACCGCCGTGGTGGACAACAGCGCCGGTAACCAAGGTGGAGGCATTCAGCTGGTGGGCCCGGGCGCGCCGGCCACGTTGCGACAGCTGACGGTGCGCGGTAATCGTGCCAACGGGGCCAGCGGCGGTGGTCTCACGGCGGGCGTTACTACGCTCGTGGAAAACAGTGTGTTCGCCAACAACAGCACCAGCGCCATTGGCGGCGGCATCTTCGCCGCCTCCAGCGGTAACACCACCGTTCGCAACAGTACCTTCTCGGCGAACAGTGCTGCCATGGGTGGCGGCATCGCGGCCACCGGCCCGATTTCAATCACGAACGCCACCTTCGTGGCGAACACCGCCACGGACTATGGTGGAGGCGTAGGTACCAACAATGCCGGAGCCATGACGCTGCGCAACGTGCTGCTGGCGGGCAACCTCGTCGGGGCCACTGCCGGCAACTGTGGGCGCGGTGGTACCAGCACTCTCACATCGGGCGGTGGCAACTTGTCGAACGATGCCAGCTGCCCTGCGTTCGCGCTTGGGAGCGACAAGCCCAATACACCGGCCGGCGTAAGTGCTACGTTGGCCGACAACGGTGGGCCCACGCTGACCCATGCGCTTGAGACGGGCAGCGCGGCCATCGATGCGGGCGTCGCGGCCGCGTGTCCGACCACCGACCAACGCGGAAGTACTCGGGTGGGCACCTGCGACATCGGTGCGGTTGAGTTCGGTAGCACGCCCTCCGTTGGGCTCAAGCGGTCGACCACATCAGTACCTGCGGCGACCCGGCGTCCGTAGCCGCCCGAGAGCAGGATCCCAACGTGAATTGCGCTCCATCCGAACCGGCGATACGCTTGCGGCCATGCACGTATCGCCGGGAACGATTACCGCTGCACTCGCCGAGCTCCGGGACGAAACGCCCGGAGCGGCTGATCGCTTGGTGCGACTGGTCATCGACGACTTGCACCGACTCGCCGAAGCGGCCATGCGACGCGAGTCGGTGGGTCACACGTTGCAACCCACTGAGCTGGTCAACGAGGCCTTCCTGCGGTTGCTCGGTGGCACGGCCATCGAGTTTTCCGATCGGGCGCACTTCTTCGCCATCGCGGCGCAAACCATTCGGCGATTGCTCGTGGAGCATGCACGTCGTCGTCACGCCGCCAAACGCGACGCCGGCATCCGGGTGGTACTCGACGACCAACTGGCGGCCAATGACCGCCCAACGCTCGAGCTCATTGCCCTCGACGACGCGCTTCAGGGGTTGGAGCAGGTGGCCCCGCGCCCAGCGCGGGTGGTCGAACTGCGCTACTTCGGTGGTCTGTCCGTTGAGGAGACCGCCGAAGTGCTGAAGTCGTCGCCGGCTACCATCAAACGTGACTGGACGTTTGCGCGGGCGTTCCTGCTGCGCGCGCTCGACACGGGCCCGACACCGCGCGCCGAGCAGTCATGAGTCGCGCCGCGTTCACACCAGCGCAGGTGGCGGAGCTCGAGTCACTCTTCGACCAGGCCATTCATACCGACCCGTACGGCCGAGTCGCGTTGCTTGAGGCCACGGCCTCGCGTGACCCGCTGCTGGCCAGCGAGCTTGCCGCACTGCTCGAGATGCACGACAGCGACCGGTCGCTCGGCGTGTCTTCGGTGGCGCTCGCGTTGCGCGACGTCGATCACGACGGGCTTCGTTTGGGACCATGGGCCATCGGGCGCCGTATTGGTGCTGGCGGCATGGGCACGGTGCACGAGGCCGTTCGTGCCGACGATCAATACCGCCAGCGAGTCGCGGTGAAGTTTCTCCGTCGCATTACCGATGGCGATGTTGCCGCCCGGCGATTCCGCACCGAGCGACAGATTCTCGCCACGCTGCAGCACCCGCGCATTGCGGCCCTGCTCGATGGTGGTGTTACACCGGACGGTCAACCGTACTTCGTCATGGAGTACATCGACGGCGTGCCACTCACCACCTGGTGTGATACGCATAAGCTCGGCGTGGCCGAACGCCTGCGGGTGTTTCTCGACGTGTGCGATGCCGTGCGCGCCGCGCACCGCCAACTGGTAGTGCACCGCGATCTCAAACCCGGCAACATCCTCGTTACCGCCGACGGCAACATCAAGCTGCTGGACTTCGGCATTGCGCGCCTGTTGGGCGATCACGAAGACGGTGCCGCCACACACACCGCCCTCGCTATGCGGGCGTTCACGCCCGAATACGCCGCCCCCGAGCAGATCCGTGGTGATCGCGCGAGCACCGCCACTGACATTTATGCGCTGGGCGTGTTGATCTTCGAGTTGCTCACAGGAAAACGGCCGCTCTCTCTGGCGGGGCAGACAATCGACGCGATGGAACGCATCGTGCGCGAGCAGGATGCGCCGCGCGCGAGCAGTGTGATCGAGGCCTCGCACGCGGAGCAATTGAACGTCAAAAGTCTCGACCGGGCCCGGCGCGAAATCGCGGGCGATCTCGATGCCATCGTGAGCGTAGCGCTGCGCAAGGAACCCGACCGGCGGTATCTCTCGGTTGATGCGTTGATGGCCGACATCCAGCGTCATCTCGATGGTATTCCGGTCTCAGCGCGCCCCGATGGTTGGCGTTATCGCGTCGGCCGGTTTGTACGTCGGCGACGCATCGAAACGGCCGCCGTGCTCGTGGCTGGCGCTTCCCTCGCGGGTGGCACGGTAGTGGCGCTGCAGCAGGCCGCACGCGCCAAACAGGAGGCGCAAAGCGCTACCGAGGTGCTGGCGTTTCTCACCGACATGCTCGGCGCGGCCAAACCCGAGGCTTTGGGTCCCGACACGCGCATTCGCGATCTGATCGACACAGCCGCGTATCGCCTCGACAGTGCACCACCATCGCCGCTTGTGGAAGGCGATATTCGTCGCATTCTTGGTGGTACCTATCTCGCGCTTGGCGAGTACGCGTTTGCCGATTCGCAGTTTCTTCGCAGCTTGGGGGCCATTGCCAGCAACCCCGTTCGCACGAGCGGTACGCGCGTGCGCGCACTGCGGGCGCGGGTGCTGCTTGATGTCGGCATTGCACGACTCGAATCGGGACGTTTTGCGGAGGCCGACTCGGTGCTCAACGACGTGGCGGCGCTTCATCGCACGCTCGAGGACGTCGATCCTCTCGAACGCTCCACCTTGCTCGATACCCGGGCACAAACGCTTGGGCGGCTGGGCCGCAACGCCGAAGCGCTGCCGATATTCCGCGAGTCAATCGCGCTGCAGACGCAATACTTCCCCGACGACGCCGAAAGCGGTGTCCCCACCTACGTATCGGCCGCAGTGGTTGCTGGTGATCTCGGCTTTCATTCCACGGCCGATTCGCTGCTGCGCGAAGCGTTGGCCCTTGAAAGCCGCGACAAGTCGTCGAACGGTACGCGACGCACCGGCATTCTGAGTGCACGCGCCACGGTTCTCGAACGACTGGGGCAAGTGGATTCTGCGGAAGCCATGTACCGCGAGGTCATCGCGCTGCGTGAACGGCTGCTTGGTGCGGGACATCCATCACTGGCCTTCACGATGGTTAACCTGGCCGACCACTTGCGGCGGCGCGAGCGCTATGCCGACGCCGTAACCGTTGCGAGACGCGTCGTGTCATACCGAGGGACAACGCTGGAGGAGACACACCCCGCCCTGGCGGCCGGTATGCTGAATCTCGGCTTGGCCCTTGGGCACATCGATTCGGCGGCGGTCGGCGAGCGCTGGGTACGCGAAGCGCTGCGTCTGCGCACCGCATCACTCCCCGAAGGGCACTGGCTGCTGGCCTCAACGCGCAGTGCCTTGGCCGAGGTGCTTACGGGCGCATCGCGCTATCGCGAGGCGGAGGCGCTGCTCGTGCCCGCCGAGCGGCAGCTGAGCGCCGAACTGTCACACAAGAACGAACCCGTGCGCGATGCCTGGCGACGACTACGCACGCTCTATGCAGCGTGGGGCCAACCGGCGAAGGCGGCTGCGTGGGACGCCAAGCTGTCGGCGCCTGTCCCTGAGGGGTAGCGCATGAGCAGCCCCCGACAGGCGGAAGCAACAGGCTCGATGCCGCGTCAAATTCGGGGTTGTGTCGCCTCAACCGGCGAGCGTCCCGTCCAACGCTTGTAGGCGCGCGAGAATGCGGCCGGGTCGGAGAACCCCAAGCGAAAGGCCGCCTCCTTTACCGTCGCACCACCATGTGCGAGGTACACGTCGGCCAATTCACGACGGCATTCACGCGCCAGATGCGTAAACGATGTGCCCTCCTCACGCAGTTGACGTGCAAGCGTAGCGCGACTCATGTGGAGCGTGCGTGCGAGCGACTCGACATCGGGCATGCTGTCGGTCGATACGCCGGACCTCTGCGGCGCGGGTGCTTGTGCCAACGCCGCGCGGAGTAGCGCCGCGACCCGTCCGCTGAGCGTCTGCTGTGCACGCAGTCGGTGCAGCTGGCGGTCGGCGTGTTCACACAGAATGTCTCCCGCCCAGGCGGGTTGCAGACCAAGCGGGCGATCGAGCCATGCGGCATCGATGCGCAGCGCATTGCGTGCGCATGCGAAACGCACCGGTACGCCGAAGATTCGCGCGTAGTCCGCGACATACCGGGGCTGCGCGTGCGTGACATGCACTTCGTGCACGAAGCGATCGGTTGCGTGACGTGCGTAGCGACGCATCACACTCGCGATGAACGCGAAAGTAATTTCGACCTGCTCGGGGAAATCGGCGAACGTGGGGCGACGGTCTTCCAGCCAGCTATCGGTCCCACGGTTGACCACCACGAAGCGGTCGGCTGGGACTTCACGCGCGGTGCCCGCACTCTCACCGGTATCCGTGATGAGTGACGCGTAGCGGTTCATACGCGCCAAACTGTCGCGCATGGTTGGCGCCGCGTCACAGAGCATGCCGACCACTGACAGTGAAGCCAGGGACATGGATTGGCCGAAGTGCAGCGCAAACGCGTCGCACGCCAACTGTCGCTGGGCGCTGTGTATGAGCGACACATAGCGGGCAAGCGGCACGCGGGCGTCTGCATCCTGCAGCAGCTCTCGCGCCACGCCACATGCCGCCAGCAGGTCAACCTCGCAGGCGCCGCGTGACACGGCGTATTCCAGGACCCCGCGCACCATGCCCGAGGCCACCGTCGCGCGCGCGGCTCCGGCCCCCTGCGGCACGTTGCCACCAGCGGTCATGCGTCTGACACGATCGATCATGGGCTATTGCGGCACACAAAGGAATGTTGAGAGCGACGACGAGATCGTCGTGAAGCATCACGTTCATGCGGTACGGCACAGCACCCGGGCGGGTTTCTGCGCGCGTAACGCGTGCCATGCCGTCCCTCATTCATTCCCTATGCTGCTTGCTGTTCATGTCGTGGCCGGTACGTTGGCCCTCCTGCTTGCGACCGTGGCGCTGGGGGCCCGCAAGGGCGCACGTACCCACGTGCGAGCCGGCTTCCTGTTCGTGGTGCTCATGATGCTCATGGGCCTCTCCGGCGCCGGCCTCGCCGTTGTGCGCCCCACAGGCGTGTCGTTGGTGGCCGGCCTCCTGGCGGCTTACCTCGTGGCCACTTCGCTCACGCGGTCATGGTGGGCCGCCACGCCAGCCGCATGGTACACGGTGGGCGCGCCGCTCACTGGCCTGGTGGTGGGCACCCTCGGGATCTGGTGGGGAGTCGAAGCCATGGGGAGCGCCGACGGGCTCAAGGATGGCCATCCAGCGGGGCGCTACTTTGTCTTCGGGTCGATAGCGCTCCTGGCGGCCATTGGAGACGTGCGCTGGTTCTTCCGCTTCGATCAGGCCGGCACCAGCGGACGCCCCCGCCCGACGGCCGTGCAACGCCAACTGCGTCACGTATGGCGACTGGGTGTTGCCACTCTCATGGCTGCCGTGTCGTTCTTCCTCGGTCAGCCACAGGTATTTCCGGAGCCGCTGCGCGCCATGTCTGTTCGCGTGACTCCCGTGCTGCTGCTGCTGGCCCTGTTTCTCTTCTGGCTGGTACGACTTGGCATCCGGCGTGTGAGGGGAGTCCCTCGAGCGGACATCCCAAACCGCGAAACACCGGGGAACGAGTCGGCGCGCTGAAGACGTTACGTTTGGTTCAGGCCAGCGATGCCGCGCGGGTGTTCGCGTGCCTTTTCCTTTCGTTCAATTCGCATGTATCGCTCCGTTGGATTGGGCCTCGCTGCCGTCGTGGCCATGGGGTGCAGCAACGACAGGTCGCCAGCACCGGCGACCAATAGTGCGTCGAACAGCGCGCCGAGCGCATCTGGCGCGGCGTCGATGGCCGGTCGCGCCACATTGCCGACGGCCGGTGGCACACTCACCGGGACCGTGCGGGAACAGATTCCCGTTGGTCCGTACGTGTATCTGCGCCTCGACACCGAGCGCGGCGAAGAGTGGGCGGCGGTGAATGATCCGTCGGCCGATTCGACCACGGTTCAGGTAGGCCAAGCGGTAACCGTCTACAACGTGATGGTCATGGAGCAGTTTGCATCGCAAACGCTCAAGCGCACCTTTGCCCGCATCTACTTCGGATCGACCAACCCCAACGCCGGCGCGGGCACGTCGGGCGCTACGGGCGCGGCCGGAAACGCCCCGGCCACTGGCGCTGCGATGCCCGGTGTCGGCTCTTCGGGCGAGTCGCCTGGTACGCCGGCGGCTGTCGACGCGCATGTGGGTACCGTCGCACGAGCCGCCGGCCGCGGAGCGCACACCGTGGGTGAGCTGTTCGCGCAACAGCAGACGCTGGCGGGTACGTCGGTGAGTGTGCGCGGCGTGGTCGTGAAGTACAACCCCGGCGTCATGGGGAAGAACTGGATTCACCTGCAGGATGGCAGCGGGAACGCCACCAAGGGTACGCACGACGTTACCGCCATCTCCAACGATGTCACCGCTGTGGGCGACACGGTCACGGTCACGGGCACCGTGCGGCTCAACAAGGACTTCGGTGCCGGCTATGTGTACCCACTGGTAATCGATGGCGCCAAGGTCGTGCGACAGTAGTCATTGGTGACGCACCGCACACGCGCGTTCCAGTTCGCGTGTGCGCTGCATTACACGGTGGGCGCGTGGCCACACCATGTGTGATACACCACACGGTCACCTGTTGCGGGACAAACCGGGAGCTCGCAGGATGACGTGATCGTCATCTCCCGGAGTCATGAATGTCGTTCGCTGTGTTTACGGCGCGCGCGGTGCGCGCCTCAGCGACGATGGCCCTCGTTGC
>ERZ1645185.1241-NODE-1241-length-10517-cov-6.723189_pt1 | contig 10517 bp, 9 predicted proteins | sample MGYA00575351_ERZ1645185 | MGnify/ENA primary metagenome ERZ1645185 (study PRJEB40838, sample SAMN11284767) | freshwater sediment metagenome | isolation source: river sediment | host: Sediment | place: India: Jana village, Kanpur | collected 2015-12-17 ... | reverse complement strand
CGCGGGCTGGCCAATGCCGTGCTGCGCAATTTCCAGCGCCGGCACAGCGAACTCGACGCCGCCGCCCTGCAGGACGAAGGCGCACGCTGGTCGCATCCGGCGTGGTGGATCGCCCGGCTCAAGCGCGCCTACCCCGGGCAATGGGAAACCCTGCTCGAAGCCAGCCTCGGCCATCCGCCGTTCACGCTCCGGGTCAATGCGTGCCAGGGCAGCGTGGCAGACACCCTGGCCGCGCTCGCGGCTGCTGGCCTGGAAGCGCGGCAGACCGGCCCCGATGCCGTCATGCTCGAACGCGCGGTGGCGGTGGGCAGGCTGCCGGGTTTTGCCGAGGGCCGCGTGTCGGTGCAGGACGCCGGTGCGCAATGGGCCGCGCGCCTGCTCGACGCCCAGCCCGGCATGCGGGTGCTCGACGCCTGTGCCGCGCCCGGCGGCAAGACCGGCCATCTGCTCGAACGCGCCTGCGCCCGCTCGGGCCGGGGCGCGGACGGGGCACCGGGCCTCGATCTGACCGCACTCGACGCCGACCCGGCGCGGCTCGTGCGCGTGCGCGAGAACCTCGACCGGATCGGGCTGGCAGCCACGCTGCTGGAAGGTGACGCTGCCCAGCCCGCCGGCTGGTGGGACGGCCGCCTGTACGACCGCATCCTGGCCGACGTGCCGTGCTCCGCCTCGGGCGTGGTGCGCCGCAACCCCGACATCAAATGGCTGCGGCGGCCGGAGGACATCGCAGGATTTGCCCGCCAGCAGGCTGCCATTCTGGATGCGCTCTGGCCACTGCTGGCCCCCGGTGGTACATTGCTCTACGCCACCTGTTCGATATTCCAGGAAGAAAACCACGATCAGGTAGCGGCGTTTCTCGCGCGTCATGCGGGCCACGCCGAAAGACGTGCACTGCCTGAACCCCTGACCGACGGATCGCTCCTGCCCCATGCCGAGCACGATGGCTTCTACTACGCGCTGCTTGCCAAGCCTGCCTGAGGTGCTGCGCCACCTGGCCGGGCTTTGCCTGGCCTGCTGCCTGACGGCCCTGGCACACGCCGGCGACGCCACCGAGGTGAAGAGCGCGACCGTGGTCGCCAGCCCGCAGGGCTACCAGCTCGATGCCGAGCTCCAGCTGGTGCCGAACCCCACCCTGGTCGATGCGCTGGAACGCGGCATACACCTGCATTTCCTGCTTGAACTCGATATCAGCCGGCCGCGCGGCTGGTGGTGGTTCGACGAGGATGTCGCCTCGCCCACGCGCAAGCTGCACCTCTATTACCACCTGCTGCTGCGCCGCTACGTCGTCGAGACCGGCTACACCACGCGCACCGTGGCCAGCCTGGCCGAGGCGCTGGGGCTGCTCGGCCGGGTCGATGACTGGCAGATACTCGAACGCGGCGCGCTCAAGCCCGGCCAGCGTTACGACGCCAGGCTGCGGCTGCGGCTCGATACCACGCAGCTGCCCAAGACCCTGTCGATCGGCGCGGTCACCAGCGACAAGTGGGCGCTGGCCACGCCCTGGCATAGCTGGTCGTTCGAGGCTCCCAGCCTGCCCTCCCTGCCCTGATGCGCGGTCTCATCGTACTGGCCTTCGTGGTGGGCCTGCTGCTTCTGGCGCTGCTGTTTCAGGCCAGCGGCGACAGTGCGGGATTTTCCGACAGCCTGCCCATGCTGTTCCTGGGGGGCAGCGTGCTGGGTGGCGTGCTGCTCGGGCTGCTCGGCTGGCGCATGTGGTGGCTGCAAAAACGCATCCGGCGCGGCGTGTTTGGGGCCAAGCTCACGCTCAAGCTCCTGCTCATGTTCGGCGTCGTCGCCCTGCTGCCGGTGCTGGTGGTGTATGGCGCGTCGGTCTTCTTCCTCAATCGCTCCATCGAAACCTGGTTCGACGTGCGGGTCGACAACGCGCTGGCCTCGGGGGTGAACCTCGGCCAGGCCGCGCTCGACGACCTGCTGCAGGATCTGGACAAGAAAGCCCAGCGCATCGCCCTGAGCCTGTCGGACCAGGGCGCGGGCTCGATCATCACCTCGCTGTCCACGCTGCGTGAACAGAGCGCCGTGCAGGAGCTCACCCTGTTCGACGAACGGGGTGGCGTGATTGCCCACGTCGGCGGCGAGCGCGCCACCCTGCTGCCCATGCTGCCCGACCGTGCCCTGCTCTGGCAGGTGCGCCAGCAGCAGCCCTACAGCAGCATCGAGGAAGCGGGCGACCGGGGGCTCGTGATGCGCGTGCTGGTGCCGGTCTACACCGTGTCCTTCAGCGGCGAGACGCGGGTGCTGCAACTCGTCCAGCCGGTGCCCGCCAGCCTCGCGCGCGATGCGCAGGCCGTGCAGGAGGCCTACCGCGAATACCAGCAGATCTCGCTGTCGCGGCTGGGCCTCAAGCGCATCTACGGTGCGGCGCTGACCCTGACCCTGCTGCTGGCCCTGTTGCTTACCTTTGTCATCGCCTACCTGCTATCCGACCGGCTGGGTGCGCCGCTGCGCACGCTGGCGCGCGGCACCCGCGCGGTGGCAAAGGGCGATTTTTCGCAGATGCCTTCGGTGGCCAGCCGCGACGAACTGGGCGTGCTGATCCAGTCATTCAACCGCATGACGCGCCAGCTTTCCGAGGCGCGCGAGGAAGTGGCGCAGAACCACCAGGAAACCGAACAGGCCAAGGCGTTTCTCGAGCGCGTGCTGGCCAACCTGTCATCCGGCGTGGTGGTGCTCGACGAGAACCAGCGTATCCGCACCGCCAACAGTGCCGCCGCGCAGATTCTCGGCGCGGCCGTGGGCGACCTGGAAGGCCGCTTGCTCATTGCGCTGGGGATGACAGACAGTCCGCTGCGCAGCTTTGGTGAAACGGTTTCGAAGCGCTTTGCCGAACAATCCGGCGAGTGGAGCAGCCAGATCGACTACACCGAACACGGCGACAAGCAGACCTTGCTGCTGCGGGGCACGCATCTGCCGGCGGGGGTCGAGCGCGGTTACGTGCTGGTGTTCGACGACATGACCAAGCTCATCGACGCCGAGCGCAATGCGGCCTGGAGCGAAGTGGCGCGCCGGCTGGCGCACGAGATCAAGAATCCGCTCACGCCCATCCAGCTGTCGGCCGAACGCATTGCCCGCAAGCTGGGCGGCAGGCTGGAGCCGACCGACGCCGAATTCCTCGACCGCGCCACCCAGACCATCGTCAACCAGGTGGCGGCGATGAAGAGCATGGTCGATGCCTTTGCCGGCTATGCGCGGATGCCGCGCGCCAAGCTCGCGCCGCTCGACCTCAATGCGCTGGTGCGGGAAATCCTCACCCTCTACGACGGCAAATCGCTCGGGCTGGAACTGCATCTTGATCCCGCACTGCCGCCGGTCGTCGGCGATTCCACATTATTGCGACAGGTGATTCATAATCTGTTGCAAAATGCGCAGGATGCGCTGGCCGATCATGCCGCACCGCGCGTTGAAGTGAGCACCAGCCTGAGCGCGGATGCAGTGTGCCTGGCGGTAAACGATAACGGCGGCGGATTTCCGGAGCATCTGATGGCGCGGCTGTTCGAGCCCTATGCGACGACCAAGGCCAAGGGCACCGGACTCGGACTCGCCATCGTCAAGAAGATCGTGGAAGAACATCAGGGCAAAATACAGATCGAGAACCTGAAGACAGGCGGCGCGGCAATCCGCATTGCGCTGCCCGTCCACCAGGCAAACGGGGAGCACACGTGAGCGGGCATATTCTCGTCGTCGACGATGAAGTGGGCATACGCGAATTGCTGTCGGAAATCCTCACCGACGAGGGCTACGACGTCCATCTCGCAGAAAACGCCGAGGCGGCGCGCGCCTTTCGCGCCCAGCGCCGGCCCGATCTCGTCCTGCTGGACATCTGGATGCCGGACACCGACGGCGTCACCCTGCTCAAGGAATGGGGCACCGGCGGCCAGCTCACCATGCCGGTGGTGATGATGTCCGGCCACGGCACCATCGATACCGCAGTCGAGGCAACCAAGCTCGGCGCGGTCGATTTCCTCGAAAAACCCGTAGCGCTCGCCAAGCTCATCGACGCGGTCAACAAGGCCATCAAGCGCGGTGTGGCCCAGCCCCGCCGCGTACCGGGCATGGATCTCTCGGGCCTGGGCCGCAGCCCGCAGGTTCTTGAACTGAAAAAACGCCTCACCCAGATTGCCGGCAACACCGCGCCGGTGCTGCTCATGGGCGAGCCGGGCAGCGGTTTCGAAATCTGCGCGCGTTTCCTGCACCAGCCGGCCAGCGCCTGGGTGGAGATCAAGGACCGTGCCCGGCTGGTGTCAGACCCGCTGAGCTTCGTCGAAGGACTGGGCAATGGCACGCTGTTCCTGCCCGACGTGTGCGATTTGGCCAAGCTCGAACAGAAAGGCTTGTCGCTCCTGCTCGACCGCATCGAAGGCAGCGGTGCACGGCTGGTCTGCGCCAGCGGCAAGAGCCTCGACGCGATGGTGGCGGCCGGCGAGTTCGATAACCGGCTCTACTACCGGCTGTCCAGCCTCGCCATCCAGGTGCCGCCGTTGCGCGAGCATCGCGAGGACGTGCCCGACATCGCCAACTACATGCTCACCCAGATGATCGAGGCCGGCGAGTGCCCGGTGCGCCGGCTGACCACGCCCGCCATGAACCAGCTGCGCAATTTCGACTGGCTGGGCAACCTGCCGCAGCTCAACAACGTGGTGCGCACGCTGGCGGTCACCGCCCTGTCGGGCGAAATCGACGCTGCCGACGTCAACCGCGTGCTCGCTCCGATGAAGCAGACGGCCCCCGCCGTCGCCCACGGCATTCCGCTCGACATTCCGCTGCGCGAGGCACGCGATGCCTTCGAGCGCATGTATTTCGAACACCTCATCCAGCAGGAAGGCGGCAGCATGACCCGCGTGGCCGACAAATCCGGCCTCGAACGCACGCACCTCTACCGCAAGCTCAAGCAGCTGAACATCCGCCATGGTCGCCGGCTCGACGAAGACCTCTGATCCTGCGGGCGGGCCGCGCCGCCTGCTGCCACACGCTTACCAACCATGAAGATCATCATCCTCGGTGCCGGCCAGGTGGGGGCCAACCTCGCCGAAAGCCTGGTCGCCGAAAACAACGACATCACGGTCATCGACCTTGACCTGTCGCGGCTGGCGCTGCTGCAGGACCGGTTCGACCTGCGCACCGTGCGCGGCCATGCCGCCCACCCGTCCATCCTGCGCATGGCCGGCGCGGAAGACGCCGACATGCTGGTGGCCGTGACGCAGAGCGACGAAACCAATCTGGTCGCCTGCCGGCTCGCGGCCACGCTGTTCAATGTGCCGACGCGGATCGCGCGGATCCGCTCGACCGACTTCCTCGAAGCGGAAGGCGGTTTCCTCGCCGAACATTTCGGCGTCGACCACATCATCAGCCCCGAGCAGGAGGTGACCGAAACCCTGCGCCGGCTGATCGAACACCCCGAGGCCCTGCAGGTGCTCGACTTTGCCGACGGCAAGGTGCGGCTGGTGGCGGTGCGCGCCTATCACGGCGGGCCGCTGGTGGGCCACGAGCTGCAGGACATCCGCCGCCACATGCCCGACATCGACTGCCGGGTGGCGGCCATCTACCGGCGCGATCGCGGCATCGTGCCCAAGGGCATCACCGTGATCGAGCCCAACGACGAAGTGTTCTTCATCGCCGGCCGCAAGGACATTCCGGCCGTGATGCGCGAACTGCGCAGCATGGAACGTCCGGTCAAGCGCGTGATGATCGCCGGCGGCGGCAACATCGGCCGCCGTCTCGCCGCCCGGCTCGAGCGCGACTACGAGGTGAAACTCATCGACCACAACAAGGCGGTGACCAACCAGCTCGCTGAAAAGCTCCACCGCACCCTGGTCCTCACCGGCGACGCCACCGACGAAGATCTGCTGGAACAGGAAAACATCGAGTCGATGGACGTGTTCTGCGCGCTCACCAACGACGACGAGGACAACATCATGTCCGCGCTGCTGGCCAAGCGCATGGGCGCGCACCGGGTGATCTCGCTGATCAACCGTTCGGCCTACGTGAACCTGGTGCAGGGCGGTGAGATCGACATTGCCATTTCGCCGGCGCAGGCCACCGTGGGGCCGCTGCTGTCCAAGATCCGGCGTGGCGACATGGCGGCCGTGCATTCACTGCGGCGCGGCGCGGCGGAGGTGCTGGAAATCGTTGTCCACGGTGACTTCAAGACCTCCAAGGTGGTGGGCCGCCGCATCGGCGACATCGCCCTGCCCGACGGCGCATCGATCGCGGCGGTGATACGCGGCGAGGACGTGTCCATCGCCCACCATGACACCCTGATCGAGGCCGAAGACCACCTCGTCGTGTTCGCGCTCAACAAGCGCATCATTCCCAAGGTCGAGAAACTCTTCCAGGTCGGTTTCGGGTTCTTCTGACGCCCCCGCCCCATGCAGCGCCTGGCTCCCGTCGTCCATGTCCTGGGTCTGGTCGTCCTGATCTTTTCCTTTGCCATGCTGGTGCCGCTCACCACGGCGCTGATCGGCCACGACGCGGCGCAGCACGCCTTCGACGAGGCCTTCCTCATCAGTCTCGGCATCGGTGCCGTCCTGTGGCTGGGTGGGCGGCGCTGGCGGCGCGAACTGAAAACACGCGACGGTTTCGTGCTGGTGCTGCTGGTGTGGACCGGGCTGCCGGCGGTGGCCACCCTGCCCTTCCTGATCTACGCGCCGGGCATGAGTTTCACCGACGCGTACTTCGAAACCATGTCCGGCCTGTCCACCACCGGGGCCACGGTGATGAGCGGGCTCGACACCCTGCCGCCCTCGCTCAACCTGTGGCGGCATCTGCTCAACTGGCTGGGCGGCATGGGCATCATCGTGCTGGCGGTGGCCATCCTGCCGCTGCTGGGCATCGGCGGACGCCAGCTGCTGAAGGCCGAACTGCCCGGGCCGATCAAGGACGCCAAGCTCACGCCGCGTATTGCCGATACCGCCAAGATGTTGTGGGTTGTCTACGCCGCGATCACGCTGGCCTGTGCCCTGGCGCTGAGGCTGGCGGGTATGGACTGGTTCGACGCCGTCTGCCACGCGTTCGCGGCGCTGAGCCTGGGTGGATTTTCCACGCACGACGCCAGTGTGGGCTACTACGATTCGCCGCTGATCGAGGCGGTGCTGATCTTCTTCATGCTGGTGGCGGCGCTCAACTTCGTCACCCATCTGCTCGCGTTCCGGCAGAAAAGCCTGGTGCCGTACCACCGGGATCCAGAGGTTTTTGGCGTGCTTGGCCTCGTGTTCGCGAGCATTCTGGGCGTGAGCTTCTACGTCTGGCAGGCCGGCGTGTACCCGGAGTTTGTCATCGCCCTGCGCCATGTGAGCTTCAACCTGGTGTCGCTCGCCACCGACTGCGGCTTTGCCAGCACGGATTTCAACCAGTGGCCGGTCTTCGCGCCGATGTGGATGCTGGCCCTGTCGTGCGTCACGGCCAGCTCGGGTTCCACTGGTGGCGGCCTGAAGATGATCCGTGCCGTGCTCATGTTCCGCCAGGGCGTGCGCGAACTGGAACGCCAGCTGCATCCGGCCGCGCGCCTGCCGGTGAAGATAGGCGGGCACGCCGTGCCTAACCAGATCATCTTTGCCATCCAGGCCTTCGTCATGATGTACGTCGCCACCGTGGTCGGCATGACGCTCGTGCTGCTGGCGAGCGGGCTCGACTTCCTCACCGCGTTTTCCGCCGTCATCGCCTGCATCAACAACGCCGGCCCGGGGCTCGGTGAGGTCGGTCCGGCGTCGAATTATGCCGGCCTGTCCGACTTCCAGACCTGGGCGCTCGCGCTCACCATGCTGCTCGGCCGGCTGGAGCTGTTCACGGTCTTCGTGCTGTTCACCCGCGCGTTCTGGCGCGGGTGATGCGGTAGCATCGCATCGGTAACCGAGTGTCGTCATGTCCGCCATCCTGCCCGTCCTGCATATTTTTTCGAAGGTGCTGATGCTCTTCGCCTTTGCCTTCCTGCTGCCGCTGGGGGTGTCGATCGCGCTGGGCGATGGTGCGGAAAAGGCCTACGACGAAGCCATCCTCATCACCTTTTTTTCCGGCATGGCCCTGTGGCTGGTGTCGCGCCGGGGCAAGCGCGAACTGCACACGCGCGACGGCTTCCTGCTGGTGGTGATGATCTGGGCGCTGCTGCCGGTGTTTTCCGCCATTCCGCTCATGGTCTACCTGCCCGACCTGGCGTTCAACGAAGCCTATTTCGAGGCCGTATCGGGTCTGACGGCCACCGGGGCCACCGTGCTGTCCGGGCTCGACAGCCTGCCGCCCTCGATCAATATCTGGCGCACGCAGATGCACTGGATCGGCGGCATGGGCGTCATCGTGCTGGTCGTGGCGGTGCTGCCCATGCTGGGCGTCGGCGGCCGTCAGCTGTTCAAGGCCGAAACGCCCACGCCCATGAAAGACAGCAAGCTCACCCCGCGCATGGCCGAAACCGCCAAAGGCCTGTGGGTGGTGTACGCCTTCATCACCGTCATCTGCATGCTGGCGCTGTGGGCCGGCGGCATGAACTGGATCGACGCCGTGGTGCATGGCTTCAGCGTCATGGGGCTCGGCGGCATGTCCTCGCACGACGCCAGTATGGCCTACTTCGATTCGCTGCTGCTGGAAATGATCGTCATGTTCTTTGCGCTCGTGGCCGGCATCAGCTTCTCCACCCACTTCATGGCCTTCCGCATGAAAAGCCTGCTCGCCTACCGGCTCGATGCGGAGTTGCCGTGGTTTCTGGGCGTGCTCGCGGTCAGCGCCTTCGCCCTCGCCGGCTATCTGCTCTACAAGGGCTTCTATCTCGATTTTCCCGAAGCCCTGCGCTATGCCGCGTTCAACACCGTCTCGGTCGCCACCACCCTGGGATTTTCCAGCACCGACTACAACGTCTGGCCCTATTTCGCGCCGTTGTGGATGCTGTTCCTGTCCAGTTTCGCCGCCAGCTCCGGTTCCACCGGCGGCGGCATCAAGATGCTGCGTGCCGTGCTGCTCAGCAAGCAGCTCTACCGCGAGCTCATCAAGCTCATCCATCCCAATGCCGAAATCCACACCAAGATAGGCCGGCAGGCGGTGCCCAACAAGATCATCTACGCCGTGCTGGCGTTCCTGTTCGTGTATGTCGCCTCGGTCGTCAGCCTGTCGTTCGTGCTCTCGGCGTCCGGGCTCGACATTTTCACGGCGTTCACTGCCGTCGTTGCCATGGTCAACAACACCGGCCCCGGCCTCGGCCAGGTCGGCCCCGCCAGCACCTACGCCGTGCTCAACGACTTCCAGACCTGGGTGCTGAGCTTTGCCATGCTGCTCGGCCGGCTGGAATTCTTCACCCTGCTGGTCGTGCTCACCCCCGTGTTCTGGAGAAAGTGATGCCGTCGATCGCCGATTTCGAGAAGATGCTGGCCGCCGGGCGCGACAACGCCCTCTTGCGGTTTTCGCTCGGTAACGAATACCTCAAGGCTGGCCAGCCGTTGGATGCGGCCACGCACCTGCGCCGCGCCGTCGAGCAGGACCCGAAGTATTCCGCCGCGTGGAAACTGCTCGGCCGCGCCCTGACCGAGGCCGAAGCCTGGGACGACGCGCTGACGGCCTACCGCGAAGGCATCGCCGTGGCCGAAGCACGTGGCGACAAGCAGGCGGCGAAGGAGATGGGGGTGTTCATGCGGCGCATCGAAAAGCGGGGTGAGGCGTGATGCCCTTCCCGTCCGGTTCTGACAGGGGTGGGCTTAGCCCGCGGCTGGCGGCACCGCGCAACCCTTTTCCCCCACCGCCCCCTCGCTGCATCCCAGCGATTTCTCCGGCGCGATGCGGTCGCGCACCCGCTGCTTGAGTTCCTTGGATTCCGGAAAGCGGCGTTCGACTGCGCGTTCGAACACGGTTTCGCCATCCACGCGCACGACGAACACGCCGCCGCTGCCGGGTTTGAGGGCGACTTCGCCGATTTCCTGCTCGAAGGTGAACAGCAGTTCCTGGGCGAGCCAGCCGGCGCGCAGAATGAAGCGGCACTGGGCGCAGTATTCGATTTCGATGCGGGGTTTGGACACGGAGTGCTCCACGGAAATAGACGGGCAGCAGCTTACCGCGTGACGATCCGCCATGAAACGTGCGGCGTCGCCGGATCACCCGGAATGGCCGGCGGCCCTGTTAAAATTCGCCGATTGAATTTCAAGGAGAACACGATGACGCGGATGGTGAATTGCGTGAAGCTCGGGCGTGAGGCGGAAGGCATGGCGTTTGCGCCGGTGCCGGGCGAGCTCGGCAAGAAGATTTTCGAGAATGTGTCGAAGGAAGCCTGGAGCGGCTGGCAGCGCCAGCAGACCATGCTGATCAACGAAAACCGTCTCAATCTGGCCGACCCGCAGGCGCGCAGCTACCTGATGGAGCAGATGAACCGCTATTTCTTCGGCGGGGGCGAGGTGGACAAGGCAGCGGGCTACGTCCCGCCGACGCGCTGAACGCCGGGCAGCAGGCAAACGAAACGGGCACCCTCGGGTGCCCGTTTTCAATGGCGCGGCGGCCCCAAAAGCCGCCGGGGCTTACAGCACTTCCTTCTC
>ERZ1645185.1240-NODE-1240-length-10519-cov-3.816800_pt1 | contig 10519 bp, 12 predicted proteins | sample MGYA00575351_ERZ1645185 | MGnify/ENA primary metagenome ERZ1645185 (study PRJEB40838, sample SAMN11284767) | freshwater sediment metagenome | isolation source: river sediment | host: Sediment | place: India: Jana village, Kanpur | collected 2015-12-17 ... | reverse complement strand
CTGGGGGCGGCGGTACATTTCTTTGTCATGGACGTGGCGAAGATTCTGGTGCTGCTGACGCTGGTGATTTATGTGATGGGGCTGCTACGCGCGCTGCTCAAGCCGGAGAAGGTACGCGAGTTCATCCGCAACCGTGGCAATCTGCAAAGCCGTTTCCTGGCGGTAGGCCTGGGCGCAGTGACGCCGTTCTGTTCCTGCTCGTCGATTCCGCTCTTTATCGGCTTTGTCGAGGCGGGCATTCCGCTTGGCGTGACGCTGTCCTTTCTTATCGCCAGCCCGATGATCAACGAAGTGGCAGTAGTGGTGCTGGCGTCGGTCATCGGCTGGAAATTCACCCTGCTGTATGTGGTAACGGGCCTGAGTGTCGCGCTGATCGGCGGCTTCGTCCTCGAACGCTTCAAGCCCGAGCGTTGGGTGGAAGAGTATGTGTGGAACATCCGCATGGGCGAGGCGAACGTGGCTAAAGAAGACACCTCGCTGCGTGCGCGTCATGAATATGCCGTCAGCCAGGTGAAAGAAATCGTCGGCCGCATCTGGAAATTCATCCTCCTCGGCGTGGGCGTGGGCGCCTTCATCCACGGCTATGTGCCTGCGGATTTCGTCGCCCGTATCGCGGGTGATGGCGGGCTGCTTTCGGTTATCGGTGCGGTGCTGGTTGGCGTGCCCTTGTATTCTGACGCGGTGGGCATTATCCCTATCGCCGAAGTACTGCTGGATAAGGGGGTGCCGATTGGAACGGTACTGGCATTCATGATGGCCGTGACGGCCTTGTCCCTGCCTGAAATGATTATTTTGAAAAAGGTGGTAAAAGTGCCGCTGCTGGCGCTGTTTGCCGGGTATCTGTCCGTCGCCTTCGTCATTGTGGGCGTGTTGTTCAATTTCATGAAAGGTGTGTGATGAGCGCAGAACTGCATCCTTCCATCGTCGCTCTGGTGTCGCTGGCGGCGAATATTGCGTCCAACCATCCCAACCAGGGTCTGTGCCAGATCGACAGGCTGAAGCACTATGGCGTATCGGATGAACAGGTGAATACAGTCATTGAAATCGCCCGTCACATCCGCGACGAGGCAAACCAGAAACTCGACGCGAGTTTCGACGAGGCACTGGCCAAATGCCGCCAGCCCGCAGGCAAGCCACTGGGCATTCCGGTGGCTTCCGCTCCTGGGGCATGTTGCACGCCGACGGCTTCCGGCCAGTCCTGCTGCTGAAAGGAGGACAAACATGAAACACATCAAGGTGCTGGGTAGCGGCTGCGCAAACTGCAAGACCACGCTCAAGTTGATCGAGGATGCAGCCAAAGCCAAGGGCGTTGAGGTGCAACTCGAAAAAGTCGAGGACATGGCGGCCATCCTGGGTTATGGGGTGATGTCGACGCCGGGTGTGGTGATCGACGGCACGGTGGTCCATGCTGGCGGCGTGCCGGACCGCAAGAAGATTGACGGCTGGCTGGCGTAAATCGCCCCTGCTGTATTTGGCATCGGCAAGGTGCTAATCTTCCTGCACACACAACGTCCGGAGAAAACCATGAAGCACCTGCTGTCTTTGCTGTTGTTGGTCCCTGCCATTTCACTTGCCGCCGTGACCGGCAAGGAAGTCAGTTACAAGGCGGGCGATACCGTAATGAAGGGCTGGCTGGCCTTCGATACCGGTGCGCGCAGCAAGCGCCCAGGCGTGCTGGTCGTGCCGGAATGGTGGGGCGCCAACGACTACGCGCGCAAGCGTGCGCGGATGCTGGCCGAAGCCGGTTATGTGGCACTGGTGGTGGACATGTACGGCGATGGCAAGAACGCCGCTGATCCCAAGGAAGCCAGCGCGCTGGCCGGCTCGGTGAACAAGAATCCCCCGCTGGCGCTGGCACGCTTTCAGGCTGCGAGAAACTACCTGGCAAAACAGTCCGGCGTTAAAAAGGGCGAACTGGCCGCGCTGGGCTACTGCTTTGGCGGCGGCGTGGTGCTGAACATGGCGCGCGCGGGCGAGCCACTGAAAGCCGTGGTCAGCTATCACGGCGTACTGGCCACCGATATTTCCGTCAAACCCGGCGCAATCAAGCCGGCCATCCGCGTGTTTACCGGCGAGGCCGACCCCATTGTCCCGCCCGAGCAGGTGTCCGCCTTCAAGGCCGAAATGGACAATGCCAAGGCCGATTACAAGCTGGTGGGCTATCCCGGCGTGAAACATACCTTCACCAATCGTGAAGCCGACAGTTACGCCGCACAGTTTGGCCTGCCGCTGAAATATGACGCGCACGCCGATGCAGATTCCTGGGCACAGACGCTGGACTTCCTGAAGGCGACATTCAAATGAGGGCTGCCCGCTAATGTCACACTCCTGCGACCACACCAGCCACAACCACGCTGACTGTGGTCATGAGGGCGGCGCCCGCCCAACGGGTTACGGCATTCCACAAACAGGTTCATTTGACGCGGCAGCTTTTGAGGCTGCCATCAAGGCCATGCTGGCCGCTTGTGGTGTGCCCAGCGACACCGTGCATACCGGTCGCACTGCCCTGCGCGTGCGCGAGTTGTGGCAAAAGCGCCTGCTGGGCGGCTATGCGATTGATCCCGCCGAAGCATTGGGTGACGGCTTTGCCGATAATCGCCGCGACATGGTGGTGGTACGCGGCATTGCCGTGCATGGCGTGTGCCCGCACCATCTGGTGCCGTTTCGCGGTGTGGCGCATGTTGCTTACATTCCCGGCGGTCGCCTGCATGGTTTTGGCCGCATTGCACGGCTGGTCGATGCCATCGGGCACCGCTTCACCTATCAGGAATGGATGACGCGCGACATTGCCGAAGCCATGATCACCCACGGCAAGGCCGCAGGCGCAGCGTGCATCATTGAGGCCGAGCAGTTGTGCCTGCTGCTGGGCGAAGACCGGCGCGGCGACGAGCGCGTTGTTACGCAGGCGTTTTCCGGCTGTTTTGAAAACAGCGACCAGTTGCGCAATGAGTTTTTGCGCGCGGTGGGTTAAGACCTCAAGGCCATGAAGCGCAGAGATGCAGCGATGCCGGGGAAAACACATTTGATCCGTGCCATTTGCTTTGCGGCGCAAGCTTGCATGACAAGCGTCCTCGCGGCAGAAACCCGGCACACGGTTGACCCGGAAACACAGCTTTCCACTTGGGAAACCGAAGCTCATCACGTGCACCTGCGTCTAACCCAGATCAGCCCCAACCAGGCACGCGCTTTCATGCAGGCACGTGGGCTGGACGAAAAGTCGGTGGATGAGTTTGCGCGCACTTGCGTGTACATGACGGTCTTGCGCAACGCGTCCAGTAAGCCGGTCAAGTTTTGCCTGGCCGAATGGCGTTATGTCCCTGAATTTGGCACCCCCCAGACTATGCTGGGCAAACACGACTGGCTGGCCAAGTGGCAGCCGCGCAAGCACCCAAAGCCGGTCAAACTGGCTTTCGAATGGTCACAGTTTCCTTTTGAACAAACATTTGCGCCAGGTGACTGGAACCAGGGCATGACCACTTTTGAACTGCCTGCGGGCAGCCGTTTTGATCTGGTATTCCGCTGGTGGCAGGAAGACAGACTGTTTGAAGAAACACTGCGCAATGTGCAGTGCCCGCTCAGTTTTGGGGAATAGGAAAATGATCCGTTCACTGTTTTTCAGCTTCTGTTGCTTCACTTTCATTGCGGCAGCTGTTCCAGCGCAGGCAAATCCTCAGGGGCAGCCGCCTTTACAAACCTCGCTTATCGCAGTCAAGCCAAGACAGGCTGCGCCCGACATGGTGTTGAAAGACATCGACGGGCGTACAGTCAGCCTGGCTGCGCTGAAGGGCAAAGTGGTTGTGGTGAATTTCTGGGCGACCTGGTGCCCGCCCTGCCGCCGTGAGTTTCCCTCCATGGAGCACCTGCGCAAACAATTCGACAAAAAACGCTTGGTCATTCTGGCTGTGAATGAAGGCGAAAGTACGGAAGTGATCGAGGCCTTCACGTCGCAGCTCGACACCACCCCCAACTTTCCCATCCTGCTGGACCCGGAAGGCGATGCCATGGCTTACTGGACAGTACGCGGCCTGCCGACGACCTTCATTCTGGACAAGCGCGGACGAATTGCCTACCGTGCAATTGGCGGGCGCGAATTTGACCACCCCGAAATTGTGAAAACCCTGACCGCCCTCACCCGCGAGAAATAGCCTCGTTCTTTTTCAAGGAGCGCATCATGAGTCTGATTCAAACCGTACCTCCTGAAGACGCACAGGGTGATGTTGCCGCCATCTATGCGCAAATCCAGCAGGCATTTGGCAACATCCCCAATGCGCTTAAGGTATGGAGCGCCTCGCCCTTTCTACTCAGGCAGCAATGGGAGTTCATCGCCCAGGCCATGCAGCACAAAAGCCTGTCTGGCGCGCTGCTGGCCTGCATCCGCCTGCTGGTATCGCGCGGCAACCATTGCGCGTATTGCGTGGACATGAACACAGGCCTGCTGATCAACATGTATGGCTGGTCGCCCGGTGATGTTGAAGCCATGATTGACAACCCCACCCAAGCCAACCTGCAGGCGCGTGAGCGCGCCATGCTGGGCCTGGTGCTCAAGGCCGTCACACATTCAACCTCGGTGGCTGCTGCCGACATCGCGCACCTGAAAGAACAGGGTTACAGCGATCAGGACATTCTTGAAGCCGTCGCCCACGGCGCACGCATGGCCGCAGCGGACTTTGTGCTGAATGCCTTCCGGGTCGAAAAGGATTTCTGATGGCAGAACCCGGCAAGCGCCCGGCCACGCTGCTGCCGCCGCCGCTGGTTTATATCGCAGTTTTGTGGGCAGCCTGGGAGCTGGACAAACTCCAGCCCTTGCCATTTATCCGCCTCCCGGGATTTGGTACTTCGCTCGTTGTCATTGGCGTGCTGTTGCTGTTATGGGCGGCCACCACCATGTGGCGACATCGCACCACGGTCAACCCTTACGGAAGCGTAGCGCAACTGGTACTCAGCGGACCTTTCAGTTTTTCACGCAATCCTATCTATCTTGGCGACAGCATCATCTATTTTGGTGTGATGCTGGTTTGGGGAACGCTGTGGCCGCTATTGCTGTACCCGCTGGTTTGGGCGGCAATTCGATACGGCGTCATCAAACACGAAGAAGCACACCTCACTGCCAGATTTGGCGATGCCTACACTCAATACTACAAAGCCGTCAGACGCTGGATTTAACCTGGAAACCTCAGTTGGACGCACCCAATGGGTGAGCGTCCCCAGAGGCGCAAACGCCAGCCGCCATGCGGCCTATCGAGGGTTAAGGCCGAGTACCTTTATGGCATTGATTGTGGTTTGCTCTGACACCACTTCAACGCCAACACCCCGCAAATCTGCCAGGGTTTGTGCAATGCGCGGCAACTCAGCCGGTTCGTTGCGTTGCCGGGCAATCCATTCGGGCGGAATGTCGGGCCCGTCGGTTTCCAGAACAATCGATTCCAGCGGCAATTCCACCGCCAGTTTTCTCAGGTTGGTGGCGCGGGTGTAGGTAAAGGCGCCGCCAAACCCCAGCTTGAATCCCAGTTTGATGTATTCCTGCGCCTGCTGCAAGGAACCGTTAAAGGCATGCGCGATACCGCCCGGCACCTTGAATCGCCGCAGGTTTTTCAGCACCTGATCGTTGGCGCGACGAATATGCAGAAGCACGGGCAAGTCATATTTACGCGCCAGCCTGAGCTGCTCGACAAAGAAATGCTCCTGTTGCACCAGGTCTTCTTCACGCACACCCGGGCGGTCAATGCGCGACTGAAAATGATCGAGACCAATTTCGCCAATGGCAACAGCTTGTTCACGCACAACCAGTGTTTCGAGTGTTGCCAGATGCTCGTCGCGATGTAAATGCACATACATGGGATGCATCCCCAGCGCGACTTGCACGCCAGGATAGTGTCGGCAATCGAGCGTGGTCTCAAAATTGAAGGCGGCCACCGAAGGGGCGATGATGTCCACATTGGCCAGATGCGCACGCGCCACAACGGCATCGCGATCGGCCTCGTATTCCCCCGCATCAAGATGGCAGTGCGTATCAATCAACACAGGCTTGCAGGATATTTTTGACCGGTTTTGGAATGGCCGCCCGGATCGCCTCCTCAACATCCATCCAGATCCGGTCTGGCTGGTTTGCCACCAGTGGCAGGGCGGGGACAATCATTTCCAGCGGCTGTATTTGCAGATGAAAATGGGTAAACGTGTGCTGAAAAACCGGGAGTTCGCGCAGGTGTTTGTATGTGGCGCCCGTCAGTTGCTGGCAGGAAAGTTCAGGCGTTCCCTGCATTTCCGGCAAGCTCCACAAGCCACCCCAGATGCCGGGGGACGGTCGTTTTTCCAGCAGCACATCGCGCCCGTGGCGCAACAGCAAAAGCGTGACCGCACGTTTCGGCAAAACCTTCTTTGGGCGCGCCGCCGGAATTTCTCCTGCCCTGCCTTCCCGATGAGCAATGCACGCTGACAAGAGCGGGCATTCACCACAGCGTGGCCTGCTGCGTGTGCACACCGTTGCCCCCATGTCCATCAAGGCCTGGGTGTAGGTTTCAATATCGGACGCTGGCAACAGCCGTTCGGCCAGCTGCCATAGCTGGTTCTCTACGCTTTTCTCACCCGGCCAGCCGACGATGCCAAATACGCGCGTCAGTACGCGCTTTACATTGCCGTCCAGAATGGCGCGGGATTGCCCATACGCAAACGCGCTAATCGCTGCCGCAGTGGAGCGCCCGATCCCGGGCAGGGCCTGAATCGCGTCAAAATCAGTCGGGAATGCGCCTTTGTGCTGTGCCACGACGATACGTGCGGCACGGTGCAGGTTGCGCCCGCGCGCGTAATAGCCAAGCCCCGCCCAGTGAGCGAGCACTTCCTCTTCACTCGCCGCCGCCAGTTTTTGCACATCCGGAAATCTGGCCATGAAACGCTGATAGTAGGGAATCACTGCCCCCACCTGGGTTTGCTGAAGCATGATCTCCGACACCCAGATTCTGTAAGGATCGCGCGTGCCCTGCCAGGGCAGGCTATGTCGGCCATGCAGGCGCTGCCATTCGATAAGGGTGCGGGAGAGCTCCATACCGGGATGCTATCAAAGACGTACGGCAAAAGAAAAAGGGCTCGTTTGAGCCCTTCGCACTCTCCGACGCGCGGCACTCAGGCGGTTGATGCGCGCGCCTTGAAAAACGAAACCAGCTTGGAGAAGGCGCCTTCGGCTGCGGAATCGTGCCCCAGCAGTACAGCCTGCCCACTGCGCAGCTTGTCTGCCAGACGTTGCGGGCTGATAGAGAACATATTCTGGCCATCCGCATCGGCAACCAGATAATTCCCCTTGATTCCGCTAACCCACACCACGTGCATGACACGCACGCTGCCATCTTCGTACTTCATTTCCACGCGATCGCCTTTTTGCAGATCGCTGGCCTGCAGGCTGAATTCATCCTGGATTTCGGGCAGTGGCTGTGCACAATGCACATCAGTCTCGTTCGCCTCTGGCGATTGGGGCTGTTCGGGCAAATCATCCAGCAGGGTTTCTGCCTCGGGCAACGGCACTGTCAGCGCATTGGCACGCACGGCACCGGCGTGCAGCGCCACCAGCACGGAGAAGAATCTCTCTGAATCCGCCTCGTTCATCCCTGCCCGATTTGCGCCCTCGCGCAGACGCTTGAGCAAGCCGGGCAGAATGCGCACCAGCATCAGACGGCTGTCCATATCCGCTTTTGCCTGCACGCTCCATAACAGTTCACGCATGGTTTCAAGATGCGCCGAGAGGTGCGGCGAGGATTCGCCTTCAACCACAAAAGTCTGTTTCAGCAACACCGACCAGCAGTCGCGCAAAAACAGCGCCACGGTTTCAGGTGCGGGCTGCTCGGCCAATGCACGGCGAATGTGTTCGCGAATCAGGGCATCCGCCATTTCTGCGCGTTCTTCACGCAACAGCGCCTCAACCCCGTCCGCCAACCCGTTCTCCAGCTCCTGCTCGTAGCGCTCATGAATCCCGGACAGACTGACTACCGCCTGTTCAAATACGCCGACATCCTGGTCGTATTCATTCACAATGGTCAAAATCACCGCTTCCACCTCCGCAAGCAGCGGATCTTGCTCCCCCTCACTGCGGTTTGGCCGCACCGTCAGCGAAGAAATCAAGTCCAGCACGCGGCGCGCGGGATGCTCACGACTGGTAAAGAAGCTCCTGTCCAGAATGGCTGCCTTGAGCACGGGCACCTGTAACTGCGCGACCAACTGCTTGAGCCGCTCCGGCATGGCGCGATCTTCAAACAGGTAATCAAACAGCATCGCCACGGCGTCAATCATCACAGCCTCAACCTGGCTGGCCGATTGCATGGCCGGGCTTTGCTGAAGTTCGCGCACCACATTGGAAACACCGCCTGCCAGTGATCCACGCAAGTCGAGTGTCGCACCCGAAGGCAGATTCAATGCACCAATCTGCAACTTGCCCAGCGCTTCCAGCATGGAAAACCCAAGTTGTGCTGCGCCGCTCATGCCGGTACTCCCCATGGCAGCACTGCTCATGCCCGTGCTATCCATTGCACCGCTCGTTCCCCCAAATGCTGCAGGCTGCATCTTTGCCAGGCGCTCAAATACCCCAAGCAAATCACCGTCCTCGGGTTTTGGTGTCTTGGCGACCGCTGGTCTTTGGATTGTCCCTACCCCAGCCTTGAAATCTGGCAAGACACCCTTTGCGGCCAGCAGGCGGTTAATTTCCTGATACAGCAGGGGTAATTCTGAAAACAACGCCAGGTCAAACTGGTTAAGCAGCACCAACTGCACTTTTTGCTTGGCGCCAAACGCCGCCATGCCGTGCAGCAGCGCCTCACACAACACTTTCGGGTTCAGCGGATTGTCGTCTGCTGGCAGCCGGGGTTTTTCCAGCAGTATGCCGATCCGGGCATCCAGCCCGATCAACTCCTCAGCACAGTTAAAGCGCAGGCGTGCACTGGACTTGTCTATGGCCAGCGCAACTTCATATTCATTTTCATCCAGGATGGAAAGATCGCTATCGGCAGATGCTGACTGCGTGCGCACCTTTCCCGTTATCCTGGCATCAAAATCCTGCGCATAGGCCTTTTTGCAGGATTCCATCAATCCGGTGCTTTGTCTTTGCAGCAAACTCAGTGCAATGGAATAGGCCTCACGCGTTTCGCGCAGCGGCGAGTTGGTTGCCAAACCAACCAGCCCGCCTTCAATCACTGCAAGCTGGCTTGTCAGCGCACGCATGACCTTTTCCGAAAACAAATCACGTACTTCGCCCAGCAACCCGGCGTACGCTGCGGGCAATTGATCACGGGAGGGTTTACCGTAATCACTCAGGTTGACGATGCCGGGGTCTGACATTGGGTTCAATAGCGCAAGAAAGGTAATGTATGGAAATCAGGAAAACGCGGCGTGCCTTGCCTTTGCAAAACCTCGCGCGCAGAACGCGTTGATTGCATCAGCGCATTCCTGAATTGGATTACGACCCCAAACCCGCTTACTTGAGAAGGATTTTGGAATGTAAAACAATCCTTTAGAAACCAGCCCGAACAGGTGAGCAGATCGAATCATGGAGCGGGCGAAGGGAGTCGAACCCTCTTCATCAGCTTGGGAAGCTGAGGTAATGCCGTTATACGACGCCCGCATGGTAAAATTGCGCTGTCTTGGAGCAGCTTTGGCTCGCATCTTACTGCAAGTTTCTCGGCACATGGAAGCACTTTCCCTCGTTATCAATGGTGAAACGCGCGAATTCTCCGCGCCCCTGAATGTCTCCGCCCTGATCGGCGAGTTGGGCATGGCTGGCAAGCGCGTGGCCATCGAGCGCAACGGCGAAATCGTGCCGCGCAGCCAGCATGGCGAAGTCATGCTGGAAAATGGCGACCAGCTCGAAATCGTCGTCGCCGTCGGTGGCGGCTGAGACTGCCAGCGCCCTTCCCACTTTACCCTTCTCCCTTCACTGAAAAAATGGAACAACTGGTCATCGCAGGCAAGGCCTACTCCTCCCGGTTGCTGGTCGGCACCGGCAAGTACAAGGATTTTGACGAAACGCGCCACGCCGTGGAGGCCAGCGGGGCAGAAATCGTCACCGTTGCCATCCGCCGCACCAACATCGGCCAGGATGCCAGCCAGCCCAGCCTGCTGGATGCACTGCCACCGTCGAAATACACCTACCTGCCCAACACCGCAGGCTGCTACACGGCGGACGACGCGATCCGCACTTTGCGTCTGGCACGCGAGTTATTGGATGGGCATTCACTGGTCAAGCTGGAAGTGCTGGGCGACCCGCAAAGCTTGTACCCAAACGTCGTTGAAACCATCAAGGCCGCCGAGGTGCTGGTGAAAGACGGCTTCCAGGTCATGGTCTACACCTCGGACGACCCCATCATCGCCAAACAGCTCGAAGACATTGGCTGCGTCGCCGTCATGCCGCTGGCCTCGCTGATCGGCTCCGGCATGGGCATTCTCAATCCATGGAATCTGCAGATCATCATCGACCGCCTGAAAGTGCCAGTGGTGGTGGATGCCGGCGTGGGTACGGCAAGCGATGCCGCCATCGCCATGGAAC
>ERZ1645185.1239-NODE-1239-length-10524-cov-3.690228_pt1 | contig 10524 bp, 9 predicted proteins | sample MGYA00575351_ERZ1645185 | MGnify/ENA primary metagenome ERZ1645185 (study PRJEB40838, sample SAMN11284767) | freshwater sediment metagenome | isolation source: river sediment | host: Sediment | place: India: Jana village, Kanpur | collected 2015-12-17 ... | reverse complement strand
TAAGGATTACGGCGACTTGGAGCATCTGAAAGGAGCTAGTAAGAGTTGGCTCTGTCATTTCTCCAGATTTCCGCCTTGGATGAGGTCGATGATCTCGGCGGCAATTTCTTCAAGGGTGTAACTGGCGGTGTTGCGCGCCACCTTGTCCGCCAGTGAGGGGCTGTAGTCGAGAACTTCTTGCTTGGTGATGCCATGCCAGATTGGAAGCATTACCTGCTCGCCATTGACGGAACGAGATACAATCCCGTCCAGTTCGTAGTTCGTCCACCCCTTCTTGATGAAGGAGCGGGACAGCACAACAATGCCAAAGCGGCTGTTAGCGAGGCCCGCGTCAATCTTCTGCCGCAGACTGTCGCCGATTTTGAGCGTGAACTCGTCATACCAGACATCAAGGCCACCAGCCTGTAAGGCAGCGGCCAGCGGGCGCACGACCTCATCTTTGTCCTCGGACGCATGAGAAATAAACACGTCATGCACTCGCGCATCGCGGGTGTGGTCTGGCGGCAATTCGCTCGGCTGACGAATCAGCGATGGCACTTCGGCCAACGGTCGTTCACTAAGAGTAGGCAATGGGCCGGGCAGCACTCTCGCACTGGAGCGCACGTTCCCCCGAAGACCCTGCATATCAACCGTGACGTGCCAACGCCCGCTGCTTGGAATGGGGAGCCGCACTGGTGAGCGTTTCGCCAAGCCGCCATGATAGCGATGCTGGCGACCATTGCGGTAGTTCGAGAAGTTAGAACTATCCATCAAGCGCACGTTCGCCGCGCTGCCCGAAAGAGTCACTTCGACGATTTCTCCGCGCTGACGATGTCCAAGGTCATGGTGGATGAATTGCATGTGTGCCTCCAAGAGTAGAACAGATAGCGAACTTCGTAAAGGTTTTGAAGAGCAAATGAAGATGATTAGCTACGCTGTTCCCGCCGCAACAGCGTCCCTTGGTCAATCCCCAAGCGGTCGGCCATTTGTTCGCTCGTGAGGCCAAGCAGCCATCGTTCGCGGCGGAGACGTTCGCCGTCCGTCATCGGTTTTGGCAACGGGTCGTAGCCCACGAACGAAACGATGGCCGGATAGTATCGCGCGAAGGGCTGCTTCTGGTCTTTCTCCCATGTCATGTATGTGAACTGGCCGATACCAATGATGGCAGCAGCGTCCTTCTGCCGCAGGCCGCGAAGCTGGCGTACGCGCAGTAGGTGTTCGCCCAAGGTGCGGGGATGTTCCATGATTTCCGAAGGTCGGCGGCACGAACGGCGAATTTCCGTGTGCGGTAGCAAGCCGAAGCCATACTGCGCGAAAGCAACACAAGGATGCCGTTGCGGCCATATCAGCGATCCGGCACTCGCCTGCTCACGCGCGCCGCGATGCGCGGCGGATTATCAGGCGAAACTTTCCGGGCCGCTGCTCGACCGTATCGATCTCCATGTCGATGTCGCGGCGGTGAGCGCGGCGGACCTTAGCCTGCCTCCGCCCGCAGAGGGATCTGCCGAGGTTGCGGCACGGGTGGCGCGGGCGCGCGCCGTGCAGACTCGGCGTTATGCCGGGCAGGGCACTCGCACCAACGCCGAGGCGGACGGCGACCTGCTGGAGGCGGTGGCAACACCCGATGACGCCGGGCGTCGCCTGCTCGCTGACGCGGCTGTGGCAATGAAGCTCTCCGCGCGCGGCTATACACGGGTGCTGCGGGTGGCGCGGACCATAGCGGATCTGGCAGATGCGGAGCATGTCGGGCGGCTGCATATTGCGGAGGCATTGGGCTATCGGCGCGGCGTTCCAGTGAATTGAAACGATTTTACACGACCCAGCGCGCCGTTGACTCGGTTTGTCGCATCAACAGTCATCTTCCGGAACCATAGGGGCAATGCAAGCATTGGCTTTGCGGTCGTAACCAGTCCGGGGGAAAAATGCCTCATTCATCTCCAGCCGATCCACCATCGCGTGCCGCCATTTTCGAACGGGACGGCAGTATAGTCGCCGTTGTCATGATTTCGGGCCTGCTGGTGATGCTGGTCGTTGTGGCAGCCTATTCCCTGCTTCGCAGCCAATCGAGTGCGAAAGCCTATCAGCCGAAGGTATCTTCCACCGTGCCAAATAGCTCTCAGCCCAGAGCAACTGCTCAGGCCCGCCCCCTTATAGAGCGGCAAAGCCGGTAAATTAGTGTCAGGCGGTAGCGGTATTGCTATCGCCGCCGACGAGCTTCAGCTCCGCAGGGGCGGCGTTATTGGCGGCAGAACCAGCCCCGCGCCGGTGGGTGAAGCGCCCGTCGACCTGACTGCCCGGCGCCACGCTGATGCTCTCATAGGTGACATCGCCGGTGATGCGGGCGCTGGCCTCGATCACCAGCTCTCCGACCGAGATTGCGCCCTCGATATGGCCTGAGAGGCGGGCGGATTGCGCGACTATGCCGCCCTTGATCCGGCTTTCCGCCCCTTGCACCAGCGACGCGCAGGCGATGTCGCCCTCAACCTCGCCGTCAATATGCAGGTCCGCGGCGGCGCGGATGTCGCCTTTTACTGCAACGTCGGGGCCGAGGATGGAGAAGGTCGCTTTACCCGACATGGCGGATCTCGTCTGCTGCGCGGACGCGGGCGATGCGTTGTTTGGCGATTTGCTGGACTTGGAGAACATCTTGTCGAACCTCCAGAAAGCGGGAAGGGTTGATGGCATTGCCGTTGACGCGGACTTCGAAATGCAGATGCGTGCCAGTGGAGCGGCCGGTGGAACCCATGCGGGCGATGGCATCGCCGCGCTGGACGAGCGCGCCGGGGCGCACACCAAAGCGCGAGAGATGGGCGTAGCGGGTCAGGATGCCGTGGCCGTGGTCCACCTCCACCACATTGCCATAGCCCTGACGCTGGCCGACATAGACGACGCGGCCCGCAGCGGCGGCGAGGATGGGTTGACCATAGCTGCCGGGGAAATCGACACCGGCGTGGAATGCCGCGTGGCCGTTGAACGGGTCGCGGCGATAGCCATAGGAGCTTGTGAGCATCGGGCTGGCCGTGGGGCGACCTGATGGGATTGCCGCCAATCCCTGTTCCAGTGCGTTCAAGCGGGCAAAGGAATTGGCGAGGGTGGAGAGGGCGTCGTCATCCGCGATTTCGGACTGCGACCAGGGAATATAGGGGCCACCCTGCGCGGTGCGTGCGCCGTTAGCGATCTGGCGGGGGTTTAGGCCGAAGCTGCGGATTGCGGCCTCTGCCTTGGCCGAACGCTGGTCGATCAGGACAGCGAGGCGCCGGGCGAAATCCGTCTGGCGCTGGGCGATGCCCCTGAGGCGAGAAACTGCCGGGGCGGGGGAGGGTGAAGCTGCGGGGGCGGCATTGCTGAGCTTTTTGCTGGAGGCGGGCGATGCGGGCGCACTGTCGTCCGCCTTGCCCACGACGGATGCCGCATCCGCCGCCGGGCCGAACTGACTTTTCACCATGTCGTCGAGCGTATTCTGGCGGCGATCAAGATCTGCGGCGATATCATCCGCCGCACGCTTGAAGAAGTTGACCTTGCGCGCCTCGGCGGCGATCTGCTTCGCTTTCGCGTCCATCGCGGCGCGATCCTGCGCGACGCTTGCCTGGCCGTAGAGCATGGCTGCCGTGGCGACGAGCCATGCGAGCATCACGGCGACGAGAATAGCGGCAATGCCGATCTGCAAATTGCGGCTTACCCGCAGGAAGCGCACCTCGCTTCCGCTGCGGAAGAACACTTCCTTGTCCGCAAAAATTCTGTCCAGCCGCTTGCCGATTTCCCGCAGGCGGCCCATGCCGATTGTGCTCAAGACGACCCCATATACCTGTTTGGTGGCCCCGCGACCGAGCGGTGCGGGTAACAAAGGAATCCGGGTGAGGCGAATCCGGGGGCGTGACTCAGGGCGAGTCGAACGAATCCTGCGATGAGTCGAGGACGCAGAGGCCGAAAACGCCTAGAGGATTAACCTGATTGAGGTGCTTTGCGGTGCGACTCGGAAAAAATGGCGGGACAGCGTATGCGCGCCATCCCGCCAGAGGTTCAGCGCGCCGTGCCGCGCGCGTGGGGAAATGTTTGAACTTTCGCTATGCCGCCTGAGCGACGCTGCTGCCTCGGAAGGCGCGGCTGGTGAGCGGCACATCGTTGTTCGGCATATCGATCTGGAAATTGCCGACGAGCTTGGCGAGAGCCTCCGCCTCTGTGGCGAGATTGCGCGCCGACGCAGTCGATTCCTCGACCATAGCGGCGTTCTGTTGCGTCATCTGGTCCATTTCGCCGACCGCGCTGTTGACCTGCACCTGCACCAGCGACTCTTCCTCCACTGAGGCTGCTATGTTCTGCATCAGCTTGGTGATCTCGCTGACGCGCTCGACAATATGGTCGAGCGTTTCGCCCGCCTGACCGACGAGGCGCACACCGTTCTCCACCTGCAGGGCGGACGAAGTGATGAGCTTTTTCACATCGTTGGCGGCATCCGCCGTGCGCTGGGCGAGGCCGCGCACCTCGGCGGCGACCACAGCGAACCCGTCACCCGCTTCGCCCGCCCGCGCGGCCTCGACGGCGGCATTGAGGGCAAGCAGGTTGGTCTGGAAGGCGACATTGTCGATGAGAGCGATGATCTGGCTGATCTGCTTGGAGCTCTGCTCGATCTCGTCCATCGCGGCGATCGCGTCATGCACGATCTGCCCGCCTTTCTCGGCGGCGTCATGCGCGTCCTTGACCGCACTGTTTGCTTCCTTGGCAGCTTCAGCCGTTTCGCGGACCGAACCCGTTGCGGTCGTCATCGAGGCAGAGGTTTCCTCCAGCGCGGCCGCCTGTTGCTCGGTACGGATCGAGAGGTCGTTGGATGCCTGCGCGATCTCACCAGTGCCGAGGCGGATGGCGTCCGACGCTTCCGATACGGCGCGCAGCGCGCTACCCACCGCCGTGAGCGCGGAATTGAAGTCCATCCGCAGCTCTTCATACTGGCCTTGGAACTGGTCTTCGATCCGGTAGGACACATCGCCATTGGCGAGGTGCTTCAGCGCAACGGACAGCGATTCGATGATGCGGGTGCGCTCGGCCTGTTGTTGGCGGCTCATGTCCTCCAGGGCGCGCTTGTCGACTTCCGCCTGACGGAAGCTGACCAGAGCGCGCGCGACATCGCCCATTTCATCGGGGCGAGTATCGCCTTCAATGGGCATGGAAAGGTCACCGTTCACCATGGCACGCATCGTCTCTGCCGTACGGGCGAGCGGGCTTGAGACGCGGGTGAGCATGATCCAGGTGAAGGCTCCGACGCCAGCAACCAGCAGAATACCAAGGATGGAGAGGACCAACATGACGCTGGAGAGCGTTTCATCGGCCTCCTTGGATATTCTCGCGATGTCGGTGTTTAACTCCCGCACGACATTGTCCATCGTGGAGCGATGCTGGCGGTAGTGCGGCGCCAGTATGTCGTGATGAACACGGCGCGCGGTATCGAGATCGTTGCGGCGCAGCGCCGGGATCAGCTTTTGCTCGGCTAAAGCGAACAACTTGTCGGACTCGGCCAGGGCCGCATTCAACTCCTCACGCAATTGGCCGGGAAGCTCCTGCTGTGTCCAGAAGCTCTTGCGGCCCTCATATTCCTTTCTGAGCGCGATTACATTGCTGATATGGAAATCCCTCCGCTCAGGCTCGTCGATGGCGAGCGTCATTTCCAGATAGGGCCGTACAATGAATAGGGGTGGTGGAATGGCATCTCCACCCAGCGCGAGCAGCTTGCTCTGCTCACGTTCCAGCGTGCCGCCGATGCGGATCATGTTGATATCCCTCACCGCGACAAAACCGCCGACGGTGAGTAATAGAAGCAGCGCGAGGGCGCTTAGTTGAATGAGTTTGCGAATGGTCATGCCCAGGTTCCTGAGAAGATGCTGTTGCATGCATTATAGGATGAGCCGACCCGCTCCGGCCGCATGGTTAATTTATTGTCGGATGCGGGGGAGAGAACAGGGAGCAAGTGCGCTTGACCGCAACGGGCCGGATCGCTATAGGGCGCGCTGCCTCGCGGCTAGGTGATAGGGATTCCCGACGTCCACAATATGGACTCGCGCTGTTCCGAAATGCTGAAATGCGGGTCAAACATTAGAGCTGAACATTGCCGGCTTGTCTTGCGGGTCCAGGAGGTCTTTCGGCCACCGGGGCCATTGTTGTTGCGATAAGCAACGGCTGCGCGGGGTGGGTAGCGGCAAAGTAACTGAAAAGGTGAAGGGCTTCATGCCAACGATTAACCAGTTGGTCCGCAAGGGCCGTGAACCGCAGAAGGCCAAGTCGAAGGTCCCTGCGATGGAAGCGAACCCGCAGAAGCGCGGCGTTTGCACCCGCGTTTATACCACAACCCCGAAGAAGCCGAACTCGGCGCTCCGTAAGGTCGCCAAGGTGCGCCTGACGAACCAGCGCGAAGTCATCAGCTACATTCCGGGCGAGGGCCACAACCTGCAGGAGCACAGCGTCGTGCTGATCCGCGGCGGCCGTGTGCGCGACCTTCCCGGTGTGCGCTACCATGTGCTGCGCGGCGTGCTCGATACGCAGGGCGTCAAGGATCGCAAGCAGAGCCGTTCGAAGTACGGCGCGAAGCGTCCGAAGTAAGATAGGGGAGAAGAAGATATGTCACGTCGTCGTCGCCCCGAAAAGCGCGTTATCCTGCCCGATCCGAAGTTCAAGGATGTGGTGCTGTCCAAGTTCATGAACAGCGTGATGCTGGATGGCAAGAAGGCCGTTGCAGAGCAGATCGTCTATGGCGCTCTCGACGCTGTCGAAGCCAAGGCGAAGAAAGACCCGATCGGTCTGTTCCACGATGCCTTGAACAATGTGAAGCCGGGCATCGAGGTCCGCAGCCGCCGCGTCGGTGGTGCCACCTATCAGGTTCCGGTCGAGGTTCGCCCGGAGCGTGCGCAGGCACTCGCGATCCGCTGGCTGATCTCGGCTGCGCGCGGCCGTAGCGAAACCACGATGGCCGCCCGTCTTTCGGGTGAGCTGATGGATGCCGCCAACAACCGCGGCAACGCAGTCAAGAAGCGCGAAGACACGCACCGCATGGCGGAAGCGAACCGCGCGTTCAGCCACTATCGCTGGTAAGATTTTGGGAAGGCCGGGGCTTTGTGCTCCGGCCCTCCTGCTTTTTTAGGTTTTTTTAGCCCAACCGCCGCTCATGCGGCTCACGGAGTAAGCATCATGGCCCGCAGCCATCCGCTCGAACGCTATCGCAACTTTGGCATCATGGCGCATATCGACGCCGGCAAGACCACGACGACCGAGCGTATCCTTTACTACACCGGCAAATCCTACAAGATCGGCGAAGTGCATGACGGCGCTGCGACGATGGACTGGATGGAGCAGGAGCAAGAGCGCGGGATCACGATCACCTCGGCGGCGACCACCTGCTTCTGGCAGGACCACCGCCTGAACATCATCGACACCCCCGGCCACGTGGACTTCACCATTGAAGTCGAGCGTTCGCTCCGCGTGCTCGACGGCGCGGTCGCCGCGTTTGACGGCGTTGCGGGTGTTGAGCCGCAGTCCGAGACCGTGTGGCGTCAGGCCGACAAGTACAAAGTGCCGCGGATGTGCTTCATCAACAAGCTCGACCGCACCGGCGCGAACTTCTATTACTGCGTGCAGACGATCATCGACCGTCTCGGCGCGAAGCCTGCGGTGCTGTATCTCCCCATCGGCGCGGAGAGCGATTTCAAGGGTCTCGTCGATCTGGTCGAAAACCGCGCGATCATCTGGAAGGATGAGAATCTGGGCGCGGAATTCTCCTATGAGGAGATCCCGGCTGACCTCGCCGACAAGGCCGCTGAATATCGCGAAAAGCTGATCGAGCTCGCTGTCGAGCAGGATGACGACGCGATGGAAGCCTATCTCGAAGGCAACGAGCCCGATGTCGCCACACTGAAGAAGCTGATCCGCAAGGGCACGCTGAACCAGGCGTTCGTGCCCGTGCTGTGCGGCTCGGCGTTCAAGAACAAGGGCGTGCAGCCGCTTCTCGACGCGGTGGTGGACTATCTGCCTTCTCCACTCGACATTCCTGACGTGCAGGGCATCAACCCTGACACTGAAGCCGCAGACAGCCGCAAGACCGCAGATGATGCGCCGTTCTCCGGCCTCGCATTCAAGATCATGAACGATCCGTTCGTCGGCTCGCTGACCTTCCTGCGCGTCTATTCGGGTACGCTGACCAAGGGCACGTATCTGAACTCGGTGAAGGACAAGAAGGAAAAAATCGGCCGCATGCTGCTGATGCATGCCAACAGCCGCGAGGATATCGACACCGCCTATGCGGGCGACATTGTGGCGCTGGCCGGCATGAAGGAAACCACCACGGGTGATACGCTATGCGCTGAAAAGCAGCCGATCATTCTGGAGCGGATGGAATTTCCTGAGCCGGTGATCGAGCTTTCGGTAGAGCCCAAGACCAAGGCCGACCAGGAGAAGATGGGCATCGCGCTCAATCGCCTCGCCGCCGAGGATCCCTCTTTCCGCGTGTCGACCGATCACGAATCGGGCCAGACGATCATCAAGGGCATGGGCGAGCTTCACCTCGAAATCCTTGTCGACCGCATGAAGCGCGAGTTCAAGGTCGAGGCGAATGTTGGCGCGCCGCAGGTGGCCTATCGCGAATATCTCTCGAAGAAGGTCGACATCGACTATACCCACAAGAAGCAGTCGGGTGGTTCGGGTCAGTTCGGTCGCGTCAAGGTTACGGTCATCCCCGGCGAGCGTGGTTCGGGCTTCCAGTTCTTTGACGAGATCAAGGGCGGCAACATCCCGCGCGAATATATCCCCTCGGTCGAGAAGGGTATGCGCGAAACCGCCGAAAGCGGCAGCCTCATCGGCTTCCCGATCATCGACTTCGAGGTGCACCTGACGGACGGCGCATACCATGACGTCGACTCGTCGGCGCTGGCGTTTGAAATCTGCGCCCGTGGCGCGATGCGCGAAGCGGCTCAGAAGGCTGGCATCAAGCTGCTGGAACCGATCATGAAGGTCGAGGTCGTGACCCCGGAGGAATATCTGGGCGACGTCATCGGCGACATGAACAGCCGTCGTGGCCAGATTCAAGGCACCGACAGCCGTGGTAACGCGCAGACGGTCGAGGCCATGGTTCCGCTCGCCAACATGTTTGGCTATGTGAACCAGCTTCGCAGCTTTACGCAGGGCCGCGCAAGCTATTCGATGCAGTTCTCGCACTATGATGAAGTGCCGCAGAACGTGGCGGATGAAGTAAAGGCAAAGATGGCCTGACGGCGTTCGGGCGGGGCGGGCCTGCGAAGCCCGATTTTCTCCGGTCCGGTGCTCACGTATCTTAAAGTACGCTGCGCTCCGGTCCTCGAAAATCGAACTTCTCGGCTCCACCTGGCCCAAACGCCAACCATCCTGAAACGCAGTAAGACGGCAACTGCCAAAAAGCTGCAAAACAGGCTGGCATTATCAGAATTTGCTGCTATGAGCGCCACTTCGCGAGGCGCCCACAGGCAGTCGAAGCAGATTTGGACAAGAAGAGGTAGGACATGGCTAAGGCTAAATTTGAGCGGACCAAGCCGCACTGCAACATCGGCACCATCGGTCACGTTGACCACGGCAAGACCTCGCTGACCGCAGCGATCACCAAGGTTCTCGCCGAGACCGGCGGCGCAACCTTCGTTGACTATGCCAACATCGACAAGGCTCCTGAGGAGCGCGAGCGCGGCATCACCATCTCGACCGCGCACGTTGAGTATGAGACCGAAGCGCGCCACTACGCGCACGTCGACTGCCCCGGCCACGCCGACTATGTGAAGAACATGATCACAGGCGCCGCGCAGATGGACGGTGCGATCCTCGTCGTTTCCGCGACTGACGGCCCGATGCCGCAGACCCGCGAGCACATCCTGCTCGCCCGTCAGGTTGGCGTTCCCCAGCTCGTCGTGTTCATGAACAAGGTTGACCTCGTCGACGATCCGGAAATTCTGGAGCTCGTTGAGCTGGAAATCCGCGAGCTGCTCTCCAGCTATGATTTCGACGGCGACAATATTCCGATCATCGCCGGTTCGGCTGTGAAGGCTCTCGACGGTTCCAACGACGAGATCGGCAAGAACGCCGTTCTGCAGCTGATGGCTGCTGTTGACAGCTGGATCCCGCAGCCGGAGCGTCCGGTTGACAAGGCATTCCTGATGCCGATCGAAGACGTGTTCTCGATCTCTGGCCGTGGTACCGTTGTCACCGGCCGTGTCGAAACCGGCATCGTCAAGGTTGGCGAGGAAGTCGAGATCGTTGGCCTCAAGGATACCCGCAAGACCACCGTTACCGGCGTTGAAATGTTCCGCAAGCTGCTCGACGAAGGTCGTGCAGGCGACAACATCGGTGCGCTGATCCGTGGCGTTGGCCGTGAAGAGGTTGAGCGTGGTCAGGTTCTGGCGAAGCCCGGCACCATCACCCCGCACACCGAGTTCGAGGCTGAGGTTTATGTTCTCTCGAAGGAAGAGGGTGGCCGTCACACCCCGTTCTTCGCGAACTATCGTCCGCAGTTCTACTTCCGCACCACCGACGTCACCGGCGAAGTCA
>ERZ1645185.1238-NODE-1238-length-10530-cov-3.309499_pt1 | contig 10530 bp, 3 predicted proteins | sample MGYA00575351_ERZ1645185 | MGnify/ENA primary metagenome ERZ1645185 (study PRJEB40838, sample SAMN11284767) | freshwater sediment metagenome | isolation source: river sediment | host: Sediment | place: India: Jana village, Kanpur | collected 2015-12-17 ... | reverse complement strand
CCTGCTGGTCGATGCCGATCAAGGACGCGTCCGGGCACGTCCTGGGTACCTTTGCCATCTATCACCCCTCCCCTTGCCACCCCACGCAGGACGACCTGGCCCTGATGGAACGAGCCACACATCTGGCCGGCCTGGCCATCGCGAAGATCCAAGCCCGGCAGGAGCGGGAACGGTTCAGCCAAGACCTGCACGACAATACGCTCCAATCCCTCTATGCCGTGGGCATGCAACTGGAGGCGGCCAAACTGGTCGCCAGCACCTCGACACGAAAAACCAAGACCCACATCACCAAAGCCATCGACCAACTCAATCGCCTGGTCGCCGAAATGCGTCTGTTCATCACGCTGTTGCACACGCGCCCCGAACCGGTCACGGACTTGAGTTCCGCCCTCCGCCAACTCGTCGCCTCGTTTACCTCCGAGGTCGCCGCGGCCAGACTGCACATCGAGCCGGCCGCCGCCGCCCTCATTCCTCCGGATATTGGGGAGCAGCTCTTGAACATTGTCCGGGAGGCACTGAGTAACAGCTTGCGTCATGCGCGCGCGAAACATCGGTCCGTGACACTCCGCACCGCCGGCGAAGCCGTGGAGCTCTCGGTGTGCGACAACGGCATCGGATTCACCCCAAGCCGCCGCCAACGGACCGGCCACGGACTCGCGAACATGGCGGCCCGCGCCAAACATATTCACGCTCGGTTCTCCCTCACCAGTGCGCCGGGCCAGGGCACCTGCATCACCGTTCTGATTCCAAGGAGTCTGCACTCATGAGTACCGCCCGCACAAAACTCATCCGCCTCTTACTCGTCGATGACCATGAAGTCGTCCGCATCGGGCTGCGGGCGGTCCTGGATCTCACCCCGGGCATGAAAGTGGTCGGCCAAGCCAAAGGCAAAGCCGAGGCCGTCAAACAATCGGCCCGCCTGAAACCCGACATCGTCCTACTTGATATCCGCCTGCCCGACGGTAACGGCGTTGAGGCCGCCCGCGACATCGTCTCGGTCAGTCCAGCCACGAGAATTCTGTTTCTCACCAGCTTCGCCGACGAGCACACCGTGGAGGAAGCCAGCTTGTCCTGTGCGCATGGCTATCTGTTAAAGGATATCGCCTCCACCGCGCTCGTGCGGGCCATCCGGGCCGTGGCCGCCGGACAAACCCTGATGGACCCGCGCCTCCCTCAGCGGTCGTTTGCCACCACCGTCCAGGCCGCCAAGCTCTCAAAACGCCCCTTGCTCTCACCGCAAGAGCACCGTCTGCTGCCGCTGGTCTCCGCCGGCTATACGAACAAGGAAATCGGGGAAGCCCTTCATTTGAGCGAAAAAACCGTCAAGAATTATCTGGCGAACATTTACACCAAGCTCCAGATCAGCCGCCGATCCCAAGTGGCGGCCCTGTACGCGGCCAGTTTCCAAGGCGCTCAGCCGCCTGTGGCCTCATAACGGACGCGCGTTCGCGTGAGAGTCGCTCGGCTGGCGCACGCCCCACGGCTTCTGCTTAAGAAATATTCATCTGGCACCGATACGGGTCCGTATAGCCCTATCGTCTGACCTGAGGTGCCATCTCGATGATCACGCCACCCCGTCGCCGGCCACGCCGACCTCGTACAACCCTGGGGAAGGCGCGGTACCAGCAGTATTTTGAGCTCGGCCTAGTGGGCATGGCCGTCACGTCCCTGGAAAAGGGCTGGCTGGAAGTCAACGACCGGCTCTGCGAAATCTTGGGATACTCGCGGGAAGAACTCACCACGAAGACCTGGACCGACTTGACCCACCCGGACGACGTGGCCCCGGATGTGGCGCAATTCAACCGGGTCCTGGCCGGCGACATCGACCACTATTCCCTGGATAAACGGTTCCTCCATAAAGACGGCCATGTCATCTATGCATCGATCTCCGCTAGCGCCATCCGCCGTCCTGACCGCTCAATCGACCACTTTGTCGCCATTGTGCAAGACCGGACAGAGCGCCACCTGGCGGAACAGCGCCTGGCCGAGAGCCAGCAGCACCTTCAGCAACAGATCGACCACCTGCCGATCGGCCACATTGTGTGGGATCTGAATTTCCGGGTCCGCTCATGGAATCCCGCGGCAGAACAGATCTTCGGCTATCCCGCAAAAGACGCAATCGGACGGCATGCTGCGTTCATCATCCCTCAGGAATACCGGACTCAGGTGGACCACATTTGGCAACGGCTGCTTAGCGGCGATACGGCCGCCCATGCGACGAATGAGAATCTGGCCCATGGCGGCCGCCGCATCGTGTGCCAGTGGGTGAATACCCCTTTGCGCGATACCGAGGGCCGAGTCATCGGCGCCTTCTCGATGGTGCAGGACGTCAGCGAACATAGACGTGCCGAAGAGGCCCTACGCGCGAGCGAAGAACAATTACGCTTGGTCATTCAGGGCACCTATGATGGCATTTGGGACTGGAATATCCTCACGCGAGCCAACTATACATCCGCCCGATGGAAAGCCATCCTTGGATATCAGGATGGTGAACTGCCGGACACAGATGCCAACTTTTTCAATCTCGTCCATCCCGACGATCACGCCCATCTAAACAAGCACTTGCGAGAACATCTGGACCAACACCTTCCCTATGCCGTCGAACTGCGCATGCGGCACAAAGACGGCAGATATCGCTGGGTCTTGACACGAGGCGAAGCCATCCGAGACCAGTCCGGTCGCCCGATTCGGATGGTGGGCTCACTCACGGACATTACGGAGCGAAAGCAGGCCGAGGAAGCCACACGGCAATCCCAAGCCCTCACCGAATCGATCGCCTCGGCACAAGCCAAGCTGATCGCCAACCAGACGGCGCATGACGTGTTCGACGGGCTTCTGCAGAATCTCCTAACCATGACCCACTCGGAATATGGCTTTATCGGCGAGGTCCTCTACACGTCGGAAGGTTCCCCGTATCTTCACACCCATGCCTTGACCAACATTGCCTGGGATGAGGCCACCCGCGCCTTCTACGAACAGCGTGCGCCAAACTTCGACTTCTTCAATCTGAAAACACTGTTCGGCCACGTAATGACCTCCAAAACCCCGGTGATCGCCAACGATCCCGGCAGCGACCCCCGTCGAGGCGGGCTCCCACCAGGGCATCCCCCATTGCGCGCCTTCTTGGGATTGCCCATCCTGCTGGGCAATCACTTGATCGGGATGATTGGCATCGCCAATCGGCCCCATGGCTACGACGAGGGCTTAGTTACATTACTGACTCCCTTCTTGGTCACCTGTGCCCAGCTGATTCAGCACTACCGAACCAACCAGGCACTGGATTCAGTCCGGAAGTTGCACAGCGCGGTCCTCACCAATGCCGGCCACGCCATCATCACCACCGATCCGGCGGGACTCATCACAGCCTTCAATCCAGCCGCCGAACAGTTGCTCGGCTACCGCGCTGAGGAGATGGTCGGGAAACTGACCCCAACCATCTTTCACGATAAGGCCGAGGTGGTAGGCCGCGCCGCAGAGATTGGCACGGAACTCGGTATTGCCATTGAGCCCGGCTTTGATGTCTTTGTAGAGCGGGCGCGCCGCAATCTCCCGAATCACTACGAGTGGACCTACATCCGAAAAGACGGTCGACGAGTCCCCGTCCTCCTTTCCGTGACGGCCCTCCGGGATGCCGACCAGGCCATTACCGGCTTTCTCTGCATGGCGATCGATTTGACCGACCGAAAACACATGGAGCAGGAGCTGATTGCCGCTAAGGACGCGGCGGAAACCGCCGCGCGCGCAAAATCGGAATTCCTGGCCACCATGAGCCATGAAATCCGCACCCCCATGAACGGCGTCCTCGGCATGGCCTCCCTCTTGCTCGACTCTCCCCTCACAGCCGAACAACGGGATATGGCCTCCACGGTCAAGCAGGCTGGGGGCACCCTCCTGCGCATCATCAACGACATTCTCGACTTCTCCAAAATTGAATCGGGCAAATTTACCATCGAACGCATTCCCTTCAATCTCCGGCTGGCACTTGAGGATACGCTCGATCTGCTGGCGCCCTCGGCACAGGACAAAGGGCTCGAGTTGGTGGGCATCACCGATGCCGCCGTACCGGCGATGGTGTTGGGCGATCCCGGGCGTATTCGCCAGATCCTCATGAACCTCGTAGGCAACGCGATCAAATTCACGGACCATGGCGAAGTCCTGGTTCAAGTCATCCCCATAGAATCTAACGAGGCCAACACCACCCTTCGAGTTGAAATCGTGGATACCGGCATCGGCATGGGCCAGGACGTCCAAGCCAAACTCTTTCAACCCTTCACGCAAGCGGACGGCTCCACGGCCAGGAAATATGGCGGGACTGGCCTGGGCCTGACCATCTGCAAGCATCTGGTTGAATTGATGGGTGGCACCATCGGCCTCCGGTCCATGCCCGGCGTTGGGACCAGCACCTGGTTTACGCTCCAAGTCGGCGTCGCCCCCCAAGCCATTCAAGACCTGCCGCGCACAGACTCCTTGACGGGCCTGCGCATCTGCCTGATTGATGACAACGCCACGAGCCGGACACAGCTCCAGTACTGTGCCGTAACCTGGCACATGACCCATGCCAGCGCCGTGGACGCCGATTCCGCCCTTGCGCTACTGCGCCAGGCCGCCGACGGGGGCACGCCCTTCGACCTGGCCCTGATCACGATGCAAGTGGCCAATACCAGCGGCCTGCAACTAGGACGCGCCATCCGTAAAGACCCACGCCTGCATCACACCAAACTCGTTCTCTTGACCACGATTGGCCAACGGGGCGATGCCACGGCGGCGAAAGAGGCGGGCTTTTCCGCCTACCTCACCAAGCCTATCCGCCAAGGACAGCTGTATGAGTGCCTGCGGCTCGTCATGGGGCAACCGACGGCGGCGCAGCCACCCCAGCCACACGCGCCGGATCTCATCACCCGCCACCACGTGGCCCAGGCCTGTGCGCGAGCCAGCCTGCTGGTCGTCGATGACAACCCCATTAACCAAAAAGTCGCCGTCAAAATGCTGGAAAAGCTCGGCTATCGGGCCGACGTGGCGGACAACGGGCGCGATGCCCTGGCCGCCGTCGAGCGACACCACTATGAGCTGGTCTTCATGGATTGTCAGATGCCCGAGATGGACGGCTTCGAAACCACGCGGCGCATCCGCGCCACGGAAACACCTCATCGCCGCCACGTGCCCATCGTCGCCATGACCGCCAATGCCATGGCTGGGGACAAAGAAGAGTGTCTGGCCGCAGGGATGGACGACTTCATCAGCAAACCGGTGACCGTCGAGCACCTGAGCCGCATCCTCTCCCGCTGGCTGGCACATCCAGACCAGCAATCGGCCGCCTAACGCGGCCGTTCACGTCAAGTTCAACCGCCTGGAAGCCGATAAAGATGTGCCGGCATGCGGCCCTCCGCCACCGGTTTGACCGAGTCATGGCCCCCAATACCACCATGTTCTCATTTGGCTCATTTTCTCAAAAGGATATGGCCCTCTGCAGCGCGGCCCTCCGCCACCTCGGACAAAGCGCGGCATCGATCGAGGAGGCCGCCCAACGGATCACGGCGTACTGGTTTACCCACTTCGTCATCGACGGCACCACCGATCCCGCCTGTGTGCTCGTCCGGCTATTCAAAACCCATCCCTATGGCCGATTGAGCCAAGCATTGCGGACTGTGGTGGACCGGCAGCTCGACGCCCCTCCTCCACCGGAGCTGGCCTGCCTGACACTCCTGGCCAGTTCAGGCATCATGCCAGACTGGAACGATCCGGCCCGTTCAGCGCGGTATCGTGTGATTCCCCTGGTCGGAGCGCACGCCCAAGACACTGCCCCGATGCTCAGCCGAATCGTCGCGCACTGCCGTCCTCAGACCGTGCTTGCGCCGCCGGACACGGCTCCTCCTCTCCTCGACCCCTTCGCCACCGACTACAACACCTGGTACGTCCCCGACGCCCGGCAGAGCCCGGACGTACCGGCCCAAGAGGACTTCGTCGTCCCGTTCGGCGTCCGCTCTGTGATCGGATTCGGCGGCCGCTTGGACACAGGGGACGTCTTTGCCGCCGTGCTGTTCACCAAGGTCCCCATCCCGGCTGAATGCGCCGACCGCTTCAAGACCTTTGCCTTATCCGTCAAGCTGGCCTTAGCCCCCTTCGACCACCCCCAATTGACGCTGCCGTCCACGGCTCAGCCAGGGAACCACTCCACCGACACCTTCGCCGCGCTTCAAGACCGCATCCGCACCTTGGAATCATTGCTCGCGATCCAAGAGACCGCGCTCGCGCAACGGTCCGCTCAGCTCGAAACCAGCCTCGCGGAGGCGGAAGCGCTCGAGTCCACCCTGCACAGCCAAAGCCTCCAGTATGAGACCCTCTCCGCCACTTCCCCATCAGGAATATTCCAGGCCGATGCCGACGGCCGGTTCCTCTACACCAATCCTACATGGCAAACCATCTGCGGACGGCCCCTGGCCGAGACCTTGGGAGAGCAATGGATCGACGCCATCGACCCGGCTGATCGTGAGACCGTCCGGGCCGCATGGCGAGCAGCGATTCGGCACGGACAGAGCGTTACGTGCGACTGCCGCATCCGGCGGCCTGATGGGACCATGCGCTCGGTACATCTTCGCGCCCAGCCTCTGCAGGACAACACCGGCCAGATCGTCGGGTATGTGGGCACCGCCGATGACATCACGGAACAGTGCGCTGCGGAGGCGGCGCGTCTCGAACAGGCGGCCCGGCTTCGTGCCATCGTCGATCATGCGGTGGATGGCATCATCACCATCGACGACCATGGCCGCATCGAATCCTTCAATCCGGCCGCCGAGCGGATCTTCGGCTATACCGCCGAGGACGTGATCGGTCGCAACGTGGCCATGTTGATGCCCGAGCCGTTCCACTCCGAGCACGACGGCCACCTGGCCCGCTACCGGGAGACCGGTCAGGCACGCATTATCGGCATCGGACGGGAGGTGATGGGCCGCCGCAAGGACGGCTCCACGTTCCCGGCGGACCTTGCGGTCAGCAGCATGTTCATGGGTGACCGGCTCATGTTTACCGGAATGATCCGGGACATTACCGACCGCAAACAGGCCGAATTGGCCTTGCGCAAGAATCGTGAGCGGTATCGCACGCTCATCGAAGGAGTAGCCGATCATGCTCTTCTGATCTTGAATGAAGAAGGGCGGATCGCCACCTGGAACAACGGCGCGCACCGCTTGGACGGCTATGAGCCATCCGACATTCTGGGGCAACCGTTCTCGCGGCTCTTCACGCCGGAGGCACAGGCCCAAGACAAACCCGATCACCTTCTCCGTGAGGCCATCCTGCACACCCAGGCGGAAGACGAAGGCTGGCGGGTCCGCAAGGACGGATCCCGGTATTGGGCCAGCACGGTCATCACCGCGCTCCGCAACGAAGCCGGCCATCTGCATGGGTTCTCCTCCATTACCCGTGATATCACCGCCCGCAAACACGCCGAGACGCTTCGCCAAGAGCAGGCAACGCGCCTCCATGCCATTGTCCATTCCGCCGCCGATGGCATCATCACCATGGATGCCCAGGGCGCGATCGAGACCTTCAACCCCGCCGCCGAACGGATGTTCGGCTATACCGCAGCAGAGGTCCTTGGCCAGAATGTGACGGTGCTGATGCCGGAGCCCCACCGGTCTGAACATGACGGCTACTTGGCTCGCTACCGGCATACGGGGATTCCCCGCGTGATCGGCACCACCAGGGAACTCACGGCGCGCCGGAAGGATGGCAGCACCTTCCCGTTTGAAATCGCGGTCAGTGAACTGCGCGTGGGGGAACGGACCCTCTTCATGGCGCTGGCCCGCGATATTACGGATCGCAAGCAGGCCGAACACACCCGCCTGACCCTCCAGCAGGCGGTGGCGCTGGCGCAAGACGGCATCGCAGTGCTGACGGCGGATGGTCAGTTTACCTACATGAACCCCAGCTACGCCGCCATGCATGGCTACACCATGGAAGAGCTGGTCGGTCGCACCTGGCGGACGCTCTTCACTCCGGAATGGGCGGCCATGCTGGAACAGCTCTACTTCCCCGACTTGCTTCAACATGGTTATTGGCAGGGGGAACTCATCGCGGAACACAAGTCCGGCCGGACCTTCGACATCGAAGTCGCCATGACGCTGCTGACCGATCCCGACAGCGGCACACGCCGCATTCTGTCCACCTGCCGGGACGTCTCAACCCGCAAGCGCATGGAACGAGACCTCATTGCGTCCAGGGACGCCGCTGAAGCGGGCGCGCGGGCCAAGTCCGAATTCCTGGCCAAGATGAGCCACGAAATCCGCACCCCCATGAACGGAGTCCTGGGGATGACGAGCTTGCTCCTCGATACGGACATGACCCCGACCCAGCGGGATTTCGTGGAAACCCTCAAGCATTCGGGTGAGTCCTTACTGACCATCATCAACGACATCCTCGACTTCTCCAAGATCGAAGCCGGCAAACTGGAACTGGCCCCCATCCCCTTCGACTTGCGGGCCATGTTCGACCACGTGCTGGACCTGTACGCCGCGCCGGCTCAGCAGAAGCAGCTGGGTTTGCACGTCCTGGTGCACACAGACGTCCCCGACACGGTCATTGGTGATCCCGGACGAATCAAGCAGGTATTGAACAACTTGGTCAATAACGCCATCAAATTCACCGAGACCGGAGAAATTACCCTCATCGTGTCCGCCTTGGCCGCACCGCCGGGCCAGGCGCTCGTGCGCATGGAAGTGAGGGATACCGGGATCGGCATTCCTCCGGAGGCCCTGACGCGGCTCTTCCAATCGTTTTCCCAGGCCGACAGTTCCATGTCGCGGCGGTTTGGGGGAACCGGCCTGGGCCTGGCCATTTGCAAACAACTTGTGGAACTGATGAACGGCCATATTCATGTCGAGAGCACACCGGGGCAAGGCAGCCGCTTCTGGATCGACCTGCCGCTGCCAATCGCCCCGGAGTCCGCTCTAGAGGCCGCGCCCATCTCAGAGCTCGCCGGCAAACGGCTGGGGATTGTCACAAGCCATGCCTTGAGCCAACAGGTGCTCTGCCAGTACGCCGCGAACGCCGGCATGGCAGTGTGGCTGGCGGAGTCTGGCAAGGACCCGCTGGCTCAGTTGCAGACCGAGCGGCAGTCGGGCCTCCCGCTTGATGGACTCGTCGTGGATGTCCAGCTGGCCGGCACAACGGGCCTGGCCCTCACCGCAGCGATCAAGCAAGACCCCCGCTTGCATGACATTCCCGTGGTGGTGCTGACCTCCATGGGGGAACGAGGCGACGGGAAAGCCGCCCAAGAGGCCGGGGCCGCAGCCTACCTGACCAAGCCGATCCGGGAACGCCAATTTGCCGACTGCCTGCGCCTCATTTTCGGGCAGCCACACGAACCTCATGAACACCCACCGCTGATTACCCGCCACACGCTCTCGCAACAAGACCGCCGATCCGCGCCGTCCGTGCTGGTCGTCGATGATAATGCGGTCAATCGGAAAGTGGCGGCCCGGATGCTTGAAAAGCTTGGTTGCCGCGTCGCGGTCGCGACCAACGGGCACGAAGCCCTGGCCAATCTGGCGGGTGGCGAGTACGCCTTGGTCTTTATGGACTGTCAAATGCCTGAGATGGATGGGTTCGAAGCCACGAAATGCATTCGCCAATTAGAGGCACCCACCGCGCGGCATCTTCCCATCATCGCCATGACAGCCAATGCCATGGACAGCGACCGGGAGCAGTGCTTGGCGTCAGGCATGGATGACTTTATGAGCAAACCCATTGATGGGACCACGCTCACGCGGATGCTGACCCGGTGGCTGCCGGACACGAACACGGAAACCGAGCCAATCCATCCGCCCACCCCCCAAGCCGCAGCGTAAGACAACCGCCCTGAGGCCCCCTATACCCTGGAGGGCCCGCCACGGCGGCCTCTTGACCGCCCTCCGCACCCCTCGTCCGTCAAGTTTGCGCCATCTGAATCCGACATAGCAGGAGAACACCTGAAGAGGGTACAGGCCCTCGGTGGATGGCCACGCGCACAGGAGCCGCCCGCAGACGACGCCCCAATACAGGCGGCGCCAGAGGCAGGTTATGAGTTGGATATGTTCACGCTCGAATCTTTTCATCTCCAAGATATGACGGCCTGCGCGGCCGCCTTGCGGCGGCTGGGCGATGGCGCACGCTCCCTTGAAGAGGCCTCCGGCCGGATCACACAATTCCTCTATCAACATCTGACCACCTCGTCAGACGCCCGGCCGGCCTGTGCCCTGGTACGCTTGTTCAAAACCCACCCCTACGAATGCCTGGCCCCGGAACTGCAAGCCCTCGCGGATGCCAAACTCGGGGACGCCTCCCCCACACCCGGCATGAAGTGTCTCACCTTGCTGGGAAGCGCAGGAGCGGTGCCAGGCTGGAACGATCCCGCCCAGTCGAGCCGGTTTCGCGTCATTCCCTTGGCCTCGGACGAAGCCTTGGCGCAATTTCCCATGTTCTCGCAACTGTTTACGCAATTCGGGATCGACCTTCCGCATTTACAGACCGCCTCTCCATCGGTCCTGATTGACC
>ERZ1645185.1237-NODE-1237-length-10533-cov-4.843195_pt1 | contig 10533 bp, 10 predicted proteins | sample MGYA00575351_ERZ1645185 | MGnify/ENA primary metagenome ERZ1645185 (study PRJEB40838, sample SAMN11284767) | freshwater sediment metagenome | isolation source: river sediment | host: Sediment | place: India: Jana village, Kanpur | collected 2015-12-17 ... | reverse complement strand
CCTCCGGCCTCGACTGCAGCCTGCCTTCAGATGGATCGAGTCGCGCACATTACCCTGCATGTGGCTCATTCCAGCGCGCCACCAGATAAGACTTATCCTTTTCAAACGCCTGACACAAGGCTTCGATACGACCCTCGGCTTCGCTGGATGTGAGCCCCTGGGTATCCAACACAAACGAAGCGGTTCGCCCCAGGTACAAGGGAGTGAAGGCCTTCAAGACGTGGTCGCGCGGCAACACACGATTGCGATAGGCCACGGCGGCGTCATACACGACCCGCGCCCACAGATTGTCGGCAATACGAAAGTCTTGCGCTGAACAGGTTCCCAACGGCCGCAGACTCTGTCTGGTACCGGGAGCGAGAATCTGATCCCAAATCGTCCCCAGATCGCTCAGGCCCTGCCGAAAGGTGCTGATCATCCGATCGACGTTGACGTTGACCGGCTCGACCCCGACCTCGTATTGAAACCCGAACAGCGGTACCGCATTGGAGCCATCCGTCTTGCCCCATACCGCATAGTGATCTTCCATCAGCGCGAACACGGCGCCGAGCACCTGCACCAGCATCGCCGACAGGTCCGCCGCCGGATCTTTGGGGTTGTGGATCTTTGCGCCCAGAAAACTTTGACAGACACGTGCTCCGCTGGCGATCGCTTCCGTCGTCATCCAGATGTCGATGCCGAACTTGGCCACTTCCGATTCCCACACATGCTTGTCGAGATAGTGCTGGGCCAACTGGCCGGAAAAGCCGAAATCACCGCCGATGGGCTGCCTGATACGATGTCCATAGAGGGTTCGTGTCAGCGGATACACAATGCTGTTGGTGATGGTCCCGTCATACTTGTGTCGCAGATAATAGGGTGCGACGTAGTCGAACCCCTGCTCGAATACCGGGCTCACCAGCAACTCAATCCATTCCGGGGTGATGCTCCGCAGATCCGAATCGACGACGGCACAGGCCTTGGCTTTCAATCGACGCGCTATTTCAAAAATCGTACGAAAGGCGCTTCCCTTACCGGGAATGCCGTGATACGGCGTGATGATCTTGTGGAGCGAACTCTGCTGATCGCCGATGAAGAGGGTCTTGAGGTCGACGACGGCCTGCGAAACCACCTGCTGCGTCCCGTCGGTCGAGCCGCCGTCCGAATTCACCAAGACCGCGCGGGCTTCCGGAAAATACTTGGCCAGGCCGGCGCTCACCGCCTTGACGACATGGCCGATAGTTTCGACATTGTTGAAGCTGGGAATCCCGACCAAAATATCCGTATGGGCGAATTGGTCGACCTGCGCCTCCGTTTCAGGCGTCAGCGGAGTCGTATGGGCAGCATCAGGAAGTTGAGGGCCAGGCGTCATACGTCAAGTCTCGCACGCCTTCGCCCTGGCAAACCATCTATGACATGACCGAACTGGACCGGCGAAAGGCTGGTGTGTGACAATGTGTCTTCGCTAAGAGACACCATCTTGCCCGATGATGTCAAGCAATCCTGCCGCCACGCGCTCGAACGCCTTCCGCATCTCGCTCACACATTTCACCAACACTGCAGCCCGATAGGCTGAAGACCTCGATGACACAGGGCGCATGTACGCAGAACCACGAGCCGGCAGGCAGAGAAGACAAGCGAAGACAAACAGAGGAGCATTCGAGTCGGCTAGCCGGCGTCGGAAATGACGATCTGTTCCTTCCGATCCGTACTGAACGGAGAAGTCGTGTCATGGGCACTGACGAAGTCGTTCAAACGGAGTTGGTCATCGGCGTCCATAAGAATGGGATCGACACCCAGCTTCGACTCGCTGGCCCAACGGATCGTCGCCAACCTCACCGAGAGGGGCCTGGGCTGCCCCGGAATATGCAAATGCAGTTGGAGTAAGTCTCCCGCTTGCAATCCTTTGAGTCCGGTCCGTGACCATCCCGGAATCGAGAGATCGAGCATCCGGCCGTTCCACACCAACAGACCATCTTCGGAACGTGATCCGGTACACTCGACGATAAAACGCGGGCGATTCTGTTGTTCCATCCATTCCTCCAAGCAAACGCCTCGGCAGAATATGAAAAACAACGAATAGCCTGATAGTCCCCGAAAGGTGGGGGCTCTCCGGACGGGGCTTCTTATCCTGTTCAGGGAGGTTCGTGGTATCGCCGGCGAAACGGAAGGAAGAGGGCAAGGAAACGAGAGCGGCTTGCTGCAAACCGGACCCAGACTAGGTCGGAGAGCCGAATAACCGATGAACGATCACGGGATCATGCAACTCGTGAAGATCCCGACTCCTTGAGCACCGACTCCACAAATTTGTGAATGCGTGCTTGGGCGGTGGCACTCATCCTGACGGTTTCAAGCCCAAAAACACGGTCTTGCACCCACTGAACCGTCACCCCATCCACATCAATCGCCTTCGGCTGGTCCGGCAAAAAGACACGCAGCGTGAGCTTCATGCCGACCGTGACCGGCTTATCCCCCTCGATCCGCCAGCCCTTGACCGAAAGATCGCAAACCTTGCCGGTTCCAACCAGGCCCTCTCCAAGATAATAGAGAAAGCAGCTGACGGGCACACGGGAATGAGAGCGAGATGTCTGTGACTTAGCCATGAATTCCGGCAAGGGAGAGGGCTCGATGCCGTCTCAGCATCGCCACGACTTAGTCTACTCAACTCGCTGGAGATGGCCAAGAATATTCAGCTTCTCGTCAGGGCAGACAATCCCGTTTCGCGACTCACAGATCGGGAAGAAAAAAACTGGAGAAGGGCAGCGGTCAGACTAAGGCCGTGACGAACTGTTCGAGGCGAGCCTGCTCATCGGCCTTGATCTCATTCACCTCAATCCCGAATTCCTGCCCACGCGACCACCGCACGACTGCGCGGTCTATAAACACGGTCGGATGCTGGTCGGGAAGAAACACGCAGAGAGTCACGACCGTTCCAGGCTCGACCGGATGCGTCCCGTCGATGCGCCACCCATTGAGAGAGAGGTTCCAGGCGACGCCGGTTCCCTGAAGCGCATCGCTGGAGTAATACACAGAACACTGAACGGGAAAACGACGAAACGACCGCAACTGAAAGGTAGTGGTGACCGTAGCCGGTGAGGGGTGCGGGGCCAATGGAGCGACCTGTTTGTTTCCACCGGTCATTTGGCTACCCGCTCACGTGATCCGTATCCGCAGCCGTTGGGGTGAGTGACGGGTTTCGAACCCGCGACCTCCGGATCCACAATCCGGCGCTCTAACCAGCTGAGCTACACCCACCACACCAGGTCAACGAAGAACGCGCATCTTAACAAACCCCGAAGAACAGTCGCAACCGCCCCGAGAGCTCATCCTGACTCAGCTTTTGCTGCGTAGAATGGCCGGGCGAAGTCGCGACGCGTTCTGTCCCCCCGGTCGCATGGACGGAATCGACTTAGGACCTGACCGTCAACGTCCCCGGCGATCGAAGGCCGCCTGCATTTCCTCCAGGATGGCCGCCGTGGCGGCGGGAGGATCCGGAGCATCGCGAATAGGGCGACCGATCACCAGATAGTCGGCCCCCGCTGCAATGGTCTGGGTCGGCGTCGTCACTCGCGCGTGATCATCCGTCCCTTTTCCCGCCGGCCTGACCCCGGGGGTCACGATAACCAGATTCGGTCCCACCTTGGCACGAATCGCCTGTGGCTCCTCTCCCGACGCCACCACGCCGTCGCAGCCCACTTCGGCCGCGAGCATGGCCCGCGCCGTCACCAAATCCCGGACACTTCGCTGAATGCCCATCTCCCGCAAATCTTCCCCGTCGAAATTGGTCAGCACCGTCACCGCCAGCAGTTTGAGATCGGACGATCCCCGTCCCTGCACCGCCGCTATCAATGCTTTTCGATTCGCGTGGACGGTCAGAAAGGTGGCACCCATCGCGGCGACCCGGGCCGTCGCACGCCGGACGGTTTCTTCAATATCAAGGAACTTGAGATCAAGGAACACCCGCTTCCCACGGTCCACCAGCTTCCGGACGATGTCCGGCCCCGCCACCGTGTACAACTCCAGGCCGACTTTCACAAATCGCACCTGATCTCCCATGCGAGCCACCAACGCATCCGCTTCCGCCGCGGAGGGAACATCCAGCGCGACAATCAACCGATCTCGTGCATCAATCCGTGTCATCATCTGTACGCCGTTGCCCGCGAGGTTGCCTCGTGGCCAGGCTGACTCCTTTCAGTATCCTTGACCTCTCTTCTCATCCTATGTTACAAGCTCAAGCTTTGAACGTAGGAGAATCCGTATGCCTGTTGTCCACAAATCCACGATTCGCCGTGCCCGTCAATCTGAGAAGCGCCGTTTGCGTAACCGCGCCACCATCAGCTCGGTCCGTAGTATCCTCCGCAAGGTTCAGGATGCGATCGCGGCCAAGAAGCCGGATGAAGCCAAGGCCACTCTCAGGGAAGCCACCTCAGCTCTTGGCAAAGCGGTCACCAAAGGGGTCTTGAAGCCGAATACGGCCTCGCGCCGCGTGTCCCGGCTGACTGTGCGTGTGAACGCACTCACCGCTTCCGCGTAACGGTTCTGACATTCGACACCGGTCTCGAACCCGTCGGGCGCGAGACCGGTGGTGCTGGTTGCACCCGCGCTCCGGCAGATGCTGATTTCGACGGCTGGCCACAGAGTCGCAACAAGAGGTCTTCCATCACACGAACAGGGGCGCTTCCACTCCCGCCTTTGAGCTTCGAGTCGGTTTCCAGAAACCAGTGAAACGTCTGCGTCAATTGCGCGTCTGAAAATTGCGCCAGAAATCCGCGCACCCGGGATGGATCCATCCGCAACGTCCTGGCCGCCTCTCCTTCCCGCCCCCCGGATTTAAGCTGCTCCTTCATTTTCCACAACCGTCGGTATTGCCAGACCAACGCACCGAGAATCCTGAGCGGAGCCTCGCCATTTTCAAGATTTCGCGCAAGGATCCGTAACGCCCGTCCATGATCGTGCGCCCCGATGGCGTTCATGAGATCGAACACCGACGCACCGGATTCCGTCCCCCTCAGCGTCTCGACATCCGCCAGTTGCGCGGTTCGGTCAGGCGGCACATAGGCGGCGAGCTTCTCTAACTCCCGCTTCACCGCATAGAGGGACTCACTCCCCACTTCCTTGAGCAGCTGCGTCGCCTCTTCGTGGATACGCACACCCAGCGCCGCCGCTTCCTGGCGAATCCACGCCGACAGCTGCGCATCGCGCAGAGGGGCGCAATTGACCGTCACCGCGCCTTTCGTCAAGGCTTGGGTCCATTTCATCCGTCCATCCAGCTTGACGGCCACCACGATCAACGTCGTTGTGTCATTCGGCGCGGAGAAATAGGAGAGGAGTTTTTCACCTTCTCGGGCCGGCAGCTTTTCCACCGACTTATAAACCACCACGCGGCGTTCGGCGAACACCGGAATTTCCGCCGCGCAGGCCAACACATCCTCAACCGAGCAGTCGTCTCCGTGGAAAATATCGTAATTGAATCCGGTATCCGCCGCCAGTCCCAAGGCGGCGGCCCGCAATGCGGCCACGGACTGGTCCCGGAGATAGTCTTCTTCGCCGACCACGGCATACAGCGGCATCACCCCGTTACGCGCGAGGGATTGAGGCAGTTCCAGACTCATCACTGAAGCGCTCATCCGCAGAAACTTTCCATTCGTTATCGAGGCACACCGGGCTGTACCCCACCGTACGGAACGGCCTCGACTTTCACCGGTCGCTTCAACGCCTTGTCCAACTCGCCCGTATCCAGAAAGAGCAGGAATCGTGAGGCCAGATCTTCCGCGACGAACCGGCCGGCTTGCTCCAACGCCCGGTTTTGCAGCACCCGGTTGAATTGCAGATCCTGGGTCAGAAAGAACTCAGAGGTTCCCTTCGCGACCTGGTACCAGACGACCTTTTTCGTTTTGGCCTCCTCGATCCTCACGCTCACGAGCATTTCCACCCGGCTTTCAAATGTCGTGGTCTGATCGAAACTCAAGGTCGGCAGCGTGATCTGCATGATCTGTCCGGATAAATAGAGATCGGCCCCGGCCGAAGGACCCACGATTTCCGCCCCCGCCCCCGCCGAGAATTCCCGACGCAGGTAATTGGCGAGCTTGACCTCGAAATTCGCCTCGTAGGTACTGTTGGCAATAGGAAGGATGGCCAGGCGTGGCGCCTGCGGCCGCTTCGTCGCCGTCTCCGGCGCGCCGCCGACCGTGGGACCGGCGCCCTGCACACGAAACTGATAGCCACAACCGGGGAGCGAGACACTCAACGCAAAGAACATAATCAGCCACAACACGCGACCAGGAACCTCCGGGCCGACACGTGCTGCGTTGTTCCTGTGATGTTCAGGCTGGCGCACGGCATCACACCACGAAGTTGATCAATTTCTTCTCGACGTAAATGACCTTCTTCGGCTCGTTCCCCTGTAGCCATTCGGCCACTTCTTTTTTCGCCAGAGGCTCCAACTGCTCGCGTGAAGCCCCGGCATCGACCTCGAGTTTCCCCCGGAGCTTTCCGTTCACCTGAATCGGAATCGTCAGCCGGTCGCTGACGACCAACGCGGGATCGAACTGCGGCCATGGCTGCTGGCCGGCGCTCGGTTGCTGACCGAGACGTTCCCACAACTCCTCGCTCAGATGCGGCGCAAACGGCAAGAGCAACAACACAAACGGTTCCAGCAGGCGGCGCGGCCGCTGCTCCAGCTTCGTCATCTCGTTGGTGAACACCATCATCTGCGAGATCGCCGTATTGAAGCGTAAGGCGTCGATATCGTCGGTGACTTTCTTGATGGTGTAATGGAGCAACCGCAGCTGTTCAGGCGCAGGCGGGACATCCGTGACCGCGGAACTCAAGGCGCCATCCTCCCCGATCATCAGCCGCCAGACCCGATCGAGAAAGCGCGTGATGCCCTCGACGCCGCGGGTGCTCCAGGGTTTCATCGACTCCAGCGGGCCCATGAACATTTCATAGAGCCGCACCGCGTCGGCCCCGAACTGGTCGATCATCTCGTCCGGGTTCACCACATTGCCGCGCGACTTCGACATCTTCTGATTGTCTTCGCCCAACACAATACCCTGGTGCACCAGCTTCTTGAACGGTTCCGGCGTGCTGACCACCCCGGCGTCGAACAAGACCTTGTGCCAGAACCGGCTATACAACAGGTGCAGCACCGCATGTTCGCTGCCGCCGATGTAGAGGTCCACCGGCATCCAATAGCGCTCCTTCGCCGGATCGACCACCTGCATGGGATTCTTCGGATCGATGAACCGCAGGTAATACCAGCAGGACCCGGCCCACTGCGGCATAGTATTCGTCTCCCGTCGCGCCGGTTTGCCGGTGACAGGATCCGTCGTCTCCAGCCAGTCGTGGAGATTCGCCAAGGGGCTTTCGCCGCTGCCGGACGGTTTGAAATTCTTGGTTTCAGGCAAGGGGAGCGGCAATTGCTCTTCAGGCAAGGGACGTGGCTCGCCGTCGACCCACACAATCGGAAAGGGCTCGCCCCAATAACGCTGACGGGCAAAGAGCCAGTCACGGAGCTTGTAATTGATCGTCTTCTTGCCCCTGCCCTTGGTTTCGAGCCAGGCGGTCATTGTTGGAATCGCTTCGCCGGGCAATAATCCATCGAGAGAGCAGGATCCATCCGGCGTGGTCGAGTTGATGACACGTCCCCGGTCCGTGTCGGTGAAGGCCGCCTTGTCGACCTGCCCGCCTTGAATGACTTCCCGAATCGGGAGATGGTATTGCGTAGCAAACGCCCAGTCGCGTTCGTCATGCGCCGGCACCGCCATAATCGCGCCGGTGCCGTAACTCATCAGCACATAGTCGGCAAGCCAGATCGGCAAGCGTTCCTGATTCACGGGATTGACGGCATACCCGCCGGTGAAGACACCGGTCTTGACCTTATCCAGTTCCTGACGCTGCAAATCGCTCTTGCGGGACGCCGCATCACGGTAGGCCGTCACCTGCTCACGCTGCTCCGGCGCCGTCACCACGTCGACGAGCGGATGTTCCGGCGCCAAGACCATATAGGTCGCACCGAAGAGCGTGTCGGGGCGGGTCGTAAACACGCGCAGATTGCCCGTCCTGTCGGCCAAGGGAAAATCGACTTCCGCACCGATCGAGCGGCCGATCCAATTCTTCTGCATCTCGAGCGTGCTGGTCGGCCATTCGACCAGTGTCAGGTCCTCCAGCAATCGCTCCGCATAAGCGGTGATCTTCAAGACCCATTGCCGCATCGGCTTGCGAATGACGTCGAACCCGCCGACTTCGCTCTTGCCGTCCACGATTTCTTCGTTGGCCAACACAGTTCCCAAGGCAGGACACCAGTTCACCGGCACCTCCGCCACATAGGCAAGACCCCGTTCGAACAGCTTCAGAAAGATCCACTGGGTCCAACGATAGTAGTCCTGGTCGGTCGTGCTGAGCTCGCGTTCCCAATCGTAGGAGAGCCCGACTCGCTTCATTTGCCGTTTAAAGGTCGCAATGTTCTGCGCCGTGGTGATGGCAGGATGCACGCCGGTTTTCACCGCATACTGTTCGGCGGGCAACCCGAACGCATCCCACCCCATAGGGTGCAACACGTTGAAGCCGCGCATCCGCTTATAGCGGGATACGATATCCGTGGCGGTATACCCTTCCAAGTGCCCGACGTGCAGACCCGACCCCGACGGGTAAGGAAACATGTCGAGGCAATAGAACTTGGGCTTCGAGTGATCGTCCAGCGCCCGAAACGGGCGATGCGTCTCCCAATAGGTCTGCCACTTCGATTCGAGGGCCTGATGATCGTACGTCTTGCTCATTGTGGTATCGTCATATGCGAGGCAATCGTTCGTGTTCGATGAAAGAACGGACGACTCTAGCACACGCCGCACGGAGCGACAAGGACGAGACGGGACAAACAGGGGCCGATTCGACCGCGAAGAGTCCCCCCTATCCCTTGATCCAAAAATCCAGTCCTGTTCAAATGCCGGAACAACCGGTCGCCGAAGATCGACCGCGCACGACCTCACAAACTTTTGCCAACGCCGATGTACGCCACCTACATCTTTCCGCGACTCATGGACTGGGTGCTCCGGGGCGAACGGTTTCAGACCGAACGCCGACTCCTGCTGACTCCGGTACATGGACTCGTCCTGGAAATCGGGTTCGGAACCGGATTGAACCTGCCGCACTACCCCCCGACCGTGACCGCTCTGCACACCGTCGATCCCGCCCCGCTCTTGCCGGATCGAGTCGCCGTGCGAGTGGCACAGGCTTCGTTCCCCGTTCACATTCAGCATGTCAGTGCCGAACGATTGCCCTATGACGATGCCAGCTTCGACTACGCCGTCAGCACCTTCACCCTCTGCACCATTCCGGATCCGGCGAGGGCGCTACGCGACATTCGCCGGGTGCTGAAGCCGGATGGCCACTTTCTGTTCCTGGAGCATGGCCGCAGCGACGATCCCGTCATCGCCCAGTGGCAGGATCGACTCAACCCGCTGCAACACGTTCTGGCCTGCGGCTGCAACCTCAATCGCCGCATCGATCGACTAGTACTCGACGCAGGTCTCCGGCTGGAACAACTTGATCGCTATTGTCTCCCCGGCGTCCCAAGAATCGGCGGGGAAATGTATCGCGGCACCGCCTGCGTCAACGGACAACCGCCCCTGCATTCCAGCCTCGACACCTGACCCAGTCGTCACGACCTCGGTCTCACACGGCTTTAGGAACCAGCCGAAGCAGCGACGACATGAAACAGGAAAATTGTATCCCTATCGGCAATTTTGTAGACTGCACCGTATCATGCACGATCGTCGCATTCGTCCATGCAACAGACGGGAGTGACCCGGATGTCCTCCTCGCAGTCGTTCCCCGACAGAGAGCCTCCGTCGACCTCTCCACTAGTCACACCCATAGATTCAGCCCGGGACAGCAGCATCGCCTTGCAACGGGTGACGCTTCTTTATGAGGCGATGCCGGCCGCGCTGGTGGCCGGACTCGGTTGCGCACTCGCCCTGATCGCGGTCAATTGGCATGTCGTCCCGCACGACCGACTGCTCGTCTGGCTGGTGTACCATCTGATCCTCGCGGCAGGCCGATACGGGCTCGCCCGATCGTTCAGGGCCAACAAGCCGATCCTCGCCAACATTGGGCGCTGGGAGCGAGCATTTCTGACCGGCACGACACTCGCGGGTCTCGGCTGGGGCGCCTCAGCCCTGTTGCTGTTTCCGGAATCCTCACCGGCCCACCAGGTCTTTCTGGCCTTCGTGCTCGCAGGCATTACAGCCGGCGCCGCTTCCACCCTGGCCGCCCGCTTCGACGCCTTTCTGTCTTTCTCTCTTCCGGTGTTGACGCCACTCATCCTGCGCCTCTTCGCTCTCGACCATGCGCAAGCCTTGCCCATGGCGATCTGCACCATGCTGTTCTCCTTGCTCATGGTGTACACGGCACACCGGACGTCCAACAATGTCCTGGAGACCCTCCGGCTGAAAAACCACAACGCCCGGTTGGTGGATCAACTCGCCGGGCAACTGCAGGAGGGGGAGCAGATGGAACTGCTCCTCACCGTCAAGACCGAACACCATCGCTTCATCA
>ERZ1645185.1236-NODE-1236-length-10536-cov-4.319721_pt1 | contig 10536 bp, 8 predicted proteins | sample MGYA00575351_ERZ1645185 | MGnify/ENA primary metagenome ERZ1645185 (study PRJEB40838, sample SAMN11284767) | freshwater sediment metagenome | isolation source: river sediment | host: Sediment | place: India: Jana village, Kanpur | collected 2015-12-17 ... | reverse complement strand
AGTTACATGTATGGTTTCAAAGGGTAGATTAGAAACCAGGCCGCGTAACTGAAATCCACAAGCCGATAGCGTTACGATACTCAGCAATAGAATCAAGCGGAAAGTAATCATGCCAATACGTTTTCCATAGTTTTAAGTGTTAAATAGAGTGAAATTTAGCCTACTCAATGAAAGCATTAGACAACGATATTAATCAATCTACCTGGAACAACAATTATTTTTTTTACCGGGATGCCAGTAACAATTTTTAGCACATTCTCATGTTGGAGCGCTAATTGTTCTATCATCGCACGGTCGGCATCTTTTGCAACATTAATTTGGCCTCGTAACTTACCATTGACTTGAATCACGAGATCAATCGTATCTTGAACCAGCGCTGAATGATCGACTTCAGGCCAGCTTTGTTCAAGTAATTCTGTGCCAGGTTTAAGTTCGCGCCATAACACATGACAGATATGGGGAACGATCGGCGACAGCAATAGCACAATCTTTTCAAGGGCTTCTTGCATCAATTGGTGACTGGTTGGGCTGCTATCAGTGAGTTTTGATAGTTCATTCATTAATTCCATGACCGATGCGATCGCGGTATTGAAAGTATGTCGTCGTTCCAGATCATCTGACACTTTAGCAATGGTTTGGTGAAGTTGGCACCGCAGTATTTTGAGAGCGGGAGGCCAGAGATTAATGTCAGTACTCGATACATCAGCTGTTTGAGGATGCTGCAAATGGAGATAAACTTGCCGCCATAAACGCCTGAGAAACCGATAAGAGCCCTCTACACCTGTTTCTGACCATTCCAATGTTTGTGTTGGAGGACTCGCAAACATCATGAAGAGTCGTGCCGTATCTGCACCGTAGGAATCGACTAAGACTTGAGGGTCTACACCATTATTTTTCGATTTTGACATCGTACCAATTCCACCTGACTCAACGGGCAAATTATCCGCACGTAAAATCATTTGGGTTCGCTTGCCTTGTGTATCGACTTCGATATCGATTTCGCTTGGGTTGAAATAAGTAATTCGCCCCGTAGCCGTCTTGCGGTAGAAAATTTCGTTGAGAACCATACCTTGGGTTAATAGGTTCTTAAATGGCTCATCAAAATTAACTAGTCCCAGGTCTCGCATGACTTTGCTCCAAAACCGTGAGTAAAGTAAGTGCAAAATAGCATGCTCAATACCACCAATATATTGATCTACAGGTAACCAGTAACTGGTTCGAGAATCTGACATGCAGGTATTTTGATCGGCACATGCGTAGCGAATGAAATACCAGGATGAATCGACAAAGGTATCCATCGTATCTGTTTCACGACGAGCGGATTGACCACAGGATGGGCAGGAACAGATACTAAATTCGCTTGATTTGGCAAGTGGATTGCCTGATCCATCGGGAACTAAATTTTCAGGTAGCACTACTGGAAGTTGATCGTCCGGGACTGGAACGGTACCACAGCGATCGCAGTGGATCAGTGGAATAGGGCAACCCCAATAGCGTTGGCGTGAAATGCCCCAATCCCTCAGTCGATACCGTGTTCGCTTTTTACCCAGTTGTTTTTGTTCTAAGTAGGAAGCAATGGCATCAATCGCTGCCTGAGAGGTAAGTCCTGAAAATTCACCGGAATTGATGGTAATACCATCATCAACAAAAGCTTGATCAAGAGAGCTTGGTTCCTTTTCCTTTTCGGGTTGAATGACGACTTTGATCGGTAATTGATATTGTTTTGCAAACTCAAAATCGCGCTCATCATGGGCTGGTACAGCCATAACAGCACCTTCTCCATAGCTCATCAGTACATAATTTGCGACCCAGATGGGAATAGCTTCTCCCGTGATTGGGTGGAGTGCTGAATAGCCCGTATCTATTCCTTTTTTGGCCTGAGTGGCTAATTCTGCTTCGATGGTGGTTCCTCGCTTGCATTCATCAATGAACTCAGCAAGATCAGGTTTATGCTCGGCCGCATGCAATGCGAGGGGGTGTTCCGCTGCAATGGCTAAATAGGTAACACCCATAAGCGTATCAGCGCGTGTTGTATAAACTTTTAAATCTTGGGAAATGCCAGATTGTTTACTGACTGGGAAAATGATATCCACACCATGACTTTTACCAATCCAGTTTGCTTGCATGGTTCTGACTCGCTCCGGCCAACCGGGTAGCGTGTCGAGATCATTTAACAGTTCATCAGCGTATCGAGTGATCGCTAGGTAATAGCCCGGAATTTCACGCTTTTCTACCAGTGCTCCAGTCCGCCAGCCACGACCATCGATAACTTGCTCGTTAGCGAGGACGGTTTGATCGATAGGATCCCAGTTAACCACCTGAGTTTGCTTATAAGCAATCCCTTTTTCGAGCATGCGTAAAAAGAGCCATTGATTCCAACGATAGTAATGCGGATCGCAGGTGGTAATTTCGCGAGTCCAGTCTATCCCCAAACCAAGGCTTTTAAGCTGCTTGCGCATATAAGCAATATTGTCATAGGTCCACTTTGCAGGGGGTACACCATGTTGCATCGCGGCATTTTCTGCAGGCAAACCAAATGCATCCCACCCCATGGGTTGTAACACGTTATAGCCGCGCATGCGATGGAAGCGTGATAGTACATCTCCAATTGTATAGTTTCGAACATGCCCCATATGTAGTTTGCCAGATGGGTAAGGAAACATGGATAAACAATAATATTTGGGTTTTCCTGGAAGTTCCGTGGCATTGAAAGTGGCCGTGTTTTCCCAATATTGCTGTGCATCCTGCTCGATTTCTTGTGGGTGATATTTTTCTTGCATGCAATATTTATCCTGGTTTGATAGAAATTCGAATTATAACTTGAACTGCTTCGCTTGATACGAACCAACGCATCATGGTAGCCTCATTTTAAACATGAAATTAATTGGTAAAGGAGTTACAAATGGGAAAGATTAATGATCTGAGAGGGTGGATTGCACTACTTTGTGTCTTCTTGTTAAGTGCGTGTGCGACTTCACCAACGGGAAGAACGCAATTAGCGTTTATGCCTGATGCAGAATTAGATAGTATGGGATTGCAAGCATTTGAAAATTTGAAAAAAGAAAAACCGATTGAGCAAAGCGGTAAACAAGTGCAGTTTGTGAACTGTATTGCGCAAGCCATTACCCGAGAAGTAGGTGGTGAATGGGAAGTGGTCGTTTTTGAAGATGCGTCGCTAAACGCCTTTGCTTTGCCAGGACGAAAGATTGGTGTTCATACCGGATTAATTGCATTAGTAGACAATCAAGACCAGTTAGCTGCGGTGATTGGACATGAAGTGGGCCATGTGCTCGCGCGACATAGCAATGAGCGCATGTCCCAACAAGTCGGTACGAAACTCGGATTGTCGATCGTTCAAGCCGTTGCAGCGCCTACTACACCATTAGGCCAAGCTGCAGTGAGTGCGCTGGGAGTGGGCGCTCAATATGGCGTCATTATGCCCTTCAGTCGATTGCATGAAAGTGAGGCAGATATAATTGGCATCGATCTCATGGCAAAAGCTGGGTTTAATCCGGCAGAAAGCATTAATTTATGGAGAAAAATGGATCAAGCTAGCCAAGGAAATCATCCGCCTGAATTTTTGTCGACACATCCTTCGCATGATACGCGTATCCAAGATCTTCAAGAGCGGTTGGCAACTGCGCAGCCGCTTTATCAACAAGCGAGAGCAGCCGGTAAAAAACCTAAGTGTGTTAAGTGATAGCTTCGGTCCCCAGACAACAAGAAATATTGAAGACTACAGCGGTAATAGAATAATTAGGACAAAGGTAGAATGATAAATGAAGCGGAATTAATCCCAATTATTTTAGAATCCTATCCCAATACGCAGGCGATATATCTGTTTGGCTCTTGGGGAACGGAAGATGAATGGCCTAGCAGCGATTTGGATATGGCTGTGCTGTTACCGCCTAAAGAAGCCAAGATCGTAGACCCTATTTACTGGAACTTGGTAGCCTTGCGATTAAGCAACGTCGTTTACAAGGCTGTGGATTTATTAAATTTAAGGTGTGTATCAACGGTATTTCAGAAAGAAGTGATTATGGCTAATCGCCGGATTTATACCAGCGATGAAAATGCGGCAGATGAGTTTGAAATGCTAACGTTATCGTTCTATCAGAAATTGAATCAGGAGAGAGCGGAGGTGTTAGCAGAAGGTCTACAAAATGGGCGGTTTTATTTATGACCAGTGAAGCCATACTCAATAAAAAAATTAGTATTGAGCGCTGCATTGTGCAAGTTCAGAAATATTATGCTCAGCGTGGCGATACCCCTTTTGAGATAAATTATTTGCTACAGGATGCGATCGCTATGAATCTGCAAAGAATCGGTGAATTGGCGATTGATATTGCCAACTATTTGGTCAGAAAGAAGAAACTGGGTTTGCCGCAAGACAGCGCTGATGGATTTGTGCTGTTGCATCGAGCTGGATTGATATCGGAAGATTTGATGTTACGCATGAAAGGCATGGTGGGTTTTCGTAATGTTGTGGTGCATGAATACCAAAAACTAGACCTAGGGATTATGGTCGATGTTATCGAGAACCATCTTGAAGAACCTTTACAATTTGCCAACTTAGCCTTGCGGGTGATGGAGTAGATGAAGTTTTGTATTAAGGTTTTCCCAAATCAATTTCCCTACGAGATTATTATTCTCCTATTGTAGTAACTCCAACAAATAGGGGAAAAAGGTCAAGATGAATTGAAGCAAATTTCTAATAGAAAGATATTCGATATCAGAAATTAGCTTGATTTTTTATTCTAGTTACTAATTGCTGATATAGATTAAGCTATTGATTGGTAAAGTATGTTTATTTGTTTCTGGTATTGCTTGACGATTTTTGTTTGTCCAAATTCTTGTGAAAGCAGGTATCATAGGCGGTTAAAGTTATAACAAGAAAATCTTTGTTTTATTATTTTTTTGAGTGTATTTATAGGGAGAACGTAGCAAATGTCACAAAAACATCCTGTTATTGCCGTGACCGGATCATCAGGCGCCGGTACATCGACGGTCAAAAATAGTTTTGAACATATTTTTCGCCGAGAAAAACTGAATGTTGCTATCGTGGAAGGGGATAGCTTTCACCGTTATGATCGTGAATCTATGAAAGCAGCAGTTGCCGAATCTACAAAGAATAATGGGCGTCCGATTAGTCATTTTGGCCCAGAAGCGAATGAGTTCGAGAAACTGGAAGCTTTGTTCAAAGAATATGGGGAAACAGGCTCCGGAATGACACGTTTGTACCTTCATAATGATGAGGAAGCCGCGCCATATAACCAAAAACCGGGTACGTTTACCCCTTGGAAAGCGATTCAAACTGGCACCGATTTATTATTTTACGAAGGATTACATGGTGGCGCAAAAAGCGATACCGCGGATGTTGCTAAATATGTTGATTTGTTGGTTGGTGTGGTTCCGATCGTTAACTTGGAGTGGATACAAAAAATTCACCGTGATATGAACGCGCGGGGTTATTCTGCAGAAGCTGTCACACAAACCATTCTGCATCGCATGCATGATTACGTGCATTATATTACCCCCCAATTTTCACGTACTCATATCAATTTCCAGCGGGTACCGATGGTGGATACCTCAAATCCTTTTATCGCCAGAGAGATACCCACCCTCGACGAAAGTATGGTCGTGATTCGGTTCCGTGATTACAAGCAAGTTGATTTTTCCTTCTTGTTAAATATGTTGCATGATTCTTTCATGTCGCGTCCTAATACTCTCGTTGTTCCGGGTGGAAAAATGGGTATGGCTATTGAATTGATTCTAACGCCGCTTATTATTGATTTGGCGAAAAAGAGTAAGCATTAGTTCTTTTTAATCGCAGCGCTTAATAACATTCAAGCTCAACCGAAGCCGATATTTGTTAGGGGATTGACCTCCGGTATTTGTTATCGTGGTCTAGCCTAACAAATTGGCTAGGGGAGTGATTGTTTTTGAGATAGATACCTTTTTCTTCAGAGTAACTTTTCAATCCTGGCTAGCAGGACTCTTTTTTCATGACTTCGTTCCTAACTGGCTTAAATCCCGAACAGACAGAAGCTGTTACGTTACCTTATCAATCTGCTTTGATTCTTGCCGGCGCAGGAAGTGGTAAAACACGAGTACTGACGACGCGGATTGCTTATTTGATCCAATCTGGCCAAGCAAACCCAAATAGTTTACTTGCGGTAACTTTTACCAATAAAGCAGCCCGTGAGATGGTTACACGTCTTTCAGCCTTGTTGCCAATTAATACTCGTGGTATGTGGATTGGCACCTTTCATGGGTTGTGCAATCGTATGTTGCGTGCGCATTACCAGGAAGCGCGATTACCTCAGGCATTCCAGATCATGGATATGGGAGATCAACAGTCGCTGATTAAGCGCTTGATGAAAGAATCAGCGATTGATGAAAAAGCTTTTCCACCGCGTCAGATCCAATGGTTTATCAATAATGCTAAAGAAGAAGGGGTACGCGCTTCTCAATTAGAAGTGCATGATGCGTTCTCGCGCAAGATGGGGGAGTTTTACCGAATTTACGAAGAACACTGCATGCAGGAAGGCATCGTTGATTTTGCCGAACTTTTACTGCGTTGCTATGAACTGTTGCTTCATCATGATGCCTTGCGTAGGCATTATCATGATCGTTTCAATTATATCCTGATTGATGAATTTCAAGATACCAATCGATTGCAATATAAATGGCTAAAGTTATTAGCGGGCGCAGGCCTTGCTCAGCCTGCTGCTGTTTTTGCAGTAGGTGATGATGATCAAAGTATTTATGCTTTCCGAGGTGCGCATGTCGGAAATATGAAAGAATTTGAGCGCGATTTTTCTGTCCAGAAAATTATTAAACTTGAGCAGAATTATCGATCGCACGGCAATATCCTAGATGCAGCCAATGCGCTGATAGGCAATAATCAAGGGCGTTTGGGTAAGAATTTATGGACTGCAGAGGGCAGTGGTGAGTTGATACGTGTCTATAATGCGGTGACAGATTTTGAAGAAGCAGCTTTCATTGTAGAAGAAATAAAAGGGTTACAAGCAGAAGGTGTACGGCTTTCAGAAATGGCCTTGCTTTATCGATCGAACGCGCAATCAAGGGTGCTGGAGCATAGCCTGTTTAATGCTGCATTATCCTATCGTGTGTATGGTGGCATGCGTTTTTTTGAACGCCAAGAAATCAAACATGCTTTGGCTTACCTTCGATTAATGGTTCAACCCGAAGATGACATTTCCTTGTTGCGCATTATCAATTTTCCTGCACGGGGTATTGGAACACGTAGTCTTGAGCAATTGCAGGATGATGCGAAACAGCTTGGGACAAACTTGTGGGCGACAGCCTTGCAAAAATGTGGACCGGCACTCGAACAGGCTAAAGTACAAAAAGGCATAACGGGTTTTGTCGCGCTGATTAAATCGATGCAGCAAGCGTGCCGTGACTTGCCTTTACCGGAAATTATTCGCTATGTGATCGCACAAAGCGGCTTGTTAGCGCATTATGCAGCTGATCGTGAGGGTGCTGAGCGGCTTGATAATTTGAATGAGCTGATCAATGCTGCGGTCAGTTTTGTGCATGAATCGGAAGATGATAGCCTGATTTCATTTTTATCGCATGCTTCACTGGAAGGGGGTGAACATCAAGCAGATCATCACCAAGAAGCGCTCCAGCTCATGACAGTCCATGCAGCAAAAGGATTGGAGTTTCATAGTGTGTTTTTGAGTGGTCTGGAGGAAGGACTCTTTCCCCATGAGAATAGTCGATCCGAGGCAAATGGACTCGAAGAGGAACGACGTTTGATGTATGTAGCAACAACGCGTGCGCGACGACGATTGTATTTGAGTTTTTCCCAGAGTCGCATGCTTCATGGTCAGACGCATTACAATGTACCTTCCCGTTTTATTCAGGAAATTCCAGAGCATTTATTAAAATGGTTGCGGCCCAAGCATCAAAGCATATCGAATGCAGACTCTAATAAGGGGTGGAGGTCAACTTCAAATCAAGTGAGTGGAGTATCCCATTCATTTCCTAATGATTTAGCAGGCAGCACGAGTAAACAATCCGTTTGGCAGATTGGTCGCACGGTCTCTCACGAAATATTTGGAACAGGTGTCATTGTTAACTGCGAGGGCCAAGGAAAAGATCTACGAGTGCAAGTTCGCTTCAGTCGTGCAGGAACCAAATGGCTCCTGCTTGAATATGCCAACTTGACGCTAGTCTGATATTAACGATTAGCTTCTGAATCGCTATTTGTATCTTCGTCGTTTGGGTTGGTTTCTTCGGGGGAGGCTTCAGGGGGGAAAATATCCTGATAGCTTGCATAAATCGAAGCAAAAACAGTTGGCAGTAATACAACATAGAGAAAAATGAGTACGAGCGGTGGCGGTATGGTGCCGAATAAGCTCAATAATTTTACTGTGACGATAGTAATTAGGAAAAACAATATGAAGAGTGTGATGCCATACACAAAGAAAGGTGCCATATTATTTAAGCAGGCAAAAAAACTCTTCTGTATCGCAACCGCTGGTGGTAGGTTTTCAAACATAATGAGTAAAGGTGCAAACCATATTGCCATCATTAAGGGAATACTTAGCGCTAAAGCAGCTAACCAGGCAGATAATACGTTGTCCATGACTCCCATTAGCTCATTCTCACCAAATCGTTTTCCATAAACGAGCATATCGATGAGTGCATCACCTCCCATTAGCATGAAAACGCCGACAATGATGACAAGTCCGATTAGATTAAATCCACCGATTGTGATCAGAGGGGTGGTATTTTTCCTAAAACCAATGAATAAGTGTTCAAGCTGAAGTCGCCTACCTTGATCGAGGTCTTTGCAACCTACCATTATTCCAGCAACGAGAACGGGTGAAATCAATAAAAAAGCAAAAATTCCTAAAACAGGGAGAATTTGCAAAGTGAGTTCAACCATCAGAAATGTGGAACTGAGTAACATCCAGACAAATGGGGATAGCCTAAAATAATAAAGGCCACTTAAGATCCACTGTAAACCTTGTCTCCCACGAACATGCCGAGCTTCCATTAATTCTGTTTCTCCAATTGATAGATGAAAGGATAGTGATACTGAGTAAAAAGCTATACCCAAATTTCCGATAGCTTTGTATGGCGTGATTGATGATTCACCAAAATTTGTCGAAAATGATCTGGGTTTTTCCTATGAGTTAATTCTCCCGGACGGGGTAAGTAAAAATCATATAAGCGTGATAGCCAGAATCTTAATGCCCCAGCTCTGAGCATAATTGGCCACATCATTTGTTCTTCAGAATTTAAATTACGCACACGATGATAAGCGCTAATCATTGCGCGCGCGCGCTCCTCATCAAAAAAAATTTTCTCAGATATACACCAATCGTTAAGCGTAATGGCTAAATCATAAATTAACGCATCATTACACGCAAAATAGAAATCAATGATGCCACCAACTGTCGTTCCCGTAAACAATACATTATCACGGAACAGGTCGGCATGAATTACACCATGAGGAAGATTTATCTTTCGATAAGTTGATTGAAATTGCAGCTCTGAGTCCAGTAATTTTTGATCTTCAGTAGTTAAGTATGGCATTACTGCTTTAGCCGCAGTATTCCACCATTTTGGTCCTCTTGGATTTTCCATGTAAGATGGGTAGCCTAACCCAGCCAAATGCATTTTTGCAAGCATAGTGCCGATCTCGGCGCAGTGAGCTGCAGTTGGTTCAGTTATCGATATGCCGGGTAGAAAGGTTACGATACTCGCAGGTTTGCCATTTAACTCACCTAGTAGTTGCTGTGTATTAGTTGGAACAGGACTAGGGCAGGGAATACCTTGATTTGATAAGTGGGCCATCAAATTGAGGTAATACGGTAATTCAGCAGTCGTTAATTTTTCAAATAGCGTGAGGATGTATTTTCCGGTAGAGGTAGTTACTCGATAATTGGTATTTTCAATACCTGAAGTAATACCTTGAAGCTCAATGAGTGTTCCCAGTGCATAGTTCTGAAGCCAATCAGAGAGTTGTTCTGGGGTGACTGATGTGAAAACCGACATGAAATAAAATAAAAAGAAACAAAAAAACGTTATTCAATCCAACTGAGTTATTGTATCCAAATGATGAATTGAAATTAAAATCGATAAAGCTGCCACATCGGAACGCTGACACCCGATTCCATATCCCCGCGGTGTACTTCACCAACGGGGCTGCGTTTATTGAGAAGAAAATAGGGCTTGCCGATACGAGGAATCACTTTGATCATATAAAGCTGACCATTAACCCGATATTCCTCAATGGTTTCCTCATCCCCCTTTTTAATGGTAACTTGAGGCTCCATTGCAGGGTCAGCCCCAAGATCAGGCAGGTCAGGCATTTCTTGTTCAGATTTGTTGATTAAATCAGGCGGTGGGGGAGCTGGTTCGGCCTTATTCGGTGGATTAGATTGTGCAGACACTGTTCCAAGCCAGATTGTGCTGAATAATAAAATAGTCATGATTTGATACATACCAGTCCTGATATCTATAGGGCGCATAGAATCCATTCTATCCGAAAAA
>ERZ1645185.1235-NODE-1235-length-10536-cov-8.499857_pt1 | contig 10536 bp, 11 predicted proteins | sample MGYA00575351_ERZ1645185 | MGnify/ENA primary metagenome ERZ1645185 (study PRJEB40838, sample SAMN11284767) | freshwater sediment metagenome | isolation source: river sediment | host: Sediment | place: India: Jana village, Kanpur | collected 2015-12-17 ... | reverse complement strand
CAGTCGGTTAGAGTGCCGGCCTGTCACGCCGGAGGTCGCGGGTTCGAGCCCCGTCGCTCGCGCCACTTTGGACTTCAGGGAAACGCGAACCGTTCCGCCTATTCGGCGGCGGTTCGCGCCTGATCCCAGGCTTCCAGCTCGTGCGCGATCGAAGCCTCCACCAGCCAGTCCCACAGCTCGCCAACCAGCTTTGGATCTAGCCCCAGCGCCTGCGCGTGCGCCTGTGCGTTTTCGATCACCTGCCGCTTGCGGTCCTCATCGCGCACCTGCGCGCGCTCGGGCTTGATGCGGGCGGCGGCGTCCATGAAGCGGAAGCGTTCCGCCAGAAGGGCGACAAGCTCTCTGTCGAGGCTGTCTACCCCGGCGCGGACGTCGGCCATGCTGGCACAGGATTCGGGCGCCGTCCTCATGGCCGCCATTTGCCCGTCTCGATCCAGATCATCACCGGCTTCAGCGGGAACACCCAGGCAATGCCCAGAAGCGCCCAGATGGGGAACTGGATCAGTGGGTGGAGCGACGCGACCGGCTCGAACAGCCAGACAACGAAAAGGGCATAGGCGAGGATGCCGACGAGGACGGCAAGGATGCCGAGCGGCCGCCTGAGGGACGGTGTCATGCCGCCGCTTTAGCCGGGCGGACGGGCGCGTGAAAGAGCCGGCGAGAGGAAGGCCGTGGGCGTGGCGATCGCATCCAGCGGTTCATCCCATGGCTGGGCGGGCACCGAATCCAGCAACTGCATGTCCCAGCAGAGCCCGATCGCGCGGACCGGCGCAGTCCGGGTTGCGCCGCGAAGGGCGTGGAGGGTGCGGTCGTAATGGCCCTGCCCCTGGCCCAGCCGGTTCCCGGCCCTGTCCGCGCCCAGCAGGGGCACCAGCAGGGTATCCGGGCGAACGGCCGGCGCATGGGCCGGCGGCTCCGGAATGCCCTTGTAGCCGGGCGCCAGCCCGTCGCGCGCGCAATCGTGGAAGCTGAGCGGCCCGCCCGTCACGCGGGGAAAGGCGATTCGCCAGCCGGCCGCGCGCGCCGCCGTTTCCAGATGGCTGGGATCGATTTCGGCGCCCATGGCGCAATAGCTGCCGAGGATGCCGGGCGGCCCCAGCCGGGGCAGATGCAGGGCGAGCGCCTTTTCAAGACCGGCGCGGACGGGCGCGGACAATGCGCCGGCAAAGGCGTCCCGGGCCTCGCGCAGGGCGCGGCGCAGGGCCTTGCGCTGCGGATCTGTGCGGTCCTGGTCACGGCTGGGCAGGGCGGTCGCGCCTTTGGCTGATAGGGGGCGGCAGAATGAGGTGGCGGGTCCGCTGCGACCGTTTGCGAGAAAATCCTCTGACGCCAGAACGTCAGGTGGGAGCCGTATGATCGGGCCCACGGGCCCGGCAGGGACAACCCCCGTGGATGTGTTTATCGCCTCAGGGATGTTCAGTTGCGCGCATCGCGCAGATCCCGCCAACCCCTATTTAGGCCGCGGAGGCTGCTTCCTCAAGCCTTTGCGCCAGCATCTCGGCCCGGGCGGCGAGCGCTTCATACTGGGCAAGGTATTGCGCGGCGCCGGCCCCGTCCGCCGGGGCGGGGAAGGGGGTGAGGCGCGCATCGGTCGATTTGCGCTCCAGCAGTTCGCCGGACACCAGCAGCGCCGCCATCAGCAGCAGGCGCGGTTCCGCGACGGCGCCATGGGCGTCCATCAGCGAGGCGACGCGCGATTCGAGCAGGCCGCCGGCCGCGCGGAGGTCATCCTCCTCGCCGTCGCGGCAGGCGAGCTTGTAGGCGCGGCCGCCGATGGTGAGGGTGACTTCAGCCATGGCTGCGCATCCGTTCGGATTCGATCAGCCGGTCCAGGCTGGAAAGGGTTTCGCTGGCGGCGTTGCGGAGGCCCCGATGGCGCTGGCGCAGCCGTTCGGCCGCCGCCTCTGACCGCCGGAGTGCGGATTCGATCCGCGCGAGCACGTCGGTCATGTCTTGTCCGCCCTGAACTTCACGCACCATGGATTCGCTCCGACCCATCAAGAATCGTTCCTCCAAATTCTTGACGACGGGAGATAAGGGCTTGTTTCGGTTGACGTCAATGGTTGCATTGTAACCTGTTGTTCCCTGTGGCGTTGATTTCCCCGCCTGCCTTTGCAAGGAGGGCGCCGCGCACACCGCCCGCAAGACTGCGGACCTGGCGCGATTCGGGCGCGCTTCCTGCCCGCCCCGTTGTCTGGAAAAGGGCCCCGATGGCTTCCGCACGGCTTGCCGACACGCTTCTTCGACCCATGGCCAACAGCATCCGTGCGCTTGCGATGGATGCGGTGGAAGCCGCGAACAGCGGCCACCCCGGCATGCCGATGGGCATGGCCGATGCCGCGACCATCCTGTGGGGTGAATATCTGAAATTCGATGCAGCCGATCCGCGCTGGCCGGATCGCGACCGCTTCGTGCTGTCGGCGGGCCATGGATCGATGCTGATCTATGCGCTGCTCTATCTGACGGGGTACGAGGCGCCCACCATCGACGACATCCGCCGTTTCCGGCAGCTGGGCAGCCCCTGCGCGGGTCACCCCGAGAATTTCGAACTGCCCGGCGTGGAATGCACCACCGGCCCGCTGGGGCAGGGCCTGGCGATGGCGGTTGGCATGGCAATCGCGGAGCGGCACCAGAATGCCGTGCATGGCGATGCGCTGGTCGATCACCGCACCTGGGTGATCGCGGGCGACGGCTGCCTGATGGAAGGCGTCAGCCACGAGGCGATCGGGCTGGCGGGCCATCTGAAGCTGGGCCGGCTGAATGTGCTGTGGGACGACAACAATATCTCGATCGACGGGCCGATCAGCGTATCCTCGAGCGAGGATGTGCCGGCGCGCTTCCGTGCGGCGGGCTGGCATGTGGTGGCCTGCGACGGCCATGACCCGGCCTCCATCCGCCGCGCGCTTGACGAGGCGCAGGCCTCGCCGCTGCCCAGCCTGATCCGCTGCACCACGGTGATCGGCTTCGGCGCACCCAACAAGGCCGGCACGGAAAAGGTGCATGGCAGCCCGCTTGGCGCGGCGGAGGTGGAGGCCGCCAAGGCGCATCTGGGCTGGACATCTGCGCCGTTCGAGATTCCGGCGGACCTTCTGGCGGCCTGGCGCGCGGCCGGTGCGCGCGGGCATTCGGCGCGGGCATCCTGGGATGCGCAGCCGGGCGCTGCGAACCTGCGGGCGCTGATGGCGAACGCCGCCCCCTCGCTCGATCTTTCGGCCTTCAAGGCGAAGCTGGTGGCCGACGGCAAGGCCGTCGCCAGCCGCAAGGCTTCGGAAATGGCGCTGGACGCCATCAACGCGCAGTTGGCGCACACAATCGGCGGCTCGGCGGACCTGACGGGTTCGAACCTGACCCGGTCTGCCGGGATGCAGGTGCTGGACGCGGCCAATTTCGGCGGCACCTATCTGCACTATGGCATCCGCGAATTCGGCATGGCCGCCGCGATGAACGGCATGGCGCTGCACGGCGGGGTGATCCCCTATGGCGGCACTTTCCTGGTGTTCGCGGATTATGCGCGCGGCGCCATCCGCCTGTCTGCCCTGCAGCAGGTGGGCGTGATCTATGTGCTGACGCATGATTCCATCGGCCTTGGCGAGGACGGGCCGACGCACCAGCCCATCGAGCATCTGGCTTCGCTGCGCGCCATTCCCAATGTCGCCGTCTATCGCCCGGCCGACGCGGTGGAGACGGCGGAGTGCTGGGAACTGGCGCTGGCGGACCGGACCCGGCCTTCGATCCTGGCCCTTTCGCGGCAGAACCTGCCGACGCTGCGGACGGACTGGGCCGAGAACCGCTCTGCCGCCGGCGCCTATCGGCTGGTGGCGGCCGACGCCCCGCGCCAGGTGGTGCTGGTGGCGACCGGTTCGGAAGTGTCGATCGCGGTTGAGGCCGCGAAGCTGCTGGAAGCGCAGGGGATCGGCGCCGACGTCGTTTCCATGCCCAGCTGGGAACGGTATCGCGAGGCGGGCGACGAGGGCCTGCTGCCCGCCGATGTGCTGAAGGTGTCCATCGAGGCCGCCTCCACCTTCGGCTGGGAGCGGATCGTGGGGTCTGACGGGTTGATGATCGGCATCGACGGGTTCGGCGCCTCTGCCCCGGCGCCCGACCTTTACCAACATTTCGGCTTGACCTCCGGCGCAATCTGCGAACGGGTGCGGGCGCGTCTTAACTCACGGAAATAGCCGGTAAATCGTCATACATAAGGAGAGGCACATGAAGGTTGCGATCAATGGCTTCGGGCGGATTGGACGCCTGGTTCTCAGGGCGATCCTGGAACAGGGCCGGACCGACATCGAGGTGGTCGCGATCAACGATCTGGCAGATGCCAAGTCCAACGCGATGCTGTTCAAGCGGGATTCGGTGCATGGCCGTTATCCGGGCACGGTGGAGGCCGACGGCAACGACATCGTGATCGACGGCAAGCGCATCCGAGTGACGGCCGAGCGGGATCCGGGGAAGCTGCCGCACAAGGAACTGGGCGTCGACATCGCGCTGGAATGCACCGGCTTCTTCACCGACGCGGACAAGGCGGGCGCGCACTTGACGGCCGGCGCGAAGCGGGTGCTGATCTCCGCGCCGGGCAAGGGCGTTGACCTGACCGTGGTTTACGGCGTGAACCACCAGAAGCTGACGGGCGATCACAGGATCGTGTCGAACGCGTCGTGCACCACCAACTGCCTCGCGCCTGTCGCGAAGGTGATGAACGATCTTGTCGGGATCGAGCGCGGCCTGATGACGACGATCCACGCCTATACCAACGATCAGAAGATCCTGGACCAGATCCATGGCGACATGCGCCGGGCGCGCGCCGCCGGCATGTCCATGATCCCCACGACGACGGGCGCCGCCCGCGCGGTGGGCGAGGTGCTGCCGGAACTGAAGGGCAAGCTGGACGGTTCCGCCGTGCGGGTGCCGACGCCGAATGTCAGCCTTGTCGACCTCACCTTCGTGCCCGGCCGGGAGACGACGAGGGATGAAGTGAACGCCGCGCTGAAGGCCGCCTCGCAGGGCGCGCTGAAGGGCATCCTCGACTATTCGGAAGAGCCGCTGGTTTCCATCGACCTCAACCATGTGCCCTTCTCGTCCACGGTGGACAGCCTGGAAACCGCGGTGCTGGAAGGCAAGCTGGTGCGGGTGGTTTCCTGGTACGACAATGAATGGGGCTTCTCCAACCGGATGGCCGACACCGCGGTACAGATGGGCAAGTTCCTCTGATGTCGTTTCGCACGCTGGACGACCTGCCCGCCGACCTGAAGGGGCGGCGGGCGCTGGTGCGGGTTGATCTGAACGTGCCCATGGACGGCGCCCACGTGACCGACGTGACGCGCCTGCAGGCGGCGGTTCCGACCATCGCGGGGCTGGCGGACCGGGGCGCGCGGGTGCTGCTGCTGGCGCATTTCGGCCGCCCCAAGGGCGCATCTTCGGACGAATATTCGCTGAAGAAGGTGGTTCACGCCCTGTCCGAAGTGCTTGGGCGACCGGTGGGCTTCCTGCCGGATTGTGTGGGCGACGAGGTGGCGGCCGAGACGCGCGCGCTGGAAGACGGCAGCGTGACGGTGCTGGAAAACACGCGCTTCCACCCGGGCGAGGAGCGGAATGACCCCGGCTTCGTGGCCGAGATGGCGAAGCTCGGCGATCTTTATGTGAACGACGCCTTTTCGGCGGCCCACCGGGCCCATGCCTCGACCGAGGGGCTGGCGCATGTGCTGCCCGCCTATGCCGGGCGCTCGATGGAGGCGGAGCTGAACGCGCTGGAAGCGGCGCTGGGCAAGCCCGAGCGGCCCGTGGCGGCCGTGGTGGGGGGCGCGAAAGTCTCCTCCAAGCTGGACGTGCTGACGAACCTTGTCGGCAAGGTCGATCATCTGATCATCGGCGGCGGGATGGCCAACACCTTCCTTGCCGCCAAGGGCATCGGCGTGGGCAAGAGCCTGTGCGAACATGATCTGGCCGATACCGCGCGCGACATCCTGACCCGCGCGGACGCGGCCGGCTGCACCGTGCACCTGCCGTGGGATGTGGTGGTCGCGAAGGACTTCAAGGCCCATGCGGACAACCGCGTCGCCAATGTGAACGACGTGGCCGCAGACGAGATGATCCTGGACCTGGGGCCGCACGCGGTGGAAGCGCTGGGCGACGTGCTGAAGACCTGCGCGACGCTGGTGTGGAACGGCCCGCTTGGCGCGTTCGAGCTTCAGCCCTTCGATGCGGCGACCGTGGCGCTGGCGCAGACGGCGGCCGCGCTGACGGAGGGCGGCACGCTGGCAAGCGTGGCGGGCGGCGGCGACACGGTTGCCGCGCTGAACCATGCGGGCGTGGGCGACAAGTTCACCTTCGTATCGACTGCCGGGGGCGCTTTCCTCGAATGGATGGAAGGCAAGGCCCTGCCGGGCGTGGAAGCATTGCAAACAGGAGCGGCCGAATGAAGATCACGAAAACCGTCAAGCGCATCCTCGACAATTACGAGAGCGACAACCCCGGCACCAAGGCCAACCTTGCCCGCATGCTGATGGCGGGCCGGCTGGGCGGCACGGGCAAGATGGTGATCCTGCCCGTTGACCAGGGCTTCGAGCATGGCCCCGCGCGCAGCTTCGCCGTCAACGCGCCCGGCTATGACCCGCATTACCATTTCCAGCTGGCGGTCGATGCCGGGCTGAACGCCTATGCCGCGCCGCTGGGCATGATCGAGGCGGGCGCGGACACGTTCGCGGGCGCGATTCCGACGATCCTGAAGGTCAATTCCTCCAACAGCTGGGCGGGCGGCGCGAACCAGGCGCTGACGGGCAGCGTGGACGACGCGCTGCGGCTGGGCTGCTCGGCCATCGGCTTCACCATCTATCCGGGCAGCGACGACTGCTTCGACATGATGGAAGAGATCAAGGAGATGTCGGCCGAGGCGAAGTCCGTGGGCATCGCCACCGTGATCTGGAGCTATCCGCGCGGCGGCAAGCTGCCGAAATCGGGCGAGCTGGCGCTGGACGTGGGCGCCTATGCCGCGCACATGGCCGCGCTGCTGGGGGCGCACATCATCAAGGTGAAGCTGCCGTCCGATCATGTCGAGCAGGAAGACGCGAAGAAGAGCTATGCCGGCACCGATTGGTCGAAGCAGTCCGACCGGGTGGCGCATGTGGTGAAGGCCTGCTTCAACGGTCGCCGCATCGTGGTGTTCTCGGGCGGGGCGGCCAAGGGTTCGGACGCGGTCTATCAGGACGCGCGCGACATCCGCGACGGTGGCGGCAACGGCTCCATCATCGGCCGCAACAGCTTCCAGCGGCCGCGCGCCGAAGCGCTGGAGCTGCTGGACCGGATCGTGCGCATTTATCTGAACAAGGAATAAGGCATGCGGCGGAGGCTGGCGAGCGACCGACATGGCCATTGAACCGGCCTCCGCCGAGGATTTCGCCGCCTTCCTCGGCATCGAGGACGCGCGACCGGCCTGCCAGATCTATCTGATCTCTCCGCCGGAGCTGGACCTTGGGGCGCATGCCGCCGCGCTTCAGGCGGCGCTGGCGGCGGGCGCGCCGGTCGCGGCCTATCAGTTGCGGATGAAGGATCATGCCGACGCGGCGATCCTGAAGGCGGCCGAACGCCTGCTGCCGATCTGCCAGGCCGCCGACGTGGCCTTCATCCTGAACGACCGGGCGGATCTGGCGAAGGCGTGCGGCGCCGACGGCGTGCATCTGGGGCAGAAGGACGGGGCGGTGGAAGCCGCGCGCGCCCTGCTGGGCCACGACGCGCAGATCGGGGTGACCTGCCATGGCAGCCGCCATCTTGCCATGGAAGCGGGGGAGGCCGGTGCCAGTTATGTGGCGTTCGGGGCCTTTTTCCCCACCCACACCAAGCTGGTGGAGCATCATGCGACGCCGGATATCCTGAGCTGGTGGACGGCGATCAGCCCCATTCCCTGCGTGGCGATCGGGGGCATCACGGCCGACAATTGCGGGCCGCTGGTGCGCGCGGGCGCGGATTTCCTGGCCGTCAGCAGCGCGGTCTGGGCCTTCCCCGACGGGCCGGCCGCCGCTGTCAGCCGCCTGGCCGACGAAATCCATTCGTCGAAACCCTGATTGCCCTTCAACGGCCAGACCGGCTAGCGACGGGCATTTCCGATATGTCGAGAAGGCAAGTCCATTGAAACCCATTCTTCTGCTTGCAACCGCCCTCATGATCGTGAGCCCTGCCATGGCCCAGGCCCAATCCGCATCGCAGCCCGCCGCGCAGGCCCAGCTGCCCTTCCTGCTGCAACCCTGGACGGGGCCGCACGGCGGCGTTCCGCCGTGGGACAAGGTTCAGCCCGAGCAGTTCCCCCCGGCGTTCGAAGTGGCCTTCGCGGACCTGCGCGCTGAAATCCGCGCCATCGCCAACAATCCGGCCGCGCCCAGCTTCGACAATGTGATCGGCGCGCTGGAATCGAGCGGGCAGGGGCTGGACCAGGTGTCCGGCATGTTCAACCTGATGACGTCGAACATGAACAGCCCCGCCTATCAGGAGCTCGACCGGGACTGGAGCCCGAAGTTCGCCGCCCTTTACGACGAAATCTCCATGGATCCCAAGCTGTTCGCGCGGATCGACGCGCTGTATCAGGCGCGGGCCTCCCTGAAGCTGAACCCGATGCAGATCCGCCTGCTGGAACGCACCCATGACAGCATGGTGCGCAGCGGCGCCAAGCTGAACGATGCCGACAAGGCGGCGCTCGCCGGGATCAACCAGGAACTGGCGGTGCTGTTCACCGATTTCAACCAGCGGCTCCTGCGGGACGAGGAAACCTCCCTGCCGGCGACCGAGGCGCAGATGAAGGGCGTGCCCGACGGCGTGAAATCGGCGGCCCGCGCGGCAGCCGACGAGCGCAAGCAGACCGGTTATGCCATCGTCAACACCCGGTCCGCCGTGGACCCGATCCTGACCTTCGCGGACGACCGCGCGCTGCGGGAAAAGGTCTGGCGCGCCTTCGTGAACCGGGGCGACAACGGCGACGGCAACGATACCAACGCCGTCATCGAGAAGATCGTGAAGCTGCGCGCCGAACGGGCGAAGCTGCTGGGCTTCCCCACCCACGCGAACCTGCGCATGGCCGACACCATGGCCAAGGATCCGGCCCGCGCCGAAGCGCTGATGATGCGCGTGTGGGGCCCGGCCGTCGCCCGCGTGGGCGAGGAAGTGGCCGACATGGAGAAGATCGCCGGCCATTCGATCGAGCCGTGGGATTACCTTTATTACGCGGAAAAGGTCCGCAAGGCCCGCTACGACCTCTCCGAAGCGGAGACGAAGCCCTATTTCGAGCTGAACAACATGATCGAGGCGAGCTACTGGGCCGCCGGTCAGCTCTATGGGCTGGAATTCAAGGAAGTGACGGGCACGATCCCCGTGTTTCACCCGGACGTGCGCGTCTATGAGGTGACGCGCGGCGGCAAGCATGTCGGCCTCTTCTATCGCGACGATTTCGCCCGCAGCGGCAAGCGGTCTGGCGCGTGGATGACAACCTATCGCAGCCAGCGGCTGTTCCCGGTGCCGCAGACGGTGCTGGCGTCAAACAACAACAATTTCGCCAAGCCCGGCGCGAACGAGCCCGTGCTGATCAGCTATGACGATGCCGAGACGCTGTTCCACGAATTCGGCCACGCCATCCATTACCTGCTGCAGCATGTGACCTATCCGGGGCTGGCCCACACCCCGCGCGACTTCGTGGAATATCCGAGCCAGGTGAACGAGAACTGGCTGCTGACGCGCGAGGTGCTGGACAAGTTCGCCCGCCACTACAAGACGGGCGAACCCATGCCCAAGGCGCTGGTGGACAAGATCGAGAAGGCGCAGGCCTTCAACCAGGGCTACAAGACGGTGTCCTACCTCTCGTCCGCGATCGTGGACATGAAGCTGCACCTGCTGCCCGGCGGCGTGGTGAACCCGGATGCGTTCGAGCGCGACACGCTGGCGGCGATCGGCATGCCCAAGCAGATCGTGATGCGGCACCGGCTGCCGCAGTTCAGCCACCTCTTCTCGGGCGACAGCTATTCGGCCGGCTATTATTCCTACCTCTGGTCGGAAACGATGGACGCCGACACCTGGGCCGCGTTCGAGGAAAGCGGGTCCGTCTGGAACAAGGGCGTTGCGGACCGTTTCCGCACCATCCTGCTTTCCACCGGCAACGAAACCGACCGGGCCGACGCCTATCGCGAATTCCGCGGCCGCGACCCGGACGTGAAGGCGCTGCTGAAGAAGCGCGGCTTCCCGACGGACGGCGCCGCGAAGTAAGGGACTGCCGGCAAGGCACCGGAAGGGGCGGGCCCGGCATGGGCCCGCCCTTTCTCGTGCGCGCGGCCCGTGATGCGCGTGTCTTGAGACTTTTCGCCCGACCGGCTAAGGGCGCGGCACATTTTGCTCTTTCCAGCTCTACAGGTGAATCCCCATGAAGATCAGCGGCGTGGACATCCGTCCCGGCAACATCATCGAATATGAAGGCGGCATCTGGCGCGCCGTGAAGACGCAGCACACCCAGCCCGGCAAGGGCGGCGCCTATATGCAGGTGGAGCTGAAGAACCTGATCGACGG
>ERZ1645185.1234-NODE-1234-length-10546-cov-5.817653_pt1 | contig 10546 bp, 12 predicted proteins | sample MGYA00575351_ERZ1645185 | MGnify/ENA primary metagenome ERZ1645185 (study PRJEB40838, sample SAMN11284767) | freshwater sediment metagenome | isolation source: river sediment | host: Sediment | place: India: Jana village, Kanpur | collected 2015-12-17 ... | reverse complement strand
AAGGCGTTGTCCGAGCCGTGGCCGAAGAACAGTTTCGCCTCGTTGAAGCGCGAAACTGCGAAACGCAGCCAGTCGCGCACGGTGATGAGGGATTCGGTGTCGTCGAAGGGATTCATTTCGGGCTGCGTGATGGAGGAAGAGGGGCGACCGTGTCGCTCAGGCCAGCAGCTTTTCCAGCGTCTTCTGATACACCGCCGTGAGGCGCTCGATGTCGTCGAGGACGACGTGTTCATTGAGCTTGTGGATGCTGCTGTTGAGCGGGCCGAATTCGACCACCTGCGGGCAGATGTCGGCAATGAAACGGCCGTCCGAGGTGCCGCCGGTGGTGGACAGTTCGGGCGTGACGCCGGTGATTTCGCGGATGGCGTCGCTCAACACCTGGCACAGCGCGCCCTTCGGTGTGAGGAAGGGTTTGCCCGACAGGGTCCACTCGATCTCGTAGTCGAGGCCGTGGCTGTCGAGGATTTCGTTGACCGCGTCCTTCAGGCCTTCGGCCGTGCTGGCGGTGGAGTAGCGGAAGTTGAAGAGGATTTCGACCGTGCCCGGAATGACGTTGGTGGCACCGGTGCCGCCGCGAATATTGGAAATCTGCCAAGTGGTGGGCGGGAAATAGGCGTTGCCTTCGTCCCACATGGTGTCGGCGAGTTCGGCGATGGCAGGTGCTGCCAGGTGGATGGGATTCTTGGCCAGATGCGGATAGGCAATGTGGCCCTGCACGCCCTTGACGATGAGCTTGCCCGAGAGCGATCCACGCCGGCCATTCTTGATCGTGTCGCCGAATTCAGCGGCGCTGGTGGGTTCGCCGACGATGCAGTAGTCGAGGAATTCGCCGCGCCCCTTGAGCGCTTCGACGACTTTCACCGTGCCGTCGGTAGCCGGGCCTTCTTCATCCGACGTGAGCAGGATCGCAATCGAGCCCCGATGGCCGGGATGGCTGGCGATGAAGTTTTCGATGGCGACGATGAATGCCGCATCCGAGGTTTTCATGTCGGCCGCGCCACGCGCATAGAGCTTGCCGTCACGCAGCGTGGGGGTGAACGGATCGCTGTCCCACTTGTCGAGTGGACCGGTGGGCACCACATCGGTGTGCCCGGCAAAACACACCAGCGGCGGCACCTGGCCGCGCCGCGCCCAGAGGTTGTCGACGCCGTTGTGGCGATGGCGTTCGAGATGGAAGCCAAGCGCAGCGAGGCGGGCCGCGATCAGGTCGTGGCAGCCGGCGTCATCCGGCGTGAGGGAGGGGCGCTGAAGCAGGTCGACGGTGAGGGCGATAGTGGCGCTGGAGGCGATCGCCTGGTCGAGCAGGTCACTGGACACGGAGCGCTCCCTGGATGATCTGGTCGATTTCGCTTTCCAGCGACTGCACCAGCGCGGCCCCGGGGCTGCCTGCGGCAAGCACGCTGGGGCGGGCGAAATACACCGCGGTCACGCCTGCCTTGTGGGTGAGCGATACATGCAGCGGACACAGCGCCAGCAGGCCGGGGTCGGCATTGGCGATGCGGTTGGTGAGCATGGGGTTGCAGAACACCAGGCTGCGCATGGTGCTGAGCTGGTTGCGGTTGTAGTCCTTGCCCAGACGCTCGGCCATGCCGGCCAGGGTGCGGCCCATGTTGGGCTCGAAAATGACGTAGTACCCCTGGTCTTCCAGCGCCTGGTAGAGCTTCTGATAAGCCGTGTCGGCCGGCAGGTTTGCCGTGTAGCGCAGGATGGCATCGCCGGCCAGTGCGGGCAGGGTGCACAGGGCAAGCAGCAGTGCGGCAAGGCCGCGCAGGATGGGGGTCGGGAAAAGCATGGGGAGACGGATCACTGTTCGAAGAGGGCGGAGTAGTCGGCGTTGCTAAAGCCCAGATGGAAGCGGCCATCGCGTTCCAGCACCGGGCGCTTGATCACGCTGGGCTGGGCCAGCATCAGGGCGATCACGCCGGCCTCGTCGCGGGCGGCGTCCTGTTCGGCAGGCGAAAGTTTGCGCCAGGTGGTGCCACGCGTATTGAGCAGCGCCTGCCAGCCGGTCTGTTTCGCAACCTGCTTTAGCCAGGCGGCATCCACGCCCTGTTTCTTGAAGTCGTGGAAGGCCACAGTGTGGCCGTGATCGGCGAGCCAGGCGCGGGCTTTTTTGACTGTGGTGCAGTTGGGAATGCCGTAAAGCGTCATGGGTGCGACTGCCGGCGGGAGGGGCCAGCGTAGAATCCCGAAAAAACGAAGCCGCAATTCTACCCGAGCCCCCATGTCCCGCGCCGTCCATTCTTCTGCCGCCCCGGCAGCCGCCGTCGATCCCAGCCTGCGTTCCGTGGGCAGACTGTTTCCGTACCTGTGGGAGTTCCGGGGCCGCGTGCTGCTGGCGCTGGCCTTGCTGGTGGGGGCCAAGCTCGCCTCGGTGGCGGTGCCGCTGGTGCTGAAGGATATCGTCGACGCGCTCGACAAGCCGCGCCCGGAATTGATCCTGCCGCTGGCGCTGATCATCGCCTACGGCTTTTTGCGCTTTGCCAGCACCACGTTTTCCGACCTGCGCGACGTGATCTTCGGCAAGGTCACGCAGCGCGCGATGGGGCGCATCAACATGGCGGTGTTCGAGCATCTGCACACGCTGTCGCTGCGTTTTCACCTGGAACGCCAGACCGGCGGCCTCACCCGCGACATCGAGCGGGGGGCCAAGGCGGTGTCGAGCCTGGTCGGCTACCTGCTGTTCCGCATCACGCCGACGGTGCTGGAAATCCTGATGGTGGCGGCCGTGCTCGTGGTCAAGCTCGACTGGGTGTTCGGTGCGATCACGCTGGTGACGCTGGTGGCCTACATCGGCCTCACCGTGACCATCACCGACTGGCGCACGCAGTTCGTGCGACGGGCCAACACGCTGGATTCCGAGGCCTACACCAAGGCCATCGACAGCCTGCTCAATTACGAGACGGTGAAATATTTTGCCAACGAGCGCTACGAGGCCAGCCGCTACGACAAAAGCCTGGCCGAGTGGGAAGACATGGCGCTGAAATCGCAGCGCACGCTCGGTCTGCTCAACGCGGCCCAGGCCGGCGTGATCGCCATCGGCGTCACGGCCATGGTCTGGCGCGCAGGCACGGGCGTGGTTGAAGGCACGCTCACGCTGGGCGATCTGGTGATGGTCAACGCCTTCCTGTTGCAGATGTTCCAGCCGCTGAGTTTCCTGGGCGTGATGTATCGCGAAATCAAGCAGTCCACCACCGACATCGAACGCATGTTCGCCCTGCTGAACCGGCCGCGCGAGGTGGAAGACCGCGCCGATGCAAGGCGTCTGGACGTGTTTGCCGGGGAAGTGGCGTTCGATCACGTGTCGTTTGCCTACAACCCGGACCGTCCCATCCTGCACGACATCAGCTTTGCGATTCCGGCGGGCCGCACCGTGGCGGTCGTCGGCGCTTCGGGATCCGGCAAGTCGACGCTGGCCCGGCTGCTGTTCCGCTTCTACGACGTGCAGCAGGGCGGCATCCGCATCGACGGGCAGGACATCCGGCATGTGACGCAGGATTCGCTGCGCCAGGCCATCGGCGTGGTGCCGCAGGACACGGTGCTGTTCAACGACAGCATCTACCACAACATCGCCTACGGCCGCCCCGATGCGAACCGTGAGGAAATCATCGCAGCGGCACGTGCCGCGCACATCCTCGACTTCATCGAGCGCCTGCCGCAGGGCTGGGATACCGTGGTGGGGGAACGCGGCCTCAAGCTCTCGGGTGGCGAGAAGCAGCGCGTGGCGATTGCGCGTACGCTGCTGAAGAACCCGGCCATCCTCATCCTGGACGAGGCGACTTCGGCGCTCGACACGCGTACCGAAAAGGCCATCCAGGCCGAACTCATGGAAATGGCACGCACCCGCACCAGCCTCATCATTGCGCACCGCCTCTCGACCATCATCGAGGCCGACGAAATCCTGGTGATGGATGCCGGCCGCATCGTCGAGCGCGGCCGCCACGGCGATCTGCTGGCCCGGGGTGGGGCCTACGCCCACATGTGGGCGCTGCAACAGCAGCGGACCGACGGCACCGAAACGCAGTAGGGCGTCCGTGGAATTCGGGTTGCAGTAAGTCCATATGTGGACTAATCTGGGTTTGTCGTGCACTAAAACACTTTGGAGTGTGCAATGTCCCCAACCGAACGCCTAGCCGAATCCCAGCCCCGATATGCCCCCCAGGCCGCTTCCCGCGACATGGCTGCTGCCGGGCTGCGTGCCTTTTTCAACATCGCACGCGACTGGGGGCTCAATACCGACGCGCAAATGGTGCTGCTCGGTTCACCGGGCCGGTCCACCTTCTTCAAATGGAAGGCCGCCCCCGAGCGTGCCGATCTCAAGCGCGACACGCTGGAACGGCTGTCCTATCTGCTGGGCATCTACAAGGCGCTACAGATCCTGCTGCCCGACACGGCCGCTGCCGACGCCTGGGTGAGCAAGCCCAACCAGGCCGCGCTGTTCGGGGGCAAAAGCGCACTCGAACGCATGCTGGCCGGCAATGTGGCCGATCTGCTGGCGGTACGGCAATACCTCGATGCCCAGCGCGGTGGCTGGGCCTGAGTATAAGGACACCCGGATCGGCTGGCTCCCCGCCTTCCGGGTCATTCCCAGCCGCTATCCCGCCGTCGGCCTGTTCGAGCGGGTGGCGCATGCGGCAGATTTTGACGCCCTCTACGCCCTCGAAGCCCTGACCAACGACCGCATTCGCGACGAAGTCGGCGACATCAGCCTGGTGCCAGAAGAAGAGCGCTTGTTCGGCCCGGGCAGCACCTGCATCATGGCGGCCTTCACCCATCCCAATCCGCTTGGCAGCCGCTACAGCGACGGCAGTTACGGCGTGTTCTATTGCGCGCGCAAACGCGAAACCGCCATCGCCGAGACGCGATACCACGCCGCCCGTTTCATGCAGGCGACGCAGGAGCCTGCCATGCGCCTGCAGATGCGCCTCACCAGTGTCGAGGCCCGGGGGCGGGCGATCGATCTGCGCCCGCTTGCCCGAAACGAACCGCGCATCCTTTCCCCGGACGACTACAGCCATACCCAATCCCTGGGGCGCAGCCTCCGGGCAGACGGCGCGCTTGGCATTGTCTACCCGTCGGTGCGCCATGCGGGCGGCGTGTGCCTCGCCGCCTTGCGCACCGGCATCGTCAAGAACTGCCTGCACGCGGCCTACCTGGAATACCAGTGGAACGGCCAGGCAATCGAAGCGGTGTACGAGGTGAACCGTGTGCTCTGAAACGATCACCGTCACCCGGCACGCCCAGCCCCTTTCCTTCCGGAGCGACCCGTCATGACCTCATCTGCATCATCCGGCGCGGCCTCGCGCGTCCTCCAGCCCGGTGTGCGGCCGCGTGAGGTGTGGGCCTGGGCCATGTTCGACTTTGCCAATTCGGGGTACACCACGGTGGTGATCACGGCCGTGTTCAGCGCCTATTTCGTCTCGGTGGTGGCCGGCGATGCACCGTGGGCGACGTTTGCATGGACGCTTGCGCTGTCGGTGTCGTACGCCGCCGTGCTGCTGACCGCCCCGCTGGTGGGGGCCTGGGCGGACGCGCACGCCGGCAAGAAAAAACTGCTCTGGCTGACCACGCTGGGATGCGTGGGCTTCACCGCGCTGCTGTATTTTGCTGGCCCCGATGCAATGCTGCTGGCCGTGGTCGCGCTGGTGTTGTCCAACTTCTTTTTCGGCACCGGTGAAAACCTCATCGCGGCGTATTTGCCCGAACTGGCCCGGCCACGGGCACTCGGACGCGTCTCGGGCTGGGGCTGGTCGCTGGGATACGTGGGCGGGCTGGTCTCGCTGGGGGCGAGCCTCGCGTGGATCAGCGCTGCGCAGGCAAAAGGGCAGGGTGCGACGGAATTCGTGCCGGTGACGATGCTGATCACCGCCGGCCTGTTCATGCTCGCCGCGCTGCCCGCCCTGACCCTGCTGCGCGAACGGGCCCGCCCCCAGCCTGCCGCCGTGCGCCGCCCTGCGTGGGAACAGGTGCGCCATACCCTCGGCCATCTGGCGCAACTGCCCGACCTGAAACGGTTTCTGGTCTGTACCGTGCTGTATCAGGCCGGCATCCAGGCCGTCATCACCCTGGCGGCGATCTACGCCAACCAGGCCTTCGGCTTCACCACCCAGCAGACGATCGCGCTGGTGCTGGTCGTGAATGTGACCGCTGCGCTGGGGGCGTTTTTCTTCGGGCACTTCCAGGACCGGATCGGCCATGTGCGTGCCATCGCCCTCATCCTGGGGGTCTGGGTCGTCATGGTGGGGCTGGCATACGCCGCGCCGGATGAGCGCATGTTCTGGGTGGCGGCCAATCTGGCCGGCCTGGCCATGGGCGCGTCGCAGTCGGCCGGACGGGCGATGGTGGGCCTGCTCGCGCCGCCGCAGCACCAGGCGGAATTTTTCGGGCTGTGGGGCCTGGCCGTGAAGCTGGCCGCCATACTCGGGCCGCTCACCTACGGCATGGCCAGCTGGATGACAGGCAACGATCACCGGCAGGCGCTGCTGATCACTGGGGTCTATTTCATACTGGGCCTGATCGCCCTGGTCGGTATCGATGCGGTGCGGGGACGCCGCGCGGCACATCGCTTTACCGCCCGGACGTAATGACGTTCAGCCTCATCGAAACCGACATGGCCCATCACGGTGAGGCGCTGGCCCGGGTGCGCCGAACCGTGTTCATCGTCGAGCAGGGCGTGCCCGAAGCATTGGAATGGGACGAGCACGACGCGGTTTCCACCCACTGGCTCGCGGTGCTGGCAGATGGCCGTCCCGTGGGCTGCGCGCGCCTGCTGCCGGATGGCCACATCGGCCGCATGGCCGTGCTGCAAGGCTGGCGGGGGCAGGGCATCGGTCGCGCCCTGCTCGATGCCGCCGTGGCATGTGCGCGGACGCGCGGCATGCACGAGGTCCGGCTGTCGGCGCAATGCCATGCCGCGACGTTTTATCAGCGCGCAGGATTTGTCAGTTGCAGCCCACCCTACGACGAGGCCGGCATCCCCCATCTGGCCATGCGCAAAAGCCTGTTTCTCGGGAACTCGGATCAGACCCCTTAGTCAGCTTATCTGTATTTAATAATTAGCTGATACAGTTCGTCGCTGATAACAAAATCGCATGGGCATGGTCCATGCCGATCGGAGGACAGCGATGACGCTCGATTCTGATAAGGGAGACAAAAAGATGGCTAAAAAAATGCGCGCCGGCATTGTCGGTGCGGGCATTTCCGGTGCAAGTTGCGCAGGGGCCCTGTCGGCGGCCGGCTGGGAGGTCGAAATCTTCGACAAGGCGCGCGGTGCGGGAGGACGCCTGTCCACCCGCCGCATGGAAGACGGCTGGGTGTCGCTGGGGTCTCCCTTCATTTCTGCCAAACGCGATCCTTTCCGCAGCCAGCTGCGCGAGTGGGTGCGGCAAGGCTGGCTGGAAGCGGTGCGCGGCAACATCATGCGTGGCCGCGCCACGGTGTCGTGGACCCAGGCGCAATTGCAGAACCACTACCGCCCCCTGATCGAGCCATCCCAACTGGTACGCAACCTGATGGGCGGTGCCCGCCTGCACACCGACGCGCGTGTGGTGCGACTGGAGCCGCGCAGCCTGATCCTGGAAAACGGCGAGACGCATGGCGATTTCGACTGCGTGATATGCAGCGTGCCCACGCCCCAGGCCATACCCCTGCTGGAGAACCTGCCGCGCTTGCAGGAGCGGCTGCAGAACGACATCCAGTACCGCCCTGTCTGGTCATTCATCATGCGCTGGGAAGGCGGCCCGGCGGCCGACGTCATCCAGTTCGACGACGAACTCCTCAACCTGGCGGTGCGCCAGGTGGATGGCGAAGGTGTCTGGGCGGTACACAGCACCCACGCCTTTGCCGAAACCTATCTGGAGGTGTCGAAGGAAGAGGCGGCTACGCGTGGCGCGTCGGCCCTGATGGGTCTGCTGGCTTTGCCATGGCCGGTGGATGTGGACGCGGCCCACCTGTGGCGCATGGCCCTGCCCACGGCACAGCAGGATGGCTTCTGGCTGAGCGACCGGGAGAATCGCGTGGCGCTGATCGGCGACGGCATTGCCGGTGCAGGCGTGGAGCGGGCCTGGGAAAGCGGCACGCGACTCGCCCAGGCCTTGCTGCAGGCCGAGGCGGAATTGGCGCTATCGTGAAGTGTCGGGGCGCATCCTCCGCGCCCCTTTCTCCCGCTTGCCAGAGCCGGACCCAGCCGGCCTGACTGGATGCGCGACCAGCCGCGCGGCGGACTCAGATTTCGCGCAAGACGCGAAAGCCCAGATTGATATCGAGCTCGTTCTCCAGCCGTCGCCGGCGTGCCGCCGCGCGGCAGTCTTCCGGACCGTCGAACCATGAGCCGCCCTTGGTGACCACGGCTTGCACCTTGCCGGCGATCGGACGTTCGGCGAGGCTGGCGTGGTTGCGGGTCCAGGGGCTGGCGGTGAATTCCCAGACATTGCCCATCAGGTCGTGCAGGCCCCAGCGGTTGGGTTTCAGCCGCCCAACTTCCTGTGCACCGCAGCGAATGAAACACCGGCTCATCAGGCGCGGGCGCTTGGGTTTGGCCGCATCGAAACCCTGGCTGGCGTTGTACAGCGCGTCGGCGGGTGCCAGCCGTTCGCCATGGGGAAAGGCGCTGGCCGCGCCAGCGCGGCAGGCGTATTCCCATTCCTGTTCGGTGGGCAGACGGTAGCGCTGGCCGGTTTCGCCCGAGAGCCAGGCGCAATAGGCCCGTGCGTCGCTCTGGCGCACATTGATCACCGGCTTGCGACCGGACAGCCAGGCCAGATCCTCACGCGGACGCCAGCCTGTGGCGCGGGCGTAGCGCTCGAATTCCTCGGTGGTGACAGGATGCACGCCCAGGGCAAACGGCCGCTCGACAATGGCGGCACGGCGCGGTCGGTCCTGGTCCGGTGCGGGTTCCTGCGGGGCGGCACCATACTCGAATGCACCAGCCGGGATGAGCGCAAGCTCGGGCGCGGGTGCCCCGTCTTTCAGCCCATCGTGGAAATGCGGATCGGACAGGCCCATGGACTGGGCCAGCCGGATTTGCAGGCTGAGGAGTTCACCTTCGCCCAGGGCAAAGGTATCGGGCAGGGCCGGAATATGCGGGTCGGTTTGCATGGCGGACTGAAGGGAGGCAATGCCTGATTATCGCAGGGGATGCCGTTCGGGGCACCAGCCGGTATTGCGACATATTGCCCGGGTGCGGCGTGTTCAGTGAGCGAGGCCAGGTGCGGCCGCCTGCCGTGCCAGCCCGCGCATCAGCCACTTGAGCACGGGCAGGCGACCGTAGAGTTCTTCGGCAGCGTCCCAGTAATCACGATGCAGCGTGACCCGGCCTGTTGCGTCGAATTCGAGATGGGTGGCACCGACGATGGTGGTCTCTGCGCGCGTCATGGGCAGGGTGAAATCCATGCGCCACAGGATCATGGCGTCCCCCTTTTCGCCAGGGAAACGGCCGGTTACCTGGAAGCGCGCGTCGGGCAGCTTGTCGAAACTGTGCGCCAGGATGGCGCGGATGGCAGCCACCCCCGTGACGTCATGAAACGGATCCTTGAAGCGGGCAGACCCGGCGTAGAAGTCACCCAGTTCGTCCAGCGTGGCGGGCGACAGCCGGTCGAAGTAGGCGCACAGGGCATCGAGTGGGGTCATAGTCCGGTGAGGCGATGGATGAGCGGGAAATACAGCCGGTAGGGCAGGAGATTGAGCAGCTTCAGGACCCGGGTGAAGCGCTTGGGGAAATGGGTTTCGAACTCGCCTGCGGCCATGCCGTCGAGAATGGCGTGGGCCGCCTCGTTTGCCGGGATGAGCGCGGGCATCTTGAAATCATTCTTGTCGGTGAGCGGAGTTTTGACGAAGCCGGGGTTGATGAGGTGCACGGCCACGCCCTTGGGCGCGAGGTCGAGATACAGCGTTTCGGCCAGGTTGATCAGTGCCGCCTTGGTGGCTCCGTAGACCAGCCCGGTGGGCAGCCCGCCGTAGCCAGCCACGCTGGCGGTGAGTGCGATCCGCCCGCTGCCGCGTTCGGCAAACCCGGGCGCAACCAGGGCCACTGCGTTCAGGGCCCCGATGAGGTTGACCTGCACCAGCTTCGCGGCGGCGTCCGCCTCCAGTTCCCAGGCCCGCACGGGCTGATGGGTGCCGGCGTTGATGAACACCACGTCGAGTCCGCCGAGTGCGGCAACCACGGCTGCGTGGGCGGCAGCCAGCGCCGGGGCATCGGTGACGTCGGCCGGTGCCACGTAGGCTGCGTGCAGGTTTTCCAGCGCGGCCGCCTGGCGGCTGGTGACCGCCACCCGTGCGCCCAGGTAGATGAGACGTTGCGCCAGCGCTTCCCCTATGCCGGAACTGGCACCAATGAGCCAGACCCGCTGACCGCGCCAGTCGGGCAGCGGGCGATTCAGGCTCACGCGCCCCTCCGGAACGACAACACGATTTCGCCCAGCTTGAATCCGAATTTGCGCATGTCGGACTTGTTCAGCATCACGCTGTCGTCCATCAAATACATCCAGTCGTCGAACTGCACTTCGTAGGTCTTGCCGTCCACCGGCAGCAGCAGGGTGTATTTCCA
>ERZ1645185.1233-NODE-1233-length-10547-cov-3.831491_pt1 | contig 10547 bp, 9 predicted proteins | sample MGYA00575351_ERZ1645185 | MGnify/ENA primary metagenome ERZ1645185 (study PRJEB40838, sample SAMN11284767) | freshwater sediment metagenome | isolation source: river sediment | host: Sediment | place: India: Jana village, Kanpur | collected 2015-12-17 ... | reverse complement strand
TGTATCCGATGTTCGATAAGCCCGGTATCAAATGGGGCATGAGCATCGACATGAACAGTTGTTATGGTTGCGGAGCCTGTGTGGTTGCCTGTACTGCCGAGAACAACGTTTCTGTGGTAGGTAAGGCCGAAGTGCTGAGGGCACACGACATGCACTGGCTGCGCATCGACCGTTATTTTGCCGGTGATGTGAGCGATCCGGAAAGCATCCAGACCGTATTCCAGCCGATGCTTTGTCAGCATTGCGACAATGCTCCCTGTGAGAACGTTTGTCCGGTTGCCGCTACCAACCACAGCAGTGAGGGTCTGAACCAGATGACCTATAACCGTTGTATCGGTACAAGGTATTGCGCCAACAACTGTCCATATAAGGTACGTCGCTTCAACTGGGCCGATTATACCGGTGCCGACAGTTTCAGCGGCAACCAGGATAATGCCAGCGATGTGATACTGATGATGAATGATGACCTCACGCGTATGGTGCTGAACCCTGATGTAACAGTGCGCAGTCGCGGTGTAATTGAAAAATGTTCTTTCTGTGTTCAGCGTTTGCAGGAAGGAAAACTGGCAGCCAAGAAGGCCGGTCGTCCGCTGGAAGACAAGGATGTGAAGACTGCCTGTCAGCAGGCATGTTCTGCAGGTGCCATTGTGTTCGGTAACGTGAACAACAGTGAATCTGAAGTATCCAGGCACCGTCACGACAACATGAACCGCCTGTTTTATTCACTGGAGCAGATCCACGTTCTGCCGAATGTGAACTACCTCGCCAAAGTGCGTAATACGGATAAGATCAGTGCGCATGAGCAATTCGGTGCGCCTCACCTGGCAGCTCCGGGAGGGGAAGGCGAACACGGTGGAGGCCACCATTGATCGGATGTAAGAATTGTGAGGTGAGCAGACCCGATGATAAATTGAAAAAGTAGAAGAAGTTATAAAAAACCAACAAGTGGAAGGGGTCAAACCCGGAAACTAAACGCTTATACGATATGGCATCATTAAGATACGAATCGCAAGTAAGGGGAGCCCTGGTAACAGGTGAAAAGACCTATCATGATGTGACGGAAGATATTGTTCGTCCCATTGAGATGAAACCCTCCAGGCTCTGGAAGATCGGCTTTACCATTTCTGTGCTGTTGCTGATGTTCGGGGTGTACTCTGTTTACCGGGAAGTTGTGTACGGTATTGGCGAGTGGAACCTGAACAAGACCATCGGCTGGGGTTGGGATATCACCAACTTCGTGTGGTGGGTTGGTATTGGTCACGCCGGTACCCTGATCTCGGCCATCCTGTTGCTGTTCCGTCAGGGCTGGCGTACGGGTGTAAACCGCGCAGCGGAAGCGATGACCATCTTCGCGGTAATGTGTGCCGGTCAGTTTCCCATCTTCCACATGGGACGTGTATGGATGGCGTTCTTTGTAATGCCTTACCCCAACAGCCGCGGACCATTATGGGTAAACTTTAACTCCCCATTGTTGTGGGACGTGTTTGCAATCTCCACTTATTTTACTGTATCGCTGTTGTTCTGGTATTCGGGATTGTTGCCTGACCTGGCAACCGTACGTGACCGGGCCAGGGAAAAATGGCGCAAACATATGTATGGTGTGCTGGCTTTCGGCTGGACAGGTTCAACCAAACACTGGCAGCGTCACGAAGCGCTCTCCCTGGTTTTGGCCGGATTGAGCACCCCGCTCGTACTTTCTGTACATACCATTGTATCCTTTGACTTCGCCACATCGGTAATTCCCGGCTGGCATACTACCATCTTCCCGCCATACTTTGTGGCAGGTGCGATCTTCTCCGGATTTGCCATGGTGCAAACCCTGCTGATCATCACCCGCAAAGTGCTGAACCTGGAAGATTATATCACCATGGAACACATTGAAGTGATGAACAAGGTAATTGTGCTAACCGGTTCCATTGTGGGTATTGCGTATATCACCGAGCTCTTCATATCCTGGTATGGCCAGAACCCATACGAAATGGCGGCCTTCAAAAACCGTTATGATCTCAGCACGCCCTATGCCTGGAGCTACTGGCTGATGATGAGTTGTAACGTGATCGCGCCCCAGTTCTTCTGGTTCAAGAAACTGAGAAGAAACCTGCTCTTTACTTTCTTCATGAGCATTATTGTGAACGTGGGTATGTGGTTCGAACGATTTGTGATCATCGTTACTTCTGTTTACCGTGACTATATTCCAAGTAGCTGGAGTACCTATTATGCCCCCACTATCTGGGAGGTTGGGTTTTATCTGGGTACCTTCGGATTGTTCTTCACCTGTTTCTTCCTTTTTGCCAAATATTTCCCGGTAATTGCGATCGCCGAGATCAAGCACATCCTGAAAAAGAATGGCCAGAGCTTTAAGGAGAATATGGATGAAGAAGAAGTTGCCAGTGTTGAAAAGTTTGCTCACGAACATGCGCACCACTAAAACAGGCCTGAAAGGCTGGCAAAAATTGAAGTAAGTAGAAATAATAACAACGAATTTTTAGAAAATGGCAATAAAGAAATTTGTAGTCGGAAGTTTTGATGACGAAGCGGTTTTGTTTCCTGCGGTGAAAAAAGTTCGCAAGGCAGGCTACAAGATCCACGACGTTTACACTCCCTTTCCGATCCATGGCCTGGACCAGGTGATGGGCCTGAGGGATACCAGTCTGCATACTGCTGGTTTTATCTATGGTATCACCGGAACTGCCACCGCCCTTTCTTTTATGGGTTGGGTTTTCACCAAGGACTGGCCTTTGAATATCGGCGGCAAGCCCCATTTTCCCTTGCCAGCGTTCATTCCCATTACATTTGAGTTGACCGTATTGTTCTCGGCGGTAGGAATGGTGCTTACATTTTGTTATCTCTGCCAGCTGGCTCCTTTTGTGAAGAAGCATCACTTTCATGCCCGTGCCACAGATGACCTGATGGTAATGGTACTGGAATGCACTTCCAAAACAAATGAAGAAGATGCGAAGGCTTTCCTGGCATCCGTAGGTGCAAAAGAGATCAATGTGCAGGTTGCAGAAGAGGGCTGGTGGCTTGGTCGGTATGACAAGGAGGAGAAGCTGTTTGAAAACAAGACTACAAGTAGTTTAGCATAAATTATTAAGAAAGTATCCAACTAGCAATGAATAAGAATTCCATCATAGCAGTTTGTATCGGTGCTCTGGCAGTTTCAGCCTGTGGCAGTGATGTAAAGCGTACTCCCGGAAAGGTTTATATTCCTGATATGGCCTATAGCCGGGCGGTTGAAACCTATAATGACCATCGTGAACTGCAGGCTGAGGGCATCAACTATAATGCCATGCCGGTTGCGGGAACGGTTGCAAGGGGTGAAGAAGTTATTTACAAACAGCCGGCCGATACAACCGGAGGTTATATGGCTTCTGCTGCACTGAGAAATCCACTGCCATTGTTGAATGAGGCAGATTCGAAGGAAGCCGAGCGGCTTTACCTCATCAATTGCGGCATCTGTCATGGTACCAAGCTGGATGGCAACGGACCATTGTACAAAGGTGGCGACGGACCTTTCCCCGCCAAACCTGCCACTCTTGTGGGAGATGCGTTGTACACCGCTATGGCAGAAGGAACCATGTTCTACTCCATCACCTACGGCAGAAACCTGATGGGGCCACATGCCTCACAGTTGAGTCCCAAGCAGCGCTGGATGGTAGTTCATTATATTAAGGCGAAGCAAAGGGAAGCAAGTGGCGAAGCCGCACCTGCTGCTGCACCTGCGGTTGCTGAGACTGTGGCTGCTGCGGACAGTACTGCCAAATAAGAATTTGTTCGACAACCAATTTGACCAAACGATAAAATTTTGAGAATGTCTTTCAGAGAGCAATTTGAAATACCAGCCAAGTACAAGATGTGGTCGTTGATCCTGATGGCGGTGGGATTGGTTTCCATCCTCGTAGGGTACTTTATGTATGGTGCGGGCGATGATCACCAGAACGCGCGCTTCTGGGGTGTATTATTATATAACAGTGTTTTCTTCCTTCTGGTGGTGAACGCTTCCATGTTCTTTATCACTGCCACGACCATGGCTATGGGTGGCTGGCAGATGTCTTTCCGCAGGGTGGCTGAAGCCATTTCGGTAGCAGTAATTCCCATCGGAATTATTTCTGCCGTGATTTTGCTGGCACTGGTTCTTGGGCATAAACACCATATTTACCACTGGCTTACTCCGGGTGATGACAAGATCCTGCTGGGTAAGGCTGGTTTCCTAAACCCAACTTTCTTTATTGTCTGGACTGCCCTGACGCTTATCGGCTGGATTTTCCTCGGAGCCAAAATGCGTTCCCTCAGCAAGGAGACCGATGCCAATGGCCCTTACACTGCTGAGGAGGGTAAGAAATATATTTTCAAGAACACCATCTGGGCTTCCTTATACCTGGTGTGGTTTGGTCTTACTGTTGCCTCTACCGTTCCCTGGTTGTGGTTCATGAGTATTGATGCGCACTGGTACAGTACCATGTACAGCTGGTATACCTTCGCTTCTTCCTTCGTTGCGGGTATGGCCCTGATCACGCTCTTTGTAATTTACCTGAAGAACCAGGGTTACCTGGAACTGGTAAACCAGGAACACCTGCACGATCTGGGTAAGTTCATGTTTGCGTTCTCTGTATTCTGGACCTATCTCTGGTTCAGCCAGTTCATGCTGATCTGGTACGCCAACATTCCTGAAGAAACCGTTTATTTCAAGCACCGTGTGCAGGGACCTTACAGAGGCATTTTCTTCCTGAACCTGATAGTGAATTTCCTTGCGCCCCTGCTTATCCTGATGAGGAGGAGTTCCAAGCGGAATTATACCCTGCTGGTATTTATGTCGGTGCTGATCATTTTTGGACACTGGATCGATTTTTACCAGATGGTAATTGGTAGTGTGTCCAAAGAGCATGTGGAACTGAATCTTTTTGACTTTGGCGTAGCGGCAGGTTTCGTAGGTGTGATCATGTGGACTGCAGGCAATGCTCTGACTAAGAGCTCCCTGATCGCCAAAAATCACCCCTTCTTCAAGGAAAGTATCATTCACCATACCTGATAGGGGATCAGTTTTTAAACAAAAGCTGTACAAACAAGCATTCATTCAAAACTTTGTATAAACGCGGTATATAACATGTCAACTTTATTAATCATTGCGATCCTGTTGTTGGGCTTTATTGTGATCTTCCAGATTGCAAAAGCCAGCGAGTATGTGTCGGTGCTCAAGGGAGAAAAGAAAACCTTTGAACAGAACAATCGTATCAATGGTTTCCTTTTGCTGGCCTTCCTGATACTGGGACTGATCGGTGTGTACTGGTGTAATGAGATGTTCAAGGGTAAGATCCTGGGCGAAGCAGCATCAGATCACGGGGAAAAGATTGATACCATGCTTTACATTACCATTGCAATAACAGGTATTGTATTTATTATCACCCAGATCCTGCTGTTCTGGTTTTCCTTTAAATACCAGTATAGCGAAAAGCGTCAGGCATTCTACTATCCGCACAACAACAAACTTGAAGCGCTCTGGACCGCCGTACCTGCAATTGCCCTGACCGTGTTGGTGGGTTGTGGTCTGTATTATTGGTTCAAGATCACTGGTGATGCCCCCAAAGAGGCCAATGTAATTGAGATCACCGGTAAGCAATTTGGCTGGATCTACCGTTATCCCGGTAAGGATAAAGTATTTGGCAAGAAATACTACAAGAATATTGACGAGAGCAAACTGAACCAGCTTGGACTGCTATGGGACGACAAGGCGGCGCAGGATGATATCGTTACCAACGAAGCCATGTACATGGTGGTTGGCAAGCCGGTTAAGCTGGTGATCAACAGTCGTGATGTGGTACATGATGTAGGTCTGGTTCATTTCCGTATGAAGATGGATGCCGTTCCGGGTACACCTACCACCATGTGGTTCACGCCTAAATACACTACGGCGCAGATGAAGGAAAAGACCGGAAATCCGGATTTTGAATATGAGATATCCTGTGACCAGATGTGCGGCAAGGGTCACTATTCCATGAAGGGGATTGTGAAAGTGGTGGAACCTGCGGAATACCTGCTTTGGCTGGCCAAGCAAAAGACCAATTATGTGATGTCCAATCCCGAGCCTGAAACTGCACCGGCTGCACCTGCGGCCGACAGTACAGCAACCGCAGCTACAGCCGTATCAAAATCATTATCTAATTAAGATCGTACCGATTTCATAAACTGATTAACATGAGCCACGAAGTGAATATGCACGGACAATCAGAGGTGATCACTACCCATGAAGTTCATCATGATGAGCACCATGGTCATCACCACAAGGAAACATTTATAACGAAGTATATCTTCAGCCAGGATCATAAAATGATCGCCAAACAGTTCCTGGTAACTGGTATCATCTGGGCCATCATTGGTGGTTTGTTTTCTGTGTTGTTCCGTTTGCAGCTTGGTTTCCCCAATGAGACCTTTCCATTCCTGGAAACCATTCTGGGTAAATGGGCTCAGGGCGGAAAACTTGATCCGGAGTTCTATTATGCACTTACTACCATGCACGGAACCGTACTGGTGTTCTTTGTACTGACTGCGGGCCTCAGTGGTACTTTCTCCAACTTCCTGATTCCCCTGCAGATCGGTGCACGTGATATGGCTTCTCCTTTCATGAACATGCTGAGCTTCTGGTTTTTCTTCGCGGCCAGTATTGTAATGGTTTCTTCTTTGTTTGTTCAAACCGGACCTGCAAGTGGTGGCTGGACTTCCTACCCTCCGCTGAGCGCCCTGGGTGATGCATCGGAAGGATCCAAGATCGGTATGGATCTCTGGCTGATTGCAATGGCTTTGTTCGTTGTCAATTCATTGCTTGGAAGTCTGAACTATATTTCCACCATCCTGAATATGCGTACCAAGGGTATGAGCATGACAAGGGTGCCGCTGACCATCTGGGCCCTCCTGTTTACCGCTGTACTGGGTGTACTGTCTTTCCCTGTATTGTTATCAGGTTTCATACTGTTGCTGTTTGACCGCCATGCCGGTACCAGCTTTTACCTTTCAGATATCTTCCTGGCCTCTACCCAGAAAGCCCTTCCCAACGAAGGTGGTAGTGCGATCCTTTACCAGCACCTGTTCTGGTTCCTGGGTCACCCCGAAGTGTATATCATCATCCTGCCAACGATGGGACTGGTTTCAGATGTTATGTCTGCCAATGCACGCAAGCCGATCTTTGGATATATGGCGATGGTGGCGTCCATGTTTGCTATTGCTGTGCTGGCCTTCCTCGTGTGGGCGCACCATATGTTTGTAACCGGATTGAATCCGTTCCTGGGTGCTTTCTTTGTACTGTTGACCTTGTTGATTGCGGTACCTTCTGCCATCAAAGTGTTCAACTGGCTTACAACACTCTGGAAAGGTAACCTTCGATTTACTCCTGGCATGCTGTTCTCCATCGGATTTGTGAGCATGTTCATCTCCGGTGGTCTGACCGGTATCTTCCTGGGTAACTCAACACTGGATATTCATCTGCACGATACTTATTTTGTAATTGCACACTTCCATATTGTAATGGGTGTTTCTGCCTTCTTTGGAATGTTTGCAGGTTTGTACCATTGGTTCCCCAAGATGTTCGGAAGGTTCATGAACAATACCCTGGCCTATATCCATTTCTGGATCACGCTGGTAGGTGCCTACCTGATTTTCTGGCCAATGCATTACCAGGGTCTGGCGGGTGTTCCACGTCGTTACCTCGATTTCAGCGGTTGGGCATCCTTCAACCAGTTTGATGGATTGAACCGTTTTATTTCTATCGTAACCATTATAGTGTTTGCAGTGCAGTTGCTGTTTGTTTTCAACTTCTTCTATTCCATGTTCAAAGGCAGAAGGGTTAGAACACAGAATCCATGGGGTGCAACCGGTCTCGAATGGACCACGCCAATTAATCCGGGTCACGGTAACTGGGAAGGTGAGATTCCTGAGGTTCACCGCTGGGCATATGATTACGGTAAGGATGGACGTGAGTTTATACCCCAGACCGAACCTGTAGGTGCCAATGAAACCCCCGAGGGTAAGCACTGATAGGGTCAGATTGATAAAGTAACTGAATCAACATAAAATGCCCTGATGTTTTATCGGGGCGTTTTTTTAGACCGCTAAGATTTGTTTAATAAATATTGATGCAGCAGAGTGATTCCGTTAAACCAGTGAACAAGAATACGGTGAATAGTCGGTTGCGTGATTATATGCTGCTGGTAAAGTTCTCTTTGACAATAATGGTGGTGTTCTCAGCAGTGATCAGTTATCTGCTGGCACCAAAAGTAGTGGTGTATGATTGGTTGATGATTGCCTTGCTCTTCCTTGCCGGATTTCTGGTAACGGGAAGCGCCAATACCATTAACCAGGTGGTGGAAAAAGATACGGATGCCCTGATGAAGCGTACTGCCAACAGGCCTGTTGCTTCCGGCCGGATGTCTGTTTCTGAAGGATGGGCCTTTGCTGTTGTAACCGGAGTGCTGGGGGTTTTTCTGCTCTGGTATTTCTTCAACGGTTTATCCGCTGCACTGGCGGCCTTCAGTCTTTTTTTGTACGCCTTTATTTATACGCCACTGAAAAAGGTAAATGCGATTTCGGTGCTGGTGGGAGCATTTCCGGGTGGATTGCCCTGCCTGATCGGTTTTGCAGCAGGAAATGATACCATCATGGTTGGGGAGCATGGTCTGCAGGATCTGGGCGGCTGGGCATTGTTTGCCATCCAGTTTTTCTGGCAGTTTCCGCATTTCTGGGCCATTGCCTGGATTGCCCACAAGGATTATGAAACCGCAGGTTTCAAAATGCTGCCGAGTACCGAGGGACCAACCAAGTATAGCGCCGTTCAGTCGATCATTTATTCGGTGCTGCTGGTTCCGGTAGGACTGCTGCCCTACCTGATCGGACTAACGGGTTGGGTGAGCCTGCTGATAGTGCTGCTGGCCAATTTGGGAATGATTTACCTGAGTGTTCGATTATACATGGATATGGAAAAAGGGGCGGCCAGGAAAGTGATGTTTGGAAGTTATATTTATTTAATGGTGGTTTTTTTCGCCCTTGTTGCGGATAAAATAACAGGGTAGTGTTTTAGAACCGACCTGGTGTGAATCAATCATAGTGCGTATGGAAAGTACAATGTCAATGGACCAAAGAAAAAAAATACATCCCAGCAAGTTTACACTTTGGGTGGCGATTGCCAGCATAATCATGATGTTTGCCGGTCTGACCAGCGCCTATATCGTGAAGCGCAGTCAACCCAACTGGGCAACCTTTGAAATGCCGTTAATTTTCTGGTATTCCACCGGGGTGATCCTTGCCAGCAGTGTAACCATGCATCTGGCGCTGAAGGCATTCAAACGGCGCGAAAGGGTTAGGTACCGTGGCTTGCTGACCCTGACGGCAATCCTGGGCATAGTATTCCTGGTGATGCAGTGGATAGGATTCAGTCAGGTTTGGGCAACAGGCATCACTTTTTCCGGCGCGGGTGGGGGACAGTTCCTGTATATCATCGCCGGATTGCACGGATTACATATAGTAGGCGGGGTTATTGCCCTGATTTTGATGTTTTTCCGGGCATTCAGCACCCGGTTTAGGAACTATGATTCCGTTCCGGTGGAGGTAATGGCCACGTATTGGCATTTTGTAGACTTTTTATGGCTTTACCTGATGGTATTTTTTATGTTGTTGCAATAGTTAATTCCGTATATCCAATTAAATTTGCGAACCAATCTTAAACACTGAACATGGCACAAGCAGTACCTGCAGAACAAAAATGGTGGAGTGGCGGTAAAAGTCCCTTCAACGTGGAGTATGGCAAACTGATGATGTGGTATTTCCTTATGAGTGATGCGTTCACCTTTGGTGCGTTCCTGATCTCTTATGGCACCATCCGTTTTTCCAGCAACTCATGGCCCGACCCCAACGAAGTATTCCAGTCATTCCCCGGTTTAGGTTCCGGTCTTCCGCTCATGTTCGTGAGTTTGATGACCTTTATCCTGATCATCAGTTCCGTAACCATGGTGTTGGCGGTACAGGCAGGGCATGCCATGGATAAAAAAGCTGTGGTGCGCAACCTGGTGCTGACCATCATTGGTGGTATCGCATTCCTGAGCTGCCAGGCCTGGGAATGGTCACACCTTTATCATGAAGGTGCCTGGTGGGGAAGCAATCCCTTCCTGAACATGGACGGTACAAAGGCTTCCACCAATTTCAGTAATTTCTTTTTTACCATCACCGGTTTCCACGGTTTCCACGTTTTCAGTGGGGTTATCATCAATATCATCATGCTGATCATGACGCTCAATGATGTATTTGAGAAAAAGGGTCATTACCTGATGATCGAGAAAGCTGGTCTGTACTGGCACTTTGTGGACCTGGTATGGGTTTTTGTATTCACCGTATTTTACCTTGTTTAATCCATTAAGAATAATATCATGCATCAAGATAATAACACTGAAATAACCTACCATCATGAATTTGATCGGGAAGCAAGCAGGAAGGAAGTGATCAAGGTAACGGTGATCCTGTCCGTGATCACCCTGATAGAACTGGCCCTTGGCTTCTGGATGTACCTT
>ERZ1645185.1232-NODE-1232-length-10547-cov-4.792509_pt1 | contig 10547 bp, 13 predicted proteins | sample MGYA00575351_ERZ1645185 | MGnify/ENA primary metagenome ERZ1645185 (study PRJEB40838, sample SAMN11284767) | freshwater sediment metagenome | isolation source: river sediment | host: Sediment | place: India: Jana village, Kanpur | collected 2015-12-17 ... | reverse complement strand
CCGCTTACGCCTTCTTGAGCGCCGCCGCCGCCTTCTCGGCGATCAGCGTGAACGCCGCCGCGTCCTTCACGGCGAGGTCGGCGAGGACCTTGCGGTCCACCTCGATGCCGGCGGCCTGCATGCCGTTGATGAACGTGCTGTAGCTCATCCCGTTGAGGCGCGCGGCCGCGTTGATGCGGGTGATCCAGAGGCGGCGGAAGTCGCGCTTCTTCGCCTTGCGGTCCCGGTACGCGTAGACCCAACCGCGCTCGACCGTCTCCTTCGCGGCCTTCCAGAGCTTGCTGCGGGCGCCGAAGTTGCCCTTCGCCGCCTTCATGATCTGCTTCTTGCGCTTCAGGCGCACCGTGTTCGACTTGACGCGTGGCATGGTCGAGTCTCCTTAGGCCTGCAGCAGGCGCTTGAGGTTCTTCGCCTCGCCGTTCGTCGCGACGGTCGTCGGACGACGGAGATTGCGCTTCCGCTTGGCGGTCTTCTTGGTCAGGATGTGGCTCTTGTAGGCCTTGAGCCGGCGCACCTTGCCCTTCCCCGTGACGGAGAAGCGCTTCTTGGCGCCCTTGTGGGTCTTCATCTTCGGCATTGGTCCGCCTGTCCCTTATTTCGGCGTGAGGATCATCGTGAGGGCCTTCCCTTCGAGGCGTGCCGGCGTCTCCACCTTCGCGACGTCGGCGAGCGCCTGGGCGACCCGCTCCACCACGGCCATGCCGAGCTCAGGATGAGCGATCTGCCGGCCGCGGAACATCAGCGTCACCTTCACCTTGTTGCCGTCTCCGATGAACGACCGGGCGTGATTGGTCTTCGTGTCGAAGTCGTGCTTCTCGATGCCGGGACGGTACTTCACTTCCTTCAGCTGGATCACGTGCTGCTTCTTCTTCGCCTGTCGCGCCTGCTTGGCCTGTTCGAACTTGTACTTCCCGTAGTCCATGATGCGGACCACCGGGGGGCGGGCCATCGGCGCGACTTCGACCAGGTCGAGCCCGGCCTCCGCCGCCATGTTCAGGGCCACATCGACTTCGAGCACGCCGAGCTGACTGCCATCGGCGCCGATCACGCGGAGCGGGCTGATGCGGATCTGTCGGTTGATGCGCGGGCCCCGCTTGGTGGTGTCCTGGATACGACGACTCCTCGACGAAGGGAAACAAGAACGCGGACCCCGTTTCGGAGCCCGCGTAGCGCACGATCCCCGCTCGGCCGTGTGCCGTGGGGTCGGATGCCTCGGACTCCTGCAGCACGACGCCCCGAGGGGTGAAGGCCAGAGGGTGGGGCGAGCACTCGCTCGCCCACTTTGCCAGATTGTCCGCTAAACCTAGACGAGCGCGGGGGTTAGGTCAAGCGGGGCGCAGCTCGTGCGCCTTGGGGCCCCGGACCACCCGCCCCCAGGCCGTCGTGGCGTCGTGCTCGAAGACGAGCAGCCAGTTCCCGGCCTCGGCGTCGGCCCAGAGCGCCCGCTTCGACTCCAGGCTCACCAGCGGCTCGACATCGTACCCCATGATCCACGGCAGCGGCAGGTGCGCCGCGGTCGGGCAGATGTCGCCGAGGAAGACCGCCGTCTCGCCGCCGCCGTCGACCAGCACGCTCTGGTGGAACGGCGTGTGCCCCGGCGTGTGGCGGTAGCGGATGCCCGGCAGCAGGTCGGCCCGGCCGTCCACCACCTCCAGCTGCCCGCTGGCCCGGAGCGGCTCCCAGTTCCGCGGGAAGTAGCTGGCGGCCGTCCGCTCGTTGGTGTGCGTGGCGTAGTGCAGCTCGCCCGCGTGGACGAGGTAGCGTGCGTTGGGGAAGGCGGGCACCACCGCCCCCGCCGCGTCGAGCATCGTGTTGCCGCCCGCGTGGTCGAAGTGCAGGTGCGTGTTGATCACCACCCGCACGTCCGCGGCGCTGAAGCCGGCCGCGGCGAGCGCGGCGTCGAGCATCGAGCGATGGCCGGGCACCTCCGCCTCGATGCCGTAGATGTCGAGGAACTTCGCGTCCTCCTTGTTCCCCACCCCGGTATCGATGAGGACGAGGCCGTCCGGATGCTCGACGAGCAGGCACCGCATCCCGAGCGGGATGCGGTTGCGCTCGTCGGCGGGGATGCGGCGCTCCCAGAGGGGCTTGGGCACGACGCCGAACATCGCGCCGCCGTCGAGGCGCTGGCCGCCCGCCTGCAGGGCGTGGATGCGGGTGCGGCCGAGCAGGCGGGACTCGTGGAGGGGCGTGGGCGCGGGCATGCGGGGAATCTAACGGCGCAGGGCGCAGCGCAGGTCGTAGGCGACGAGGCGGAAGGGGCCGGGGTCGGGGGTCGGGACCGACGCCACGCCGAGCACGCCCGCGACCGACGGCGCACCGAAGGCGACCGGCGGGAGCGACGCCTCGAGCGGGATGCCGGTCAGCAGTTCGAAGCCGTCGCGGCGAAGCCGGAGCACCTCGCCCCGCGGTTGCCCCTCCCCCGACGCCCGCACGACGCCGATGAGGTCGCGGAGCGGCGCCTGTCCCTGCACCGCGACCCGCGCATCGGGGAGACGGTGGACCGGTCCGGCCTCTCCGGAGCTCCCAAGCGCGCGCCATTCGAGCACGGGGCCTTCTGGCGTGTCGCGAATCCAGCTGGCGATGGTGCCTGCAGTACCGTGCAGCAACCGGGGCGAGCCGATCGCGTGATTCCCGTCGCCGGCCACCTTGATCGGCGCCGACAGGCCCGCGGCAAGCAGGCGCGAGGTCCAGAGCGAGGTCCCCACCGTGACCGGTCGATCGCTCGACGCCGCCCGAGGGATGGCCGCGAAGAGCAACTGCAGCCGGCCATCGGACTCGCCGAGCTCGACAGCGCCGATCACCGAGAGCTCGAAGGCGAACCGGTGGCGGCGCCAGCGACCACCCGAGTCCGAGAGGATCTCGATCTCCGGGCGCGTGCCCGTGCGCTCGGGCGTGAACGCGAGATACGTGACGCCCTGCACGCGCACGAGGTCGCTCGCCACCTCCCGCATCAGTCGCGCACCGGGCTCCACCGTGCCGAGGGACGCGACCGCGTGCCAGGAGGCGCCCCGCAGCGTGCCGCTCATCAGGCGCTGCGGCACGCCGTCGTCCGTACCGCCCCGCGAGACGTCCGGTTCGCTCCAGACGACGATCACGTCCCCATCGGGCCGCCGTAGCGCCCTCGGATGCACGAAGGCCAGCGAACCCGGGGGACGGGGGATCGGCGTCACCTTCCCCGCGGCATCCCGGATGACCCCGGCGATCGACGTGTCGGCCTTCACGCCGCCCTGTCCGGCGGGACTGAAGTGATACGCCGGGGTGCCTAGCACCAGCACGGCGTCGTCGAGGGTGACGACCGCGACTGGCGCGGCATAGTACTCGGACGAGAACAGTCGCGGTGCGTGCGCGGTGCAGGCCGGCGCCTGCTGCGCGTGGACGATCGCGGGCGTGAGCGCGCACAGCGCGAGGAGGCGCGCCCGGCGCCCCCCCGCGTGCGTGCGCGGCGCGTCAGCCACCGACGCGCACCTCGAACGTGCTCCACTGGCCGCGGCCGTAGGTGCCGACCTTCGCGTACGGCGCGCGTCGGAGGGCCGTGAGCATCTGGGCCGCGCGCTCACGCAGCGGTCGTCCCGCTTCGCCGGCGAGCGAGGCCCCAGTGACGGCGGTGCGACCGACGAGGCCCGGTCGGGACGGCGTGCGCATCGCGGATTCACGATACGCGGCGATCGCCGCCGCCAGGTTGTCGACGTTCGCCCCGTCACGACTGAGCAGGATCACGTCGGGGCGCGCCGGATCGGAGAAGCGCAGGATCTCGGCGCGCAGGCCGGGCTTGGAGAGGGTGTCGACTACGGCGACGGCGACCTGGCGCGTCGCGCCGCCCTGGGCGAAGAGGCTGCGGCCGGCGAGCAGCGCGACGAGCGCGACGGCGCCGAGCAGGACGGTTCGAGTCTTGTGCTTCATTGGGTGTCCCCCTTTGGTGATGGAAGATGGTGGTCGATGGTCCGGCGGAGCGCGAGGCTCACGACTGGTTGTAGCCGCTGATCGGCGTGCACCCGAGCAGGAACGCGTCGACGATGTTGCCGTCGAGGTCGGTCCAGACCTCCCAGTAGCAGATGTAGAGGCCCGTGTTGACGGTGTAGGTCGTGCCCGAGCCGCTCCCGGGGCCGCCGCCAGGGATCGTGCAGCGCTGCTGGTAGGTGACCACCTCGCGTGTATCCTGCGCCCGCGAGACGGGCATGTCCGGGAACCCGGGAAGTGCGACCCGCACCTCGATGTTCGTCCGCGTCCACGCTTCGGCGCCGCACGAGACGGGCAGGATGAACGTCTGTTCGACGTGCGGTCGCATGTACCAGTACATCGGCGCATCCTCGCTGCGCTCCAGACCGGTCTCCTGCATGATCACGCGCCCCGTCTCGTCGAGCACACGGATGCGGGCTGACGTCGTGTAGCCCGTCCCGAAGCCCCAGAAGCCCGACTGGACCCGGAGCGCACGGTCCATGACTTCTCCCAGGACGTACGGACTCAGGATCCACGGGAGCAGCACCTCGTCGCCGCCCTCCTCGAGGCTGGCCATATCGATCCCCTTCGCCTTCACCTCGCCCCGCAGCCGCGCGATGTCCGCCTCGGTCACGGGGTCGTCCCACGTCCGGTAGCTCGGCGCCTGCGGCATCGGCCCCTTCACCGCGGGCGCCGCGAACTCCAGGTCCGCCGCCGCGTGCGCCGCCGGCGCCACCGAGTCCCCGCACGCGCTCGCGCCCACCACCAGCGCGCCCAGCATCACCACTCCGCGCAGTCGCATCGTGCTCCTCCTCCTGCAAGTGACGCGTGCCCGATCGGCCTGCCGCGGCCGGGGACACGCGCCCGACCACGCAGGCGCCACGGTACGGCCCCACCACACGCGCCCCTCTCACGCCACGTCACTCCACGTCACGCCACGTGGCGCGGCCGCCGCGGCGCGGGTGCGTTCCCGCATCCACGCCCGGAACCCGTCGCACACGGCGCGCGGCGCATCCGGCGCGCGCAGCGCGCTCGGCGTCGTCCCCACGTGCCGCCGGATCGCGTTGCGCAACGCCGTCGGCGACGCGAACGCGAGCTCCTCCGCCACCGCGTCCACCGGCCGCGCGCACTCGCGCAACGCATGCTCCGCCGCCAGCAGCCGGCACCACGTCACCAGCTCCTGCGGGGTGTCCACGCCGTGCCGGCGGCAGCGGCTCCAGAGCGTCTTGCGGTGCAGGCCCATCGCGTCGGCGAGCGACTGCACCGTCAGCGGGCGCGCCGAGCGCTCGAGCGCGAAGCGCAGCAGCGGCTGCAGCGGCCCCGGCACGTCGGCCTCGAGTTCCCCCCACACGCTCGCCACGAACTCCGCATCGCGCAGGCGGTCGCCGAGCGCGCGGCGCACGGAGCCAAGGTCGAGGTCCTCCGCCACCGTGACCGCCGCCGGCGGGAGCTCGAGCAGCGCGAGCGTCGCAGCGCACCAGCGCGCGCTGCGCCGCACGAGCGCGATCACGGGCAGCGCCCCGCGCACGGCGCGCGCCTCGCGCGCGAGCGGGGCCGTGGGCCGGTCGGCGGCGTCGGTCGCCTCGAGCAGCAGGCCCGCGCAGCCCGACGCCCCGCCCAGCGCCGCGAGCGCCGCCTCGGCCTGCGCGACCGTCGCGCAGCGCTGCAGCACGAACGCCGGGGCGAGCACGCGGCGCAGCGCCTCGACCGCCTCGAACGCGGTGGAGACGGCGATGACGGTGCGACGAGGGTCGGGGGGACGGGTCAGGGCGGCGCTCCGGCGGTCGGTGCCGGAAGCTGCCGCCGCCCCGTCACCGGCCCGTCACCACGGCATCGCGCGCTGGCGCGAACCGCCGCGCGACTACGCCCCCTCGGCCCCGTCGCTCGAGGTCGGGAACGCTCGCAGCCGCTTCGCCCGCGCGGTACGCGCGCCGAGCAGCACGTCGAGGTCGGCCCACGTGTGCACGCCGCGCCGAGAGGCGTCGCGCAGCAGGCCGCGCAGCACCTCGGCCGTCGCGAGCGCATCGCCCGACGCGCGATGGCGGTCCGAGATCGAGACGCCGTAGTGATGCGACACCGCGTCGAGGTTCCGCCGCGGCAGGTGCGCCAGCAGCTTCCGCGAGAGCCGCACGGTGCAGAGCTGCGCCATCAGCAGTTCGCCGAGCGGCGTCGGCGCGACGCGCGCGAACTCGGCCTCGAGGAAGCCGAAGTCGAAACGCGCGTTGTGCGCCACGAAGACGCGCCCCACGAGGTGCGCGGCGAACTCGCCGGCGATGTCGCGGAAGGTCGGCGCGCCCCGCACCATGGCATCGTCGATCCCCGTCAGCCGCGTGATGTGCCACGGGATCGGCCGCTCGGGGTTGATGAGCGAATGGAACGCCAGCGACACCTGGTCGCCGTCGACGTGCACGGCCGCCACCTCCGTCACGCGGTCCGCCCCGCCGGGCTGGCCACCGGTGGTCTCGACGTCCACCACCACGTATGGGAGCGTGTGCAGTTCCATCCCGGCAAGCTAAGGGCGGCGGGCCGCTGGTTCAGCCCCCCGCCCTTCGCGCCGCATCGTGCGATTGCTTCACGGCCCTCCGCCGCCCCGGCCCGTCACTCGGGCTTCAGCTCGACCGCCGGCGGCAGCGTTTCCTCGGTGGAGATCGTGAACCCGCGCCACTTCCCGGGCGCCCCCGTCACCACCCGCAGGATCAGCGGCACCGGCACCCCGGTGTACTCGGCGTCGCGCCAGTACTGCGCACGGCCGTTCACGAGCATCACCCGCTCCGCGATCACGCGCGTCTCGGTCCCCACCTGCTCGTTCACCTGGCCGAGCGCGACGCGGATGCGCTCGCGGACCTCGGCCGGGTCGCCCGTGGCGGAGTCCGCCAGCAGCATGATCGAGTCGAGCTGCTTCGCATACACGAGCCGCGCGACCTCGCGGCCGAACGCGATGACGTCCGCGTGCGGGGGCACCATGGGCGCCGCGGGAGCCGCCGGCGGCGTCGGGGTCTTGGCGCCATCCGCCGCGCGCGGAGCGGCCGGCGCGGCCGGCTGCGCCTGCACGAAGGTCGGCGCGACAAGGAGGGCGAGCATGACGAACGGACGGGTCGGGCGCATCGAGGCTCCGGTCTGGAAGAGGTGGACCCCATACGCCTGCCCGGATGGCCCGGTTTCCCCTGGCCCGGCGAGGCGCGACGCGGACGGCCGCGCCCCATTGAGTCCCCCGACTGCGCCGTATAGCTTGTGAATGATTTCACAAGCCTCCCCCAGACGCCCCTCGTGAAACACATCGCCGAATCCACCGTCCGTCGCCTCTCCCTCTACCTGCGCTTCCTCGAGGAGTTCGAGGCGCAGGGCCACGCGACCATCTCGAGCGGAGAACTCGCCCTCTCCGGCGGCACCACGTCGGCGCAGGTGCGCAAGGACCTCTCGTTCTTCGGCTCGTTCGGAAAGCGCGGACTCGGCTACGCGGTGAAGGACCTCATCACCGCGATCCGTGAGATCCTGGGCCTGCAGCGGGAGTGGAGCGTCGTGATCATCGGCGCGGGCAAGATCGGCGCGGCGCTCGCGCAGTACCGCGGCTTCACCGCGCGGGGCTTCAACGTCGTCGGCGTGTACGACAAGGACCCGGCGCGCGTCGGCGAGACGCTTGGCGCGCTCACCGTGCGGCCCGAGGCCGAACTCGAGCGCGACCTCGCGCGCCTCAAGCCGCAGATCGCCGTCCTGTGCGTGCCCGGCGAGGCGGCGCAGCCGCTGGTCGACCGCGTCACGTCGGCCGGCATCAAGGCGGTGCTGAACTTCGCCCCCGCCCCGCTGCACGTGCCCGAGGGGGTGACGCTCCGCGCCGTGAACATGGCGACCGAGCTCGAGATCCTGGCGTTCGGGCTGAGCCACGGCGCCGGCGCGCTCACCGACGACGAAGGGCGCCGCACCGCGGGCTGACGCGCGCCGGCGCGGACCGCGGGGCCCGCGTCCGGCACCGGCGGCTCAGCCGCCCCGCGCGCGCAGCAGCGCCGCGAAGTCCGCCGGCGAGAGCACCTCGGGACGGGCCGCCCCGTCGAGGCCGGCCCGCGCGATCACCGCCTCGGCCTCCTCCGCCCCCAGCGACCAGAGCGTGCGCACCACGCGCCGCAGCTGCTTGCGCCGCAGCCCGAACGCCCCCTGCACGAGCAGGCGGAACGGCTCCTCCTCGGCCTCGCGCACCGCGGGGTCCTCGCGCGGCACGATGCGCACCACCGCGCTCTCCACCTTGGGCGGCGGCGAGAAGGCGCGCGCCCCCACCGTGAACAGCGACTCGGCGCGCGCGAGCGCCTGCACGTTCACCGAGAGCGCGCCGTAGTCGTCGCTCCCGGGCGCGGCCACGATGCGGTCGGCGACCTCCTTCTGCACCAGGTACACCGCGCGCGCCGGCCGCGGACGCCGCATGGCGTGGAAGACGATCGGCGTCGTGATGTTGTAGGGCACGTTCCCCGCGAGCAGGTACGGGCCGCCGGCGAGCGCGCCGAGGTCCTGCGCGAGCACGTCCCCCTCGACGAGCGTGAAGCGCGGCTCGTCGCGCCAGCGCTCGCGCAGGATCGGCGCGAGCTCGCGGTCGAGCTCGATGGCGATCACGCGGCCGGCGCGCGCGAGGAGCTGCTCGGTGAGGGCGCCGCGCCCCGGGCCGATCTCGATCACGGTGTCGTCGCGCGTCGCCTCGAGCGCGTCGGCGATGCGCCCGAGCAGGCGCGGGTCGGTGAGGAAGTGCTGGCCGAGGCGCTTCTTGGCGCGCGGGAGCTCCACGCGGCCGCTCAGGTGCTGCGCAGGACGACGACGGCCTGGTCGTCGTGCGGGCGCAGGCGGCCCATGTGGCCCTCGACGAGCGCGAAGACGCCGTCGACGATGCGCGAGGGGACCTCGCGGCGCCGCGCGCGCAGCACGTCGAGCACGCGCGCCTCGCCGATCGCCTGGCCGCGCGCGTCGCGCGCATCGCTCACGCCGTCGGTGAACATCACCAGCAGGTCGCTCGGCGCCCACGGGCGCGACGCGCCATGGAGCCCCTCGGGGCCGAGGCCCAGCGGCGGGTCGGTCGCGTCGAGGCGAGCGGCCGTGCCGTCGGCCGCGATGACGAACGCGTGCGGATGCCCGGTGTTGGTCCAGCGGATCGTCCCCGCCTCGCGGTCGATGATCACGTAGCAGAGGCTGAGGAACATCTCTGTCTCGCGCAGTTCCTCCTCCACCGTCGCGAGCAGCGCCTGCACGGTCTCCACCGGGTCGTTCGACGTCTGCGCGTGGATCGCCGAGGCGCTCATCACGAGCGCCATGATGAGCGCGGCGCGGTAGCCGTGGCTCGACACGTCGCCGATGAGCACGCCGGTGCGGCCGGCGCCGAGCCGGAACAGGTGGTAGAAGTCGCCGCCCACGCCGTCGGCCGCTTCCACGCGCGCCGCGCAGAGCGCCTCCGGCGCGACCACCTGCCCCGCGGGCAGCAGCCGCATCTGCAGGTCGTGCGCGAGGCGCATCTCGCTCGCCAGCCGCTCCTGGTCGAGCGTGGCGCGCACGAGCCGCGCGTTCTGGATGGCCGTGCCGATCTGCGACCCCACCGCCGCGACGAGCTTCTCGTCCCCCGCGGTGAAGCTCGCCCCGGCGCGCCGGCCCGAGAGACAGACCACGCCGAGCGGGATCCCGCCGTCGGGCGTCGTCCAGACGATCGGCACGGCGAGCATCGCGCCGTCGCGGAACGGGGCCTCGTACTCGCTCTCGAGCACGCCGGCGTTCACGAGCAGCGCGTGCCGCGTGCGGAAGACGCGCGCCGAGACGCTGATCGGGTCGTCGGTGGGGATGGGCAGCGCCTTCACCGCGCGGTCGACGCGCAGCGAGGTCACTGGCTTGAGCAGGCCGCTCGTCGCGTCGTGGACAAGGAGCGCGCCGTACTCGGCCCCCACCGTCTCGGCGACCTCCATCAGGATCGTGCGCGCGGCCTCCTCGAGCGTGACCGTGCGGCCGAGGATCTCGCTGATCGAGTAGAGGAGGTTGATCTCCTCGTAGCGCTCGGCGAGCTCGTCGGCGGCGCGCGTGGCCTCCCACTGGCTCTGCAGCATCTGCGAGAGCACCGGCACGAGCACGCCGAGCCAGCGGCGCGGCTCCGCGTCGTCGTCGGCCACGGGCCCCACGCCCAGCCAGGCGCGCGTGCGGCCCGGCACGCGCACGACGAGCTGGCGGCCGAGCATCGTGTCGCGCGAGCGCACGCGGTCGTCGTCGGCGAGCGTGTCGGGCGCGGGCGGGGTGACGTCGCCGCCCGATGTCGCGGCCACCTCGAGCGGCTGGCCGGCGCCGGCGCCCACCCACAGCACCGCGCCGCAGCCGTACGCCTCGCTGAAGGCGCCGAGGACCTGCGCGACGTCGCTCACCGCGCGCCGCTCAGCGCCGATGCAGCGTGAGGCGGACGACGTTGCCGTCGCCGCGGAACGCCTCGACCCGGTCCATCAGCGAGCGCATCAGGAAGAGGCCGCGCCCGTCCTCGCGCGCGAGGTTCTCGGGCGACGTCGGGTCGGTCGTGCACGCCTCGAGGTCGAAGCCCTCCCCCTCGTCCACGACCTCCACCACCAGGCGCAGCTCGCTCACCTCGGCGCGCACCCGCACCT
>ERZ1645185.1231-NODE-1231-length-10555-cov-4.251905_pt1 | contig 10555 bp, 9 predicted proteins | sample MGYA00575351_ERZ1645185 | MGnify/ENA primary metagenome ERZ1645185 (study PRJEB40838, sample SAMN11284767) | freshwater sediment metagenome | isolation source: river sediment | host: Sediment | place: India: Jana village, Kanpur | collected 2015-12-17 ... | reverse complement strand
CGAGGGGCGGCTGGTCTTTGACGTATCAAGCGAAGCTGGTGCCAGGGTGGCCGAGTTCCACCTGTCGCTCGGGCCCTTCCGGCAGGTGGTGAAGGACTATTTCCAGATCTGCGAAAGCTACTTCGACGCCGTCAAACGCCTGCCGCCCAGCCAGATCGAGGCGATCGACATGGCGCGGCGCGGCATCCACAACGAGGGCGCCTCGATCCTGCGCGAACGGCTGGAGGGCAAGGCGGACGTGGACACCGACACCGCGCGGCGCCTCTTCACCCTGATCTGCGTCCTGCACTGGGGCTGACATTGGGCGACTTCCCCCAAAGCGTCCTTTTCTGCTGCGACCACAACGCCGTGCGCTCTCCGATGGCCGAAGGGCTGATGAAACAGCTCTACGGCCAGCGCGCCTATGTCCAATCCGCGGGCGTGAAGAACGACATGGAGATCGACGGCTTCACTGTCGCCGTCTGCAAGGAATTGGGCATCGAATTGTCGCGCCACCGTTCGCGATCCTTCGAAGAGATGCAGGATTGGGGCGATGACCTGAGCCAATTCGACCTGATCATTGCATTGAGCCCCGCGAGCCAGCGCATGGCCCTGGAATTGACCCGGTTCCATCATCTTGAGATCGAATACTGGCCGATCCTCGACCCCACCGGATTGGGCGAAACGCGCGAGGCAAAACTGGCTGCCTACCGGCAGGCGCGGGACCAGATCAGGGAACGGGTGCTGGCAAGGTTCGGACCGCCGACCGAGGGGTAGGCCCGCGCTCCTGTTCGTAGCCGCCCACACGTCAAGTCTGTATTTCGATCTTGACATACCCCCCGAGGTTGCGTTCTTCTTTGCGTGAAGCTTTCTTGGCAATCACAGGTGATCATTGCGACTCTATCTATCGTTGGTTTTTTCGATTGTTGCAACAGCAGCGGTTGCAGAAAAGGACTACACACCTTTCCCGCTTGCACCTGAAACAACCGAAGTGGCTTGCGACCCGCAGCCGTCTGATGCTGAAAAGCTTAGGACGGCAATCGCTTTCTTTATCAAGCCAAGGTCAGTTGATCCTAGAACGCCCGCTGGCGACGGCTATTATGATGCGTCCATCTACGCCAGTGTCGACACCGCTCTGAAAGCACAGCCCGACTGCTGCCAGCTCCTTTACAAGGATGCAGAGCTCTATGGGTCCGAGAAACTGAAAGCTCGATTGGGTGAAAACTTCGGTGGGTTTGTGCGGATCAAGTTTGCCAATCGCACGCTCACAGGATCTGAGGCGGGGCATATCTACTATGCGAATGACTATTACGTTTTAGACTCCTGCGGAAACCCGGTCTTTGATTTGTAAGGTGACATGATGACCCTGCCCACAATGCACGAAGTTACATCCATGTTCCTCTATGGCAGTGAGACGCCCTCAAGCAATTTCGCCAATCAGAACCTGACACAGGATCGCGGGACAAAAGAGATAAATGTCAATACGGACGAATTCCTTGATCGCAACGATGGCCCCGGCCGTTTTGTGGTCGCGTCCAACAGCGTCATGATGCAGCGCTTCTTTGATACGGGCGCTGCCGACTTTGCAGCCGGGGTATTCGCTGCGCATCAAGATTCCTCCACAGGCATTGTGATGATGTCAAAGGATGAGTTGGACGAAATCTATGGCCTTACGGCCAACAACATTTGGCATGGCATTAGTGTTGACAACAAATGGATATATGACGACGTGGACGACTACGCGGAACGCACGTATATCTACGGCAACATTTCTTTCAAGATCAGCGAAGACGTCAACTTCGTAGTCTATCCGGACGGGCGTCTTGAGGTTCAGAATTTCTCGCTTGAAATTTTGAACGGCAATGACTTTGACTGGACGACGAGAGTAGACGACATTCTGACGACACTGGGAAACACTGTACTTAAACGTGCGATTGACCCAAGCGGCATTGGCCAGACAGTCCAGCTGAACTTTGACGATGCGACGCCGTACACCTACACGCAGGACAACTACAAGGACGACGTCATTCGTGCTGACAAATTTTCAACGGTAGTAAACCCGCTTTCGATCTCTCAAGCCATGGGTGGCGTAATCAATGATCTTTATGAAGCGGGCACAATCCAGACCGTTATGGACGGGAAGCTGGTTCTTTACGGCAGCGATGACGCCGACGTGATCGGCCCCTATACTTCCCGCACCGGCGTCAACGTTTCCGACCCTGGCCTTGATCTTCCGAACCCGCTGCATGAGCACACTGATAATGGGCTGGTCTATGTCGCCGGGGCGGGAAACGATACCATCACTGGCACAGGTGCAGATGACGTGCTCTTCGGCAATGGTGGCGCGGACCGACTCTTCGGCGGCGGGGCTGACGACTTCATCTTCTTCGACGCCGCGGATGGCTCCAACGTCTACGGCGGTTCGGGCCGGGATGTGGCCGTGGCGCTTGGGCAGGACGGCGTGACGGTCGACATGGCCGCGCAGGGCCTCGAATGCGTGATCGGCTGCGACGGGGCGGATACGCTTGTCGGGGGCTCAACCTCTGAGAGCTTGTTCGTGGCCGGAGGCGGTGGTGACGATACATTTCTGATCAATTGCGGTCCGGGAGACGCGCCGCGCATTCTGTGGGGCGGGGCCGGAGCGGACACCTTCCACCTCTACGACGAACCCGGTGGCAGCAGCCAGCTCGGAATAGCTGTTGTGACAATTGCCGGGCTGACCGAAGAAATGTTCGCCACGCTTACTGTAGCCGATCTTGGCCTGGAGGGGATCAATCTCGCATCCATCGGGGCCATCCTGATCAACCCGGATGCGTCGGACATCATCAACAACATCGATTCGGATTTCATATCCGGCAACTATCTGCCTGGCTCGGGCTCAGTGTTCCGGGTGCAGGCCTCAGGGTTCCTGGGAGGGAACCACGCTATCCAGTCATTGTGGGAAGACGGCATATACGACCGCGATGCGATTTATGGCACCGAATCCGGGTTTTCCGTGATTGTAAGGCGGACCCTTGGCGAGTACTCGACCGAAGTTGTCATCGACGAGGGCATGTCGCCACCGCAAGAGTACATTGATCAGGTGGTGGAGGAATCGCTGAACGACGCGCATCGCTGGTTCGAGGAGCAGGATGCCATGTACCCCCCGCGCGATTTGCCCTTGTACCACTTCTTTGTGGTTGGCGGTCACTTCGTTGGATCTGAGCTGGTAAGTGACGGTACATTCTCGATGGCTGGTGACGATCCCGGCGCGACCGCCTTCGACTGGCTGCTTGCCGCCTAGACCCTGGGTCCCGTTCGCCTTGGCCGGGCCGAAACCTTGCGAAATCCTTAATGGCCGCAGGCAACTCGTTGATTTCAAACCGATCCGAAAGATTGTCCACTGTGGACAGGCTACCCCCGCTTCTTCCGGGCCAGCACCTTTCTGAACCGCGCCCGGTTCGTCTCGATGAAGAGGTCGAAGGGCACCCCCAGCCGCCCGGCCCGGTCCAGCAGGTAGATCACCCCCGCCAGGGCGGCCAGCGCCGCCCCCACCGCGTCCACGATCAGGTCTCCCATCGTGTCCGGCAGGCCCGACTTCTGCATGTTGAAGCCGAAAAGCATGTCCATCGCGTATTCGAAGATTTCCCACAGCGCGCCGACAGTCATCGCCAGGCAGAAGGACAAGACCCCCAGCGCCCAGGGCGGGGCGGCGTAGCGGTCGCCCTGGAACAGCATGAAGACCAGTAGGAACCCCAGGATGCCAAACCCCATGGCCGAGCCGAAGTGCAGGGCCAGGTCCCACCACCAGAAGCGGTTGTAGAAATCCTGCACTTCGCCCAGATACAGCGTCGCCAGCACGAACAGCGCGATGGCCGCCAGGAAGCTTGGCGGCAGGCGCAGGCCGATCCGGCTTGCCAGCTGGCCGGGCAGAAAGGTCAGGATCAGGGCGGTCACGGTGATAAAGACCACCGGCCCGACCCCCTGAATCAAGGCCACGATCGCCTCGCCCGCCAGGACCAGCCGGGTCGCAGTCAACACAATTGCCGACGTCCGGGCCATTTCCCTCTCCGATCCACGCGCCTGATCCTTATATTGGCAGCATGAGCGCCGATTCAAAGCCCGTGCTGCGCCTTGCCTCCTGGAACATCCGGGCCGGCCTCGGCACCGATCTCCGTCGCAACGCCGATCGGGTGCTGTCAGGCATCGCCGCGCTCGGGGCCGACATCGTGGCGCTGCAAGAGGCCGATTTCCGGCTGGGCGACCGTCCCTCTGCGCTGCCGCGCGACCGCATCAACCCAGCCACGGGCCTGCACCCCCTGCCGATCGGGCGCAATGCGGTCAGCCTCGGCTGGCACGGCAACGCGCTGCTTGCACGTCCCGACATCCACGTCTGCGGCCTCGACCATCTCGACCTTCCGGGCCACGAGCCGCGCGGGGCGGTGATCGTCGATCTCGACACTCCGGCACCCCTGCGTGTCGTGGCGGTGCACCTCGGACTCTTGCGCTCGGCCCGTCGCCGTCAGCTCGATGCGATCCGGACGGCCCTGCAACGGCACCCCGTGCGACCGACGGTGATCCTGGGGGATTTCAACGAGCGCTCGCTTCGGGTGGGCCTCGGTCGCATCGCGCAGTCCTTTGTCATCCTGCCCACTGCCGCCACTTTTCCCTCGCGACGCCCGTTCCTGCCCTTGGACCGGATAGTGCATTCGCCCGACCTCGAACTGCAACCGCTCCCCTATCCGCGGACACAGGGTCATCAACCCTCCGATCACCTGCCGATCCTGGCCGAACTGCGCTGGGCCTAGCAAGACACCGCGATCGGAGCCCCGCGCAGGTCCGGGACCAGCGCTGCCGGCTCCGGGTCTTGCTCTTTTGCGAGGTACTCTCGGGGGGGGGTGGGGTGAAGCGCCCCCAACGCCCTCGTCGCCTGCGCGGTCTTCACGCGCAGGCGACGAGAGGAAAGGCTTGCGCGCCAGCGCTCAAGTCTGCGCCCGCCCGTCACGTGGCAGAGCGTGCCACAGGACTTGCCAAACCGTTAACGTGCGAAGCTAACCTTTTGTATTTCCCTGACTCCATGCGCGTGTCCACTGTGGACAGGCTCAGGGCATCACCTCGAAACGGTCGACGTCCACCATGCCGAAGTCGGTGATCTTCAGATGCGGGATCACCGGCAGGGCCAGAAAGGCCAGCTGCAGGAACGGTTCTTCCAGCACCACCCCCAGCGACCGGGCCGCCTTGCGGAGCCCGACCAGCTCTTCCCGCACCGCCTCGAAGGACCGCAGGCTCATCAATCCGGCAACCGGCAGCGGCAGTTCTGCGAGCACCCGTCCGCCCTCGACCACCACGAACCCGCCTTCGATCTCCATCAGCCGGTTCGCCGCCAGCGCCATGTCCCCGTAGTCGGCCCCCACCACCGCGATGTTGTGGTGGTCGTGGCAGACCGTGGACCCGATGGCCCCCCGTTGCAGCCCGAACCCCTTCACGAACCCTGTCGCCCGGTTTCCGTTCATGCCGTGGCGCTCGATCACCGCGATCTTGACCAGGTCGCGGGCCAGGTCGGGCCTCTTGTCCCCGTCCACCGGAGCGATGTCGAATGTCAGGTGCTCGGTGATGATCTTGCCCGGCAGGATGCCGATGACCGGGGTTTCCACCCGGTTGCCGCCAGTGCGGAACTGGGCAGCCTCGACCCGCGGCGCCTTGACCGAGTGGCGCGCCACCGGCTCGGTCCGCCCGCGGCCGGCAAAAGCCGTATCGTCCGCCACCACGCCCCCCGCCAAGACCAGGCTGGCGTGGCAGTCCTCCAAGCTGTCGATCACCGCGATGTCGGCCCGCTTGCCCGGAGCGATCAGGCCGCGATCCTTCAGCCCGAAGGCTTCGGCCGCCGAAAGGCTGGCCGCGCGGTAGACGGCCAGCGGCGGTGCGCCCAGCCGGATGGCGGTGCGGATCATGTAGTCGAGGTGTCCGTGTTCGCCGATATCCAGCGGGTTCCGGTCGTCGGTGCACAGGCAAAGGTAGGGCGCGAACCGCTCGGTGAACAGCGGCGCCAGCGCGTGCAGGTCCTTGGACACCGACCCTTCCCGGATCAGCACGCGCATGCCCTTTCGCAGCTTTTCCAGCCCTTCGTCATAGGTCGTGGCCTCATGCTCGGTCCGGATGCCCGCGCTGATGTAGCCGTTCAGATCCTTGCCGCGCAGAAGCGGTGCGTGCCCGTCGATGTGCCGGCCCTGAAATGCGATGAGCTTCTCCAGGCATTCCGGATCCTTCATCAAGACGCCGGGATAGTTCATGAACTCGGCAAGGCCGATCACCTTGGGGTGGTCCATGAACGGGACCAGGTCGGCTGCGACCAGACGGGCGCCCGTCGTCTCCATGTGGGTCGAGGGCACGCAGGAGGACAGCTGCACCCGGAGGTCCATGACCAGTTGGGACGCGGATTCCAGGAAAAATCGGATGCCCGTGCTGCCGCAGACATTGGCGATCTCGTGCGGGTCGCAGATCGCCGTGGTCACGCCGCGGGGGGTGACGCAGCGGTCGAATTCGTGCGGGGTGACGAGCGAGCTTTCGACATGCAGGTGCGTGTCGATGAATCCGGGGACCAGAACCTTGCCCGAGACGTTGATCTCGCGCTTGCCGGAGTAGTCGCCGAACACGCCGACGATGGTGTCGCCGCAGATGGCCACGTCCGTTTCGACCAGATCGCCGGTGATCAGGTCGAAGACCCGGCCCCCCCTCAGCACCAGATCGGCAGGCGCGACCCCGCGACCCTGATCAATTCTGTCTGACAGCGGTGCTTTGGGCATGGTCTTCTCCTTTGCGAACAGGGAAGCTCAAGCTGGGCGTGGCGTCCATAGCGTTCCGGCTGAAACTGCCCATGCGAAAACGAGAGTAATCCCATGCGCCCCTTGCGCGGCATCGCCTTCAAGCTTGCCTCGGTTCTGGTGTTCATCGTCATGGCCTCGATGATCAAGTCCACAGCGCAGCATGTGCCGGCGGGACAAGCGGTGTTCTTCCGGTCGCTGTTCGCGATCCCGGTGATCATGGGCTGGCTTGCCTGGCGGAAGGAACTGCGGACCGGACTGAAGACGGTCCAACCCCTTGGCCATGTCTGGCGCGGCGTGGTGGGGACCCTGGCGATGGGGCTTGGGTTTGCCGGCCTCGCCTACCTTCCCCTGCCCGAAGTCACCGCGATCGGTTATGCCGCGCCGTTGCTGACGGTGGTCTTCGCGGCGATGTTCCTGGGCGAGGAGGTCCGGGCCTTCCGCATCTCTGCCGTCATTCTGGGGATGGTCGGCGTGATGATCGTCCTTGCGCCGCGCCTTTCCATTGCCCCCGACAGCGCGGGGGTTGCCGAAGCCCTGGGGGCGATGCTGGTACTGGGAGGCGCGGTCTTCGCGGCGCTGGCGCAGGTCTTCGTCCGCAGGCTGGTTATGACCGAGCAGACCTCGGCCATCGTCTTCTGGTTCTCTGTCACGGCGACGGTGATGTCGCTGGCCACGCTGCCCTTCGGTTGGGTCTGGCCCACACCCGGAGAGGCCGCGATCCTGGTCGGAGCGGGGCTGCTGGGGGGGATGGGACAGATCCTGCTGACCTCCAGTTACCGCGAGGCGGATGCATCCCTGGTCGCGCCCTTCGACTATGCGTCGATGATCTTCGCGCTGGGGATCGGCTATTTCGTCTTTGAAGAGGTCCCGACCTGGCCGATGCTGGGCGGGGCGGCGCTGATCGTGACGGCGGGAATCCTGATCATCTGGCGCGAGCGGAAGCTGGGTCTGGAGCGCGCCCGGCAAAGAAAGGCGATGACGCCGCAGGGCTGACGGGCCGCTCGTCGAGCGCCTTCGGCTTCTCCTCGCTGGTGTCGGCGAGGAGAAGCCGAAGGCGCACGACAAGCCCGTCGGTCAAAGCCCCAGCCGGTCCATCACCCAGATGCCCATCGCTTGCACCATGTCGTCGCGCCACGACAGTGGCCCGGGGCGGTACAGTGCCGACCCCAGCGCGCGCTGCTGCTTTTCCAGGATGCCCACGTCCTCTTTCGCGACCCGCTCCCAGCGGTCGTAGTAGGGCTCGGCCCGAGCCTTGAAGTCGGGCAGCGACAGGCGGTCCTCGGGGAAGCAGCCGCCGACCTCGAGGATCGTGCGGTTTTCGCTGACGGGGATCGTGTTCAGCCACCACAGGCAATCCTGCGCCACGGCGAACTGGACTGTGGGGAAGACGACGGTGAAATATGTTCCCATTCGCGCGTCGTCGTCGAGGCCGTCGATGGGCGGGAAGGGAGGCTGATCTGTGCCCAAGGTGGCGATGGAGCGGCCAGAGATCACCTGAATCGCAATCCAGTCGCCTTTGGTGGCGGGTGTGCGGGACTGCTGCGCCCCGACGGTATCTCGATGAACGATGCCTGTGTGATAGGTCTCGACCGCGTTTTCCAGGATCAGTTTCCAGTTTGCGGCCACATCCAGCGTGACTGCCCAAGTGCAGCGCATCTGACCCAGCTTGTGCGACGCCATCCGGTCGGGGAAATCACCCAGATGCTCGCGCAGGGACGGGCCTTCGCGGGTGAACCGGGCGAAGACGAACCCCTCCCACTGGTCGAGGTCGAGCGCGACCAGTCCGTTCTCCACCTTGTCGAAGCCCTCGGCGTCCTTCATGTCCGGGCACCCGTAAAGGCGACCGTCGTTCAAGTAGCTCCAGGCGTGGTAGGGACAAGTGATCTTGCCGCCCACGTTCCCCGACCCCTCCAGCAGGATCGAGCCGCGGTGGCGGCAGTAGTTGGCAAAGCACCTCAGCCGTCCGTCATTGCCGCGGATCAGCACGATCGGCCCCCCGGGATTGTCGAAGGCGCGGAAGTCGCCGGGGTTCGGCAGGTCCTCGGCGCGGCAGAGGAAGAACCAGTGCTTCAGGAAGATCTTCTCGCGTTCCGCCCTGAAGATCGCGGGGTCGGTGTAGAACCCGGCGGGCATCGCCCGCGCGCGATTCAGGGGTTGGGTGGCAGCTTCGATCTCGGTGCGGTCAAGGCTCATGCGGGTCTCCTTCGCCAGCAGATTGCAAGCGGCAGGATGAGTCGGGCAAGCGCCAGCGTAAGGCGGGCGACCTCGCCAAACTTGCTTCAGAACACTTCCTTCACCGCCTCCATCGCCACATAGGTCGAGGTCGAGGCGACATGTGGCAGGGCGCTGATCACCTCGCCCAGGACCCGGCGATAGCTTTGGATGTCGGCGGTGCGGACCTTCAGCAGGTAGTCGAAGCTGGAGGCCATCATGTGGCACTGCTCGACCTCGGGCACGGTCAGGACAGCGCGGTTAAACGCGGTCAATGCCGCCTCGCGCGTGTCGGACAAGCGCACTTCGACGAAGGCCACATGCGCCTGGCCCATCTTGATCGGGTCCAGGATCGCCCGGTACCCGGTGATGATCCCGGCCTCTTCCAGCCGCTTCATCCGCGCCTGGGTCGGCGATTTCGACAGTCCGATCCGCCGGGCAAGTTCCACGGCAGCGATCCGGCCCTCGGTTTGCAGCACGCGAAGGATGGCTAGGTCGAAGCGGTCCAGATCGACGCGGTCAGCTGGCATGGGAAATCTCCGAATTCTCCTGCGTTTTGCCTGCATATCACGAAATTTTTGGGAAAACAGCCTGATGATTTGGGTATATGCTGGGCGAAACGAAGAGGTGCCCGAATGACTGCCGACTCTGCCCTGTCCACCTGGTCGATCATCCTGACCGGAAGCCTGACCGACGAAACTGCGCTGGTGCAGAGGCTGGTGGCCGAAGCGGCGCTGGACGCGCCAGCCCGTGCCGCCGTCGTGGCACGGGGGGCCGACCTCGTTCGCCAAATCCGGGCCAGCGCGCGCCCCGGTCTGATGGAGGTCTTCCTTGCCGAATACGGGCTTTCCACCGACGAGGGCATCGCGCTGATGTGCCTGGCCGAGGCGCTCCTCCGAGTCCCGGACGCCGAGACGATGGACGCGCTGATCGAGGACAAGATCGCGCCCTCGGACTGGGGGCGGCATCTGGGGAAATCGGCCTCGTCTCTGGTCAATGCCTCGACCTGGGCCTTGATGCTGACGGGCAAGGTGCTGGACGACCGCGAGGGCGGGATCGCGGGCGCGCTGCGCGGCGCGGTACGGCGGCTGGGCGAGCCTGTGATCCGGACGGCGGTCAGCCGCGCGATGAAGGAGATGGGGCGCAACTTCGTGCTTGGGGAAACCATCGACAAGGCGATGGACCGGGCCGAGGAGCTTGAGGCGAAGGGCTACACCTACAGCTACGACATGCTGGGCGAGGCCGCGCGCACCGAAGCGGACGCGCGGCGCTATCACCTGAGCTATTCCCGCGCAATCACCGCAATTGCGCGGGCCGCCAAGGGCAACGACATCCGCACCAACCCCGGCATCTCGGTGAAGCTCTCGGCTCTGCATCCGCGCTATGAGGTGGCGAAGCGCGAACGAGTGATGGAGGAACTGGTCCCGCGCGTCCGGGCGCTGGCGACGCTGGCCAAGGCGGCCGGGCTTGGCTTCAACATCGACGCCGAAGAGGCCGACCGGCTGGCCTTGTCGCTGGAGGTGATCGAGGCCACGCTTTCCGATCCCGCGCTCAAGGGCTGG
>ERZ1645185.1230-NODE-1230-length-10559-cov-5.050647_pt1 | contig 10559 bp, 4 predicted proteins | sample MGYA00575351_ERZ1645185 | MGnify/ENA primary metagenome ERZ1645185 (study PRJEB40838, sample SAMN11284767) | freshwater sediment metagenome | isolation source: river sediment | host: Sediment | place: India: Jana village, Kanpur | collected 2015-12-17 ... | reverse complement strand
GGGTTCTCCTTCATGTAGAACGCCTTCGCCTCCTTCGGATAGTTGCAGATGAAGATCGGCGTCTCGTAGTCCTCCACGAGCAGCGCCTCGTCCTCGGCGCCGAGGTCCTCGCCCCAGGTGACCTTGCTCCCCTTCCTCTGCAGCGTCGCGACCGCGTCGGTGTAGTCGATGCGCGGGAACGGCGTGCGCACCTTCTCGAGCTTGCTCACGTCGCGCTCGAGCTCCTTGAGCTCGGCGCCGCGGCGCGCGACGACGCGCTGCACGAGGAACGAGACGAAGTCCTCCTGCAGGCGCATGTTCGCGTGCGTGTCGTTGAAGGCCACCTCGGGCTCGATCATCCAGAACTCGGTGAGGTGGCGGCGCGTCTTGGACTTCTCGGCGCGGAAGGTCGGGCCGAAGGTGTAGATCTTCCCGAAGGCCGCCGCGGCCGCCTCGCCGTAGAGCTGGCCCGTCTGCGCGAGGTAGGCGTTCCCCTCGTCGAAGTACTCCGTGGAGAAGAGCCCCGAGCGCTCGCCGATCGCCGCGGTGAGGATGGGCGTGTCGACGCGCAGGAAGCCGCGCTCGTAGAAGAAGTCGTGGATCGCCTGCTCGATCTCGTTGCGGATGCGCATGATCGCCACCTGGCGCGGCGTGCGCAGCCAGAAGTGGCGGTTGTCGAGCAGGAAGTCGACGCCATGCTCCTTGGGCTGGATGGGGTAGTCGAGCGGGCTCGGGCCGATGATGGCCAGGTCCTTCAGGCCGAGCTCGACGCCGCCGACCTGGCGCGCGTCGGCGCGCACCTCGCCGGTGACGGTGATCGACGTCTCGAGCGTGAGCTCGCCGAAGCGCGCCCAGGCCTCCTCGCTGACCTCCTTCTTGGGCACCACGCACTGCAGGAGCCCGGTGCCGTCGCGCATCACGATGAACGCGATCTTGCCCGACGAGCGCAGGTGGCTCACCCACCCGCTGAGGGAGACGGTCTGGCCGACGAGGGACGGCAGGTCGGCGATGCGGACGGGGTCGGCGGCGCGGGGATCGCTGGCGGGAGCGGACATCGGCGGGATGGGGTGCGGGGACGGCGCGCGGGCGCCCGGAGTCCGGGACGCCCGCGCGGCATCCGTCAAACCTAGGCCGGGTCGTGCCAGAGCGGGAGATAGACGCGGAAGATGGAGCCCGTGGTGGGCGCCGGCTGCACCGTGATGTGCCCGCCCGCGTTCTCGACGGCGCCATGCACGACCGCGAGGCCGAGTCCGGCGGCGGCCGCCTCGCCGGCGTGGGCCGACGGCGCGTCCTGCACCTCGAGGCAGCCCCACGCGCCGGGCGGGGCGTCGATCGGCCGGCGGCCCGACCCCGCGGGCACGTGGAAGGTGCGCACCGTCACCGTGCCTCCCTCCGGCATCGCGTCGCGCGCGTGCACCAGCAGGTTGAGGATCACCTGCGTCAGCTGCCCCATCTCGGCACGGATGTCGGGCAGGTCGTTGGCGAGGTGCGCGAGGATCTCCACGCGTCCCGAGAAGAGGCGCTCGAGGATCGGCTGCAGCTCGGAGACCGCGCGCGAGAGGTCGACGCGCGTGGCCGGCGCCGGCGCGCGGCGGCTGAAGGCGAGCAGCTGCCCCGTGAGGCTCGCGCCGCGCTGCGCGCTGGCGATCACCTGCTGCAGGTCCTCCACGACCGCGGCCGCGGCCGGCCCCTCGCACTCGGCCGCGCGCGCCCGCGCCAGCTCCGCGAAGCCGGTGATCGCGGTGAGCAGGTTGTTGAAGTCGTGCGCCACGCCGCCGGCGAGCTTGCCCACCGCCTCGAGCAGCTGCGACTGCCGCAGCTGCTCCTCCATCGCGTGCCGCTCGGTGACGTCCGCGACCGCGCCCGCCACGCGCTTGGCGCGGCCGTCGGGGCCGCGCTCGATGTGCGCGACCAGCAGCACCCAGCGCGCCGCGCCCTCGTCGGGCTGCAGGCGGAACTCCTCCACCAGGTGCTCGCGCTCGCCGGCGAGCGCCTCGCGCAGCGAGCGCCGCAGGCGCTGCGCGTCCTCGCGCGCCATCATCGCGTAGACGCGCTCCATCGCGTCCGGCACCCCGGCGGAGTCGAAGCCGAAGATGACCGACGCGGGGCCGCTCCAGCGGATCGCGCCGGTGCGCGGGTCCACCTGCAGCACGCCCATCCGGCCGGCGCGCAGCGCGAGGTCGAGCGTCGAGCCCGCCTGCGCGGCCGCGCGCACGAGCCGGTCCTCGCGGCTGCCGATCGCGAAGGCGACGAGCGCCAGGACGAGCACGAGCGCGGCGAGCGTCCCGCGGATCGCGAGCCGCCAGCCGCTGGCGGCGCGCGCCCAGCCCTCCACCGGCGCCCCCTGCAGCGACCACTCCACCTGCTCCACCGGGATCGCGATCTGCTCCGGCCGCTCGTCGGGCCGGAGGGCGTCGCCCCCGAGCAGCGAGCCGTCGGTCATCACCACCGCGAGCCGGAGGCCGGAGCGCGCATCGGGGATGCCGGCGTCGGCGAGGATCGTGGGCACGTCGAGCACCACGGTCGCGATCTCGGGGAAGCCGTCGCGGTCGCCGAGCCGCAGCCGCAGCAGCAGCGCGGTGCCGCCGTCGACCAGCCGCACGGGCCCGGTGACCAGCGGCCGCCGCGCGGACAGGGCGCGGGCGTAGTCGGCGCGCACGCGCGGGCGCGGGTCGCGCGCGAGGTCGAAGCCGAGCGCGGGCTCGTTGCCGGCGAGCGGCTCGATCATCGTGATGCGGCCGCCCTCGATGAGCTCGATCGCGCGGATGCCGGCGGTGCCGACCACCGCGCCGCGCGCGTAGGCGGGAAACTCCGCGTCCAGGGCGGCGCGCGTGCGGCGCCCGTCCACGAACGACCGCAGCCCGACGATCACGCCGATCCGGCGCTGGACGGCCCCGCGCAGCGCATCGGCGAACGGCTCCATCCGGTCGCGCACGCGCGCCCGCATGGCCTCCTCGATGTCGGGCGCGTACCGCTGCTCGAACGCGAGGGCCGCGGCGAAGGCCAGTCCGCCGACGATGAGGGCCGCGCGCCATCCGCGCCGGGCGGGGGTGTTCACGCGGCCGCCTCGCGCGCCATCGGCGGGAAGTACAGGCGGAACGTCGTCCCCTGCCCCTCCACGCTGTCCACGGTGATCACGCCCTGCGCCGACTCCACCGCGCCGTACACCACCGCCAGCCCCAGCCCGGTGCCGCGCCCGAACTCCTTGGTGGTGAAGTACGGCTCGAAGATGCGCTGGCGCACGGCGGCCGACATGCCGACGCCGGTGTCCGTGACCTCGAGGCAGGTCCAGTCACCCGGCGGCGCGTCCACGGGACGCGACGGGGCGACGGCGGCGAGCGGGCACGCGCGCAGCGTGACGGTGCCGCCCTCCGGCATCGCGTCGCGCGCGTTCACCACGAGGTTGAGCACCACCTGCGTCAGCTGGCCGGGGTCCACCCAGACCGGCGGCGTCTCGGATGCGCACTCGCAGCGCACCGTGACGCCGTCGCCGGCCAGCCGCTGCAGCATCGGTGTCAGCTCGGCGAGGGCCGACGGCAGCTCCACCCGCTGGGGCGCGTTGGCCGACCGGCGGCTGAACGCGAGCAGCTGCCGCGTGAGCGCGGCGCCGCGCTCCGCCGTCGCGATCACGTGCGTGATGTCGTCGCGCACGATCTCGGCGTCGCCCGGCGGCAGCTCGCCGGCGCGGTCGCGCGCGAGCTCCGCGAAGCCGCCGATCGCGGTGAGCAGGTTGTTGAAGTCGTGCGCCACGCCGCCCGCCAGCCGCCCCACCGCCTCGAGCCGCTGCACGCTGCGCAGGCGCTCCTGCAGCTGGTGCCGCGCCGTGGCGTCCGACACGATGCCGAAGATCCGCGTGGGCGCGCCCGACTCGTCGCGCGCCACCTCGGCGATGATGAGCACCCGGCGCACCGCGCCGTCGGCGTCGAGCAGGCGGGTCTCCTCGACGTAGCCGCCGCGCTCTCCCGCCTGCACGGCGCGCATCGCCTCCGCCATCCGCGCGCGGTCGTCACGGTGCATCGTCCGGAAGAGGCGCGCGAGCGGGTCCGCCTCGTCGCGCGAGACGAAGCCGAGGATGCGCGCGGCCCCGTCGTTCCAGTCGAGGCGCCCCGTCGCCACCTCGTACTCCCACATCCCCATCCCGCCCGCCTCCAGCGCGAGGTCGAGGCGCGAGGCCGCCTCGTCGGCCTCGGCGCTCAGGCGGTCCTGCCGCGTCCCGAGGACGTACCCCACCAGGCCGGCCAGCAGCACCACCAGCAGCAGCGCGCCCAGCAGCGACCGGCGCCACTCGGCGATGCTCGCGTCCCACCCGGCCACCGGCGCGCCGAGCAGGCGCCAGTCGCCGTCGGCGACCTGCACGACGAGGGTCTCCGGGACGACCGCGCTCCCCACGGGCGCGCCGCCGAACCACTTGCCGTCGCGGTCGAGCAGCTCGAGGTGGAGGCCCGGCGTCGAGTCGCGCAGGCCCGCCTCGGCGACGAGCGTGGGGACGTCGAGGATGATCGCCACCAGCTCCGGGAAGCCGGTGCGCTGGGCGAGACGCTGCCGGACCAGCAGCCCGGTGCCGCCCTGCACGAGCTCGATGGGACCGGTCACGGTCACCTGTCCGGAGGCGAGCGCGCGGCGGACGTCGCCGCCGATCACCGGCCGCGGGTCGTTGCGCAGGTCGAGGCCGAGGGTGGCCTCGTTCCCTTCGAACGGCCACACCGCCACGATGCGGCCGCGCTCGACCAGCTGGAGCGCCCGCACCCCGACGAGGTCGACGCCGGTGCCGCTGGCGAAGACGGGGAACTCCTCGTCGAGCACCGCGCGCGTGCGGCGCGAATCGACGAAGGTGCGCAGGCCGGAGAGGAGGCCCACGCGGCGCGCCACGGCCCCCTCGAGCGCGTCGGCGTACGGCGTCATTTCGGCGCGGACGCGCTCGCGCGCGAGGTCGCGCTGCCGGTCGAGCGCCCACAGGTACAGCGGCAGCCCGACGACGAGCGCCGCGCCTGCGGCGAGCAGGGCGAGGCGCCGGGCGTGGCGCGAGGTGGAACCGGGGAAACGCAGGTGGGGCGGGAGGCTGGGGGAGCGATCGCGGCCGCGGCGGCGCGAGGAATCCTACACCGCGTTCGCCCCCCGTCGCCAGCCGCTCAGGGCGTCGAGGCGGGCGCGATGCCCGTGGCCCCGTCGGCCGGCGCGGCGGCGTCCGGTCCGCGTCCGAGCAGCGTCGCGCGCACCCGGTCGCCGATGCCATGCACGATCAGGTACGCGCACGGCACCACGAAGAGCGTGAGGAAGGTCGACATCAGCAGGCCGCCCACCACCGCGATCGCGAGCGGGCGCATCAGCTCCCCGCCCTCGCCCAGCCCCAGCGCGAGCGGCAGCGTGCCGACGAGCGAGGTGAAGGTGGTCATCATGATCGGCCGCATGCGCGCCGCGCCCGCCTCGATCACGGCCTCGAGCCGCGTGTGCCCGTCCCGCTCGAAGCCCGAGGTGAACTCGACGAGCAGGATGGAATTGTTCACCACGATGCCCGCCAGCAGGATCATCCCCAGGATCACCGGCGCGCTGAACGGCGTGCCGGTGACGAGCAGGATGACGATCACGCCCATCATCGCCAGCGGCACCGCGAGCAGGATCACGAGCGGGTCGAGCACGCTCTCGTACTGCACCGCGAGCACGACGAACACGAGGAAGATCGCGAGCGCGACGACGAGCGCGAGCTGCCGGTTGCTCTCGGCGATCGCCTCCTGCTCGCCCCCGATGATGAGGCCGTAGCCGTCGGGGAGCTCGAAGCCGGCGAGCCGCGCCTTGATCGAGTCGGTCACCACGCCCACCGTGGCGACGTCGGTGATCACGTCGCCGTTGAGCTGCAGCTGCCGGTTCTGGTTGACGCGGTTGATGCCGTTGGGGCCGATGCGCATCGCGACGTCGGCGACGTCGCCCAGGCGCACCGGGCCGGTGCCGCGCCCCGCGAAGAGCGGGATGTCCTGCAGGTCGGCGACGCTGGTGAAGCGGCCCTTGGGGAAGAGCACGCGCACGTCGTACTCGAAGTTCCCCTCGGCGTACCGCGTGGCGATGGTGCCGTCGAGCGCGGTGCGCACCGTCTGGCCCACCTGCTGCACGTTGAGGCCGCGGGCGCGCGCGCGGTCGCGGTCGAGCTCGATCGACAGCAGGGGGCTGCCGTCGTCCTGCGGGTTCTGGAAGTTCTCGAGGCCCGGCACGCCCTGCACCGCGCGCGAGACCGCCTGCCCGATCTCCTGCAGCACCGGCAGCTCGTCGCCGACGATCGCGATGGAGACGTCCTCGCCGCTGCTGTTGGTGCGCAGGCCGCGGATGCGCGGCGGCCGCACGCCGATGCGCGCGCCGGCGAAGCCGCGCGCGTTGACGCTGTCCTGCAGGATGCGCACCCACTGGTCGGCGGGCATCGCGCGTCCGGAGGCGGGCGTGAGCAGGATGTCGAGGTTGCCGCGGTTGCTGTTGGCCGTCGCGAAGACGGCGTCGACGTGCGGCATCGCCGCGACGATCGACTCGACCTCGCGCACGAGCCGGTCGCTCTGGGCCGGCGTCGCGCCGGGGGGCAGGCGCACGAAGGCGCCCACGCTGCCGTCGTCGACCGGCGGCAGGAACTCCGACGGGATCGACGGCACGCGGGAGAAGAGCCCCGCCGCGACGAGCAGCACGCCGCCGAGCACCACCGCCTTGTGCGCCACGGTCCAGGCCGCCCAGCCGCGGTACCGCACCGTGAGCGACTCGAACCAGCGGTCGAACGCCACCAGCAGGCGGTTGTCGGCGAGCCCGCTCTTGAACCGCACCTTGCCCAGCTGCGCCGCGAGCATCGGCACGAGCGTGAGCGCCAGCGGCAGCGAGGCGAGGATCGCGAACGAGATCGTCAGGATGAGCTCGCGGAAGATGAGCGCCGCGAGGCCGGTGATCAGCAGGAACGGCGCGACCGACGCGAGATTGGTCGTCGTCGACGCCACGACGGCGCTCGTCACCTCCGCCGCGCCCACGTGCGCCCCCTCCTCGGGGTCGAGTCCCTCGAGCTCGCGCCGGCGGTAGATGTTCTCCAGCATCACGATCGCGTTGTCCAGCAGCAGGCCGGTGCCGAGCGCCAGGCCGCCGAGCGACATGATGTTCAGTGTCAGGTCGCTGAACCCCATGATCACGAACGTCGCGAGGATCGCGAGCGGGATGCTCACCGCGATGATGAACGTCTTGCGGATGGAGCGCAGGAAGATGAGCACGACCACCGCGGCGAGGAACGCGCCGATGAGGGCCGAGTCGCGCACCGAGTTGAGCGCGTCGCGGATGAAGCCCGACTGGTCGAACGTCACCTGCGAGCGGATGTCGCCCGGGATGAAGCTGCTCTCCTGCAGCCGCGCGAGCAGCGCCTGCACGCCGTCCACGACCTGCACGGTGTTGGCCTCGGGCTGCTTCTGGATGCTCACGCGCACCGCCGGCACGCCGTCGAGGCGCGCCCAGCCGCGCTGCTCCTGCGACGTGTCGCGCACCACGGCGACGTCGCGCAGCGGGATCCGCGCGCCCCCCGCCGCCTGGAGCACCACGCCGCGGATGTCGTTGAGCGAGCGGAACTTGCCCGACGTGCGGCTCACGATCTCGCGCTCCTCGCTCGAGACGCGTCCGCCGGCGATGTTCTGGTTCTCGCCCGAGAGGCCGCCGAGCACGTCCTGCACGCTCAGGCCGTAGCCGCGCAGCCGCTCCGGGTCGAGCTCCACCTGGATCTCGCGCACGAGGCCGCCCGAGATCTCCACCGCGGCGACGCCCTCCACCGAGAGGAGCTGCGGCCGCAGGCGCTGGTCGATCCACTGCCGCAGCGACACCTGGTCGCGCTGCGGCGACGAGAAGGCCACCTGGAAGATCGCCATCTGCGACGGGTCCGACTTGCTGATCGTCGGCGCGTCGGCCTCCTCGGGGAGGCGCGACCGCACCCGCTCGACGTTCGTCGCCGCGTCCTGCAGCGCGAAGTCGACGTTGGTGCCGTACGCGAAGTCGAGCGAGATGCTGACGAAGCCCTCGTTGACGCTCGTCTGCAGCCGCTCGATGTTGGGCACCGTCGACAGCGCCGCCTCGAGCGGCTTGGCGATCGTCTCCTCCAGCACGACCGGCTCCACGCCGGGGTTGCTGACGTTCACGCGGATCTGCGGGTAGACGATGCGCGGCAGCAGGTCCACCGGCAGGCGGCCCACGTAGATGAAGCCCATCACGAGCAGCACGCTCGTGAGCATCAGCGTCCCGACGGGACGGCTGATGGCCCAGCTGGCGATGCCGCGGCGCGGCGACTCCTGGCTCATGGCGCCTTCCCTCCCGTGGCCGGCACGGCCTTGGCGGCCGCCGGGCGCTCCGCCGAGAGCGGCGGCACCACGCGCACCGCTGCGCCGTCACGCAGCAGCGCGTTGCCGGTGGTGATCACCGAGTCGCCGAACGCGAGCCCCTCGAGCACCTCCATCTTGCCGTCGAGGTCGGTGCCCACGCGCACGGGGCGGCGCTCGGCCCGCCCCTCGTGCACCACGTAGACGCTCTGCGCCCCCTGCGCGCCGATCACCGCGCGCGAGGGGATCACGAGCACGCCCTGCCGCTCGTCGAGGCGGAGCGTCGCGCGCACCGTGTAGCCCGGCCGCATCCCGGCGAGCGCGTCGCCCGGGATCGCGACCTCCACCGGCACCAGGCGGTTGAGGCTGTCGGCCGCCGGGAAGATGCGGCGGATGCGCCCCGTGACCGTCGCGCGCAGCGCGTCCACCTGCACCGGCACCGTGGCGCCGGGGCGCAGCATCGGCACCTCGAGCTCCGACACGGGGAGGAGCGTCACGAGCGTCGAGACGTCCGCCACCACGAAGAGCGGCGCGTTGCCGTTCACGATGTCGCCGTCGCGCACGAAGCGCTGCGTGACCACGCCGGTGAGCGGCGCCGTGACGCGCGTGAAGTCGAGGCGCGTGCGCAGCTGGGCGAGCGACGCCTCGGCGGCCGCGAGCGCGGTGCGGTCGCGCTCGTACTCGGCGGCGGTGATCACCTTGCTGGCATGCAGCTGCTCGGAGCGCTCGGCCACGCTGCGCGCGAGCGCCAGCTGCGCCTCCGCGGCCTTCACCTGGGCGGTGAGCTCGCGGGGGTCGATCTCGGCGAGCAGGTCGCCCTGCTGGACGCGCGAGCCCTCCTCGACCTTCACGGTCAGCAGCATCCCCGCGACCTGCGCATTGACGCCCACGGCGCGCACGGCGGAGAGCTGGCCGGTCACGGTGCTGGTGCGCGCGAGCGCGGTGCGCTCCACCGTCGCGACCTCCACCGGGGACGGGGCGCCGTTGCCGCGGCCGCCGCCGGGGCCACCCGGACGACCGCCGCCCCCCGTGTTCGCCGAGGCCTCACCGCTGCCGCCGCAGGCAGCGGCGAGCAGGACGAGCGCGGCGGCCAGGAGCGGTCGCGGCGGGGAGATATATGAAAGAGGACGGGAACGGCGCATCGCAGGTATGGTCGGCGCAGCCCCGGGGGGCGCGCGTGAGGTCGTGTACGGGGACACCGTACATACGTCCTGGCCCCCTCCTTCGTTCGTGCGACCGGCCGCCGCTGCGCGCGCCAAGGCGCACCGGAGGTCAGCGGCAGGCCGGACTCAGGCCAGCCCCTTCCACTCCCGCGCCCACGCCAGCGCCGCCTCGCTGAACATCGGCCGCGCGATGTAGTACCCCTGCGCGAGCGTGCACCCCACCTCCCGCAGGTACGCGAGCGCCTCCGCATCCTCCACGCCCTCGGCGGTGGACCGGAGCCCGAGGCTCGCCGCGAGGTCCACGATCGAGCGCACCACCGCGCGCGACTCCTGCGAGCGCGCGAGCTCCATCACGAACGATTTGTCCACCTTCACCTCGCTGAACGGCAGCCGCACCAGCTGCACCATCGAGGAGAAGCCGGTGCCGAAGTCGTCGATCGAGAGGTGGAAGCCGCGCACCCGGAGCCGCGTAAGGAGCTCGAGCGACCTGTGCGGGTCGTGCATCGCGCTGCTCTCCGTGACCTCGAGGATCAGCCGCGCGGGATCGAGCCCGTTGGCGCGGCACTCGTCGAAGATGCGGTCGCCCAGCTCGTGCGCCGACAGGCTGCGCGCGGAGATGTTGACCGACATCGCGACGTGGGCCTCGGCGAAGTGCGTCGCCAGCCAGCGCACCGCGTCGCGCAGCACCACCTCGGTGAGCTGGTCGATCAGCCCCGTGCGTTCGGCGAGCGGGATGAAGCGGTCGGGGTAGATGATCGTGCCGCCGTGGTCCCAGCGCACGAGCGCCTCGAAGCCGGCGAGCGCCCCGTCCTCGCAGCGCACCTTGGGCTGGAACGCGAGCACCAGCTCGCCGTGGTCGAGCCCGGAGCGCAGTTCCTCCTCGGTCGGTTCGGCCTGGTCGCGCACGGGCACGCGCGGTCGGGCCACCGGCCCCGAGTGCCGCGAGAGGAAGGCCTTCACCTCGTCCATCGTGAACGGCTTGCCGAGCACGCCGGCGATCCGCAGGCCGCTCTCGGCCGCCGTGCGGCGCGCCGCGTCGAGCACGCGCGAGCCGACGCCGCTCGTGATCACCACCATCGCCTCGCAGCGGCGCTCCGCCAGCAGC
>ERZ1645185.1227-NODE-1227-length-10568-cov-4.472368_pt1 | contig 10568 bp, 12 predicted proteins | sample MGYA00575351_ERZ1645185 | MGnify/ENA primary metagenome ERZ1645185 (study PRJEB40838, sample SAMN11284767) | freshwater sediment metagenome | isolation source: river sediment | host: Sediment | place: India: Jana village, Kanpur | collected 2015-12-17 ... | reverse complement strand
GGTGTCGCGGATGTGCGATGCCTCAGAGTCGTGTTCGGCCAATACGGCGGCAATGCCGCCTTGCGCCCAGGCGCTGGCGCCATCCAACAGTTCGCGCTTGGTCAGCAGGGTCACGTGTTTGTGGTCTGCCAGATGTAGCGCGGTGGTTAGCGCGGCCAGGCCGCTGCCAATGATGATTACGTCGCAATGCTTCATGTCAGGCGTAATCATACCCGATGAACTTTTTACGGAGCCTTGTGTCCGACCCGACGGAGCAACTTATATATACTGTGACGAATAAAAAATGCTTCAAGGGAGTACTGTGGATCGCGAGCTGGACCAGGAGCTGGTCGAACGTGCGCAAAAGGGTGACAAGCGGGCTTTTGAGCTGCTGGTGAGCAAATACCAGCGCAAGCTGGCGCGTCTGCTGTCGCGTATGGTGCGCGATGCTGCCGAAGTGGAAGACATTTCGCAGGAGGCGTTTATCAAGGCTTATCGGGCGTTGCCGCAGTTTCGCGGCGAGAGCGCCTTCTATACCTGGTTGTACCGTATAGCGGTCAATACGGCGAAGAACTATCTGGTGGCGCGTGGACGCCGCGCGCCGACCTCCACGGGGTTTGATAACGAGGAAGCCGAGGGCTTCGAGGAAGCCGAGTTGCTGCGGGATATTTCCACCCCGGATGCCGAACTGCAAACCAAACAGATTGCACAGGCAGTGAACCAGGCAGTGGATGCGTTGCCTGAAGAATTAAGAACGGCGATTACGCTGCGCGAAATAGAAGGCCTGTCGTATGAAGAGATCGCACAGATGATGGGTTGCCCGATTGGCACGGTGCGCTCGCGGATATTTCGCGCGCGCGAGGCCATTGCAGAGAAAATTCGCCCCATGCTGGGCACAAGCAAAGACAAAAGGTGGTAACCATGAAAGCACAGAGATCGACTCGTTTTGATGCCCAGACCGAAGAAGCAGGCGACTGGCTGTGTGAATTGATGGACGGCGAACTGTCCGGCAACACGCGTGAAGAAGCTGTCTCGGACTTGTGCAGCGATGCGCAGGCGCGTGAGCGCTGGGCGATGTATCACATGCTGGGCGATGTCATGCGCGGCACATCCGGGCTGTCGTCCGGGTTTGATGAGGAATTTGCCATGCGCCTGGCGCAGGAGCCAACCGTGCTTGCCCCAAGAGTCAGGCGTTACGCTGCTCCGGTTGTCATGGCACTGGCGGCTTCGCTGGCAGTGGTCTCTGTCGTGACGTTCATGCCGGGCTTAAGTGGTCAGCAGGGCGGATTGCAGCTGACTGAAGATGCGCGCCAGCAGGTGCGTGCGGTGGTTGCGGGCAACCGCCAGATGGAAGCGCAAATGGCGCCCTATCTTGTGGCGCATCAGGAATTTGCACCGGTGGCCGTGGCATCACCCTATCAGCGCGCCGTGGTGACAACGTATCAGGACGAATAAGCGAGATGATGCTGAATATGACGCGTATCCAGGCCACCCTGCTCAAGAGCGTGTTGTTGACAACCTGTCTGGTGGCAGCGCAACTGGCTTATGCCAAAGATGCGCAGGTTTGGCTGGAACGAGCTGGCCTGGCAGCCAAAACCCTTAATTACACAGGCACCTATTTCTACCATCACGGCGAGCATGTCGAAGTATTACGGGTGGCTCACCGGGCAGACGGGAAAAACGAACTGAACAAGGTAGAAGTGCTGGATGGCCCGCATAGGGAATTTATCCGCATCAATGACGAAGTTTATTGCCATCTGGCGGATGGCAAGACCGTGCGGGTGGATCGTAATGCCGTGCAGCGTTTCTTCCCCTCGGTGTTGCCGGATAACCCCGGCAGGCTGACCAACCACTACGTTCCCAAGCTGGGCGGAAACGAGAAGGTGGCTGGGCGTAACTGTCAAGTTGTGATTCTGGCGCCGCGCGACAACTATCGTTACACACAAATGCTTTGGCTGGACACCGCTACGGCTTTGCCACTGAAAACCCGTACGGTTGATGAGCGGGGCGCGACCGTATCCATGTTTGTGTTTTCCGAGATTGAAATCGGCAAGCAGCCAGACCGGGCTGTATTTGATGTGCGCATGGCCGGAAAAAAAATGCAGGCGGCCAGCTTTGCCAGATCCCGTGGCCACGAAACCTGGGAAATGACTCCTCCACCCGGATATCAAACCACGTTTGAAGTCATGCGCGCGATGCCTGGGCGCAAGCAGCCCGCCTTGCATCGGGGATACTCGGACGGTATGAGTTCGTTCTCCCTGTTTATTGAACCAACCTTGCCAAACGTGCAGGCGCTGGAGGGCTTGTCCACTGAAGGCGCCATCAATATCTATTCGCGTCGTCTGGATGGGCACAAGGTTACGGCGCTCGGCGAAGTGCCCGCTGTCACTCTGCTTGAGTCTGCCAATTCGGTGCAACGCAAGCCATGATGCTGGAGCAACATGCGGTTGTGCTCAAAGTGCAGGATCACAGAGCCTGGGTCGAAGCGCGCGAGTCGGGCACATGCGGTAGTTGCGGCACCGGCGGGTGTTCCACCCGCAGGTTGGCAGATTTGTTCGGAAGTCGCCAACGGGCATTTCCGGTCAATAATTCTTTACAGGCAAGCGTGGGAGAGCGGGTCATCATTGGCATCCCGGCGGGGGCATTATGGAAGTCTGCTGCCAGTCTCTATGGATTGCCCTTGCTGTTAATGCTGGCAGGCGCCTTGTCTGGACAGCACTGGCTGGGCGATGCAGGTGCCGCAGGTGGCTTGCTGGCGGGGTTGGGGATCGCGCTGGGCGTGCATAAATTCTGGCCGGTTTCATCTGCCATGCAGCCCGTCATGCTGCGGCGCGAACACGCATTTGAATTGCAATCAGTACCCGAATAAACGGTTTTATCTGGAGGTGCATATGAATACGAAAAACGTCCGAGTCCTGCAAGGTCTTGCCGGACTTTGTGCATTGCTGGTTGCCGGCGTGCAGGCGGCTGTACTGGATGTGTCCGAGCTGGTTGAAAAGCATGGTCCGGCAGTGGTCAATATCAGCACGACAAAAATTGTCCAGAAATCCCAGGGCATGTTTCCCGGTATGCAGGATGAGGACGAAATGTTTGAGTTCTTCCGCAAGTTTCTCCCGCCAGGCGCCATGCCCAAGGGGCAGGCTCGCCCGCCCATGCGTCAGGCGCCCGCAAGGGGAGAAGGCTCCGGCTTTATTGTCAGTGGTGATGGCTACATCATCACCAATGCCCATGTGGTGGAGGGCGTGGACGAGGTCACGGTGAAGTTGACCGACAAGCGAAAATTTACTGCCAAGGTGGTGGGTTATGATGAGCGCACAGATATCGCACTCATCAAGATCAGTGCCACCAATCTGCCCAGAGTGGTGATCGGCGAGCCTGACAAGCTCAAAGTTGGCGAGGCCGTGGTCGCGATTGGCTCGCCGTTCGGTTTTGAAAACAGCGTGACATCAGGCATTGTGTCAGCCAAGGATCGCACCCTGCCTTCAGAAAATTACGTGCCGTTTATCCAGACTGATGTGGCGGTTAATCCCGGCAACTCGGGCGGCCCGCTGTTCAATCTGCGCGGTGAAGTGGTGGGGGTGAATTCTCAAATCTATTCGCGTTCTGGTGGTTATCAGGGCGTATCGTTCTCGATTCCGATTGACGTTGCCATGGATGTGGCCAATCAGCTTAAAACCGGCGGCAAGGTTGCGCGTGGCTGGCTGGGCGTGGCCATCCAGGAAGTTAGCGCCGACCTGGCCGAATCCTTTGGTCTGGATCGCCCGCGCGGCGCGCTGATTGCCAATGTGGAAGAAGACAGCCCGGCAGCCAAAGGTGGATTGCAAGTGTCCGATGTGGTGCTGAAGTTTGATGGCAAGGCGGTGGAAAACGCAGGTGACTTGCCGCGGCTGGTGGCGGGCACCAAGGCCGGCAGCAAGGTTGCCGTGCAAGTCTGGCGCAAGCGTGCGCTCAAGGATTTGAGCATCACAGTGGGCCAGTTGCCGGAAGATGAAGCGCAGGTCTCCGGCGCTAAATCGCAAAAGTCCTTTTCACGCGGGGGGCTGGTGTTGTCCGAGTTGACTGCAGAGCAACGCCGCGCGCTGAAAATCGACAGCGGACTACTGGTGGACGAGGCGAGTGGCGATGCCGTACGTGCCGGCATCCGCGAAGGCGATGTGATCCTTGCGGTCAACAACAGCGAAGTCAAAACGGTTGAGCAATTCCGCAAACTGATTGCCGCCGTCCCGGTGGGCAAGAGTGCCGCCGTTCTGGTGCGTCGTGGGGACTCATCCATGTATGTGCCGCTCAAAATCACCGGCAACGAATGAGCGCCTGCACCCCCTGTCTGCCCGAGCTTACCCTGCTGGGGCGGGCGGGGTGTCATTTGTGTGAAGAGATGCGGGCAGGGCTGACACATTTGTCCGCCCGATTGAATTTCACGGTCAGGTGGGTGGATATCTCTGGTCAGACAGAACTGGAAACCCGCTACGGCTGGGATATCCCGGTGCTGCTGGCGGGCGAACACGAAGTTTGCCGACATTTTCTGGATGAGTCGGCCTTGCGTGGCTGGCTGCAGGGCCGCGTTCGCTGAGGCGGCAAACTGCCCGCGCTTTGCGGCAGGAAATCCGGTAAAATTCAAACCGTTACGAATCGATCAGGGCACACTGGCTGTGCCCCTTTTTTGTTGTGCAAAACAATATCCGCAATTTTTCCATCATCGCCCACATTGACCACGGCAAATCCACGCTGGCAGATCGCATCATTCATTTGTGCGGCGGCTTGTCCGATCGTGAAATGGAAGCCCAGGTGCTGGACTCCATGGATCTGGAAAAGGAGCGTGGTATTACCATCAAGGCGCAGACCGCCGCGCTGGAATACAAGTCCAAAGACGGCCAGACCTATTTCCTGAACCTGATCGACACTCCGGGACATGTGGATTTTTCCTATGAAGTTAGTCGTTCGCTGTCGGCCTGTGAAGGTGCGCTGCTGGTGGTCGATGCCTCGCAAGGGGTTGAAGCGCAGACGCTTGCCAACTGTTACACCGCGATTGACCTGGGTGTTGAAGTGGTTCCGGTGCTGAACAAGATTGACCTGCCATCCGCCGACCCTGACCGGGTCGCCGAAGAAATCGAAGATATTGTCGGACTGGATGCCAGCGATGCCGTGCGTGCTTCGGCCAAGACCGGCATCGGCATTGTGGAAATTCTGGAAGACGTCGTCAAGAAAATTCCGTCACCACGCGGCGACGAAAAAGCGCCGTTGAAAGCGCTGATCATCGACTCCTGGTTTGATAATTACGTGGGCGTGGTGATGCTGGTGCGTGTGGTGGATGGCGTGCTCAAACCCAAGGACAGGATTCGCCTGATGGCGACCGGCTCGCAGTTTCTGACTGAGCAGGTAGGCGTGTTCACCCCGCACTCAAGACAGCGCAGTGAGCTGTCTGCCGGGCAGGTGGGATTCATCATTGCGGGCATCAAGGAACTCAAGGCTGCGCAGGTGGGCGACACCGTGACGCTGGTGGATAACCCCGCCAGCGAACCTTTGCCGGGCTTCAAAAAAATCCAGTCGCAGGTGTTTGCTGGTTTGTATCCGGTGGAGTCGCATGACTTCGAAGCTCTGCGCGACGCGCTGGAAAAGCTGCAACTCAATGATGCGGCACTGCAATTCGAACCAGAGGTCAGCCAGGCATTGGGCTTCGGTTTCCGGTGCGGGTTCCTGGGTCTGTTGCACATGGATATCGTGCAAGAGCGCCTGGAGCGGGAGTTCAATCAAAACCTGATTACGACCGCGCCGACCGTGGTATATCAGGTACAGCTCAAGGATGGCAGCATGATAGAGGTGGAAAACCCGTCCAAGCTGCCGGAACTGTCTAAAATTGAAACCATCCTGGAACCCATCATCACCGCCACGGTTTTTGTACCGGAAGATTATCTGGGCAATGTCATGACGCTGTGCAATCAGAAGCGCGGCGTGCAGGTGGACATGAAATATGTCGGGCGGCAAGTGATGCTGAAATATGAGCTGCCAATGAACGAGGTTGTGATGGATTTCTTTGACAAACTGAAATCCACTTCGCGCGGCTACGCCTCGCTGGATTACGAGTTCAAGGAATTCCGCCCGGCTGATCTCGTCAAGCTGGATATTCTGGTGAATGGCGACAAGGTGGATGCGCTGTCGCTGATCGTGCACCGTTCCAACTCGGTGTACCGCGGGCGCGAGTTGGCATCCAAGATGCGTGAGCTGATTCCGCGCCAGATGTTTGATGTGGCGGTACAGGCGGCAATTGGTGCGCAGATTATTGCGCGAGAGAACGTCAAGGCGCTGCGCAAGAACGTGCTGGCCAAGTGCTACGGCGGCGATATTACCCGCAAGAAAAAACTGCTGGAAAAACAGAAGGAAGGTAAAAAGCGCATGAAACAGGTGGGTAATGTGGAAATTCCGCAGGAGGCCTTCCTCGCCATCCTGCAGGTGGGAGACAAGTAATGGATGCGCTGGCGATCATTCTCATTGGTCTGCTGGTTGCAGGCGTGGCGCTGGTGTTTAATGGCGCCATCGGGCTGCCATTGCTGTTGTTGCTGGCCACGCTGATTACCGGCGTGGTGTGGGCTTTGGATAAATGGGTACTTGCCAAAAAACGTGCGGCAGATGAACCGCGTAGTCAGGGTGTGGAGTATTGCGTCAGCCTGTTTCCGGTCATTTTTCTGGTATTTGTGTTGCGCTCGTTTCTGATCGAACCGTTCCGCATCCCCTCCGGGTCGATGATGCCAACCTTGCTGGCAGGGGATTTCATCTTGGTTAACAAATACACCTACGGTATTCGCCTGCCGGTGATTGACAAGAAAGTGATCGAGATCAACCAGCCCCAGCGTGGCGAAGTCATGGTGTTCCATTTCCCCGAAGACCCATCCATCGATTACATTAAGCGCGTGGTTGGCCTGCCGGGTGATGTGGTGGAGTACAAGGACAAGCGCCTTGCCATCAATGGTCAGCCGCTGGCCTACGAAGAAAACGGCACGTTCAGTTTTGAGGCGGGCGGGCTGAACTTTGTCACAGGCATTATCTATCGCGAGAAATTGGGTACCGAACCCCATGCTGCAATGGTCATTCCCGGTATTCCCGGTTTTCTGCCAGAGCAGGTCAGACCCTTCCCACATCAGGAAAACTGCACCTACAATGAAGACAGTTTTTCCTGCAAGGTCCCTGATGGGCATTACTTCATGATGGGCGATAACCGGGATGGCAGCAACGACGGGCGCTACTGGGGGTTTGTGCCGGATGAGAACATTGTCGGCAAGGCGTTCTTTATCTGGATGAACTTTGGCGACATGAAGCGTATTGGCACCAGCATTCAATAAGGAGGACAGGATGTTCAAGCGTCATCAACAACGCGGCATGACTTTCATCGGGTTGCTCTTTGTGGCGGCCATCGTGGTGTTTCTGGCGATGGTGACCATGAAGTTGGTGCCGGCTTACCTGGAATATTTTTCCATCAAGAAGATCCTGCACGATATTGGCAGCAGTCCTGACATTGCCAGCATGAGCAATGCGGATATCCGCGAAAAGTTTGCCAAGCGCGCAATGATTGATCGGGTCACTTCCATTCAGCCAACTGATCTCGAAATCAACCGCGAAGGTGGCGTATCGGTAGCCTCGGCTGAGTACACATTTCAGACCAAACTGGTTGGAAATGTCAGTCTGCTGGTGGAATTCAAGGCCAGCTCTGGCAGCGGGTCTGCCGAGTAGATGGCAATTGATGCCGGGCCTTGAACAATAATTTATCCAAACTCACTACTGCCCTGGGCTATGCATTCCAGCAGGAAGCATTGCTCAGGCAGGCGCTGACGCACCGTAGCTACGGCAACCAGCACTACGAGCGGCTCGAATTTCTGGGGGACTCGGTGCTCAATTGCAGCATTGCACGCGCGCTATACGATGCGTTCCCCCAGCAGCCAGAAGGCACGCTGTCAAGAATGCGCGCCAACCTTGTCAAACAGGATACGCTGGCGGAAATCGCACTAAACCTGAAGCTGGGTGACTACCTGCAGATGGGTGAAGGCGAACTGAAAAGTGGTGGTTTTCGCCGCCCTTCCATTTTGGCGGATGCGCTGGAAGCCATTTTTGGCGCCATATTTCTGGATGCCGGGTTTGAAGAAGCGCGCGCCACTGTGCTCAGACTGTTTGAGCCGGTGATTGCCGCGATTGATCCCAATGCCTCTGGCAAGGATGCCAAAACCCAGTTGCAGGAATGGCTGCAAGGACGCCGACATCCGCTGCCGGACTACCAATTGCTGCAAACCAGAGGTGAGGCGCACGACCAGGTATTTGTGGTTACCTGCCGAATTCCCGCACTGAAAATAGTAACGGAAGGCCAGGGCAAAAGCCGCCGTGCCGCCGAACAGGAAGCGGCGCTGGCCGTGCTCAAACAAGTAGGCGCACTCAATTGATTTCATCGGTTTTACGTTCCGGGTTCGTCGCCATCGTTGGAAGACCCAATGTTGGCAAGTCCACACTGTTAAACAAGCTGGTGGGGCAAAAGGTCAGCATCACTTCGCGCAAGGCGCAAACCACCCGCCATCGCGTGGTTGGCATCCGCACTGAGCCTGAGGCACAGTTTGTGTTTGTCGATACGCCGGGTTTTCAGCTGCGCCACGGTGGCCGCATGAATGCAGCGCTTAACCGCAGCGTCAAGCAGACACTGACTGACGTGGATGTGGTGTTGGTAGTGGTGGAAGCGGGCAAGTTCAATCAGGGCGACAGTCAAGTGGTTAGCCTGCTGCCGGAAGACCGCCCCGTTCTTCTGGTCATCAACAAACAGGACGAGATCAAGGACAAGGCAGCCATGCTTGCATTTGTCCAGCAGGTGTCTGCTGCGCGTCCATTTGCCGAGATTGTGCCGGTATCCGCAAAACATGGAACCGGTGTGGAAATCCTGCTCCAGGTGCTGGCCAAATATTTGCCAGAAGGCCCGGCCATGTACGGTGAAGACGACGTGACCGATCAGACCGAGCGCGTGCTTGCAGCAGAGTTGATCCGTGAAAAGCTGTTTCGTCTTTCTGGCGATGAAATACCCTACGCAACTGCAGTTGTCATCGACAAGTTTGAAGAGCAGGGCAAGCTGCGACGCATCTTTGCCAGCATTCTGGTGGATCGCGACAGCCAGAAAGCCATTGTCATCGGCAAGGGCGGCGAAAAGCTCAAGGAAATTTCCACCCAGGCACGGATTGATATGGAAAAGGCCTTTGACTGCAAGGTCTATCTGGAAGTCTGGGTCAAGGTCAAAGGCGGCTGGGCGGATGATGTGCGCGTGCTGAAGTCGCTGGGGATTGAATAACCCAGAATGAGAAAGGGCTTGAACCACAAAGGACACGAAGGGCACAAAGTAAATCTCTTCGTGTCCTTCGTGGTTCTGCTTTGTTTTGACTAAATCGTGGCTCAAGCTCGCATCGACAACGAACCTGGCTTTGTGCTCCACACCTGGCCATACCGTGAAACGTCACTGGTGGTGGAAGTGTTCAGCCGCCAGCATGGCCGCACTGCGCTGATTGCCCGTGGCGCGCGCAGGCCGCGTTCTGCCCTGCGCGGGCAGATTCAGCCTTTTACTCCCCTGTTGCTGTCCTGGTTTGGCAAAAGCGAAGTGCGTACCTTGCATGGTGCGGAGTGGCAGGGCGGTCTTGCGCCACTGAGCGGTTTGCCCTTGATGTGCGGGTTTTATCTCAATGAACTGCTACTGAAATTGCTGGCGCACGATGATCCGCACGAGAACCTGTTTGACTATTACCGCGCGACTTTGATGGAGCTGGCGCAGTCCAGCGAGCTGGAACGCATCCTGCGCCGTTTTGAGAAACACCTGCTGTCTGAAATTGGCTATGCCGCCACTTTTCATGAAGAAGCGGAAACCGCAGTCACGGTCGATCCAAGCAAGGATTATGTCTTTGTGCCGGAGCGCGGTGCCTACCCCGCTGCTGGAGGGGCAAAGAATGGCATTCCGGTATCCGGCCAAACCCTGCTGGATCTCGATCAGGATAATCTTGATTTGCCGACCACGCGTGCCGAATCCAAGCTGCTCATGCGGGCGTTGATTAACCACCATCTGGGAGGAAAGCCGCTTTATACTCGCCAGATGTTGAAAGAACTTACGGAAAAATGAGTTATCGAGGCCAAATATATCTCGGCGTAAATATCGACCACATCGCCACCCTGCGCCAGGCGCGCAAGACGCGCTACCCCAGCCTGGTGGAAGCCGCGCTGGTGGCAGAAACCGCAGGCGCGGACAGCATTACCCTGCACCTGCGTGAAGACCGCCGTCACATCCAGGACGAAGACGTGCAGATCTTGCAGCGTGTACTCAAAACCAAAATGAATCTGGAAATGGCCGTCACCGAAGAAATGCTCGGCATTGCCGCACAGATCAAACCCCAGGACGTATGTCTGGTGCCGGAAAAGCGCGAAGAACTCACCACTGAAGGCGGGCTGGACGTAGCCGGGCAAAAAGACAAAATCCGCGACGCCTGCGCCAGACTGAAAGAAGCCGGTATTCGCGTCTCGCTGTTCATCGACGCCGACCCAACGCAACTTGAAGCCGCGCGCGAGTGTGGCGCACCCGTGGTCGA
>ERZ1645185.1226-NODE-1226-length-10573-cov-4.857577_pt1 | contig 10573 bp, 12 predicted proteins | sample MGYA00575351_ERZ1645185 | MGnify/ENA primary metagenome ERZ1645185 (study PRJEB40838, sample SAMN11284767) | freshwater sediment metagenome | isolation source: river sediment | host: Sediment | place: India: Jana village, Kanpur | collected 2015-12-17 ... | reverse complement strand
CAGATCGTCGGTGGAGCGCGTCAGGATCGGCTCCGCACACGGCTTCAAGATGTCGTAGCGCGTGATGAGCCCGTTGCCGTCCACGGCAACCCGCACCCGCGCCACGCACGTAGCCCGGCGCACCACCGCCGATCGCGGCATCGCCTGCGCGGCCCGCACCGCCCCGGAGGCCGCCTCGGGCCATGTTGTCGCAGCCGCTGCCGGCGCCGCACCGGCCAAGACCAGAAGAACCATGAACACACGCACGCACACTGCTCCCCGCAAGATGGACCATGCGCCCGCATTGCCGTGCAATGGTTTCCGGTTTCGGAAAAACGCCCGTGAATTTTTCGTGACAGCACCTCAACGATCGGCCCCGTGTGGGCGTGTCTCAGTGCCCGTCGGCAGGCCAGTCCGGCTCAGGCTCCCCTCTGGTTTTCCAAAGCGAGTACGCGATCCCGGCTGCGATCAGCGCAAAGGTGACGCCGAGGCTGACCAGAGGCGGAAACTTGTCACCACCAAGGATGAAGTCCGCCACGAAAATTTTCGCCCCGATGAAGATCAGGACCGCCGCCAGCGCATACTTCAGATAGTGGAAGCGATGCACCATCGCGGCGAGCGCGAAGTAAAGGGCCCGCAGGCCGAGGATGGCCATGATGTTCGACGTGTAAACGATGAAGGTGTCGGTCGTGATCGCGAAGATCGCCGGCACGCTGTCGACCGCGAACACCAGATCGGCAAGATTGATGACGACGAGCGCCAGAAACAGGGGCGTCGCCGCCGTTACCAGCGTTCCGGTCCGGGCATCGGGCACTTTCACGAAGAAATGCTGCTCGTGCAGCACCGGGGTCACGCGCATGTGCCTGGAGATGAACTTCACCGCCGGATTGTTCGCGACATCCATGGGCTCGTCACCGGCGAAGAACATCTTGATGCCGGTGAAGATCAGGAACGCCGCGAACAGATAGAGCACCCAATAGGCCTCGTTCACCAGCGCGGCGCCACCCGCGATCATCAGCCCGCGCAGCACGATCACGGCAATGATGCCCCACAGCAGCGCCCGGTACTGATATTTGGGCGGGATCGCGAAATAGGTGAAGATCAGGCTGATCACGAAGACGTTGTCGATCGACAGCGCCTTTTCGATGAAGAAGCCCGTGTAATATTGCATTCCCGGCTCAGGCCCGCGCGCGTACCAGACCCAGGCGCCGAACAGCAGCGCGATGCCGATGTAGAAAGCGGAAAGCTTCAGGCTCTCGGCGATCCCCATCTCGCGGTCTTCCTTATGAAGCACGCCGAGGTCGAACGCCGTCAGCGCGATCACGAGGAACAGGAAAGACAGCCAGAACCAGGCCGGGGTTCCCAGCCAATCAGCAAACAGAAATTCCATCAGCGCACCCCTGCGAAATCGGGGGCGGTTCGCTGGAAGCGGAAGCGGATGTGCGGCATTCGTCTATCTCCTCTTGTGGACCACAAGGTCGCCGGAGGATCCGCGCTTTTAAGGGAACAGACGTAAGCCGCCGGGCCGCAAGCATCGGATCTTCCGATGCGGTCCGACATCACGAGAACGATCTCGCCAGAGGGGCCCGGGCCGCGCCCCCGTTAATGGGAATGGCGGGCACCGCTGTCAATGGACTGACGCTCGAGACCACGCAAAGATCGGCATTCCCTTGCCGGCGGTCTTCGGCAAGTTCGATCTGTTGCAGATGGCGCTTACCCGTTTCCGCCGCGTATTGCCTGCATGGCAGCTTGGCGAGGCCGCCCGGTTCGGTGACTGTTCACGATATTGCGAAGGGGGGCGCTATGGAACGTAGACTGTGGCTCGGGACATTGGCGGTTGCCGTCGGTGCGAGCGTCGCAACGACCCTGGCGCTGTCCGCGCTCTACGAGCCGAAGCCTTCGCCGCCCCCTGAGCCGCCGCGACACGTCAAGACGTACCGGCTGCTCGATGTCATGCACGAGTTTCAGACCTATTCCACGAAGCTCTATTTCGCGGGGACGGCCGGCAATCAGGAGCTTGCATCCTGGTATTCGTGGAAGCTTGAAAGCGCGCTGCGCGACGTCAGGCAAGGCAAGATCGAGCCCTACGCATACAACGGATGGGACGCGATCGAACTCGCCGAAATGCTCGAAGAGCCCATCGCCGACCTCAATGTCTCGATCAAGGAGGGCGACTGGAAGGCGTTCGAAAGCAAGTACGATCGTCTGCTTCAAACCTGCAACGCCTGTCACGCGGCCACGGAACATGCCTTCGTCATCGTTTCCGCGCCTAAAGGCGATCAGGCGCCGCGCAACCAGAAATTCGATTGAGGGCGGTAACACCATGCGTTTGACAAGCCTGATCCTTGGACTGTTCCTGCTGGTGTCGCTGCCGGCGGCGGCGCAAGTCGCGCCGTCAGCGCAAGCCGGTTTGCTGGGCGCGGATGCGCTGTTGCCTCGCCTTGAAAAGGGCGGACTGATCATCGTGATGCGCCACCAGCGCGCAGCGATGGCAGGCCATTGGGATGATTTCTCAAAGCCCTGGACCGATTGTTCAGCGCAGCGCAACCTGTCGACTGCCGGCTATGCCGGGGCCACGGAAACCGGCCAAGCATTCCGCACGCTGGAGATTCCCTTCGGCGAGGTGCTTGCCAGCCCGCTCTGCCGCACGATGGAGACCGCGCGGCTGATCTTCGGAAAGGCCAGGGCCGAGGAGACGATCGGGCATATCACGGACGTGCGCGGCCGAAGTGAGGCTATGGCGTCTCGCGATCTTTCGGCTCTTGTCGGCGCGCTGAAGCCGGGTGCGAGTAACGACGTCATCGTAACGCACGGCGGCAATATCCTTGCCGCCTATGGCGTTCTGCTGAGCGAGGGGGACATGCTTTTCTTCGCGCAGGGCACAAATGGTCCCGCCTTGATCGGACGCGCCGCGGCGCCCGATTTCGACCTTCTGGCGAATGGGCGCCTCATCTCCCGGCAGGCCGGCAAGTAACCGGCCCTACAGCGAATATCCCCCGTCGCTCTGCAGCAGCGCGCCTGTGATCGTCGCCGCTGCATCCGACAGCAGGAACGCGATCTGCCCGGCGATTTCGTCCGCGGTGGCGAATCGTCCGAGCGGTGTCGCGGCGGAGGCCATCGCCTGCAGCGCAGCCTCGCGGCTGCCGAGGTCGCGGACCATCTCGTCGAAGAACGCCATGCCGTTCCAGATCGGCGTATCGACGCCGCCCGGCAGGATCGCGTTCACGCGGAGGCCGCGCGCGGCGCCCTCCTTTGCGGCGACCTTTGCGAGGTGGGCGGCAGCGGCCTTGGAAGCGCCATAGGCCGCGACGCCGGGCTCGGCCTTGATCCCGGAGATCGAGGAGACGACCACGATCGCGCCCGCCCCCGTAATCAGCCGCATCGCCGCGCGCAGCGTCAGAAAGGCGCCATCGAGATTGACCGAAAGCACGCGGCGCCATTCGTCGAAGGCGAGGTCCGCGATCGGGCCGGCGCCCGAGACACCGGCGTTGACGACGGCGAGGTCGAGACGACCGAAACGCTGGGTGATCGCGCGTTCGGCTTCGTCCCAGGCGGATGGGTCGGCGACATCGCCGGTGAGCTGCAGGACGTCGGCGTCGGGAAGCGTCGGCGCGACGCTGCTTAAATCCATCAGCGCGAAACGCCGGACGCCTTCGGCGTAGAGCCGCTCGGCCGTCGCCTTGCCGATGCCGGAAGAGGCGCCGGTGATGAGGACGGCGCCTGCAGGGAAGCTCACCGCGCCGTCCAGCCGCCGTCGATCGAGAGGATGTCGCCGGTGAACGAGCGCCCGGTCTCGCCTGCGAGGAACACGGCAAAGTCGGCGACTTCCTCGGGCTCGATGAAGCGCTTGTTGGGCTGCGCGGCGAGGATCACGTTCCGCACGACCTCCTCCTCCGACATGTTGTGCACCTTCGCCTGATCGGCCACCTGCCCGGCGACAAGCGGCGTGCGCACGTAGCCGGGGCAGATCGCGTTCACGGTGATGCCGGTTTCGGCAAGTTCCAGCGCCGCCGTCTTGGTGAGGCCGACGATGCCGTGCTTCGCCGACACATACGCCGCCTTGAACGGTGAGGCGACGAGGCCGTGCGCCGACGCGATGTTGATGATGCGGCCCCAGTTCTTCGCCTTCATCGCCGGCAGCGCCGCTTGCGTCGTGTAGAAAGCGGCGGAAAGGTTGATCGCGATGATCGCTTCCCACTTCGCCGGGGGAAACTCGTCCACGGGTGCGACGTACTGGATACCGGCGTTGTTGACGAGGATGTCGACCCCACCGAGCGCCGCCGCACAGTCCGAAACGAGTTTCGTCGCTTCCGCGCCCTTGGAGAGGTCGGCGGGCAGGAAGGCGCAGCGCACACCGAAGTCAGCCTCGATGGCGGCACGTTCACGCTCGATCGCGTCGGCGTCGCCGAAGCCGTTGATGCCGATGTTCGCCCCCGCAGCGGCCATGCCGCGTGCAACCGAAAGCCCGATCCCGCTCGTGGAGCCGGTAACGAGGGCGACGCGGCCCTCAAGCGTTCTGGCGGTCATGGCGTTCTCCTTTGCAGCATTTGCGAACAGCTTGCGGCGCCGTCGTTAACGGCGCGCTCATTGTGCAATGCAATAATCGATGGACTCGCGATTTGCACGGGTTAAGCTGAACGGGAAACGACCGGTATTCGATGTAAATGCCGGCTTTCCGAGCGGGGTATTGTGAATGATTTATCATAGCTACGAGCTGCACCGTTCCATGATGGCCGGGGCCAGCGCCTTTGCCAGCATGGGCGCCAACTGGCTCGCGCATCCATCGAATCCGCTGGCCTATATCGGCATGAGCCCGGTCATCGCCTCGGCGCTTGACGTGTTCGCCCATGCCTCTGCGCCGCGCGGCAAGCCCGAATTCGGTATCCACAGCGTCAAGATCGGGGACGCGGATGTCGCCGTGCGCGAGGAGATCAGCTTCCGTCTGCCGTTCGGGCAGCTCAAGCATTTCGTGAAGCAGAACGGCGTGGCCGCGGGTCCGAAGCTGCTCATCGTCGCGCCGATGTCCGGCCACTATGCGACGCTGCTGCGCGGCACTGTGCAGCGCATGATCCCGGGCCATGATGTCTACATCACCGACTGGCGCGACGCGAAGCTCGTCCCCCTCGATGAAGGCCGCTTCGATCTCGACGACTACGTCGACTACATCGTCGCGTTCCTCAACCACATCGGCCCCGGCACGCACATGATCGCGGTCTGCCAGCCCTCGGTCCCCGCCTATGCGGCAGCGGCGCTGATGTCCGCGAAGAAGCACAAGGCGCGCCCGCGCTCGCTCACCATGATGGGCGGACCGATCGACACGCGCGAAGCACCGACCGAGGTCAACACGCTTGCCACCGGCCGCGGCCACAGCTGGTTCGAACACAACGCCATCACCACCGTGCCGCCGATCTACGCGGGCGCCGGGCGCCGCGTCTATCCGGGCTTCCTGCAGCTTGCCGGCTTCATGTCGATGAACCTCGGCAACCACATGATGAGCCACTGGGAGATGTTCCGGCATCTTGTCGAAGGCGACGGCGAAAGCGCCGATTCGACCAAGGCCTTCTACGACGAGTACCGCGCGGTCTGTGACATGACCGCGGAGTTCTACCTGCAAACGGTGGACGCCGTCTTCCAGCGCCATCTGCTGCCGAAGGGCGAGTTTCTGCACCGCGGCACGAAGATCGACCCTGCCGCCATCACCGACGTGGCGCTGCTGGCGGTGGAAGGCGAACGCGACGACATTTCCGGCGTCGGCCAGACGAAGGCGGCGCTGACGCTCGCGACTGCGCTTCCCGCCGCGAAAAAGGAATATCTGCTTGCGAAGGAGGTCGGCCACTACGGCATCTTCAACGGCCGCCGCTGGCGCGAGAAGATCGCACCCGTCGTCGAGGACTTCATCGCGAAGCACGACTGACCCACCGGCCGCTTCCATCGAACAGACAAAAAAGGGGCGGACCCGAAAGTCCGCCCCTCTTCTTTTGGATCGAGGACTTCGCCTTAGTTGGCGTAGGCCTCGTTACCGACGAAACCGATCTTCGTGACACCGGACATCTGCGCCTGCGCCATGACGTTGTTCACAACGTCGTAGCGCGACAGTGCGTCGGGCTTCAAATGGATTTCGGGCTGAGGCTCCATGCGCGCCGCGTCGTTGAAGTACGAGCGCAGCGTGTTCATGTCCACTTCCTGATCGTTCCAGTAGATCGTGTTCAGGAAGTCGATGCTCACGCGGTTGATCACCGGATCGACCTGAGAGTTCTGCGGCTGGTTCTGATTCGACGGAAGGTCGAGCTTCACCGCGTGCGTCTGGATCGGAATCGTGATGATGAACATGATGAGGAGCACCAGCATCACGTCGATCAGCGGCGTGGTGTTGATGTCCACCATTTCGCCGCCTTCGGCTCCGCCTCCTACGTTCATTGCCATAGTTTTGGTTTCCTTAGCGGCTGACAGAACCGGCGGGCGGTTCCGAAATGAAGCCCACCTTCACGAAACCGGCGCGCTGCATCGTGAAGATGACGCCGCCGATATTGCTGAACTCCGTGCCCGCGTCACCGCGGATATGGACTTCAGGCAGCTCGATCGGTGTGCCTGCAGCTTCCTGACGCTCGATTTCCTTCTTCAAGTGCGCAACTGCCTTGTCGAAGAGCTCCTGCTTGCTGTCGAGACGCTGGACACCCCAGAAGATGTCGCCGGCGTTGTCGACCGCGATGAGGACGTTTTCCGGCTTCGTCGTCGTCGGCATACTGCTCACTTTGGGAAGTTCGAGCGGTACGGTCTGAATGACCACGGGAACGGTGATGAGGAAGATGATCAGCATAACCAGCATGACGTCCACCAGGGGCGTCGTGTTGATGTCCGCCATCGGCGCGTCATCGTCGTCCGAGGGTCCTACTTGCATCGCCATGTCTAGCGATCCTTCCTGATATCAAACAAAACGGGAGGGGGCGCACCGGACCAGCCGGAAACGCCCCCTTCGTACGATCAGGCCTTCGGCGCCGCTGCCGGGGTCACGCCCGTGCGTGCAACGCGCGCACCCGACATCATGTAGCCGTGCACGTCAGCCGAGAAGTTGTTCAGACGGTCCTGAACGTCCTTGTTGCGGCGGATCAGCCAGTTGTAGCCGAGCACGGCCGGAACGGCCACGGCGAGACCGAGCGCGGTCATGATGAGCGCCTCACCGACCGGACCCGCGACCTTGTCGATCGAGGCCTGACCGGCAACGCCGATGTTGATGAGCGCGCGGTAGATACCGACGACGGTACCGAACAGACCGACGAACGGCGAGGTCGAGCCCACCGACGCCAGCCAGGCAAGGCCGCTCTGCAGGCGGGCATTGATCGCGTGCGTCGAGCGCGCCATCGACATCGTCACCCACTCGTTCTTGTCGATGCTGTCGGTGAGACGGCCTTCATGATGATCGGCAGCGCGCAGGCCGTCGTCGACGATCTGGCGGAAAGCCGAGTTCTTGTCGAGCTTGGCTGCGCCGTCCTTCAGGCTCGGCGCCGACCAGAACTTCTTGTCCAGCTCCTTGGCTTCGATGAGCAGCTTCCGCTGGTCCCACCATTTCGTGAAGATGACGTACCAGGAGGTCAGCGACATCAGCACGAGAATGGCGAACGTGCCCTGGGCGATCGGACCGCCCTGCTCGAGCGCGGCGCGGAGGCCGTACGGGTTTTCGGTCGCGATCTCTTCCGCCGCGAACGCCGGAGCCGAAACCATCAGCGTGCCGAGCGCAACACTCGCCGCAAGGCCGGCGCGCGAAACAAAATTCTTCATGTGTAGTCCCCTAGACTGAATAAAAATGTTGGTTTGGAAACGGATAAGGCCGCGGACCGGTCTTGCCCGGCCCACGGCGACATCCTGCTTATTTCGGAATCTGCCAACGGAACGCCTGGCTGCGCGTCTCCTGAACCGGCTGGCCGTTCTGCTGCGCCGGATTGAACCGGAAGCGCCGCTCGATCAGGCTGCAGGTCTGGGTATCGAGACGACTGAAACCGCTCGACGTCTGAATCGAGCAGCTGCCCTTCACGACCTTTCCATCCGTATCGATGGTGTAGCGCGCGACCACCGAACCCTCTTCCTCTGCACGGATCGAGGCTTGCGGATAATCGTCAGCCGTGATGGTGGCGCCGAGACGCCCCCTCGGCTGCGCACGCGTGGTCGGACCGGCAGGCGGCGCGGGCGGCGCCGGCGGTGCAACGCGAACCGGTTCAGGTCGCGGAGCCTCCGTCTGGATGGTGATCGCGGGAGGCGGCGGTGCAGCCGTCTCAACGATCACTTCCGGTGGTGGAACATACGGCGGAATCTCTTCGAGTTCCGGCGGCGGAGGCGGCGGCTCTTCATCGACCGTAGGCTCCTCGACCTCGAACGTCTCCATCGGACCCGTCACGACCTTAACCACACGCAGCGCAAGGCCGCTTATGAATGCGTAGCCGAGAAAGGCATGGAGTAGCGCAACGAGCGCCAAGGAGACCATGCGCTTCGAGCTTACGCCTTGATCTGCATATGCCATGGACGCGGGTTACTCCCTCTTAGCTGACCCTTAACCATCGATCCCATAGGAATCGATCAGAAACCAGTTGCGGCTTAGACCGCAATCTTATCCCTTTTTGCAACGCTCATGAAGCGGTTGAAAACCGGCTCAAACCGTCCCTGAGCGACCTACTAGCTTGGGCGCCCTGCACCCGCAACTGCTTTGTGGCAGGGTTGTGGCGGGATTGGTCGCTCGCCCAATTCATGCCACGGTCATGTCAAACATGGCTCAAATGCGTTAAGCTGCCAGCAAATATGGATTTTGTTCGATTTCATAACAAAAGGGACGGCCTGATGCGCCTGTGGGCTTTTTTTGCGCTTTTGCTCTGCGGGGGACTGATTCCGCTTACCGGCGTGTCAGCGAACCCGGGACGGGCGGACCTTGTGGCACTGACCACCGAAGCGCCGATCATCGTCCGCGCGACGGTCACAAAGGCCTCAAGACTCAGCGAAAAACTGTCTCCCGGCCTCGCGCCCGGCTTCCGTCGTTTCCTGATCACCGCCGAAATCAGCAACGTGCTGATCGCACCGGGATTCGTTCCGAAAAATATCGAGTATCTCGTCGATATCGGTGCCGATCCGCGCGGAAAGTCCCCGAAACTCAAAGGGCTTCCCGTTCTGCTGTTCTTGGCGCCGGGGGGCCGCGAAGGGCAGTTCCAGCTCGTCCGCCCGTGGGCCCAGGTCGACTGGAACGCAGAGCGCGACGCCTATGTGCGCGCCATCGCGGCCGAGGCCGTGACGTCACCTGATATTCGCGACATGGAGATTTCCGGGCTCGGGCAGGCCTTTCACGTGCCCGGCAGTCTTCCGGGCGAATCCGAAAGCCAGATCTTCATCCAGACGAAGGCGGGCGAGCCGATGTCGCTCGTGGTACTATCACGCCCCGGCCAGCCGAAAATGTTCAGCGTGGCCACAGGCGACATCATCGACGATGCCGCCGCCGGTGTGAAGGACGGCAGCCTGCTCTGGTATCAGCTCGCCTGCGGCCTGCCCCGCAGCCTGCCCAATGCGAGCACCACCACGCTCGATTCGCAGACTGCCGCCGCCGCGAAGGCGGACTATCGTTTCGTGCTCGATTCGCTCGGTCCCTGCGACCGCGCTTATTCGGAATAGGCCATCGGCAGCGACGAAAGCTCGACGCCCACGAATTCGCAGTCGGGATAGATATCGGGCTTCGCGGTTGCGACGCGCAGCGCCAGCACGCCTTTGCGCGCTGCGATGATGTCGTAGACCGCGCGGCAGAAGGTTTCCTGCAGGTTGAAACGTCGCGACGCCGCCAGCGTCTTCACGGTTTCGCGCAGGAAATCATAATTCCACGCGCTTTTCACCTGATCGTCGATGGGGAACGAGGCCTCATCCACCCAGAGGTCGACATCGACGCGGAGCCGCTGCGGCGCGCCGACCTCGAAGCTGTGAAAACCGATATCGACGAGCAGTTCGTAACCATGCAGCCGAATCCGCCGCGCCTTGGGTGCCAGCGCTTCGGGGACGACACCGCGCGGTGTGAGGCTCATGCGCCCTCTCCCACCATGAACGCGACATCGCGCGGCATACCGAGCATACGCTGCCCGGCATCGAGCACGATCACCTGCCCGGTGATCGTGGGAAGCGCGATCAAATATTGCATCGTCATGACAACATGCTCCACCAACACACCGCGCCGCAGCGGGTTATACACATGCGCGCGGTCGAAGTTCTCCCGCGTCTGCGGGCCGCTGACCAGCGTCACCGAGGGTGCGATGCCGTTCACGCGGATATTGGGCGCAAGCGCCCTCGCCTGCAGCTCCGTGAGACCGGCAAGCCCGAGCTTGCTCACCGTGTAGCTGTAGAAATCCGGATTGGGAGCGGCGACCTTCGCATCGAGCAGGTTGAGGACGAGTCCGTTCCGCCCCGCGCAACTCGCCGCGAACTGCTGCGTCAGCAGTGCCGGTGCGCGCAGATTCACGTCGAGCTGCTCGTCCCACTGCGCGGCGCCGAAGTCTGCCTGCGTGTCGTAGCGAAACAGCGAGGCGTTGTTGATCAGCACGCGGAGCGCGGGATATTCCCGCTGCAGCTGTCCGGC
>ERZ1645185.1225-NODE-1225-length-10575-cov-5.696958_pt1 | contig 10575 bp, 10 predicted proteins | sample MGYA00575351_ERZ1645185 | MGnify/ENA primary metagenome ERZ1645185 (study PRJEB40838, sample SAMN11284767) | freshwater sediment metagenome | isolation source: river sediment | host: Sediment | place: India: Jana village, Kanpur | collected 2015-12-17 ... | reverse complement strand
TTCTCGTCGCACTGGCTCCACCTGCACCGCCTCAAGCTGGGGCTGCGCGGCGACAGTGCCGATGACGAGGCCGACCGCGCCCTGGTCAACGACCTGCTGGGACTGATGCACACGCACCGGATCGATTTCACACTCGGCTTCCGGCGCCTCTCGGCGATGCTGCGTGGCCAGCCGGACGCGCTGCGAGGCCTCTGGGGCGACCACTTCGCCGCGCTCGGCGACTGGCTCGTCCGCTGGCAGGCGCGGGTCCAGGCCTCGGGCGAGCCCGCGGCCGACACCGCTGACCGCATGGACGCGACCAACCCGCTGTTCATCCCGCGCAACCACCTGGTGGAAAACGCGCTGGACGCCGCCAGCGAGTCCGGCGACCTGCGGGCCTTCGAGCGCCTGCTGGCCATCGTGACCGACCCGTACACCGAGCGCAGCGCCGACGCCCTGGCCGCCCAGCCTGGCACGCCCGAACAGACCCTTGGCTACCGGACCTTCTGCGGCACCTGAGCCGGTGGATGTCGAAAACGGCGACACTGCTTCGTCGTGTGTGCAGAGGCCAGACTGGCCTCCGATGGCATATCCCCGATCACAGCAAGGAGCAAACACCATGAGCACTGGCACCGTCCGCCTTCACCGCGTCCTGCGCGCACCGCCCGAGCGCATCTACCGCGCCTTCCTCGACCCCGACGCCATGGCGAAATTCCTGCCGCCGTATGGGTTCACCGGCCGCGTGCTGGAGATGGATGCCCGCGTCGGCGGCATCTACCGCATGCAGTTCACCAACTTCGGCAACGGCCAGACCCACGCGTTTGGCGGCAAGTACCTGGAGCTGGTGCCCAACGAGAAGATCGTCAACACCGACATCTTCGACGACCCCAACCTGCCCGGCCAGATGATCACCACCGTCACCCTCAAAGCGGTAGCCTGTGGCACGGAGATCACGGCCGTGCAGGAAGGCATCCCGGCCATGATCCCGGTCGAGATGTGTTACCTCGGCTGGCAGGAAACCCTGGCGCAGCTGGCTCAGCTGGTCGAGCCCGACATTCCGGGCTGAACCAGGTTCCGCAGGCGCTGCAGCGCCTCGCTGTCCAGCGTCGGCCGCTGCCAGCCCCGGGCGACAAGGTAGCGCTCGCTGAACACACCGAACCACGCGTCCAGCGTCTCGGCCGCCACCGCCTCTCCCGCCAGATCGAGGCACAGGGCGGCGATCTCGGCGGTGCAGAAGTGGTGGTCCTGCGCCGAGCGGCGCAGCCGGTAGCGCGAGGCGTGTTCCGGGTGCAGACCCAGCACCGGCAAACTGTCCAGATACGGGCTCTTGCGGAACATCTTGCGCGCCTCCGACCAGGTGCCGTCCAGCAGCACGAACAACGGCCGTCTGCCACCGGTTTCCGCCTGCGGCAATGGTGCCGAGACCACGCGCGAGGCCGATGTGTACTCCGGTGGAAAGACGACATAGGGCTGCCAATGCGGGTCCTGCAGCAGCGCCAGCAGATCCGGATCGACCACGGTGCGTGACCACTGGAACGCCCAGGTGTCGCGCACCACGTCGGCGATCAGCCAGCCGGTGTTGCTGGGTTTGAGCGCCTCGATGTCGCCCATCAGCAGACAGAAGCCTGCGCCGGTGGGCGCCTGCGGCCGCAGGCTGCAGATGCAATGCCCTGGCGGCAGGCGGCACCCGGTGCAGCGGTGGATGTTGGCACCGCGGGCCACGAAAGGCTTGCTGGCCACCGCCAGTCGCTGCAAACGCAATCGGGACACCGCATGGTCGTGGGCGGGCTGAGGGCTGTTGTCGGGGGTGGCGAGAGGCATGCGTCAAATGTATGCTCATCCCGATGAACATCACCTCGATCGACGCCTTGCGCGCCCTCTACGACCCCGTGCGCGAACGTTCGGCCAAAAAAGAAATGCCCCAGCTCGACGCCCACGCGCGGCGGCTCATTGGTCTGTCGCCCTTTGTCGTGATCGGCAGCGGCGACGGCGCGGGCGCCATGGACGCGTCGCCGCGCGGCGGCGCCCCTGGGTTTGTGAAAGCGGTGGACGCGCACACCCTGCTGATCCCCGACGCGCCCGGCAACAACCGGCTCGATACGCTGGAGAACATCGTGCGCGGCGGCGAAGGCGGCGCCGCGGTCGGGCTGCTGTTCATGGTGCCGGGGATGGACGAAACCCTGCGCGTCAACGGCCGCGCGGTGCTGAGCATCGACGAGACCGACCTGGCGCTGTGCGCAGAGCCCGGTCGCCGGCCCAGGCTGGCGATCCGCATCACGGTGCAAGCCTGTTACCTGCATTGCGCCAAGGCGCTGATGCGCTCGAAGCTCTGGGACCCGGCCCACCACATCGACCGCTCCACCCTGCCCAGCATGGGCGAGATGATGCGCGACCAGATCCGCGAATTCCGCGGCGACGAGGTCGTGGCCGAAACCCAGGAGCAGATGCTGGAGCGCTACCGCCAGACGCTGTGAGCGTCTGACCCGCTCAACGTCATCGCCACATCAGCATCCATGCATGCGACGTTCCATACAGATTGTTTCCTTCAAACCCCCATCGAGATGATGCGGGGGCCTACAAAGCTCCCAAAAATACCGCCTCAGCCGAGCGTCGCCTGACCCTAGTCATTGGCCTTCGCCTACGGCTCCATGTTTGCCCGGAGGCAGAGTGGACACCGAGCCATTGATCGAATGGAGGGTGTGCGAGGGCACCCCTTCCGCGGCTATCCAACCGCTGAAAGACGCGTTGGCGAAGGCACCTATGTGGCGAGCGTCAGAGCGGCAGACGGTCCTGGATACCCGCCTGATCGTCTGCTACGCGACCCGTTGGAGCGAAGACTTGCAGCGCCAGGTGTTTGCCCAGGTGCAGCGGCAGGTGGCACCCGTTCTGGTCGGGATCGGCCAGGTGATCAGTGCGGCAGCCACCCTCTCGCTGTTGCAGGTCGGGGTCTGGAACGTGATTGGCCAGCAGGACCCCAGTGTCATGGCAGAAGCGATCGGGCACTGCGCCGCACGACTGGGTGTGGTCGAAGAGGCGCTCGGGTCGGCGCTGGTGCGCAACCATCTGGTGGGCAGCAGCCCGGTCTGGCGTTCGTTTCTGCGCGAACTGATCTGGGCCACGCGTTATTCGAGGGCGTCGGTACTGCTGTCGGGTGAGACGGGAACCGGCAAGGAGTTGCTGGCACGCCTGGTCCACACGCTGGATCCCCGTCCGGACAAGGGTGACCTGGTGGTGGTCGACTGCACCACGCTCAGCCCCGAACTGGCCAGCAGCGAACTCTTTGGCCACGAAAAAGGCGCCTTCACAGGAGCACAAAGCCCACGTACGGGCGCAGCAGCGCTGGCCAACGGCGGCACGCTGTTTCTCGATGAGGTGGGGGAGCTCTCGTTGCCGGTGCAGGCGCAGTTGCTGCGTCTGCTGCAGGAAGGCACCTACAAGACTGTGGGGGGCACACAGTGGAAACACACGAGCTTTCGACTGATCTGTGCCACCCACCGTGACCTTCGGGAGGCGGTGGCACAAGGCCGCTTCCGTCAGGACCTGTACTTCCGCATCAATGGCTGGACCGCTCCAGTCCCCGCGTTGCGTCACCGGGCCGACGACATACCCGCCATGGCCAACCATTTCCTGCAGGAATTTGGCTGCGACGCCGCGATAGATGCCAGCCTGGCCGACCTGCTCCGAACACATCCGTTTGAGGGCAATGCGCGTGAACTGCGACAACTGATGATGCAGGCTGCGGTCAAGCACTGTGGAGGCGGATGTGTGTCGCTGGGAGACTTGCCTCAATGGTGGCAGGCATCCGTGACCTCACCTCCACGCCAGGGAGAAACTGAGCAAGCCCACCCCGTACCATGGCCTGCCCGCTCGACCATTGCAGGCTGGGTGCAGGACGGATTGGGCCTGCGCGACATCACACAGCGCGCCGGCGCCATGGCCATTCAGGAAGCCCTTGAGATCGAGGGCAACCATGTGGGCCGCGCCGCCAGGCGCCTGGGCATCACTGAACGAGCCATTCAGCTGAGAAAAGCCCAGCGCTCGAACCTCTCCAGCGAGTAGTCACTGTCGCGCGCAGCAGATTCGTCGCGCGCGCACCAAGCAAGCGCAGCAGATTGCCGCCCGCCACCAGAGAAAAAGCACGCTCGCTCAGTCGCATCTGCCGGATCTTTTCCAGCTCGACGCCAGGGTGCAGCCAAGGTCCGTCGGACCCGAAAAGTACCTTGTGCGCACCGGCCCGCCGAACCGCCTGCAGGAGGAGGTCAAACCGGCGGCATCCTGCGGTGTCGGTGTACACGTTGGGATGGCGCTGCAGGTGATCAATGATGGCCAGCTGGGCCTTCCAGTCATCTGCGAAGCTGCCCAGGTGCGGCACGATGAAGTTGACGCCGGGATACTCGGTGGCAAACAGCTCGATGGAGGCCACATCACCACCCACGTCATACAGAACCGGCAGTGACATGCGCTGGGCATGTTCGCAGATCGTGCGCGAGAGAGGTGCATCGTGCCGATGGCACTTGATTCCGGCGAAGCCGTTGCCAACCACATGTTTTTCCAGCTCGCCGCGCACCACCTCGAACGTCATGCGCCCGTCGAGAAACACGAAACCCGTCAGTCTCCCCGGATACGCCCGCACCAACGCCGCCACTTCATCGTTGCCACGCCGGTAGTCGGTGGCCAGTGCCGCAAACACCACGCTGTGCCCGATGCCCGCGTCGTCACACCGGCGCAGGTAGTGTGTCAGGTCGGCCCGCGTGTCCCAGGGACCGGACATGCGGTCACCCGAGCCAGCGTGGCAATGGCAGTCGATGATCATGCCCAGACATCCTGTCTCACAGCGCGAGTTCAAGCTCGGTTCGCTGGTTGGTCATGGCCAGGGCCTTGAAGTTGCCAGGACCACCGACCAACGATGCCAGCGCCTTGAGGATCTGGTGCTCCAGTGTCTGAGGCGAACCCGGCGTGTGAGCAACGTACCACTTTCGGGTCGACGGATCGATGCCGTACCGCAGCATCAAGGCCGAATGCTCCAGCAACCGCCGGCGCAGCCGGTCTGCCTTCCCCAGGTACTGCCCGCTGCCCCACTGAATGACGTAAAGCCCAGGGCCTTCTGAAACGCGCTGCAGCTGGGTCACTTCTCGGAAGCGCAACGGGAACTGACGCGATACCGCCTCCACGGCCACTCGATGCCTGTCGGGTGCCTTCTTCATCAGCACATTGCCCAGCGACACCTCTTCCTGTGACCCGTCGTCCGGTTCCACGCTCACATCCACCACCGTCGGCTGGTCCGCCGTGTCGGTGAGCACGTTGACCGTGCCCCCCGACATCGGTCGCTGGTAGACCCGATAGCGCTGGCCCCAGCGATCGGGCTGGTAGAAGCCCGAAAAGACCCCGCTCTGCGCCACTCCGCGCAGCAGTCGCCGGGCCGATTCGGCGCAGGGCGCACAGCCGGCGCAGCCGCAGCGCCGGTACATGCCAGCACGCTGCAGGCGGTTGAACATGCGCCCGAACCGCAGCTCGTCGACCATGATTTCATCGTGGTTTGACATGACGCTCCCCCTCAGCGGGCGTATCCGACCTGCTGGCGCTGCTGCGTCAGGCGATCCGAAATCAGCCGCGCGGGCACCGTGTTGTCGGGCGGATCCAGCGTCAGGTCCACGCCCGTCACCGCCTTGTAGGCGTACAGGTACCGCTGCACCTCGGGGCGCCAGTAGTCGGCCCAGACTTTGGCGTCGGCCTGGTCGTTGCTGGTAGCCCAGGGACCGTGGCGCACCGACAGGAGAATGCCTTCGCCGCAGGTGGCAAGCTCGTGGTAGTGGGTGATGGAGACATCGGTCCAGCCCTGCAGCTTCTTCATCGCATCCACCTGGCCCATCCAGGGCTCGTGGTACGGGACCATGGGCCGGCTGCGCAGGAACTCGCGCATCTCGGGGCGGGCCAGCAACCACTGCTCGATCAACATTTCCACCCGTGCGGTCCACGGCAGATCGCCGTACTGGTTGTGAGCACCTTCGGCCAGAATCAGGTGCGTGCCGCGCAACGCGTTGAGCAGCGGGAAGCCATCAGGAATGATGGTGGTGTTGGACGCGTCATCGTAGTAGCGGTGCGCCACGGCCAGCAGCGTGTGAAAGGACTCCAGGAACTTGGAGCGGCTGTCGGCCGAGAGCAGTGGTGGTACCGCCTTGCCCAGCAGGGTGAGGCCGTAGTGGTGATCGTATTCATAGGCCCGCCGCGGCACGGTGAGCCGGCGGTACTCGGTCTGTATCCAACCCCAGAGCAGGTTGTTCAGCGGCCGCAAGGGATCGGTTTCCAGGTTGACCAGTGGATCCGCCCCCGGTCGTGCGCGACGGTTCTGAAACCGGATCCCGATCGCGTTCATCGCCTGCGACTGCATGCCCTCTTCGTGCCAGTACGACCAGATCAGTTCGATCATCGCCGGGCACTCGTAGCGGCTGGCGTAGAGACGGGCCAGCTTGTCGGTCGGCGACGGGGGCACCAGTTCCAGCTGCTCCACAATCTTGTCGAGGTAGGGCGTGGCGGCCTCGCTGGAGCCCATCTGCTTGAGGTAGGCCATCACTTTGGCGTGGTAACGGCTTTCGTTGAGCATCAGGCGCCCCGCGTCATCGCCAATGGTGTCCTCCAGATCGGCCTTGTCACCAAAGTCGACGCAGGTCGGCCCGCACCGTGTCAACAGAAACGCCTCGGTGGCCAGTCGCAGGACCTCGTAGGCAAGGGTCCCGTGCAGCTTGATCATCGGGGCCTCAGCGCCCTTTTCTTTCCTCTCGACTGCCGCAGATGCAGCAAAGGCACCCAGCGCCTGCATGCCGGCCGCCTCCAGTTCTCCGCCCCTGTCCAGGCGCCCCATCAGCTTGTCGATGTAGGTCCTGTAGGCATCAAAGCCCGTGGACTTCATCTGGTAGCGGATTGCGGTGTTGAGTTGCACGTGCTCGGAGCGTTCGGCAGCGCATCGGTCCTGAGCCTGCAGCCTGACTGGCACGGCAGGGGTGTTGGCACAGTCTGAATCGGGCAGGTCCTGCAGGTTGTCCCTGTCGACGTGGATGGGGTCGACCAGTCGCTCGGGGGTGCTCCGAGGAGAACGGTTTCCTTTGCTGGGCTGCTTCATGATGATGACTCCTGGTTTGTGATGACAAAAAGATGCCTCAGGGCAACAAGGCCCAGCGCACGAGAGAACGGTGGATGTGACTGGCTTCCGGCACGGGTGCGCGCCCCCGGGTCAGCCGGGCATAGCCGGTCAGCGCAAAGAGCTGACAAGGCCGCAGTCGGTCCGGATAGATCGGGTCCCGACGCCAGCGCTCCAGGTGTTCGTCCAGCGCGCCAGTGGCGATCACGGGGTCGTGGAACACGGTCCAGATGTCTCGCCCACCCGCTGCCGGCAGGCGCTGACGCATCAGCCAGTCGACAAACAGCGGGACATGCCGCTCGGACAGGGCCAGCGCGTGACGGTCACCGATATCAGGACGGTTTGACGGATAGGACAGGTGCCAGAGCCCGGCCAGCTTGCGCCAGCCGGGATCGGGGTAGAGCCGGCTGCCAATCTCGATGCTGAGCAGCACGCGGATCCATGGCGTCGGATGAGGGTCGTCTGTGTTGGCGCGAAACACGAAGGCGCGAGGCAGGCTCACGACATTGATCAGGCCCAGTGAAGACGCCATGCCCACACGGGAGACCGACCAGAGATCGGCCACGATTTCCGAGATCCACCGGTACCAGGCGTGCCAGGGGTTGAACTCGGGTGGCGCTGCCGTCAGCATCGGCTCCATGCCCCGCCGCAAGGTGGCGACCATGTCCAGCAGCGCAGCTCCCTGGTGCCCTGCCTCGTGAACCAGCGACGACGCTATCCCCAGGCCGACCATGCGTTCACGCGGTACCCGGATGATGGCCACCGGGTTTTCGCCGCCGCCCGGCAGGCGCGTGCGTGCACGGCGTATTGCTGCGCCGATACCCCGGTCGAGGTAGCACAGCAGTGGTGGCGAGGTGTACGGCGCCTGCGGTATCGCGAGCGCATCGCGCGCCAAAGTTTCAAGGCCACTGAGCAGAACGCCGGTCTCCGCTTCGCTGCGCTGGGTGATGGCATCGGCGAACAGATCAAACTGGGTCAGAGCCGCCGTCAGCTGCAAACGCAGGAACACATAGCGCCGGTAAATGCTTTCACTGCGGCTGTGTTCGGCTTGTCGGGATCGCAGCCATTGCCGGAATTCCTGCGCGGACGCCAGAAGCGTCGAACGCCCATTCAACAGGTGTTGGTCGATGCGCCGCAAGGTGTCGCCGCGCGGTTGCGCGGCCGGCACCATGGTTTCCTGCAGGGCAAATGGCTTGACCTGGCGCAGGCGGTGGACAAGGCCCTCCACCTCCTGTTCCACCAGCCGCAGGGCAAAGACCGAGGCGCTCACGTTGGCTCCCTGTGCGTCAGGCGCCGAGGATGACGATGCTGTTGCCACGGCGCACCCAGCGACCTTGCTGGGCGCGGCGCCCCAGACCGCCTGCCACTGCGGTATTGGCCAGCGTGCCGATGGCTGACTTGATGGCGCTGCTGGCCACGACATTCGGGTTCGCCGATGCCGGGGCGCTGGCCGCAGCGCGTGCTGCGTTGGTAGCCATACGCACGATGCCCTGGGCCATCTCGAACTCACGGTCCTCCATCGACATACCCGCTGTCTCCAGTTCCAGTGCGCTGGCCAGCGCCTTGCCGGCCATGCCACCGAGCGCGGTGCCGACACCGGGAATGGGAATCATCGAACCCAGGGCTGCGCCGACGCTGGGCAGCGCGGACTTGGCGGCCTGCTTCAAGGCACCGCCGACAATGCGGCCCACCGGCGACTTGGCGATGCTGGACACCCCCTTGGCCACCGTGCGGAAGATCTTTCCGAAGAATTGGTCCAGCTCGGCTTCGCTGCTGACCGTCAACAACTCTGCTGCAAGCTCGGCTTCGTTGAGCTCGCCCTGGTATTCCTGGGCGTAGCCGCCGCCGAACTCCTGGTCGAACGACTCGAATTCGTTGCCGCTGTATTCGGCTTCGGCGAAGGTTTCCTGTTGCGTGAGGACGCGGTCGAGGTTGTGCATGGTGGTGCTCCTTGGTTCGTGAAAAGGCCGGGAGGCCGGGGGGTTGAGACGTGTGACGGAAAACGCAGTGCAGTCAGCGCAGGGTGATCGTGTAACCGTGACGGACCCAGCGACCACTCGACGGAAAGCCGGTCACCAGTCGCTCGTCCAGGTCCTGAGGGTCCTCGGCCCAGACGCTTCGAGTCACGAGGCCCGGGGCATGGATGCGGGCCGCGCGACGAAACGAGCGCCGGGCATCCCATGGGGTGGCGCGCCGCGGGTTGAGTGGTCGCAGTGAGCGGTGGGCCAGTCGGGCAAATCCGCGAGCGACCTCGAATTCGCCATCCTCGTGGCTCAGACCCTCCAGCTCCAGCCCAAAAAGCCGCCCCGCATCGGCGGCGAGTCGCGATCCGGACTGAGCGCCACGGGCAACGCTGATCCGATCGCCCACCGACTGGGCAAGCTGGGGCAACGCCTGGCGGGCGGTACTCTTGAGCAGACCTATGGCCTGCTGCCCGGCGGGTGTGCGTGCGAAAGCGGAGGCCCCGTTGAGTGTGCGCAACAACAGGCTGCCGAGAAAATGGTCCAGCTCTTCCTCGTTCTGGACGCCCAGCAGCTCAGCCGCCAGCTCCATTTCTTCGCCACTCTCAAGCTCTGTCGCAGTGGCCACACCGGACCGCGCGTCAGGCTTGGCGACCTCCGTCTCGCTCAGCCCCGAGAGGTCCGCGGAAAGGGTCGGTGAGATGAACGCATTCGCCTGCATGTCTTGCTCCTCGGGTGGGCCGGTGAGCCCTCCTTTGCAGCAAGCGTGCCAAGCAGTTTTGGTGTGTTTTCCGGCCTTCGGGGCCTTGACATGCGAAGTCCGCTTCGCTTCGTTGGCCTTCGGCAGAGCCAATCGCGAACAGCACTTCGCATGGGTGACGAACGCAGGGCGTACCCGTCCCGGGAGCGAAAGCTCACGGAATGAAGTTCAGCGCCTCCGGCAGCGGCAGCACCAGCGGCACCTCGAACAGCGGCCCCGGACCATCCGGGTCGATGACGACGCTGCCGTGGCTGCGGAAGAATTCGGCGATCTGCACCTGCCCCAGCACCGCGATGGTCGGCCCCGCCGGACTTGCCAGCCCGGTCAGGAAGGTGTGCGGGTTCTTGGGCACCAGCGGGTTGGCGGCATAGGCCAGGTCGTTGCGGAAGTAGGTGGTCTGCGCCTGCAGGCCACCGGCCCGAACGATCGCGCTGCTGGTCGGGTTCGGCACGGTCTGGTCGCCCTTGGCCATCTGCAGGATCACCGGCTTGGCCGCGCTGCCCGCGAGCGGCTGCTTGCGGATCAGCGGCGCGTAGGACACCGGGTTGCCCGCCTGCTGCACCCACTCGAAGCGGTCCAGCACCTGCGAAATCTCCATCGCTCCCGGCACGTTGTTGACCACGGTCGGCAGGTCGCGCAGCGGCATGTTCTCGAAGAAGTTGAACGGCACCGGCAGTGAGGTCGACGGCAGCAGGTTCAGCAGCGGCGGCGTGCGCAGCGCCAGCGCCAGTCCCGTCAGA
>ERZ1645185.1224-NODE-1224-length-10577-cov-5.440886_pt1 | contig 10577 bp, 9 predicted proteins | sample MGYA00575351_ERZ1645185 | MGnify/ENA primary metagenome ERZ1645185 (study PRJEB40838, sample SAMN11284767) | freshwater sediment metagenome | isolation source: river sediment | host: Sediment | place: India: Jana village, Kanpur | collected 2015-12-17 ... | reverse complement strand
ACGTTGCGATCGTCGCTGATCAGGTTGCCCCTCACCGCGACCGTCTCGGTCCGCGCGCCCTTCGATAGCTGCCACAGGTCGAGCACGGTGCCCTCGGGGTTGCGCATCAACAGGCAGTTGTGGCGCTGCAGGTCGCGCGGATGGCGCGGCATGCCGTGTGCTGCCCAATACGCCGGCGAGGCCGACACGAAGGTCCGGGTGCGCGCCAGGCAGCGCTGCACCAGGCCCGTGGCCAGCGGCCAGCCCAGCACGATGCACAGGTCCACACCGCGGGCTTCGGCATCCGCCAGGCGCGTCATCACGCGGAAGTCCACCTCGATGTCCGGATACGCGCTCAGGAAGGCCGGCAGGGCAGGCAGCAGCCAGCTCTGAATCAGGAAGCCCGGCGCCCCCACGACCAGGGTCCCACGCGGACGCCCGCCGCCACGCGCCAGGACCGCGTCGGCATTGGCCAACTGGTCGAGCAACGGGCGGCAGGCATCCAGGTAGGCACGCCCGTCCGCAGTGAGCACCAGGCCGCGCGAACTGCGCTCGACGAGCGTGGTGCCTAGCGAGTGCTCGAGCGCCGTGACCATCTTGCCTACCGCCGGCACGCTCACTTCCAGGCGGCGCGCCGCGGCCGAGAGGCTGCGCTCTTCCGCCGCAGCGACAAAGCATTGCAGGGCCCGCAGCTTGTCCATCTCCGCTCCCGGATGGAGTGGAGCATGAACCATTGGTTCACGCTCGTTTGATCGGCCGGAATCTTCCGCTCGCTGCGCCTGGCCGTCTAGATTGCGCGCCATCGTCATTCACCGGAGGACGACCATCATGAACAAGCCCTTCCTGCTGGGCATCGCCGTGGCACTGGCGGCCACGCTCAGTCCGGCCCATGCCGCCTGGCCCGAGCGGCCGGTGAAGATCGTCGTCCCCTTCCCGGCCGGCGGGGCCTCGGACCTCACGGCCCGCGCAATCGGCCAGACGCTGTCCCGGCAGCTCGGCCAGCCCGTGCTGATCGAGAACCGCCCGGGCGCCAGCGGCGGCGTGGCAGCCCAGGCCGTCATGACAGCACCCGCTGACGGGTACACGCTGCTCTGGGGCTCGGCCTCAATGGTCGCCCTGCCCTACGTGCTCAAGAAGCCACCCTACGCGGCGATGACTGACATGAGCCCCGTGGCCGCCGTGGGCCGCCTGCCGTTCTGCCTGTTCGTGAACACCTCGGTGAACGCGACAAGCCTCGCTCAGTTCGCGGCCCAGGCGCGTCTGTCCCCAGGCAAGCTCAACTTCGCAACCGGCTCGCTGTCCGAACACATCGCGGCCACGAGGCTCAACGCCGCGACCGGCGCGCAGATGCAGCACGTGCCCTACAAGGGCGGCGTGCAACTGATGCCCGATCTGGCCGAGGGGCGCGTGCAAGTCAACATCGGCCCTTGCTCGACCGGCATGGCCTTCGTGAAGGCGGGCAAGTTGCGGGTGCTCGCCACGCTGCTGCCCACCCGGTCGGCGCTCTTGCCCGAGGTGCCCACTGCCGCCGAGGCCGGCATGCCCGAGCTCGTCGTGCCCACGTGGCAGGCCCTGTTCGCGCCACCGCGCACACAGCCCGAGGTGGTCGAGCGCGTGGCCCGCGAAGTCGAGGCCGCACTCAAGGACCCCGAGACCCTGGCACAGCTTGAGCGTCTGGGCGTGCAGCCCGACCCCGCCGGTCCCGCCGCGCTCGACGCGCGCATCCGCCAGGAGGCGCCGCAGTGGGAGCGCTTCGTGCGCCAGAGCGGCATCGAAGCCGAATGAAGCTGGCGAGCACGGCAAGCGCGGCCACGCGCGCCGCCCGGCTGCTGGAGCTGGTCGGCGCCAACTGGACCACGCAGGCGATTGGCGCGGCCGTGTCCCTCGGGCTGGTCGACGCGCTCGCCCGGAAGCCGTGCACGGCGCGATCCCTCGCGGGGCGCACCGGTTGCGACGGTGAAGCCATGCAGCGCCTGCTGCGCGCGCTGGCCGGGATCGACATCGTCGAGCATCGCGCCAGCGGCCACTGGGCCCTCACGCCCACCGGCGAGCTGCTGCAATCGGACGTCCCTGGCAGCGTGCGCGACTGGGCCCTGTGGTGCAGCGGGCCGCAGTGGACGCTGTGGGGCGAGCTCGCCGCGAGCGTGCGCACCGGCCGCAGCGCCCGCTCGCGGGCCGGCGCCGCGCCCGGCTACGCGCACCTCGAGCACGATGCGGCGGCGGCCCAGATCTTCAACGGCGCCATGGCGGGCCTGAGCAGCCGCATCGGACGCGCCCTGGCCACGGCGATCGACTGGCGCCGCAGCGCCCGGGCCGTGGACGTCGGCGGCGGCTACGGCGAAGTTCTGGCCGAGGTGCTTCTTGCCCATCCCCACCTGCGCGGCCTGCTCCTCGACCTGCCCCACGCGACCACCCTCGCGGCCGAACGCCTGGCGCGGCGCGGACTGGCTGAGCGCTGCTCGGTGGTCGCAGGCAGCTTCTTCGACGAGTGGCCGCCCCACGCCGACATCTATCTACTCAAGAGCATCCTGCACAACTGGGACGACGCCGACGCCTTGCGCATCTTGCGGCGCTGTCGCGCAGCCCTGGATGCGCAGGCACGCCTGCTGCTGGTCGAACGCGTGATGCCCGAGCAGCCCGCGCGGCAGCGCCGCGGCCGGGCCATCCTGCGCAGCGACCTGAACATGCTCGTGAGCCTGGGAGGCCGCGAACGGACGTTGGAGGAATTTGCCCACCTCGCCGCGCAGGCGGGACTCGGCCGCCCGCGGCGCAAGGCCGCCATCCTCGACTACAGCGTGCTGGAGTTGCGACGCGCCAGGCAAGACTGATCGTGGCGTCGCTTACCGGACATCGTCGACGCGAGTAGCGGCCATGCGGCCACGCCGGGCGCGCCAAATGCTGGGGCTCGTCTTGGACAAGTTGCGGAACGCCCGCGAAAAGACCGCCGCGTCGGCCAGGTGCAGCGCCGACGCGATCTCCGAGATGGGAAGTCGCGTGTTCTCCAACAGCTGCTTCGCGAGCTCGAAGCGCGTTTGACGGACCAGTTCCTGCAAGCTGGTTCCCTCGGCGGTCAGCCGCTTGCGCAGCGTGCGCTCGTGGATCCCGAACAGCAGCGCCACGTTGTCCGCCGACGAGGTGCCGCTGAGCACCATCTGGTGCAGCGCCGCCCGAACGAGGTCGGCAAAACTCATCGTGCTGCTGGCCCGGGCCTGGTGGATGGCTCGCACGACCAGCTCGCGCAACTGGGGGTCCGCACCGGGGATGGGCTGGTCGAGCCAGGACGATGCGAACACGATGCCCGAGACCTCGGCGTTGAAGCGGACGTCCGGACCGAGCAGGCGCCGGTACGGAAGAGTGTCATCGGGTCGATCGTGGGAGAGCTGGACGTGCGCTGCCTTCCATTGCGGACCGCAGATCCCCTTCAATGCCCTGTAGCCGATGGCGATGGCGGCGTCGTAAAGGTGCGGGGTGCCGGGCGTCGCATGGCGATAGATGGAGTAGCCCAGCAGCACATACGACGCGTCCAGGTTGATCAGGATCGGAACGGCTCCGCGATCGTGCAGATAGAGGTGCAGAAGCAGGGCCCGCAGTGCCTCCCCCACGGTGGCCGAGTTGCGCATCAGGTAGCCGATGTCGCCGAGGCCCTCGAGCTCGAAGCAATCGCCGACAAGCAGGCCGAAGTGGTCGCAGGAGGTGGCCGTCGCGCATTCCTCGAGGAGACGACCGAGAGCGTCGAAGGAGGTCCGGTTCTCGGGATTGCGAAAGAGCCGGAGCGGGACTCCCGCCCGCGCGAACGGGAGACTCGGCGCGACACCGAGCTTCCGCAGCAGGTCTGGAATCGCGCTTACCGGACCGATCCTGACTTCGCCCTCGCCGGAGGCAGCGAGAGGGCTTTGCGGACGCGTCGTTGATCTGGCCATCCTGCGGGCTCCCGGCTGCGGACCGCAGCGACACGTGCCTTTCGATCGGAGCGAAAGATTGTAGGCAGGCGCTCGGGCGGCGGGGAAAGAGCCGGGCCGGATTTGCAAAGTCCAGTCGTCGAACGTCTGTTAGCGTGACTAGTCTGCCGTAGCAGTCACTTGTGCCCCCTCCCGCACGCCTGGACTTGAAAACATGACGAGACATGCCCTGCTGGGCGCGATTCTCGCCGTCGCATTCACCGCGACGGCGTCCGCGCAGACCTTCAAGATGACGACGCCAATCGCACCGGGTGTCGCCGTCCCCGACAAGATCGAGTCGTCCATCGGGACCTTGAACCTGAACTACGGCTACCCGTCGGCCGAGACCGTCGAGAAGATCTACGACAACCTGGACCGCTCGCGAGCGCTGCAGGCCTACCTGTTGGCGATCCCCATCGTCAACCAGGCGGGGATGCGCGATTCGATCCGCAGGTTTGGTCCCGACAACCAGACCGACGTGATCTGGGAAGACCTGGTCGATCCCAGGACCGTGGAACTCACGGCGAACGACAACACGATCTACAACTTCATCTGGGTCGACACCAGCAAGGGACCGCTAGTGGCCGAGATCCCGCCCAAGGTGCTGGGGCTGGTAAACGACTTCTGGTACAAGTGGGTGGCCGACGTCGGCATCACCGGCGCCGACAGGGGCGAAGGCGGGAAGTACATCATCCTGCCGCCCGGCTACAAGGGCGACGTGCCGGCCGGCTACCACGTCGTGCGGCCGAGCACCTTTGGCAACTGGCTGGTCTTCCGCGCCTTCCTGGTGGACGGTTCGACCAAGCCGGGGGTCGAATCGGTCAAGAAAAATCTTCGCATCTATCGCCTGACCGACGCCGCCAACCCGCCGCCGATGAAGTTCGTCAACGCCTCGGGGATCCCCGCGAACTTCGTCGCACCGGGCGACTACTCGTTCTGGACGCTGCTGAATCAGGTCATCCAGGAAGAACCGCCAGAGGGTTCGGATCCCACCACGCTGGGCTTGTTCGCCTCGATCGGCATCGTCAAGGGCCAGCCCTTCAATCCCGACGAGCGGATGAAGAAGATCCTCACCGACGCCGCGAACATCGGCGCCGTGACCGCGCGGACCATCGCCTTCAAGATCCGTTCGAAGGAAGCCTACTTCTACCCGAACAGCCCCTGGCGCCTGCCGTTCTTCGGCGGCTACAAGTTCGAGGTGTCGCCCGGGGTCAGCAACCTGGACGGCGCCATCTTCTACTACTACTTCGCCACAGGCGTCACGCCGGCGATGGAGGAGAAGATGGTGGGCCGGGGCTCGCAATACCCCTGGTCGGTGCAGGACGCCAAGGGCAAGCCCTTCGACGGCGGCAAGAACTACAAGCTGCGCCTGCCGCCGAACGTCCCGGTCAAGGATTTCTGGTCGGTCATCGTGTACGACAACCAGACCCGCTCGATGGTGCAGACCGACCAGAAGGCCCCCAGCGTCAGCAGCCAGAACAAGAACGTCAATGTCAATGCGGACGGCTCGGTCGATGTTTACTTCGGACCCAAGGCGCCCAAGGGCCTGGAGAACAACTGGGTGCAGACGATTCCTGGCAAGGGCTGGTTCATGATCCTGCGCCTTTACGGCCCGCTGGAGCCCTGGTTCAACAAGACCTGGCGGCCCGGGGAAATCGAACTGCAGCCCTGATCACCGTACCAAGACTCTTGGACGGGCGCCTCGGCGCCCGTCTTGCCTGATGGGCGGGCATCGCCCGCCCCGCCCAAGACTGTCCCGCGATAAGCAACGGCGTCGAGCTGGAGTGCGGCCCGCGTGCGTGTTTAGGAAATAGCCGGATCGACGCACAGGGTCGAGCGCGGAACGACTGAGCGGCCGGTTTTCGCCCGCTGAAGGCCAGAAGCGGCCCCCGGCGACCCTGCTTCCCAATTCCCCGTATGGCGGACAGAATTCTTGTCCATCGTTCGAGCTGATGTGTCCGGCAAACCGAACTGCTCAACTTCTCAAAGGACCCCACGCCCTGTGGGGGTGTGGCTCATTTCGGCTATGGACCGCATGGAAGACATGCCGACTACGATGATTCGTCAGCTTGCCGCGCCAGACGCCGCAGCGTTCTCCGCGTTGCGCAGAGAGGTCACGGCCGACGATCCGGTTCCCATGGGCCTGACTCTTGAAGAGGAACTCACTCGCCCACTGGGCGGCTTTCGTGAGCAGCTCTCGTTTCCCGAACCCAATGCCGCTTTCGGCGCCTTCATCGGTTCCGAGTTGGTCGGCACGGCGGCAATCGCTTGGACCAGCAAGTTTGCGTCGTCCCGCCACAAGGTCACGCTCTGGGGTACGTTCGTTTCTCCACGCTATCGGCGACGTGGGCTCGCTCGGGCGCTGGTGGCAAGGGCGATCGCCCGCGCCAGGGCCAACGGTGTTCGGCGCATCAATCTCACGGTGTTCCTACCCAATGAACCCGCGCTCCAGCTGTATCAGTCGCTGGGTTTCGTTGTGTGCGGCGCCGAGCCGGAGGCCGTTCGCATCGGTGATACGTACCACGACGGGCAGTTCATGAGTCTGCTGCTCAATGCGGACTGATCCCTCCGCGCCCCTGTATGGCACCGCGTGGCTGGGGCAGTCGGGCGTAAGCCAACTCTGCGCGGCCGATGCACTCAAGCCGGCCATGAACGGACAACGCAACCTCCCGTGGCTCCTTCGCCCCGTTCAGCGGATCTGGTGAGTCGTCCTCACGGCGCGCATGTAGCCTTGTTCTCCGCGTTAGATTTGGCCGTCAAGCGATGACCGCATGGCCAGACCGCACCGGTCCACGCGGGCAAAGCAAAGCCCCCAGACCGAAGGGAGCTCACCGTGAAAGCACATGTGCCAATCCTTGTTTGCCTGGGCCTGCTGCTGCAGGCGGTCAGCCAAGATGCGTTAGCCCAGAACCAGGCCTGCACGCGAGCCCGGGATGGAGGCGTGGTATGCGGGGCACCCGACTCGACCTGCATCACGGACCGTCGGGGCGCGGTGATCTGCTCGACGCCGGGAGGCGGAGTTCTGCTCGACCGTAACGGTGCGCCCATGTGCGGGCCGGGCTACTGCGTACGGGACCAGCGAGGACAGACGTGGTGTTCCAGTTCCCCGCGCGGTGGCGCGGCGACGGACATCAATGGGCAGGCACACTGCACCGACTCGTGCGTGCGCGGATCCACCGACGCCTGTGTTCGCCCAGTGCCCGCGAGATAGGCCGAAGTGACCGGCGGTTTAGGACCGCAATCGGCCAAGTAGCGGAAGCACAGCGTGTCGGCCCGACTGACCTCAGAGCGGACCCTATTGCCTTGCGGACCAGCGCCAGCGCGCGTACATCGCGAGCCCGAAACGACCGGCAGCGGTGGCGCGCCAGCGCTCCACACCGTCACGCAGTGCCGCGGGCATATCGGGCACCGGTGGATAGGCCGGGCACTGGGGCGGCAGCAGCACTGGCGCGGAAAGCGCTGCAAAGGTGAGATCTGCTGCGCTAAAACGCTCCCCGGCAAGGTACGGGCGGCCGTCAGCCAGGCGACGGCTGACCTCTTCGAACACAGCGTCGATGCGATCGCGCGAACGCACGGTCGTCTCCGGCGTGATGTCGAACGCTCGCTTTACCAGCGGTATGAACACGGGCATGACAAGGGGCGCCCAGCGCGCGCGCTCGCGTGGTACGGAGCGCGTCGCCATGCTCGCGATGATGTCGCGGCGTCCGAGAAGTTGCGCGTAGCCCCAACGCCGTGTGTGTGGTCCAAGGACCTTGTCGAACTGGTCTTCGAGCGCAAGGACATCGCTCCGGACCCTATCGTCACGAGGGAAGAGCGCGTCGCCGCCTGCAGTCCCGTCAGCCCACATGAGGATGGCGCTTGAGTCGGTCCAGGCACGCCCGCCGTGCACCAGCACAGGTACGCTCGTGCCGCCGTGCGGTCGCGTGGCAAAGCGGTGGAACAACGGCAATTGAGGGCGCTCGACATAGGGCAGAGCGAGATAATCCAGCGCCCAGCGCGCCTTCTCGGCGTAGTGGCTATGCGGCATCGTGATCAGTACGGCCGCGTCCTTGGGTGATGCATGCATCGCTATGCTCCCGCGCCTAGTGAATCTAATCGAAAGCTCAAGCCAGCGGAGCGCTGTGGCTGGTGAGGCGGCCAGGAGGGGATGTCCCGGGTTCTTCCCCTTATTCGGCTCCTCGCGGACGGTCGTAAGACCCGGCGGCAGCCCACATTGCCGGCTTCGCCGCCTTTGGATCGCCGCTCATGCCGAACGTTAGGCCGCACCGGGAGCGCTCAAGATGTCGGAGGCAGAGTTCAACACTGAGCGCTTGCTTGTCCGACGCTGGCTGGAGTCGGATCTCGATGCCCTGCTTGCCGTCTACGGCGACGCCGACGCGATGCGTTGGGTAGGCGATGGTCGCGCCATCACGCGAGACGAGTGCGCCCAATGGCTGGAAGTCACTCGCACCAACTACGAGAAGCGGGGCTACGGCATGTTCGCCGTCGAGCAGTTGGCTTCTCACGGCGTCGTCGGCTTCTGCGGCATCGTGCATCCGGGCGGTCAGCCTGAGCCCGAGGTCAAGTACGCCTTCCTGCGCTCTTGCTGGGGCCGCGGCTTCGCCACCGAAGCGGTGACAGGTCTCATCGCCTATGCGGCCCGGAATCTCGGGCTGACACACATCATTGCTACCGCCGCGCCAGCCAACATCGGCTCGCACAAGGTCCTTCTCAAGGCGGGCATGCGTCGGGGCGAGCTACGCCCGAATCCGGACGGAACGAGCACGCAGTTGTTCTCTTGGCGTCCCGGAGAGAGTGCGGCCTGACCTCTTGCTCAGCCTGACCCTCTAAGGCCGGCAGATCATCGCGAACGGCGAGTGTCCGCCTTCGAGAAGCTCGTCGCGGTCGTGCGTGGCTCCGCAATTGGGTCGATCGCGTGAGGTGCTCTGAGCGCTGCGGACGTCCGCTCGTGTAGCGGGCTTAACTATCGCGCGGCTGGGTCGGGGCGAGACTGTGAGCTGACCCAGGCGGGCAACGGTTCGACAGACCGGGTCCGGCGCAGTTCGCTTTAGCGCGAGTGTCGCGTCTTGTCCTCGGTGATCGAGTTAATCGCGCACGCGCCCTAGGCAGGCGCGATCGCTGCCGCAACAATCGTCGTCATAGTGTTCCTTTCCCGGTGAGAGGAAACGCAAACTGCTTCCCGGGTCTCGCTTTGTGCGCCACTATCGCCGAGCCGTGGCAAGGGACGACCGGCGAAGTCCGTTAATTCGTTGGGCGTCACAAACGCCAGTGACTCCACACCTTCATCCCGCCGCCAATGCAGTTTCGCTTTCTTCCGAACCCGGAGCATCCGTTGGTGTGCCTTCGGCCGCTACGCGCGGCTGACATCGAACCCTGGTCGCGGTACCTGAACCTGCCTGAGGTCTACGAGCACACGAGTTGGGACCATCCAACCCCAGATGATCTCGCCTCCTACCTGAACAACGAGTTGAGTGGTGAGCCGTCCTCTCGCTTGCGCCTTGCCATTGCCCAGCGAGAGGGAGATGAGATTGTCGGGACCATCGGCCTTCACACCGTGTCCGCGCCCAACCGCTCTGCTGAACTTGCGTACGACCTACACCCGAATATGTGGGGTCACGGCGTTGCCACGGCCATGGTTGGCGCCGTAGTCGAATGGGCGCACGCCCATGCCGCCCTAATTCGAGTTCAGGCCACAGTCCTGGAGTCCAATAACCGGTCCGTCCGTGTCCTTCAGCGGTCGCACTTTTTACAAGAGGGACTGCTTCGGTCCTATCGCCTCGTCCGGGGCCTGCCGGGGAACTTCTACATGTATGCACATGTCGGGCTGGGCCCGGTTCCGCAGGGGGAGAACTCCGTCCTTGAAGGTCCGCTTTCGGGAAGTTCGTCGCGGTAGTGCGAAGGTCAGGAATGGGTCGAGTGCAGCCCTCCGAGCCACTATCCAAGCGCGGTCTCCCGGCGGCCCGTCGCCGTCCGGAGCGTTCCGGTGCCGCGGCGTTAGCATTGGTCGACGCTCGGCAGAGCCGTCTCGACCGCGCACCGGCAGGCGGCCGTGCCGGGCGTTCCCCAGTGCACCACTGCGCCGCGACCCTCGACCGCCCATGCCCCGCTTCGCCGCCAACCTGAGCCTCCTCTACGGGGAGTTCGACTTCCTCGACCGCCCCGCGGCGGCCGCCGCTGACGGCTTTCGCGGCGTGGAGTGCCTCTTTCCCTACGAGCACCCGGCCGAGGCCCTGGCTGGCCGCCTTCGCGCTGCGGGCCTGGAGCAGGTCCTGTTCAACCTGTCTCCCGGCGACTGGGCCGCGGGCGAGCGCGGCTTGGCCGCCCTGCCCGGCCGCGAAGCGGAGTTCGCGGCCGGGCTCGAGCGCGCGCTGGGCTACGCGCGGGTACTGGGCTGCTCGCGCCTGCATGCCATGGCCGGCCTGGTCGCCCCGACAGCCGACCGCGCCCGCCTGCACGCCACCTACATTGCCAACCTGCGCCTTGCCGCGCGGCGAGCGGCCGAGCACGGCATCACCGTGCTGATCGAGCCGATCAATGCGCGCGACATGCCTGGCTACTTCTTGGGCACGCTGGCCCAGGCCGCCGCGGTGATCGCCGAGGTGGGTGAGCCCAACCTGCGCCTGCAGTTCGACCTGTATCACGCGCAGATCACCGAGGGGG
>ERZ1645185.1223-NODE-1223-length-10579-cov-9.752851_pt1 | contig 10579 bp, 9 predicted proteins | sample MGYA00575351_ERZ1645185 | MGnify/ENA primary metagenome ERZ1645185 (study PRJEB40838, sample SAMN11284767) | freshwater sediment metagenome | isolation source: river sediment | host: Sediment | place: India: Jana village, Kanpur | collected 2015-12-17 ... | reverse complement strand
GGCTTTGCGGCGTGAACCTTGCGCGCCGGCGGGGCGCCGTCGTTCGCGGGCGCAGGGGTGTGGGCGGCCCCCCGGTCGATCTGTTCGAACAGCACGCCGGCCTCATCATCGGCGCCGGCCTGCGCGGTGCGGCGGACGGCGGCGGCGAATCGGGCAGCGCTGGCGCGCGGGATGGCGAAATGGGTTTCGGCGGCCTGGATGCGGATCGCGCCCACTTCGGATCGGGTGAGGTGGCCGCGCCGGCAGAGCAGCGGCAGGATCCAGCGCGGGTCGGCGTTCTGGCGGCGGCCGATGTTCATGCGGAACCAGACGACATCGTCGAAGCCGGGGCGATGTTCCTTCGCGCGGGCGGTTTCGGGCTTGTCGCCGTCCAGCATGTCTTCCGGGGCGGGCAGTTTGGCGCGGCTCGCCTTCAGCAGCAGGGCGGCGAGCTGCTCCGGGGTGCGCTGGGCCAGCAGCTCGGTCACAAGTGCGGCGTCTCCCTCGTCCGGCTCCACCGGTTGCAGCAGATCCTGGAGCAGGCGGGCGCGATCCTTGGCGTGGATTTCCTCGGCCGTGGGCGGGCGGCGCCATTCGGCGGTGATGCGGGCGTCGCGGAGCAGCCCTTCCACCCGGCGGCGGCGGGGATAGGGCACCAGCAGGATCGCGGTGCCCTTCGAGCCGGCGCGGCCGGTGCGGCCGGAGCGGTGCTGCAGCGTTTCGGCGTCGCGCGGGATTTCCACATGGATGACGAGGCTGAGGCCGGGCAGATCGATGCCGCGCGCGGCGACATCGGTGGCGACGCAGACGCGGGCGCGCCGGTCGCGCAGGGCCTGGAGCGCCTGGTTGCGTTCCGACTGGCTGCTTTCGCCCGACAGCATCACGGCGTCGAAGCCGCGTTCGCTGAGGCTGGCGTGCAGGCGGCGGACATTTTCGCGCGTGGCGGCGAACAGGATCGCGGTTTCCGCCTCGTGGTAGCGAAGCAGGTTCACGACCGCATGTTCGATGTCGGACGGGGCGACGGTGACGGCCTGGTAGCTGATGTCGCCATGGCCGCGCTCTTCACCCACGGTCGAGATGGTGAGGGCGTCGCGCTGGTAGCGCTTTGCCAGCGCGACGATCGGACGAGGCATGGTGGCGGAAAACAGCAGCGTGCGGCGGCCTTCGGGCGTGGCGTCGAGGATTTCCTCGAGATCCTCGCGGAAGCCCATGTCGAGCATTTCATCCGCTTCATCGAGGATGGCGACGGAGAGGCTGCCGAGATCGAGCGCGCCGCGTTCGAGGTGGTCGCGCAGGCGGCCCGGCGTGCCGACCACGACATGCGCGCCGCCGGCGAGTGCGCGGCGTTCGCGCGCGGCGTCCATCCCGCCGACGCAGGTGACGACGCGGAGCTGGGCGCCCGCGAACAGCCATTCCAGCTCGCGGCTGACCTGGAGCGCGAGTTCGCGCGTGGGCGCGATGGCAAGGGCGAGCGGCGCGAAGGCGTGGCGGGCCTTGCCGGCCTCGTCGATGAGCTGCGGGGCGATGGCGAGGCCGAAGGCGACGGTTTTCCCGGAGCCGGTCTGCGCGGAGACGATGAGGTCACGGCCTTCCGTGCCGGGTTCAAGCACGGCGGCCTGAACGGCGGTGGGCTGGGTGTAACCACGGGCGGCAAGCGCCTCGGCGAGGAGGGGGAGGGTGGGGAAACTCAAGGGGCTGTCCGTCGGAAAAATGGCGCGCGGCCGCGAGTGGCCGGTGCGCGGAAGCAGGCCACATAGGCGAAAACTGTGGCGTTGCGAAGGCAGCTGACAGAATATCTGCTGTTCGCCTGCGCGCATGGGCGAAACCCGTCCGGGGCTTGTGGCATCGCCCGGAAAATGATCGGAAACGGGGGGATGCCCGCGCAGGCCGGAGCCGCGCGGGCGTTTCCCGTCAGCCCTTTTTCGCGAGCAGGGCTTCCAGCCATTTGATGCTGTAATCGCCGGAGCGGAAATCCGGTTCGTCCATCAGCCGCTGGTGCAGCGGGATGGTGGACTTGATGCCGCCCACCACCATTTCCTCCAGCGCGCGCTTCAGCCGGGCGATGGCCTGTTCGCGGCTGTCGTCGTGGACGATCAGCTTGGCGACGAGGCTGTCGTAGGTGGGGGGCACGCGATAGCCGCTGTAGAGCGCGGAATCGATGCGGACGCCGGGGCCGCCGGCCGCATGGAATTCGCTGACGAGGCCGGGCGAGGGCGCAAACGTCTGCGGGTCTTCCGCGTTGATCCGCACTTCGATGGCGTGGCCCTTCAGGCGGACCTGATCCTGCGTGCGCGAGAGCGGCAGGCCGGCGGCGACATTGATCTGTTCCTTCACCAGATCCATGCCCGTCAGCAATTCCGTGACGGGATGCTCCACCTGCAGCCGGGTGTTCATCTCGATGAAGTAGAATTCATTGTTTTCCCAGAGAAATTCAATGGTGCCGGCGCCCCGGTACTTCATGTCGGCCATGGCCCTGGCGCAGATCGTGCCCATGCGTTCGCGTTCGGCGGCGGACAGCACGGGGGAGGGCGCTTCCTCCAGCACCTTCTGGTGGCGGCGCTGCAGGGAGCAATCGCGTTCGCCCAAGTGGATTGCGTTGCCCTTGCCATCCCCGAACACCTGGAATTCGATGTGGCGGGGGTTCTTCAGATATTTTTCGATGTAGACGGCGTCGTGGCCGAAGGCGGCCTTCGCCTCTGCCCGGGCCTGGCGGAAGGCGCCTTCCAGCATGGCGTCATTCTCGACCACCTTCATGCCGCGCCCGCCGCCGCCGGCGGCCGCCTTCACCAGCACGGGATAGCCGAATTCCTCGGCCACCTTGCGGGCGTCCTCCACGGATTCCACTGCGCCGTCGGAGCCGGGGACGAGCGGCAGGCCGAGCGCGCCTGCGGTGCGCTTGGCTTCCACCTTGTCGCCCATGGTGCGGATATGATCGGGCGTGGGGCCGATCCAGGTGATGCGATGTTCCTCGACGATTTCCGCGAAGCGGGCGTTTTCGGAGAGGAAGCCATAGCCGGGGTGGATGGCATCGGCCTGCGCGATTTCGGCGGCCGCGATGATGTTGGGGATGTTCAGATAACTGTCGGACGCGGAGGGCGGCCCGATGCAGATGGCTTCGTCCGCGAGGCGGACGTGCATGGCACTGGCGTCTGCCGTGGAGTGGACGGCGACCGTCTTGATGCCCATTTCGCGCGCGGCGCGCAGCACGCGCAGCGCGATCTCGCCCCGGTTGGCGATCAGGATCTTGCGGAACATGGCGGGGCCCTGCGTCTTATTCGATGATGACGAGCGGCTGGTCGTATTCGACCGGCTGTTCGTTGGCGATGAGGATCGCCTTGACCACGCCGGCCTTGTGGGCGGTGATCGGGTTCATGACCTTCATCGCCTCGACGATGAGGAGCGTTTCGCCTTCCTTCACCGCCTTGCCGACGGTGACATAATCGGGCGCGCCCGGTTCGGGGGCGAGATAGGCGGTGCCGACCATCGGCGAGCGCACGGCGCCCGGATGTTCGGCGGCGGCCGATGCCGGTGCGGCCGACTGGGCGGCAGGCGCTGCGGCGGCGGGCGCAGGCGCGGCGGCGACGGCCATGGGGGCGGCGGCGCCGCGCGCCACGCGGATCGCGCGATCGCCATCATGGACTTCGATTTCGGTGAGGTTGGTTTCATCGAGCAGGCTGGCGAGTTGCTTCACCAGATCGATCTCGACGCGCATCTTGTCAGCGGGTTCGGCGCCCTTGGCAGCAGCCATTCTTCACATCCTCAAGGTAAATGTTGGTTAGGCGGAGCCTTGCCGCATTGCGGCCGCCGCGTCCAGCGCAAGCGCATAGCCCCTGGCCCCGAAGCCCTGGATCACGCCGGCCGCGACCGGGGATATGTGGCTGTGATGGCGGAATCTTTCCCGCGCGGCGGGGTTCGACAGATGAACTTCGATGACGGGCACGCGGATCGACTTGATGGCGTCGCGCAGGGCAACCGAGGTGTGGGTGTAGGCGCCTGCGTTCAGGATCACCGCGACGGCGCCGCGCGCGCCGGCCTCGTGCAGCCAATCGATCAGATGGCCTTCATGGTTGGACTGGCGCAGATCGATCATCAGGCCGAGCCGGTCCCCCTGTTCGGTGAGCATGGCGGCGATGTCGTCCAGCGTTGTCGCGCCATAGACTTCGGGTTCGCGCGTGCCGAGCAGGTTGAGGTTGGGGCCGTTCAGCACCATCACGAGATTGGACAAGTTCGCGCCTTCCGGTTGAGCCTTTGCAGGGGAGCTTTATAGAGACGCGCATGAAAATCTCCATCAGGTTGAACGGCGAACCGCGCGAACTGGCCGCAGGCAGCACTGTCGAGGCGCTTGTGGGCCTGCTGGCGCTGACGAAGGGGCGGGTGGCGGTGGAGCGCAACCGCGAGATCGTGCCGATGAGCGCATGGGCCGATGTGGTGCTGGCCGAAGGGGACGAGGTGGAAATCGTGCATTTCGTGGGCGGGGGAATGGATGGCGGGCCGGATGACAGCTGGACCGTCGCCGGGCGGACGTTCCGGTCCCGGCTGATCGTGGGCACCGGCAAATACCGGGACTATGCGCAGAATGCGGCGGCCGCCGACGCCGCGGGCGCGGAGATCGTGACGGTCGCCGTGCGGCGGGTGAACCTGACGGACAGATCCCAGCCGCTGCTGACCGATTTCGTGAAGCCCGACCGCTTCACCTATCTGCCCAACACGGCGGGCTGCTTCACGGCGGACGACGCGCTTCGCACCCTGCGGCTGGCGCGGGAGGCAGGGGGCTGGACCCTGGTGAAGCTGGAAGTGCTGGCGGATCAGAAAACGCTGTTTCCCGACGTCATCGAGACCATCAAGGCGACGCAAGTGCTGGTGAAGGAGGGGTTCGACGTGATGGTCTATACCTCTGACGATCCGGTGGTGGCGCGGCGGCTGGAGGATGCGGGAGCGGCCGCCATCATGCCGCTGGGCGCGCCGATCGGATCGGGCCTTGGCATCCAGAACCGGGTGAACATCCGGCTGATCGTGGAGCAGTGCAGGGTGCCGGTGCTGGTGGATGCGGGCGTGGGCACGGCGAGCGACGCGGCAATCGCGATGGAGCTGGGCTGCGACGGCGTGCTGATGAACACCGCCATCGCCGAGGCGAAGGACCCGGTGCGGATGGCCCGCGCGATGAAGGCGGCGGTGGAGGCCGGGCGCGACGCCTATCTGGCCGGGCGGATGCCGGTGCGCCGCTATGCCGATCCGTCGAGCCCGCTGGCGGGGCTGATCTAGGCGGGAAGCTTCGGCCCCAGTTCGGCGACGATGCGGCTGTAGAGGTCGCGCTTGAAGGGGACGATGAGGTCTGTAAGCTGGTCGATGGCGGCCCATTGCCAAGCCTTGAACTCGGCATGGCCGCCCGCTTCGTGGGCGAGCAGGTTCACGTCGGCGTCGGTGCCGTGGAAGCGCAGGGCGTACCATTTCTGCCGCTGGCCCCGGTAGCGGCCCTTCCAGATGCGGCCCAGCAATTCGTCGGGCAGATCATAATCCAGCCAGTCCGCCGTTTCGGCGATGGGGCTGGTGAGGGCGGCGAGGACGCCGGTTTCCTCTTCCAGTTCGCGGAGCGCCGCCGTGTAGGGATCCTCGCCCGGATCGATGCCGCCCTGCGGCATCTGCCAGGCTTCCACGGTGGAATCGAAGCGCTGCCCCACGAACACGCGGTTCGCCGGGTTCACCAGCATGATGCCGACGCCGGGGCGGTAGGGCAGCGCTTCGCGGTTCACGCCAGCAGGGCCTTCAGATCGGCCGCCTGGCCTTCGAGATCGGCCTGCGCCGAGGGGATCGCCTGCCGAAGCTGGGCGGAGCCATGCACCTGGCCGGCGGCTTCGCGGAAGATCACCCGGTTGCCGGTGGCGATCAGCTTGCCGGCATAGGCCCGGCCCTGATCGCGCAGCGGATCGAGGCCGCAGGTGAAGACGAGGGCGGGGGGCAGCTTGTCCCAATCGTCCGACAGGATGGGCGAGGCGTGGGGGTGGGTGACATCGGCCGCGTAATGGGCGCCGAACCAGGCCATGCCGGCGGCCGTGAGGAGATAGCCTTCGGCATAGTCCTGCATCGATCCTTCGGCATTCGTCATGTCGACGCCGGGATAGATCAGCCACTGGGCGGCGACGGGGAATTCCGTGCGGATGGCGCGGGCCGCGATGGCGGACAGGTTGCCGCCTGCCGAATCGCCGCAGAAGATGAGGCGCGACACCTTGAAGCCGAGCGCGGCGGGCTCCGTGGCGACCCAGCGGGCCGCGGCCAGCGCATCATCGACGGCGGCGGGCCAGGGCGCTTCGGGGGCGAGGCGGTAATCGACCGCGACGGCGTTGAAGCCGGTGAGCTTCGCGATTTCCGCAACCAGGCTGTTGTGGGTTTCCAGATCGCCGATGACCCAGCCGCCGCCATGGTAGAAGACGATGGTGGTGCCGTCTGCCGCGGCATTGGCGGGGCGATAGGTGCGGCCCTTCAGGGGGCCTGCGGGGCCGGGAATCTCGATGTCGGCAAGGGTGACGCCTTCGGGTACCGGCCGTTCGCCGATGGAGCCCATCTGCACATACATGGCGCGGGCGGTTTCAGGATCCACCTCGTTCATCTGCGGCCCGCCGACGGCTGCCATCATGCCGAGCAGCTGCTGCACATCTTCCCTGACATAGACCATCATCTTCTCCCCGTTTGTCAGCTTATGAACTGTTCCATCAGGATCCGGTCGTCCAGCGCGTAATCGGGATCGAACAGCAGCTCGAGCCGGCGCGTGAGATCGGACTTGATCTTTACATGGGCGACATCGCGCACCTCCACCTGATCGGCGACGGCCGAGACGGGCCGGCGTTCGGATTCGAGGATGCGGAATTCGATGGTGGAATTGTTCTTCACCAGCGCCCCCTTCCAGCGGCGGGGGCGGAACGGGCTGAGCGCGGTGAGCGCGAGCAGATCGGCATCGAGCGGGAGGATCGGGCCGCCCGCCGAGAGATTGTAGGCGGTGGAGCCGGCGGGCGTGGAGACGAGCGCGCCATCGCAGGAGAGTTCCTCCAGCCGGACCTTGCCGTCGATCGCGATCTCGATCTTGGCGGCCTGGCGGGTTTCGCGCAGCAGCGACACTTCATTGATGGCGGGGGAGACGATGGTTTCGCCGCCGTTCGTCGTCGCCTCCATGGTGAGGGGGGAGAGGAAGAAGCTGGTGGCGCGGCGGACGCGCTCTTCCAGATCCCCGGCGCGGTAATCGTTCATCAGGAAGCCCACCGTGCCCCGGTTCATGCCGAACACGGGCTTTGGCCTTTCGGCGGTGAGCACCCGGTGGAGAACGGACAGCATGAAGCCGTCTCCGCCGACGACCACCACGGCATCCGATTCCGGCACGCCGACGAAGCGGTGCGCGGCGCGCAGTTCGCGCGCGGCTTCCTCTGCCTGCGGGGTGTTGGACACCAGCAGGCCCAGCTTGGGCGCGGCATGCACCCACAGGCTGTTTTCCCCGCGCATGGACCTCAGCCGCCCGTCATCGACATGTGGCGGGGCACGGCCGGGGCGGCATCCCGGCGGTCGATCACGAAATCATGGCCCTTCGGCTTCAGGCGCATGGCGCGGTCCAGCGCGGCGTCAAGCGCGGCGGGGCCTTCGTGGCGCAGGATGTCGCGGAGTTCGAGCCTGTCTTCCTGGCCGAGGCAGAGGAAGAGCGTGCCGGTGGCGGTGACGCGCACGCGGTTGCAGCCTTCGCAGAAATTGTGGGTGAGGGGGGTGATGAACCCCAGCTTCTGGCCGGTTTCGGCAACGCGGACATAGCGGGCCGGGCCGCCGGTGCGTTCCTGGCTGTCGACAAGGGTGAACGCCCCTTCCAGCGCGCGGCGGACTTCGGTGAGGGGGAGGTAGCGATCGGTGCGATCCTCCTCGACCAGGCCGAGCGGCATGGTTTCGATGAAGGTGAGATCATGCCCCTGTTCCGCGCACCAGCGGGCCATGGGGATGATCTCGTCCTCGTTCAGGCCCTTCAGTGCGACCATGTTGATCTTCACCTTGAGGCCCGCATCGCGCGCGGCGGAGATCCCCTCAAGCACGGGGGCGAGATCGCCGGTGCGGGTGATGTGGCGGAAGCGGCCGGGATCGCACGTATCGAGGCTGACGTTGATGCGACGGACGCCGGATGCGGCCAGCGGCCCGGCGAAGCGGGCGAGCTGGCTGCCGTTGGTGGTGAGGGTGAGTTCCTGGAGGCCGCCGTCTGCGCCCAGATGGCGCGACAGCCGTTCGACGAGGCCCATCATCCCCTTGCGGACCAGCGGTTCGCCGCCGGTGAGGCGGATGCGGGTGACGCCGCGCGCCACGAAGGCGGAGGCGACCTGATCGAGTTCTTCCAGCGAGAGGATTTCGGCGCGGGGCAGGAATTCCATGGCGAGCGGCATGCAATAGGTGCAGCGGAAATCGCACCTGTCCGTCACCGAAAGGCGCACATAGGAAATGCGCCGCCCGAAGCCGTCGATGAGAGGACGTGCCGCCATGGCGCCTATCTAGGCGCGGCGGGGCGGCTGCACAAAGACGGATTTTGGGGAGGGGGCGAAAGCCGCCCTATTGGCCGAAGCCGGGTTCGGCGGCCGCCGCAAGCGCGGCGCGGGCGGCGGCCATCAGCGCGCCGGCCTTCGCTTCGCACTCTCGCTGTTCGGCGGCCGGATCGGAATCGGCGACGATTCCCGCGCCTGCGGTGACGTGCATGACGCCATCCTTCACGACGGCCGTGCGCAGGATGATGCAGCTGTCCATCCCGCCGTCGGGCGCGAAATAGCCGACGCCGCCCGCATAGGGGCCGCGCTTTTCCGATTCGAGTTCGGCGATGATCTGCATCGCGCGGACCTTGGGCGCGCCCGAGACGGTGCCGGCCGGGAAGCCCGCGAGCAGCGCATCGATCGCGTCGGTGCCGGGCCGTTGCCGGCCGACGACGTTGGAGACGATGTGCATCACATGGCTGTAGCGTTCGATGGTGAAGCGTTCGGTGACCTTCACGCTGCCGGCCTGCGCGACGCGGCCGACATCGTTGCGGCCGAGATCGAGCAGCATCAGATGTTCGGCCAGTTCCTTGGGATCGGCCAGCAGCGACTGGCGGTTTGCCTCGTCCTCCGCCTCTGTCGCGCCCCTGGGCCTTGTGCCGGCGATCGGGCGGATCGTCACGTCTCCGTCGCGGGCGCGGACGAGGATTTCCGGGCTGGAGCCGATGACGGCAAAGCCGGGGAGATCGAGGTGATAGAGGAAGGGCGAGGGGTTCACGCGGCGGAGCGCGCGGTAGAGCTGAAAGGGCGGCAGCGGGAAGGGCAGCGAGAAGCGCTGGGCCAGCACGACCTGGAAGATGTCTCCGGCGGCGATATACGCCTTCGCGGCGGCGACCATGTCGCGGTAGCGGCCCGGCGCGAGGGCCGGGGCAGGCGCGGCGAAATCGGGCAGGGGCGGGGTTGCGCTGCGCGGCGGCAGCGGGCGGGTGAGGCGGGCGGCGGCGGCCTGCAGCCTGTCGTCGGCCTGGGTGACGGCCTGTTCGGGATCGGCCACGCCGTCTGCATAGATGGGGGCGATCAGGGTGAGGGTGTCCGCGAGGCGGTCGAACACGAGCAGCAGGCCGGGGCGGACGAAGACCATGTCCGGCACGCCCAGCGGATCCGTCGCGGGGACGGGCAGCTTTTCGACGAGGGCCGCCGTTTCATAGCCGAAATAGCCGACGAGGAAGGGGAGCGCGGGCGGCAGGCCTTCGGGCACCTCCATGCGGATGGAGGCGACGAGGGCACGCAGGGCATCCAGCGTCGGTGCGGCTTCGGGCTGGAAGGCGGCGCGATCCGTGCGCCAGCTGCGGTTGGTTTCGGCCCGGTGGCCCTGCGCGCGGAAGGCGAGATCGGGATCGAGGCCGATCAGCGAATAGCGGCCACGCGTGCGGCCGCCTTCCACCGATTCCAGCAGGAAATCGCCCCGGCCTTCCTGCCCCAGCTTCAGCCAGGCCGAAACGGGGGTTTCGGTGTCGGCTTCCAGCACGAGATGGCGGCAGGCGTGCTGCCCCGCCCCCAGGCGTGCGAGCGCCTCTGCCCGGTCCTGCGCGCCTGCCATCGCCGTTATTCGGCGGTCGCGCCCGTGAGGCGCTGGTTCACCTGCTTGATCGCATCGGGGTTGCGGCGAACCCCGGCGTCGCGCTCGATGGTGCGCACGAAGCTCTCGGCCATTTCGCCGCCGGCTTCGCGGATCAGGCTCTGGCGCACGGCGTCGACGAGCTGGGGCGCCTCGGCGAGGTTGCCGGGGACGATGTCGTCCACCTTGACCACGAACCAGCCCTGACCGCCCGGCGCCGCGAGCACGCGGGCCTGGCCCTTGGGCGTGCTGAGCAGCATCACGACGGGCGGCGGCACCTGCTGGCCCTGCTGTGCCATCTGGGTGAGTTCGAGGCGGCGGACCGACAGCGGCTGGGCGGCCGGCAGCGCCTTGCCTGCGGTCGCCTCGGCCAGCGTCTGGCCCTTGCTGACGGCGGCGGCGATGCGGTCCGCCTCTGCCTTTGCGGCGTCCGAGCGGGCCTTGATGGCCCAGGCCATCTCCACATCGGCGCGGATCTTTTCGAGCGGGACGGTTTCGGGCG
>ERZ1645185.1222-NODE-1222-length-10581-cov-5.891032_pt1 | contig 10581 bp, 10 predicted proteins | sample MGYA00575351_ERZ1645185 | MGnify/ENA primary metagenome ERZ1645185 (study PRJEB40838, sample SAMN11284767) | freshwater sediment metagenome | isolation source: river sediment | host: Sediment | place: India: Jana village, Kanpur | collected 2015-12-17 ... | reverse complement strand
TTCGGCCAGGACGACGCCGGCATCACGCAGGACTTCGACCAGCCGGGCTTTACCGACTATGCCTATGGCTACCTGCCGAACGACCGTCGCCACCGCTTCAAGCTGTGGGGCTCGGTCAACCTCTCTGACAACGTGACCGTCGGTGCGAACTATCGCCTCGACTCGCCGCGTTCGCAGAGCTGCCTCGGCTGGCACCCGACCGACGTCTTCGCCCAGGGCTACGGTGCGGCTTCGCATTACTGCCTGGGTGAGCCGAGCCCGCGCGGCACGGCCCAGAAGACCGATTGGATCAGCACCCTCGACGTTTCGGCTCGCCTGAAGTTCGAAATGCCGACCGGCCAGAAGGTCACGTTCCGCGCCGACGTGTTCAACCTGCTCAACTCGCAGGGTATCCAGAAGCGCAACGAGATCGGCGAAGTGAACTACGATCCGACCAACTTCCCGGCGAATCCGTACTTCCCGAACTCGAACTACGGTCTCCCGACCCTCTATCAGGCGCCCCGCTCGGTGCGTCTGGGTCTGGACATCGAGTTCTAAGATCGTCGATTACCGACACTCGGAAAGGGGGCAGGGAAACCTGCCCCCTTTTTCGTTGAGGTCATGCGGAAAATGGCTGAAGGCGGCGCAAGTTGCGCCCGCAATCAGCCATAATAGGCGTCGCGGAAGGCAGTCATGTGATCGGCATAGGCGCCCGAATAGCCGACCGACTTGGCCGAAATCGGGGCGCGCACCTGGGCCACGCTGGCGGTGCGGACTGACCGCTTGGTCTTGTGCGGTTCCAGCACCTGCGGCTCCATCGCCAGGCCCGCATGATCAAGGATCTTCGGGATCCAGACGGTCGGATCGCTGGCCAGTTCCTCGTACGGCACGGTCAGGATGCGTTCGGGATAGAGCGCCGCCCAGTGGGCGTAGAGCCGGTCCTCGATCCGCATCATCCGGCCGATATCGGCGAACGACCATGACCAGTTCACCGGCGCGGTGAAATAGGTGCGATAGCACGACAGCGCGACATCCTCGGCACTGCGCCGCATCCAGATGATGCGCGCCTCAGGCAGCATGTGCAGCAGCAGCCCCATGAAGTGCGACTGCAGCAGCGTCTTGTCGACCACCCGCCCTTCGTGCCCGAAGCGCATGCCCAGCATGCGGTGGTAATGCCCGTTGGCCTCACCCCACGGATCGCCGCCGGCCCCGGCGCGCTGCTGTGCGGCGAGCGCAGCGCCCATGGTCATGTCGCCCGCCGCCAGAAGCGCCGCCTTGACCAGGTTGATCTCTGCTCCGTCGCTGACAGCCGAATGGCTGGTCAGGATCTGTTCGACCAGCGTCGTGCCCGATCGCGGCAGGCCGTTGACGAAGATCGCCCGGTTGCCGCGCACCCGGGGCGGGGTAAGCCGGGACAGGTTTTCCGCCGTGTGGTTGCGGATCAGGTCGTCGGCAAGGCGTTCCATCGCCGGGAAGTCGAACGGGCTCGCCGCCCGGCGCAGCGCCGCGCCGCGGGCGTAATGGGCCATGGCCCGATCTGGCTCCTTTACGTCGTGCCAGGCCTTGGCCAGGCCATAGAGGAAGCGCGACTTGGTCAGCGGGTCGCTGTCGGGGAGGCGCGGCAGCAGCCGCTCCATCGCCGCGATGTCGGGATCGTCGGCGCTGGTGAAGGTCTTCATCATCGACAGCGCAAACCAGGTGTGCGCCGCCTCCGGCGGCTGCGACAGCGCCTTGCGGAAATAGCCTTCGGCCTGGTCGAAGCGTCCTTCCTGCACCGCCACGGTCCCAAGGAAATGCAGCACCCCGTTGATCGATTGCGCCGCGGACGGCAGTTGCGCCGCCTCGGCCAGGGCGATCTCGTGCCGGCCGTGAGCAGTCAGCTCGCCCCAGTAATGCAGCAGCCGGTCGACGGTCATCGGCTGTGTGCGGGAGTAGCGGCGCGCGGCCTCGATGCAGACGTCGATCTCGCCCACGTTCTGCGCCAGCTGGCTGATAGAGCGCCAGCGCTCGCCGTCGGGCGGTCCATGGCGCAGTTCATCCTGCAGCAGGGCGAGGGCGGCGGCGCGATCGCCCCGCTGCAGGGCGGCTATGGCTTCCAGGACGCGCGATTGGGCATTCATGCCATGCGCCATAGCCGCTGCGGGCGGCAGTGGCGAGGGGGTCAGCCGGTGGGCATCGCCCCGGTGAACAGCAGCGGATCCAGCCGCGCATCGCGCCATTTGATCGACCAATGCAGGTGCGGCCCGGTGGCGCGGCCGGTGGCGCCGATATTGCCGATGTACTGCCCCTGCCGCACCACGTCGCCGACCTTCACCGCCAGCTTCGACGAATGCAGGAAGGCCGAGTTGAGCCCCATGCCGTGATCGATGATCAGCAGCCGCCCTTCGAGCGTGAACGGGCTCTGCGCGGCCAGGATCACGACCCCGTCGGCCGGGGCGACGAACGGGGTGCCGCTGGCGCCGGTCGCGATATCCATCCCCGAATGGTAGCTGCCGGGGGTGCCGTTGTAGATCCGCTGCGATCCGAAACGCCCCGAAATCCGGCCATAGACCGGCCAGATGAACTTTTGCCGCCAGCCCGCGCTATCGTGATCCACGGCGCGCGCCGCGTTGATCTGCGCCAGTTCGGCGGCGCGGCGGCGGGCGAACTCCTCGCTCGGCGCGGTGCCGGGGCGCGGACCAATGGGAATGTATTCAAGTTTCCACGCGCGCGGAGTGATGGCCAGGGCCTGGGCCGAGGTGTGCCCGTCGGCCGAGCGCGCGACCAGCTGGGCGGTGCGCCCCGCGTCGCGATCGAAGGCGACGAAGAAGCGCCCGTCCGGAGCCATACCGACCGGCTTGCCGTTGAGCATCAGGGCAACGGTGCCGCGCGGCGCGGTCCCGCGCGCCCAGCCGCCTTGGGTCAGTTCGCCCGACAGGCCGAAATCGGGCGCGGCCGCCAGCCCCAGCGCTTCGGCCGCGCGGGCGTTCCATCCGGTAATCTGGCCAAGTCCGGCGGTGAGCGCCAAGGCGCCGGCCACCATCGCAATCTTGCGGATCACGCGCGCTCCAGCAGCCGCTTCGTGGCAATATCGGCGCTGGCGTAGGCTTCCTGGCGGTCGACGCTCCAGTACCGCAGGGCTTCCAGCGCAATAGCTTCGCCGCTGACCGCGCACAGCACGTAGGTGCCCGGGTTGATCACCCGGAACGAGCTGGGCTGGTAGAACAGGGTGGCGGCGCGGTCGGAAGCGGACATCAGCATGGTGCCATCCTAGCCCAGACAACCTTTCAGAGCAATTTACCCTGCTCGGGCGCCGAAGGACGGGGCGGCGCCTTGGTTCGCGGCGCGGCACGGACCGGCGCATCGCCGGTGGCGACCGGCAGAACCCCGTCGCGGAAATGCAGCTCCAGCGCGGGTTCCAGCGCAGCGCCTTCGCGGCTGACCAGGGTGCGGCCATCGGGCGCCGTGACCCGCACATAGCCGCGCTGCAGCACGCGGTCTGGATCAAGCGAATGGAGAAAACGCCCTGTCGCTTCAAGCCGGTCGCGCGCGCGGTCGAGCCGGGCGGAGAGCAGCGGCAGCGACAACCGTGCGCCGACCCGCTGCAGTTCGCCCCGCGCCAGCTGGGTGCGGTCGACCAGGCTGCGGCGCAGCCGTTCCGACAGGTCGTCGAGCCGTTGCGCCTGCGGATTGAGCAGGGTTTCCAGCCGCGGCAGGCGTTCCGACCGCGCCGCCAGCCGTTCGCGCCCCAGTTGCAGCGGACGCATCACCGCGCGCCGTTTGCGCAGGGCAAGCTCGGCAATTAGCTGGGCCAGATCCTCGCGCACCGGCACGGCCATTTCGGCCGCCGCGGTGGGGGTGGGGGCGCGGCGATCGGCGGCGAAATCGGCCAGCGTGGTGTCGGTTTCGTGGCCGACGGCGCTGATCACAGGGATCTGCGATTCGGCGATCGCGCGCACCACCGGCTCTTCGTTGAAGGCCCACAGATCCTCGATCGACCCGCCGCCGCGCGCGACGATCACCAGATCGGGACGGGGAATCGCGCCGATGTGAGGCAGGGCGGAAAAGCCGCGGATGGCGGCGGCCACCTGCGCCGCTGCGCCCTGGCCCTGGACCAGCACCGGCCAGACCAGCACCCGGCTGGGAAAACGGTCGGCCAGGCGGTGCAGGATGTCGCGGATCACCGCCCCGGTGGGCGAGGTGACCACCCCGATCACGTCAGGCAGGTAGGGCAGCGGACGCTTGCGCTGCGGCGAAAACAGGCCTTCCGCCTCAAGCCGGGCCTTGGTCTTGGCGAGCAGGGCGAGCAGGGCGCCTTCGCCCGCCACTTCCATCCGCTCGATCACCATCTGGTAGTTCGAACGGCCGGGGTAGGTGGTGAGTTTCCCCGTCGCAACAACCTCGAGCCCGTCTTCCGGCTGAAAGTTGAGGCGCTGCACGGTGCCGCGCCACATCACCCCGTCAAGCCGCGCGTTCTCGTCCTTCAGCGCGAGGTAGAGATGCCCCGAGGCCGCGCGCTTTACCCCCGACAGTTCCCCGCGCACCCGCACGAAGCCGAAGCGGTCCTCGACCGTGCGCTTGAGCAGGGCGGAAATCTCGCTGACCGAATGCGCGGCAGCGTTGTCCCCGGCCGTGTCCTTCGCTACCAGCCCGGCGGGTTCTTCTTCATCGGGAAACGGCGGCGACATGAATATCCTGCTGATCGGGTCGGGCGGGCGCGAACATGCGCTGGCGTGGAAGCTGGCGCAATCCCGGCTGTGCACTAAGCTGTTCGCGGCACCGGGCAATCCCGGCATCGCCGATCACGCCGAGCTGGTTTCTCTGGACGTCAGCGATCACCCGGCGGTGCTTGCCTTCTGCGACGCAAGGGCGATCGGTCTGGTGGTGATCGGGCCCGAAGCCCCCCTGGTCGACGGGCTGGCCGATTCGTTGCGCGCCGCCGGGGTTCCAGTATTCGGTCCCGGCAAGGATGCGGCGCAGCTGGAAGGCAGCAAGGGCTTTACCAAGGATCTGTGTGCCCGCGCCGGCATTCCCACCGGCGGGTATGAACGGGTGACGAACGAGGTGGACGCGCTGGCCGCTCTGGCGCGGTTCGGCGCCCCGGTGGTGATCAAGGCCGACGGCCTGGCCGCGGGCAAGGGCGTGACCGTGGCCATGACCGCGGCCCAAGCCGAACAGGCGGTGCGCGACATCTTTGGCGGGCGGTTCGGCGCGGCGGGCGCCGAGGCGGTGATCGAGGAGTTTCTGGACGGCGAGGAAGCCAGCTTCTTCGCCCTGACCGACGGCCACACCGTGGTGCCCTTTGCCTCGGCGCAGGACCACAAGCGCGTCGGAGAGGCCGACACCGGCCCCAACACCGGCGGCATGGGCGCCTACAGCCCGGCGCGGGTCCTGACCCCGGCGCTGGAAGACGAGGTGATGAGCCGGATCATCGTGCCCACGGTCCAGGCGCTGGCGCGCGAGGGCATGCCCTATTCGGGCGTTCTGTTCCTGGGTGTCATGCTGACCAAGACCGGCCCGCAACTGATCGAATACAACTGCCGCTTCGGCGATCCCGAATGCCAGGTGATGCTGATGCGGCTGGAATCCGATCTGGTCGAACTGCTGCTGGCCTGCGCCGAACGCCGTCTGGCCGCCGTGGCCGCGCCGCGCTTTTCGGACGATGTCGCATTGACCGTGGTGATGGCCGCCAGGGGCTATCCCGATACCCCTGCCAAGGGCGGCGCAATCGGCGGGCTTGAGGCGGCGCAGGCTGCCGGGGCCAAGGTCTTCCACGCCGGGACCGCTCTCGAAGGCGGCCAGCTTGTGGCGAACGGCGGGCGGGTGCTGAACGTGACGGCACGCGGCGCAAGCGTCAGCGAGGCGCAGGCCCGCGCCTATCACGCGGTCGATGCGATCGATTTTCCCGACGGGTTCTGCCGCCGCGACATCGGCTGGCGCGAAGTGGCACGCGAAGCCGGCAAGGCCTAGTCGATCACGCGAACCCCGGAGCGGCGCCAGGGGAAGCTGGCCGTAAGGGAGCAGCCCGGCGCATCGACCCGCACGTCCACCGTGCCGCCTTCGCGGTGGAAGCGGAACGGCATGTAATAGCGTGCAAAGCGCCCGTCGCTGCCCGCCCTGATCGACCAGTCGATCGGCGTCATGTCTCCGTTGGCCAGCCGGTAGCGACCCTGCCGCCCTTCGCCGAGCCCGGTTGCCGAGATCAGGTAGACCCGGCCGTTGCCCGTCACCTCAAGCGCGCAATCGCCGTCGCTGGCCGAGGCAACGACCGGCCACCCGGCATCGAGCGGGCGCGCGGCAGCGGGCTGCAGCGCCAATCCCAGCGCGGCGAGGCTGAGGAGAATCCGCGTAGTCATGACCGGTTCACTCCTTCGGGCAGGATGAACGGCATTCTAGCGCAGTGCTGCACCGCCTGCACGGCTGCAGATCGGCCTGCCCCGATGCGGTACAGGATAAAGCCGGTCTTTGGCCGCGCAATGCCGGAATTGGTTGCAGGGGCTGGCCGGACAAGGCATGGCAGTCGCAACAACAAGGGTCGCATTTCGATACGGAACTGTCGGGGTGCAAAGTGAAGATCATTCTGGTCGATAGCCAGGACGCGGCGCTTGCGCCGTGGCTGATGGGCTATCTGGGGGCAGAACTGGATGCGCGGGACGAGCCCGTGCGGCGGGTGATTCCCGTCCGGCCCAATTGCTTCGTGCAGATCATCCTCGGCGGCGATCACCTGATGATCGACGTGGAGAGCGGCGAGCGCGTTCCCGCGCCGCGGGTCGGCCTGTTCGGACCGCTCAGCCACTACCGTTACGACATGGAAGTGAGCGGCAATTTCCGCACCTTCTCGGCGCGGTTCCAGCCGGCTGCCGCGGGCCAGCTGTTCGGTTTCGATCCGACCGCACTGGTTGACCGGGTCATGGCGATCGGCCTGCCCCCGGGGCTGTACGAAGCGCTGCAGCGCGCCGCCGACTGGGGCGAGATGGCCGCACTGGCCGATCGCTGGATCGGAGCGCTGGCGCACGGCAAGCCGGACGAGGATCCGGTGGCCCGGGCCGCCCGCCTGCTGCGCGAGGCGCAGGGGCAGCTTGGCGTCAATGAGCTGTGCGAGGAGACCGGGCTGTCGATGCGCCACTTCCAGCGCCGCTTCCGCCAGTTGACCGGGCAGAACCCCAAACACTACGCCCGGGTCTGCCGCGTGTCGCACGCGGTCCATCTGAAGGAACTTCAGCCCGACCTGTCATGGACCGCAGTCGCGCTGGAGGCGGGCTATTCCGACCAGTCGCACTTCATCCGTGATTTCAAGGGGCTGACCGGGATCCTGCCGCGCGACTTCCTGCGCTTCCAGACCCCGATCGAACGCTATCCGCGTTGGGAAGGCTAGGCCAGAACCGGCGCGGTGAGGTCCTTGAGGTCGGCTTCGGGACGGGCGCCGTAGTGCGAGATGATCTCGGCCGCGCAGATCGCGCCAAGCTTGAGACAATCTTCCAGGCCCCGCCCGCGAACGTGGCCGAACAGGAACCCGGCGGCAAACAGATCACCCGCACCGGTCGTATCGACCACGCGTTCGACCGGCAAGGCGGCCACTTCGGCCCGTTCGCCATTGGCCACCGCGATAGCGCCCTGCGCGCCGCGCGTCGCGACCAGAACCGGCACGTCGGCGGCGATCTGCGCCACACTCGCCTCGAAATCGTCGAGCCCGGTCAGCGCCGCCAGTTCGTGTTCGTTGACGAACAGGATGTCGATCAGGCCTTGGGCGATCAGCGCGCGGAAATCGTCCCCGTGGAGCGCAATGATGAAGCTTTCGGACGCCGTGAAGGCCACCTTGCGTCCCGCCTTGCGGGCCACGGTAATCGCGCGGCGCATCGCGGCGCGCGGCTCTTCGGGATCCCACATGTAGCCTTCAAGGTACAACACCGCCGCGCTGGTGATGGTGTCTTCGTCAAGCGCGCTGGTCGACAGGTACTGGCCCGCGCCAAGCAGCGTGTTCATCGTCCGCTCGCCATCGGGGGTGACGAAGATCAGGCAGCGCCCGGTCGGCGGATCGCCGGCGCGGGCCGGGGTGGTGAACTGGATCCCCCCGGCGCGAATGTCGTGAGCGAAAACTTCGCCCAGCTGGTCGTCGGCTACCTGGCCGATGAAGGCGCAGCGCGCGCCCAGCGCGGCCATGCCCGCCAGGGTGTTTGCCGCCGAACCGCCGGAAATCTCGCGCGCCGGACCCATCGCATCGTAGAGTTCATGCGCGCGCGCCGTATCGACCAGGGTCATGCCGCCGCGGGTCAGGCCAAGCCGGTCGATCAGCGCGTCCTCGCACGGTGCCATCACGTCGACGATGGCGTTGCCGATCGCGATTACGTCAAGGGTGGGTTCGGACATGCGGGTTTCCTGCCAAATGGGGAGAAATCGCGCCGCGCCTAGCCGTCCCTTCACCGCAGGGCAAGCGCGGCGACGTTGACAGCCCGCGCGGCGCGGGCGAAGTGCGGCAATTATGTTGCGCGCCTTTGTCCTTGCCCTGGGCCAGATGGCCGAGCCGCGCGTGCTGCGGATCTGGCTGAAAAGCCTGGTCGCGACGTTGCTGGTCTTTGCCGTGCTGGCATTTGCCGGCTGGTGGCTGCTTGACCGCGCGCTGGACTGGGGCGGGCTGAACGAGACGAACCTGGCCGCGCCCGAAGGAGCGCGGGGGCTGATCGCAGCGCTGGGCGTGCTGCTTGGCGGCGTTGTGCTGTGGCGCATCGTCGCGCTGGCGGTGCTCCAGCTTTTCGCCGACGAAGTGGTGGCCGCTGTCGAAGCCAAACACTACCCCGCCGCCGCCGCTGCGGCGCGCAAGCTTGGCTGGCATGAGGAGCTGTCCGCCAGCCTGCGCGGTGCGGGCCGCGCGGTGCTTTTCAACCTGATCGCCGCGCCCTTTGCTCTGGTGCTGCTGGTCACCGGGGTCGGCGCCGCGCTGGTCTTCACCCTGGTCAACGCCCTGCTGCTGGGACGCGAGCTGCAGGACATGGTCTGGCTGCGCCACCGCCCGTCGCCCGGCGCGCCCGCGCCGCTGGGCAAGGGCGAGCGTTTTGCCCTGGGGCTGGTCGTGGCGGTGCTGCTGCTGGTCCCCTTCGCCAACTTTCTCGCCCCGTTCCTGGGTGCTGCTGCGGCCGCCCACCTTATCCATCGCAAGGATTACCGCCCATGAAGCCCGGAATCGTCCTCGCCGCCGCGCTTGTCCCGCTGCTTGCCGCCTGCGGGGGCGGATCGTCCGGAGCACCGGTCCAGACCGCAGCGAGCAAGCCCGCCCCGGTCAAGACCGCGGTGCGCGCGCCAGTCAAAAGCGCGCCCACGGCGGCACGGGTCCAGTCGATCCCCGGACTGGAAGGCGTGATCGGCGCCACTTCGGCCGAACTGTCGCGCCAGTTCGGGCCGCCCCGGCTCGACGTGATCGAAGGCGATGCGCGCAAGCTGCAGTTTTCGGGCACGGCCTGCGTGCTCGACATTTATCTTTACCCCTCCGCTCCAGGGCGCGAACCGCAGGCCGCCTATGTCGACGCGCGCCGCGCCAGCGACGGCCAGGACGTTGACCGCGCCGCCTGCGCCGGGGCGCTGCTGCGCCAGCGTTCCGCGCCGCCGCCCAGGCAAGGGTAACGCGGATTTAAGGTTAAGCCGCCATAAGCCCTGTCCAAAGCAATTTGGGGGCTTTCAACGCGATGACCATGCAATTCGGTGACCTGGCGAGCCAGGCGGCGGCCAACGGGGCGATCGATGCCGAAGAGATTCTGGCCCTGCGCCAGGCGGGCTGGGCCGACGGCCGGATCGATCCGGAAGAGGCGGAAAGCCTGTTCCTGGCCAACGAACAGCTGCGCGACCCCTCGCCGGAATGGTGCGACCTGTTCGTCCAGGCGCTGAGCCAGTTCGTGGTCAACACGGTCGAACCGCGCGGCTATGTCGATCAGGTCATGGCCGACGAGCTGGTCTCGCGGATCGACCGCGACGGCAAGGTCGATTCGCTGGCCGAGCTGGAACTGCTGGTCCGCGTGATGGAGATCTCGACCGGCACCCCGCCGTCGCTCAAGGCCTATGCGCTGAAGCAGATCGAACAGGCGGTGCTCACCGGAGAAGGTCCGACCCGCAAGGGCGGGCTCGATCCCAAGGGCATCAACGCCGCCGAATGCGACCTGCTGCGCCGCACGATCTTTGCCGCGGGCGGCGATCGCCCGGCGGCCGTAAGCCAGGCCGAAGCGGAAATGCTGTTCCGCATCAAGGACGCGACGCTGTACGAGGTCAACGCGCCTGAATGGCGCACGCTGTTCGTCCAGGGCGTGGCGAACTACCTGCTCGGCTTCGGCGGTCACGAGCCGCTGAGCCAGGAGCGCGCTGCCGAACTCGATCGTTTCATGCGCGCCGAAGGCGCTGGCGTGGGCGGATTTCTGGCCCGGGCCTTGACCAGCAAGCCGGATTTCAGCGGCTTCGGCAGCCTTCTCGGCAGCAGCGACGAACCGGCCTATCTCGACAGCTGGGACGATGCGGCGGACAGCGCCGCGCGGTTCGACGCGGCCGAACAGACCTGGCTGCACGACCGGCTTGAAGCCGACGAGGAGCTGGACGAGATGGAAAAGGCGCTGATCGCCTTCATCGACGCGGAAACCGGCGAAA
>ERZ1645185.1221-NODE-1221-length-10582-cov-6.426997_pt1 | contig 10582 bp, 12 predicted proteins | sample MGYA00575351_ERZ1645185 | MGnify/ENA primary metagenome ERZ1645185 (study PRJEB40838, sample SAMN11284767) | freshwater sediment metagenome | isolation source: river sediment | host: Sediment | place: India: Jana village, Kanpur | collected 2015-12-17 ... | reverse complement strand
CCGACCCACTGGCCGGTGCCCGCCAGCTGCAGGCTGCCTTCGATCGTGCTGACTTCCAGAGTGGTCGTGTTGCCTCCGACAAGGGTGATGCGATAACTGCCCATGGGCTTGAGCGTGGACAGGCGGGATGAAACGTTCTGGGCAAGCAACTCCGCACGCCCCGACACCGTCAGACGACCCCGGTTCCATTCTACTGAAAGCCCCTGCGTGGACAGGCTCAGGCTGCCGTCGATCTTCAGCGTGTTCCAGGGGGTCCCCAGGCCGGCGAGCATGGCCGCCGGCCAGACCGAGGGGCGCTGCGTTCCGCTGGCGGAATGCACCTGCAGCGTGACGCTCCCCCAGCCGGGTGCCATCCGTACGGACAGCGGTTCCGGGGTGCAGCAATCGGCCGCGAGGCGGATCTCCAGGCCGTCCCAAGCCGGGCGGATCGACCAGTTGATCCGCCCGGGCAGGATGGATCGGTCGCTGCTGCCCGCACCACCGGAAAACTGCAAGCGCGCCGAACCCGCCCAAACCGTTCCGCGGGTTTCCGCAAGTTCGACTTTGCCGGCGCTGGCCGTCCCGACTGCCAGCGCGAGCCACGCGGCGGGCGCCTGCAGGACCAGCGCGGACACCGTCCCGAGCAGAGTACCGAACACGGCCCAGGCCCAAGGAGCGGCTGGCGCCCGGTTCCGGACGGATCGGATGCTTCGGCGGGGCATGATCACGGCAAGGATGGGCACACGGGCACATCAGCGCGGCGGCAGGGCCAGTACCAGCACGCCATCCCAAAGGACCCCGGTGGCCACCGTGGTGGCCGGGCTGCGCACGAGTCGGGCCTCGGCGGGCAGGGCCCGCGCATTGGCACGGACCTGGGCCAGCCAGGCACCCAGTGCCGACGCCGAAACACCTTTGAGCGTGAGCGTCGCCCGCTCGGCGGACACCGTGAGCTGGGCACCCGGCCCGAGGCCTTGTTTCACCGAGGCCTCCAATGCGCGCACGGCTTCGTCGTGCCGGGCCTTGGGTTGCGCCTGCAGGGCGCGGGCCTGTGCCTCCAGTGCCTGCATCTGTTGCCATTGGGCGTCCAGGGCGCGCTGGCGCGCATCCGTTTGGCCCAGAATCTTCAGTGCCGGCGCCACGCCAATCCACCACAGCAGCGCCAAGGCCACCAGGGACACTGCCGCGCTGACCAGGCTCCGTTCGCGCGGCGCCAGGGCGCGCCAGCGTTCGTTCATCTGTCGCTTCAGGTTGGCGGCGTTCACGGCGCACCCTCCGCCCGGATCAGCAGGCTGTCACCGTCCATCCGGGTGGCATAACCCATCGGCTGCAACTTCTCCGAGAACGCGGTCATTTCGTCGGGTGTCAGGTTGAGGCCCTTGAGCCGGACTTCCCCCGCCCCGTACTCCAGGGCCGCGATGTTCCTGCCCTGCGGCAGCGCGGAACCGGCCGCCGCGAGCATCACCTCCAGGTCGCGACCGGTCGGCGTGCCGGTGGCCTGACGCAAGGCCGCCACCTCCCGGGCCATCTGTACCGGGGCGTCCACCACCACGGTGACCGCCGGGAAAGTCCGGGTCAGTGTGGCGTCGATGGCCTTGCGACGGCTCTGCCACGAAGCCTGTTCCTTCCAGGCCCAGGCATTCAGCCCGATCAGGTTCGCCGCCGCCAGCAGCACCGCACCCCAGCGGGCCGCCCGCCACTGGGGCGCACGCAGAAGGGTCTGCGCCACGCCCAGGGTCCTCTTCAGGGTGCGCGCACGCGTGTTGCTGACCAGGTCGAACTGCGCCAGATCCCACGGCGACTGGATCGCAAGCAAGAGGCGTTGTGCGCGTTGCTGAATGTCCACCTTTCGTTGAAATAAGGCTTCGGCCCGTTCCGCGGTGGCCGGCTCGGCCAGGATTTCCACCGCCTCAGGGGGGCTGTCGTGCCCGATTGCGATTGCCAGTGTGGCGCTGCCCAGCGCAAGCCGCGCGACGCCACCGGCGACCGCCTCGCCTGTCAGAACGACCGAAGGGTGCTCGGCCTCACCCGTCACGTGCAGTCGAAGCGGGCCGCTTTGCGGCACGTACTCCGCGACGATGCGAGAAACCGGCCTGCCGGCGGTCTCCAGAACCTGCAGATGCCCGCGAAGCCAGGCCTTGTCGCATGCGCAGACCCAGATCGCGGTGCCTGCGCTGAAAGAAGGCTCGCAGGCGAGATGCATGTCCTGCGGGTCGTCCAGCAGGCGGTCTTCCATCAGGCTTTGCAGCACAGGCCTCAGCCGGGCCGAACCTGAACCCACACCCTTGGGCAGTTCGATCCGGTGCCAGGACAGAACCTCGGGCGGAACCACGGCCACGATCTCGTCGGTCCCTCGGTTCGCCGCGGGCAACAGAGCGGCGGCGCACTCGCCATGGGCGCCCAGGGTCGATCCGTCGGACGTGAGCACATGCTCGTATCGGGCGGTGGAGTCCCCTCCGGGCGGGGGAAGGGCGATGATCAACGTGCTCATGGGCGTTCAGCGGCGCATTGTAGAGAACCGCGTCGGGTACAAGGGGTGTGCTGGCGACTAGCCCGCCGGCAACGGTGCCGGCGCGGGTTCACGCGAACGCGTCAGCGTGCGAACAGTGACGCCGTCACGCTGGACGATGGACACCTCTTCCACCACGTTCTGATCCAGGCGCACCCGGCCGCGAACCTCGAAGAAGCGGGAGTTGACGGCAAGCTGCGCGCCGGCACCGGAATCGGCGAGGACCGGAGCCAGGCGTGCGGCATCGGCCAGGTTGGAAAAGTGTGCGCGCTCGCGTTCGCTCACCAGGCGTGTCGCGAGGGCCCGGTCCAGCCCTGGCACGGTGGCCTGGATCACTTCGGCACTGGCGGTGTTGAGGTTGATCGGGGTTCGTTCGGGAAGAAAGGTCGCAAACGGTCTGAGGGCGGTTGCCGTCGCGGGCGAAACGCCGAGCCAGGTCAGCTGGTCGATGGTTCGAGGCAGCAAGGGACTTTGCGGGTTCGGCTTCTGGCCTTCCTTCGTGATCTGGCTTGCGGCAAGCAGCCCCTGGGTGAGCAGGTTCAGGTCACCCGGCGGAAGGCCCAGTTGATCGAACAGCCGGGCCAGTGCCTGGGAGGCCGGCAGCGACAGCTTGCCGTCCTCGATCAGGTTGGTCAGGTTCATCCGTCCTTGCAGATCGGTGATCTGCCCGGAAAGGAAGGCGTCGCGGTCGGCGTCGGCCGAACTTGAGTCCATGGACAGAAAGGTCGACAGGCGCGCTTCATTCAGGGGAACAGCCCAGGGCTCGGCCAGATGATCCGCGCCGCCGGTGATCGCGTCCTGACGCAGGATCAGTCGTGCCCAGTCGAGCGCGCCCGTCAGAAGCCAGGTCGATTGCACCCGGGCCCGTTCCGCTGCTTCGACTTCGACGGCGCGCCACTGCTGCCACAAGGCCGCGGCAGCCAGGGTGGCCACCAGCGTCACGGTCAGCATGGCCGCCAGCAGGGCGGCGCCGCGCTGTTCTTTCATGACTTTCCGCCACCGACGGTCGCCCGCACCCAGTCGACGGTGAGAATGCCGCTGATCGGCTGGGTGGCCGGGAGTTTGAGCACCAGACGAACGCCGTCCGGAATGGCCACTGCCGGGCCCGCTGCCGTGGATCCGTCGCTGGACAAGGGGTTGCTCCAGGCGCCGCCACGGAAGTAGAAGATCTGCCATTCGTCCAGCGGGAGAATCACCACCTCGCGCTTTTTTTCCTCGTCGCCCGCGTTCTGCGCCCAGATCGACGCCTGCGCCCAATAGGTCTGCCAGTCTGCCAGGGCGTTGACCCCAGGGGATTGCCAGCGCAGCCAGCCGGCCTCGGCGCGCCGGGTCCAGGCGACCACACGCAAGCCATCGGCGGCGCCTGCGCTGCCCCGGCGGGTGATCCGCAGCACCCGGCCGTCCCAATCCAGGCTGCTGATCTGCGGGCCGTCGGCCATGGCGTCGAGGTCGGCCCTCCACTGCGCCAGGCCAGCCTGCAGCACCAGAATCTCGTCCGAGCGAGTCTGGTTCTGGAGCTGGGCGCGGCTCATCCCGTCGAGTCCGCGCCAACTCAGGATGGTCATCAGCGCCATCACGGCGATGGCCGCCAGCAGTTCGACCAGCGTGAAGCCCCTGTGCATTCGCTGGACCGCGGGATTGCGCAATGGGTCGGACATCCGGGTGGCTCAGTAGCGGCCGATCACGGTCGACAGGGTCAGCAGCGGGGCGCCGCCTTCGCTGACCTTGGCGTCGATCCGGCGGAAGGACGGGTTTTGCGTCGGTCGCACGGTCACAGTGACGCCGAACAAGCGGTTGCCCTGCTCGCAAGTTGAATCGGTGTCGCCGACGCCCGGCATTTGCTGTGACAGCCGGGCCTTCACCAGCTCGTTCTCGGCACAGATGTGCGCCAGCAGGATGTCGGACTGGCGCATGCCGTTGTTCGTCAAAGCCGCCGTTGCGCGAAGGCCCGCCGTCAGCGCGATGGCGACAATGCCCAGCGCGACCAGCACTTCAACCAGCGTGAAGCCTTTGTCCCATCCCTTGCCCGTCATGGCGATGTTCCGGTTTGAACGGAGAAGGGACGAAGCCCGTCGGTGGCCAGCACCAGGCGGCGATGCGGCTGGCTGATGCTGACCAGCATGACACGCTGGGGTTCGATCATGGGTTCCGGCCCGAGAATCAGGGTGGTGGCTCCCTGGACTGCGGTGTCGGTTCCGAGCCAGGCCGCGGGCAACGAACCCACGTGCGCACCGACGAACTCGAATCCACTTTCTGTGACGCGCCAGACCACCGACCGGCCGCTTGCCCGCGACTGCGCCCGGCCGGATTCCAGCAGCGCCGACAGACGCTGCGCTTCCCGTTCAAGAGAGCTGGCGCTGGCTTCCCGAAGCGCAAGACTGACGCTGGCCGTTCCGATGGCGATGATCGCCACCACGACCAGAAGCTCCAGCAGCGTGAAGCCCGAACCGGCGTGGCACCTATTGCCAGCTGCCAATATCCGCATCCTTGCCTTCGCCCCCCGACTGACCGTCGGCGCCGAATGACATCACGTCGATCTCGCCCTTGACCCCGGGATTGAGGTACTGGTAGGGGCGCCCCCAAGGGTCGTTGGGCAGTTTTTCAAGGTAGGGCTTCCAGTTCGGCGGCACAGGGTTGACCGTTGGCTTGGCGATCAGCGCTTTCAGACCTTGCTCCGCCGTGGGGTAGCGCTGGTTGTCGAGCTTGTAGAGCTTGAGGGCCTGCACCAGATTGGCCACATCGGTCCGGGCCGCGGTGGTGCGCGCATCGTCGGCACGGTCGAGCACGTTGGGAACAATCAGAGCAGCCAGAACGCCCAGAATGACCAGCACCACCATGATCTCGATCAGGGTGAAGCCCCGAAGGACGACGCGAGCGGACTTCGGGCGCGAGGGTTTGCGGTTGTGGTGGTTCATGGAGCGGTTTGGAAGGGTGCGGTTCGCATCAATCATAATCATTGAATGGCGTCAAACGAGCAAAGCAGGTGGCTGATCCGTCTGGGCACGATGGTCTTGTGGGCCCTGGCGGCCGCCAGCGCGGTCGCGTGGGGGTTGCGTGTATGGGGAGGAGCCTCGCTGCAAGCAACCCCTGCGGCACAGCCTCCGGCGCTGGCGTCCGCGCCGATGGCCGACCCGTCCGCCGTGGCACGTTTGCTCGGGGCGGTCGCGCCGGCCGGCCCGGCCATGGCGCCGGCCGCTGTCAACCGATTCGTTCTGCTCGGCGTGGTGGCCAGTCCCTCCAAGCGGGGTTCGGCGCTGATCGCGGTGGACGGTAAGCCGGGGCGTGCTTTTCGTGTGGGTAGCCAGGTGGACGAGGGCATCGTGCTTGAGGCCGTGGAACCGCGCAAGGCCCGCCTGGCCTCAGTGACACGTGTCGGGGACCCAATCTATCTGGAAATGCCGCAGTCAAAGAAATAGGGATGTATCGACCCGTGCCCTCGCGTCCGCGGCGGTCTACCGCAACTCCCCGTGCTGGGTGGCGCTCAACGCCGGATACGGGGATTCATCGTCGAGCAGTTCGGTATCGGGGATTTCGGTATCGGGCAATCGGGTGTCGGGCAATTCCGACTCGATGATCTCCGTGGTTTCGTAGCCGGTCAGGATGCGCCCGGGCTGCCCGGCGGTGGAGGGGCGCACGGATTTGGATGCCCCAACTGCGCCGGTGGCGAGCGCGTGCTTGAGCGCGCTGATCTCGTCGGCCAGCACTGGGTCGTAACCGCGCCGTGATGCACCGGGCGTCATTGAAACATTGTTCTCCGCGGCTGGCTCGGCCGCCCCCGGCGTTGATGTCGCGACGACGGGCGCTGACGCAGCTGCGGCAGGCGCCGGCTGGGCCGCGCTGTCAGGTTGCCGGACCGGCGCCATTTCTTCCGCACGCCAGTAGACCGCGGAAACCACGATGTTGTAGCGCGCCTTGGCCGACTGGCAGATCAGTTTCTCGATCTCGGCCAACTGCGAGATCTCGCCGCCGAAGTCGCGCGACAAGTCCATCATCACGATGAACTTTTTTCCCCTCGGATCGGTCGCGAGAACCTTGAACTTGAAACTGCTCGACAGCACGCCGACGCGCACCATCGATTCCCGGACCACCTTGAACAACAGTTCGCGCAGTCGGGCCCGCTCGTCCTTGCGGCGCTCGGCCGCACTCGACCCGGAACGCCGCGACGCCGCATCTTTCGGGTCGCTGAAGCGGGCATCCCGCGCGAACGCGATCGGGTCGTTGTCGGGCTTCGGAGCGCTCCTGAACCAGCCGAAAAAGGACATGCAGAAGATTCTAGTGGATGGTCGCCGCAAACGGACCGGATTGTGTAACCGGGCGTCAACTCTGCAGGAACATGCGATAGACGGGGTTCTGTGTTTCTTCGACCCACGGGTAACCCAATGTCTTCAGGAAACCGGAAAACAGGGCGTCGTCGCTGGGCGGCACCTGCAACCCGACCAGGATGCGGCCGTAGTCGGCGCCCTGGTTCCGGTAGTGGAACAGGCTGATGTTCCAACCGGGCGGCATCAGGCTCAGAAATTTCAGCAAGGCGCCGGGACGTTCCGGAAAAACGAATCGCAGCAGGCGTTCATCGCGCGCCAGCGATGAATGTCCGCCGACCATGTGGCGGATGTGCTCCTTGGCCAGATCGTCATGCGTCAGGTCCAGCGACTCGAAGCCGTGGCGGGTGAAATTGGCGGCGATCCTGGCGCTTTCCCCCTTGCCGTGGGCGGTCAGGCCCACAAACACGTGGGCACGGGCCTCGTCGCTGATCCGGTAGTTGAATTCGGTCACGTTGCGCGGGCCGCCGGGCAGGTTGCCGATCAGCTCGCAGAAGCGTCGGAAGCTGCCCCGTTCCTCAGGAATCGTCACGGCCAGCAGCGCCTCGCGTTCCTCGCCCACCTCGGCCCGTTCGGCGACGAATCGCAGGCGATCGAAGTTCATGTTGGCGCCGCACAGGATCGCCGCGTAGGTTTCACCTTTGGTCTTGTGGGTGGCCACGTATTGCTTGATGGCCGCCACGGCCAAGGCACCGGCCGGCTCGACGATGCTGCGGGTGTCGACGAAGATGTCTTTGATCGCCGCGCAGACCGCGTCGGTGTCGACGGTCATGAACTCGTCCACCAGGCCGCGCGCGATGCGGAACGTCTCTTCGCCCACCAGCTTGACGGCGGTGCCGTCCGAAAACAGTCCCACGTCATCCAGTGTCACCCTTTGTTTGGCTGCGACGGATCGGATCATCGCGTCCGAGTCGTTCATCTGCACGCCGATCACGCGGATGCGCGGGTCCACCGCCTTGATGTAGTTGGCCACCCCCGACACCAGTCCGCCGCCGCCGATGGCCACAAACACCGCGTCGAGCCGGGCGCCGGACTGGCCGCCCAGGGTCTGCACCTGACGCAGCATTTCCATCGCGATCGTGCCCTGGCCGGCGATCACATCCGGGTCGTCGAAAGGATGGACGAAGGTCAATCCCTCCTTTTTTTCCAGTTCCAATGAATGGGCGTAGGCGTCCGAATAGCTGTCGCCGTGCAGCACCACCTCGCCGCCGAGCGCGCGCACCGCGTCGATCTTCACGGCGGGCGTGGTGGTGGGCATGACGATGACGGCGCGGCAGCCCAGCTTGTGCGCACCCAGCGCCACGCCCTGGGCGTGGTTGCCCGCCGAGGCGCAGATCACACCCTTTTCCAGCTGCCCGGGCGTCAGGTGCGCCATCTTGTTGTAGGCGCCGCGCAGTTTGAAGCTGAACACCGGTTGCTGGTCTTCACGCTTGAGCAGGATGCGGTTGTGCAGGCGGCGGCTTAGGTTTTTCGCAGGCTCCAGGGCCGATTCGACCGCGACGTCGTAGACGCGGGCCGTGAGGATTTTTTTCAGGTAGTCTGCCGGCCGGAGCGCTTTGGCAGCGGGGGTGGATTCTGTGTTCATGGCGTTCCTTGGCCGCCATCATAGAGGGCGGACCACCAGTCCAAGAAAAAAGCCCCGAACCTTGCGGTCCGGGGCCAATCCACCTTTTTCAGAGGGGTGGAGGAGACAATCGGTGCATGAAAACCTGCATGCGTGTCGGCAGTGTAGCGATAATTTGCTGCATCGCAGCAGGGTCCGGTGTCTCAAACTGCGACAAAGTGGGGACTGTGGTCTGAAATCCACGGCACAGGGTGGGGTTGACCAGATGGAGAATGGAAACGATGGAATGCACAGTCAGTTGGACGGGCGCGAGCGGCACCCGCTCGGGGATGGGTTTTGTGGCCGAGACCGGCAGCGGCCATGTGCTGATGATGGACGGCGCGCCTGATGTCGCCCGGCCCGAAAACGGGGGGCAGAACCTGGCCCCGCGCCCCATGGAAGCCGTGCTGGCCGGCACCGGGGGCTGCACCGCCTATGACGTGGTCCTGATCCTCAGGCGCGGACGTCACGATGTGCGCGGATGCACGGTCACCCTGACCAGCGAACGAGCCGAGACCGATCCCAAGGTGTTTCTCAAGATCCACATGCAATTCACCATCACAGGCAAGGGCATTCCTGCGGCGGCGGTGGAGCGTGCGATCGCGATGAGCCACGAGAAATATTGCTCGGCCAGCATCATGCTGGGAAAAACGGCGGCCATCACCACCGGATTCACCCTGATTGAAGCCTGAAAAATACATCATCCCAGCACCCGATGGGCATAGAGTGCTATTTAAAGAATAGTATTTGGGTGGCGCGGTGGTTTCGTGCGGTGCGCCCCGCGAGCCACTTTTCGAGGCGTTGCGTGTCCGCTTGTCAGATCCGGTGCGCGGTCGCGGTCATGATCCGGGCTGCGCCGCGCATCAGTTGCCCGACGACAGCGGGCATCGGCAATGCGCCGGCGGCTTGGGCTTCGGCGGCATGGCGGGCTTCGTCGTCGCGCATCTGTGCGACGATGGCCCGCGAGGCCTGATCCCCGGCAGGCAGGCGGTCCAGGTGGCTGGCCAGATGCGCCTCGACCTGGCGCTCCGTTTCGACCACGAAGCCCAGACTCAGGCGGTCGCCGCCCAGCCGGCCCGCCAGCAGCCCGATGCCGAAAGCGCCCGCGTACCACAGCGGATTCAGCAGCGAAGGGCGCGCGCCCAGTTCATCCAAGCGGGTCCGAGTCCACGCCAGGTGGTCAGTCTCATCCCGGGCGGCCGCCTCAAAATGCGCACGCAGGACGGGGTCGGCGGTGGCCAGGGCCTGTGCGGTGTACAAGGCCTGCGCGCAGACCTCGCCCACATGGTTCACTCGCATCAAGGCGCCGGCCACGCGGGTTTCGGCAGGGTCGATCCGGTCGGGGCCCTCGGGCACGGTGGGGCAGGCGCGGGTGGCCCGGGGCGTCGCGTACAGGGTGCGCAACGCGCGGTCGGCGGCGTTCAGCAAGGCTTCCAAGTCGGGGGCTCCGGCAAATATCGGGGTCGTTGCGCCATTCATTGTGACCGGCCGGACGGCCCTGTCATGCCAGCGGGTGTCGCACGCCATCCACAGTGGCAGCCAAAATGTTGCGAGGTCGCAACGAAATGAAAATATCCCGGCCAATTCCTTTGCGAAACGGTCAATCCTCTGGTGCAATAACACCAACTTCCCAAAAGGAGGTTGGCCCGGGGAACCGGCGGGATCATTCCTGATGCATTGCTTCAGGGGAACCCCCGAACCGGAGCCCTCTGTTTAACCTTGGAGAACCTCGCAATGAAAAAATCGCTGATCGCACTGGCTGTGCTGGCCGCCTCTGGCGCCGCAATGGCCCAATCCTCCGTCACGCTGTTCGGCGTGGTTGACGCAACCATCCGTTACGTTGATTCGAGCAACACCGGCGGCAACTGGAGCCTGTCCAACTCTGGCTACAACAGCAGCCGTCTGGGCTTCCGTGGCTCGGAAGACCTCGGTGGCGGCCTGAAGGCCAGCTTCTGGCTGGAAGCCGGCGTCAACAACGACAACGGCACGGGTTCCGCTTCCAACACCAACAACCAGATCGGTGGCAGCACCGGCACCGGCACGCAAGGTCTGACCTTCAACCGCCGCTCCACCGTCAGCCTGTCTGGCAACTGGGGTGAACTGCGTCTGGGCCGTGACTATGTGCCGTACTTCTGGAACACCACGATCTTCGATCCGTTCGGCACCAACGGCGTC
>ERZ1645185.1220-NODE-1220-length-10584-cov-4.870928_pt1 | contig 10584 bp, 7 predicted proteins | sample MGYA00575351_ERZ1645185 | MGnify/ENA primary metagenome ERZ1645185 (study PRJEB40838, sample SAMN11284767) | freshwater sediment metagenome | isolation source: river sediment | host: Sediment | place: India: Jana village, Kanpur | collected 2015-12-17 ... | reverse complement strand
AGAACCGGCCGGCATCCGGGAAGGTCGGCACGCCTTCGAACATCACGGTGGTCGCGCCATTCGCGAGCGGGCCGTAAATGATGTAGCTGTGGCCGGTCACCCAGCCCACGTCGGCGGTGCACCAGAACACGTCCCCTTCGTGATAGTCGAAGGTCATCTGGTGGGTCATCGAAGCGTAGACAAGGTAGCCGCCCGAGGTGTGGACCACGCCCTTCGGCTTGCCGGTCGACCCCGAGGTGTAGAGGATGAAGAGCGGGTCCTCGGCACCGATTTCGGTATAGGCGCAATAGGGCGAGGCCCAGGCCATTTCGGCATTAAGGTCGATGTCGCGGCCTTCGCGCCACGAGGTCTGGTCGCCGGTGTGCTTGACGACGAGGCATTTCACGTGGTCGTCGCAGTGCAGCAGCGCAGCGTCGGCATTTGCCTTGAGCGGGGTCTTCTTGCCGCCGCGCGGGGCGTAGTCGGCGGTGATGACGATGCGCGCCTCGCTGTCGTTGATGCGGTTGGCGAGCGCGTCCGGCGAGAAGCCGGCGAAGACGATGGAGTGGATGGCGCCAATGCGGGCGCAGGCGAGCATCGCATAGGCCGCTTCAGGGATCATCGGGAGGTAAAGAACGACCCGGTCGCCCTTCTTGACGCCGTTCGACTTGAGCACGTTCGCCATACGGCAGACATTCTCGAGCAGGTCGGCATAGGTGATGTGCTTGGCCGGCGTGCTGGGATCATCGGGTTCCCAGATGATCGCGGTCTGGTTGCCGCGACGGGCGACGTGGCGGTCGATGCAGTTGGCCGAGACGTTCAGCTTGCCGTCCTCGAACCACTTGATCGAGACCTCGCCGAAGGTGAAGTTCGTATCCTTGACCTTGGTGTAGTCCTGGATCCAGTCGATGCGCTTGCCCTGTTCGCCCCAGAAGGCGTCGGGATCGGCGATCGAGGCGGCATACATCTTTTCGTATTTGGCGGCGTCAATATGTGCCTTCGCCACGAAGTCGGGCGATGCCGGGTAAATTGCTTCGGTCTGGGACTGATCGGTCATGGTGCTCCTCCGGCTGTCGGGGGCGACCTCACTCCACTCCTCCGCCCCCGCGTACACTTTAGCGCGTTTGTGAAAGAATTTGTAAGTATTTTATTGCACAGCACTTTTTTGAAAATATTTTGACTGAGGCCGGCGGGATGATGTAAATTTCTTGTGCGACCGATTGCGCTAACACCAGCCAATTCAACGCAATGAAGATTCACAACGCGCTTGATCCGACAAGGCAGATCGACGGATGGCCGACGCAGGTGCTGCCGATCGCTCGATCCTCGGGTCAAGATGCGAGCGAGCCATTTTGTCTCGCCGTACAGGAAGCCCCGAATCTCGACACAGATGATTCGCCGGCGCGGCGAGCGGTCGCGCCTTTGGGTGATTGCCGCATCGGGCACCCACGCATAGGCTGCACGCAGGGAGAGCCATGGCAGTTTCTTGTGGCGGGAGGGTACGGGATGCGATTGGCAATCCTGACGGACATTCATGGCAACCGGGAAGCATTCTCTGCGGTGCTGGCCGACGTGGAACGTCGGGCGGTCGACAGGATCGTTCTATTGGGAGACATCGTGGGGTATGGCCCCGATCCGGAGTGGTGCGCCGACAAGGCCGCGTCCCTGGTCGGTGCGGGGGCCATCGCCGTCAAGGGCAACCATGACAATGCGATAGGCGACACCTCCGAGACGATGGGCAAGGTGGCCGCGGCGGCGATGGAGTGGACCCGGCCGCGCATGAACGAGGCGCAGCGACAGTTCCTGGCAGGATTGCCGCTGACTCAGGAGCTTGGCGATATCCTGTTCGTCCATGCGAGCGCCAATGATCCTGGCGACTGGATCTATGTGACCAGTGCGCAGCGGGCGATCGGCAGTTTCCGCGTCTGCTCGTCGCGGCTGATCTTCTGCGGTCATGTGCATGTACCGGCGCTGATTTCCTATGGCCTGACCGGGCAGGTCCAGGAGCACGAGTTCCGGATCGGTGCCGCGGTGCCGTTGATCCGTTCGCGCCGCTGGATCGCCGTTGTGGGCGCCGTGGGTCAGCCGCGCGACCGCAGCCCCGAGGCGGCTTATGCGATTCTGGATACCACGACGAACGAACTGAGTTTTCGCCGCGTCGCCTATGACGTGGGATCGACGGCGGCCAAGATTCGCGCGGCCGGGTTGCCCGAGATGCTGGCAACCCGCCTGCTGAAAGGGGAATAGGATGCTTCGGCCAAGCGAAGGACTGGAGATCGACGGTTTCAAGCTGGGGGAATGCCTGCACCAGGGCGGCTTCGCGACGATCTGGGACGTGACGCATCCGCTGTACCGCACGCCGATGGTGATGAAGGTTCCGACCATCCTGGACGGATATGACGGCCCCACCATCGTCGGCTTCGAGGTCGAGCAGATGATCATGCCGCGGCTGACGGGACCGCACGTCCCGCGGGTGATGGGGGTCGGCGACTTTTCGGTGATGCCGTACATCGTTACCGAGCGGATCCCGGGCAAGTCGCTGCTTCAGCTGTTCAAGACCGCGCCCTTGCCGGTTTCCGACGTGATAGAGATCGCGGCGCGGATGGCCGAGGCGGTCCACGCGCTGCACAAGCAGCATGTCGTCCATCTGGACCTGAAGCCGGACAATTTCCTGCGGCGCGAAACGGGCGAGATCGTCGCGATCGACTTTGGCCTGTCGCGCCATGACGAGTTGCCGGACCTTCTGTCGGAAGAGTTCACCATCCCCATGGGAACCTTCCCCTACATTTCGCCCGAGCAATACCTGCGCCAGCGCGACGATCTGCGAAGCGACCTGTTCGCGCTTGGCGCGATGATCTATGAGCTTGCTACCGGCAAGATGCCCTTCGGCCAGCCTGAGCGGTTGAAAGGCGTGCGCAAGCGGCTGTGGCGCGATCCGGTCCCGCCGCGGGCGCTGGTGCCCGAAATCCCGGAATGGCTGCAGGAGATCATCCTCCGCGCGCTCGAAGTCGATCCGAACAGCCGCTACCAGTCCGCCTCGCAGATGCTGTTCGACCTGAGCCACCCCAAGCAGGTGAAGATCACCGCCCGGGGGCTGAAGACACAGAGGGACGGGTTCTGGACGGTATTCCGGCGCAAGCGGAAGATGCGGAAGGTCCGGCGGTTTGCCGCCCCGCCGACCATGCTGAGCCAGATCGACCGCGCGCCGATCCTGATGGTGGCTGTCGACCTTTCGGCCGAGATGGAGGAATTGGCGCACCGCCTGCTGACCTGGGTGCAGCGGATGCTGGTGATCCAGCCGGATGCCCGGGTGGCCTGCGTCAACATCATCAAGACCGCGCGGATCGGGATTGACCCGATCACGACTGAGGACGGCGAGAACATCCACGTCTCGCGGCTGGTCACGCTGAGGGCCTGGGCAGAGAAGCTTGACCTGCCGGAAGAACGGCTGACCTATACCATTCTCGAGCACAGCGATCCGGGGCGGGCATTGCTCGACTATGCGGCCAACAACCATGTGGATCATATCCTTATGGGCGCGCGCGGGCATTCCTCGACGCGGCGTTACCTCGGGTCGGTGTCGAGCCAGGTCGTGGCAGAAGCGCAATGCAGCGCGACGGTGATCCGGCTGGCGCAGGCCGAGGGTGAAGGCGAAACCGCCGGGAAGTGAGCCTGGGCGCTGCGGGATCCACAGACGAGGTGCGACCGAAGGTGCCGGTGTCGGGCGCGTTGCGCTGCTTGCCCTAGCGGCGTCCGCTGCCCGAGGGCTCTGTTAGCCGTTGCCAGGTAATCCATGTCGCCGTCAGGGCGCCGGACCGTTGCGTCCGGTGGGCTTCACGGGGGTGGCAGATGGCCTTTCAGTTTTCGACCGTTTTGAGGAATGCCGCGCTTGACGCGCTTGAGGTCGCCGCCGGGGCGTCGCCGGTGCTGACCCTGCGCAGCGGGCCTCCCCCCGCCGACTGTTCCCAGGCGGATGCCGGTACGGTGCTTGCGACGATTTCCCTGCCGTCGGACTGGTTGGTGGCGGCTTCAGGCGCGACCAAGTTGCTGCAAGGCGTGTGGCAGGATCTGTCGGCGGATGCGGCGGGAACGGTCGGACATTTCCGCATCCATCAGGGAGCGGTCTGCCACATCCAGGGTGACGTGACGGCCACCGGAGATGGCGGGGCGATGACGCTGGACAACCCGGTGCTGGCCCTGGGTCAAGCCGTCACGGTGACGGCTTTCAGCCTGTCGGCGGGCGGGGTCTGAACGGCGATGGCAGACCTGCAGAACGTGGTCACCTCCGTCGGGGCGACCTGGAGCGGTGCGGCTCCTGCCGCAAACACGATCTCTGCCCTCGGCGCGCTGTGGATGGGCGGAGGGGCAGGCCTTTCCGGTTCTGGCACGCTGGCCCTCGACGGCTCGGCGACGGTTGCTGCGGCCGTGGTCGCGACGGCGGAAGGTGTTCTGCCGATCGGTGGAAGCGGGCGGATCGCCGAGGGTCGGCTGGTGCCGTCGGCGCGCAGGAGGGCGCTTCCCTCGGACAGCCGCAATGGCGGGCATCTCGTGCCGCGGCCCTGACAGACAGAATGAGGAACTGATCCAATGGTGAAGCAATATTTCATCCCCGCGACAACGACGGTCATCGAGATGGATGCGGCAGAGGGCGTCGCGGTGAAGCCGACTGCTCCGGGCACGTACAAGGCGATCGCGGGGATCATGGCGGCGGGCGAGCTGACGGTGGTCGACACCGCGGTTGATGTCATTGCCTCGGTGACCGGGCCTGCGGCCTATTCGGTGGCGCAGCGGCGCACGGTCACCGGCGGCGAGGCAGGCAAGGGCGTCGGGGCGCTGACCTTCCAGATCATGCTGACCGGCGCGGCGGCGACGCTCGACTACCGCGTGCTTCAGGCCGAGGACGGGACCGTGCTGAAGGGCTGGACGGCAGCCGCGACGGGCTTGGGCGTCGGGGCGGCGACGGTCGTTTGTGCCGATGTGCCGGCCAGGCTGGGGTGGCTGACGATCCAGTTCCGGACGAACGGGGCGGCGGCGATCCACAGCTACGCGAACGCCGTGGGGGTTGGTCGTGTCATCGCTCTGGCAGGTCAGTCTCTGGCGGTGAGGATGTTTGCCAAGATGGACAGCCAGACCACGACGCTAACCGATCTTGGGATAGCGCCGGATGCGAATGGAGTAGTCTTTGGCACCTACCAGGACAGCCAGAAGACCGATCTGGCGGCGGCCTGGGCCCTGCCGGGCGACAGCGGCAAGTATGACAGCGCAGCGGCGGCTGTGCTTGTCAAGGACCAGGTGGCGGCGCATGGGGTGACCTGTGCCCTGGTCGGGCATGCGAGGGGGGCACAGGCGATCAGCGCATTCTTGACCGGCGGAACCGAGAACACGCCGCTTCTGGCGGTACTTGATGCCGTCGGAGGGTTCGAGGAGTTCATCTGGTTCCAGGGGCACAGCGACTCGAGCGCGGGGACGGCTCCGCTGGTCTACTGTCAGGCCTTGAACAGCCTCTTTGCCGATGTGACGGCGCACAATGCGGTGCTGGGCTCGGGATTTGGCAAACTGCTTTGCGCCCTGCCCAACATCTCGTCCACCAGCTGGGGGACCGGCGACCGCATCGCCAGCATCCGGCAGGTGCAGGCGGACTGGGCTGCGGCGCATGGCGGGGTCTATGTCCAGCCGGTGGATGTGGCGCTGGTCGATGGCGTCCACGAGACGCAGGCGGGTGGCGTGGCGCTGGCCAGGGCCTTCAGCCGGGCCATGCGCGGCTATACGGTGCCGGCCATCACCACAGCGGTCCGGACGAGCCAGACCGACATCGCCTTGACAGTAGCGCTACCGTCGGGGGCGACGGCGCTGAGTTCGATCGGGTCACCGGCGACGCGCTTCAAGGTCTATGTGCGCGGCGATACCGGTACGGCCTTGTCGCTGGATGCTACAACTCCGATTTCCATCAGCGGGACGACCATCACGCTGAAGCTCGCCGCCGCCCAGGCAGATGGCGTCGCACTGGATGTCTGGTTCGCGCGGGGTGTCGATCCGGTCGCGGATGGCGCGGCCGACATGATCCGCGACAACAATTTGGATGGCTTTGGTATCGGGCGGCCGCTGGCGGGGACCGTGCGGCCGGTGACCGCGGCGCCGATCGTCACCAGTACATCGGTGCAGACCCTGACCATGACCTCGGCGACCTATGGCACGGCCACGAGCGGGTTCGGCCAGCGCGCGACGGCGGGCTATGGTCTGACGGCGACGGCGGGAGCCGCGCTTCCCTCGGTTGCGACCTGGACGATCGAAGCGCGGTTCATCCTGTCCTCGGCCCCGTCCACGGTGCGCGTGCTGGCCGGCATGTCGAACAAGGGCTGGATCGGAGTGAACAGCGCGGGGCGGATTGTTGGCAACTTCCGCAACGCCAGTTCCGCCGACAGCTATGTCGGCGACAGCACCAACTCTGTTGCCGGGACCAACCCGATGGTAGCCGACGGCGTCGAACACCATGTCGCCCTGGTCTGCACGCCGGCACAGCGCCGGCTCTATCTGGACGGTGTGCTGGTCGCGAGCGAGGGAGCGGTAATTCCGGTTCGGGCCGCGGGCAGCTCGGTCTATGGCGTGAATGCCTTCGGCTCGAGTCCCGCGACTTACCAGTGGCCGGGCAGCAGCGACGAGCATGCGGTCTGGCTGACGGAACGCTACATCACTGATTTCACGCCGCCCTCCGTGCCCTATGCGGGCAACGAAGCCGGGTTGTTCCAGTTGTGGCATCTGGACGGCAGCGGCGCGAGCGGGATCGTCTGAGAGGAGAGAAGCGGATGAGCGATACCTTCTACATCAAGCGCGGCGATACTTCGCCCGCCCTGCGCTATGCGCTTGAGCCGGTCGTGGGTCTGGTTGGCGCGAGCGTGCAGTTCCAGATGCGGATGCGCGACGGAGCGACCATCATTGATGCGCCCTGCGCCATTCTCGAGGGATCGATGGTCGAGTATGGCTGGTCCGCGAGCGATACGGCCGAAGCGGGGCTTTTCGAGGCGGAGTTCTGCGTCACCTATGCCGACGGAGCGATCGAAACGTTTCCCAATAACGGATTCCTGAAGGTGAGAATCGCCGAAGACGTACGCTGATCCCGACGGGACTTGCGTCAGGTCATTGGACCTTCGGACGATCCGTGCCACTTTCTACCCGGCGGATGTGGCCAGACGAAGGGTTGAGATGGACGGGCAGGACCGGGTTCACGACGGAGTCTTGACGGCGCCGCCTGAAATGGCAGGGCCGCAGGCGCATTCGCTTGCGGAACGGGGCGACGATTCCCGGGCGGACACGTTGCTTACGGGCTTGACCGTATGCGGGCTTCTTCTGGCCGCCGCCATGATGCTTGCCGGCGGGCCTTGGGAAGTTCAGGTTCTGGCGCTTGGGGTTGTCTACCTTGCAGGCGGTGTCCCACCCGCGGTTCGTGCCCTGTCAGAACTTTGGAACGATCGCGTCCTGGACGTCGATTTGCTGATGGTCGTGGCCGCGGTCGCGGCTGCGGCGGTCGGTGCGCCGTTGGAAGGCGCGGTCCTGCTGATGCTCTTCAGCCTGTCGACCACGCTTGAGGAGCTGGCGATGGGCAAGGCACGGCGGGCGGTCGAGGCGTTGATGGCGCTTCGTCCCGAGACAGCCTTGCGGCGCGGACCGGATGGCCAGGTCACCGAAATTCCGGCCGGCAGTCTTGGCGTCGGCGACATCGTCGTCATCCGGCCGGGTGCTCGGATGCCTGCGGACGGCACGATCATCCAGGGTGAAGGGTCGATCAACGAAGCCACGATCACCGGCGAGTCTGTTCCGGTTCACAAACGGCCCGGCCAGTCCGTGTTCGAAGCGACGGTGAACATGGATGCCGTGCTTGACGTGCGGGTCGATCGCACCGCGTCCGAGGGCACGATCGCCCGGATGATCAAGCTGGTTACCGAGGCGCAGGCGGCAAAGGCGCCGTCGGAACGCTTCAGCGCGTGGTTCGGGCAACGCTACACGGTGGGCGTTCTGGTCGGGTCGATTGCCGCGCTTGGTGTGCTTATTTGGCTGGGCTGGCCGTTCGGAGACGCCCTTTACCGCGCCGCGACGCTGCTGGTCGCAGCCAGCCCCTGTGCGGTGGTGATCTCGGTTCCCGCCGCCATCCTGTCGGCGCTGGCGGCCGCGGGACGCGGAGGTGTTCTGTTCAAGGGCGGGGCGGCACTGGAAACCCTGGGCGCGGTCCGAAGCTTTGCCTTCGACAAGACCGGCACGCTGACGACGGGGCAGGCCGAAGTGACCCGCATCGCCGATCTGACCGGGGACGAGGATCGCTTCCTGTCGCAGCTCGCCGGGATCGAGGCACATTCCGAACATCACATAGCCGATGCTGTGCGACGGGCAGCGGAGATTCGCGGGCTGGTTCCGGCCGCCGTCACGGGTGTGACGGCACATCCGAGCGAAGGCATCACCGGCCGCGACGAGTTCAGCCAGGACGGACTGAACCTGCTCTGGGCGGGCAACGTCAGGATGGCGGCGCGGATGGGCGCAAGTCTGGATGACGCCGGCCTTCAGGCCCTGACCGACGATGCGGAGACGATTGTCTATCTCGGCCGAGATGCCGAGGTCTATGGCGCGGTGACGGTGGCCGACCGCCCGCGGGCGACCTCGCGCGCCGGGCTGGAGGCGCTGCGTGAAGGCGGGATCGCGACGCTGGCGATGATGACGGGGGATCGGCGTGCAGTTGCCCTGCGGATCGGCCGGGAGCTTGGGCTGCGGGACGACGAGATTCATGCTGACCTTCTGCCCGAAGACAAGGTGCGGCTGGTGGCCGATCTGCATCAGGCCGGCAAGGTCGCCTTTGTCGGCGACGGGGTGAATGATGCCGCTGCGCTGGCACGGGCCGATGTAGGGATCGCGATGGGAGCAGCGGGCAGCGAAGTTGCGCTGCAAGCGGCGGATGTCGCGCTTCTGTCGGACAACATGGACCGGCTCGCGGCAGCCCACCGGCTGGCACGGAGGACCGGGCGCGTCATTCGCCAGAACCTGATCTTCGCGCTGTCGGCGATGATCCTGCTGGTGATCGGGGCGCTGGCCTTCGAACTGCCCTTGCCGCTGGCGGTTGTCGGCCACGAGGGCGGGACGGTGCTGGTGGTGCTGAATGGCCTGCGACTGCTGTTCGATCCGATCCGGGCCGACCGGGAAAGGGCTTAAGCGGCCGGTCCGGAGCGCGCCGTCCCTGGTCCCGGGAGGCGGATGCGCATTTGCCTGGTCGCAGTCGGTCTGCCGCCACGTTGACAGTGCCACGGATTTGTCCGACCGAGAGGGGCGAAGATGAGGGCGGATGATGGCGTGGGAATTCTGGATCGACCGGGGCGGCACCTTCACCGACATCGTCGCCCGTCGCCCCGATGGCGCGATCGAGACGCGCAAGCTGCTATCGGAAAACCCCGAACGCTATGCAGATGCCGCCGTGCAGGGCATCCGGGATTGTCTTGGCCTGACGGGCGATCAGCCGATCCCGGACGGTGCGATCGCCGCGGTGAAGATGGGCACGACGGTCGCGACCAACGCCCTGCTGGAGCGCAAGGGCGAACGAGTCCTGCTTCTCATCAACCAAGGCTTCCGTGATCTCCTGCGCATCGGCTACCAGTCGCGCCCCGCGCTGTTCGATCTGCACATCCGGCGGTCCGACCTGCTTTACGAAGAGGTTGCCGAGGTGCCGGGCCGGTTCGATGCCGAGGGGGCAGAGGTCACGCGCCTTGACGAAGATGCGGCTCGTATCGCGCTCAGCGCCGCATATTCCCGCGGAATCCGCGCCGTGGCCATCGCATTCCTGCATGCCCATGTCGCCCCGGATCACGAGGCGCGGGTGGCCGCGATCGCCCGGGAGGAGGGGTTCGCCCAGATCACGGCAAGTCACGAGGTCAGTCGCCTCGCCAAGCTGGTCGCGCGGGGCGACACGACCGTGGTCGATGCCTACCTGTCGCCGATACTGCGCCGCTACGTTGCCCAGGTCGAGGGCGCGATAGGCCAGACGAGGCTGCTCTTCATGCAGTCGAATGGTGGGTTGACCGAGGCGCGTCGCTTTCAGGGCCGCGATGCGATCCTGTCTGGACCGGCTGGTGGCATTGTCGGCATGGCGCGCACCGCGCAGGCGGCGGGGTTCGACCGGGTGATCGGTTTCGATATGGGTGGCACATCGACCGATGTCAGCCATTTCGCCGGTCAATATGAACGGTCGTTCGAGACGGAAGTCGCCGGCGTGCGCATGCGCGCCCCGATGATGGACATCCATACCGTCGCCGCCGGGGGCAGTTCGATCTGCACATTCCGCGATGGCAGGTTCCAGGTGGGGCCGGAAAGCGCGGGGGCCAATCCCGGCCCGGTCAGCTATCGCCGCGGCGGGCCGCTGACGATCACCGACTGCAACGTGATGCTCGGCCGACTTGCGCCCGCCCATTTCCCTGCCGTTTTCGGCCCGGACGGCAACCTGCCGCTGGATGCCGATGCGGTTCGCAAGCGCTTCTCCGATTTGGCCGAGGAGATCGCCCGCGCCACCTGCCAGCTGCCATTGCCGCCGGAAGAGGTCGCCGAAGGCTTCCTGCGTATCGCGGTCGAGAACAT
>ERZ1645185.1219-NODE-1219-length-10617-cov-12.705643_pt1 | contig 10617 bp, 10 predicted proteins | sample MGYA00575351_ERZ1645185 | MGnify/ENA primary metagenome ERZ1645185 (study PRJEB40838, sample SAMN11284767) | freshwater sediment metagenome | isolation source: river sediment | host: Sediment | place: India: Jana village, Kanpur | collected 2015-12-17 ... | reverse complement strand
TTCCTCGCCGAGATAGTCCTCGGCGGTCTTCTTCATCTTGCGCAGCACTTCGGCGCTGACCTGCGGCGGCGCCAGCTTCTTGCCGCGCACTTCCACCCAGGCGTCGCCGTTGTCGGCGGCCTTGATGGTGTAGGGCATCAGGTCGATGTCCTTCTGCACTTCCTTCTCGGTGAACTTGCGGCCGATCAGGCGCTTGACCGCATACAGCGTGTTCTTCGGGTTGGTGACGGCCTGGCGCTTTGCCGAGGCGCCGACCAGGATCTCGCCGTCCTCCTGATAGGCGACGATCGACGGCGTGGTGCGCGCGCCTTCGCTGTTCTCGATGACCTTGGTGCTGTTGCCTTCCATGACCGACACGCACGAGTTCGTGGTGCCGAGGTCAATGCCGATGATCTTTCCCATTTGGTGTGGCTCCTGAGGATTTGCAGATTTCTTGGAGTTGTGGATAACTGGCCGGCTTTCAAGCCCGCCACGTCATTTCGGTGCGGCGACCGTCACCAGCGCCGGGCGCAGCACGCGCTCGGCAATCAGGTAGCCCTTTTGCAGCACCGAGACGACGGTGTTGGCTTCCTGATCGGCCGGGACCATGCTGATCGCCTGGTGCTGGTGCGGGTCGAACTTGGTGCCAACGGGCGGATTGATGGGCAGCACCTTGTTGCGTTCCAGCGCGGACAGCAACTGCCGCAGCGTGGCATGCACGCCTTCGAGCATCTGCTGCGCCGACGCGTTGTTGTCCGCCGGCTTGAGCGCGATCGCCGCCTCCAGGCTGTCGCACACCGGCAGCAGGCTCTCGGCGAAGCCCTCGACCGCGAACTTGCGCGCCTTGGACATCTCTTCTTCGGCGCGGCGGCGGGTGTTCTCGGCCTCGGCCTTGGCGCGCAGGTAGGCGTCGGAGACCGACGCGTGGCGGGCTTCGAGCTCCGCCAGACGCTGCTCGATGCTTTCCGCGGCGGGCATCGCGCCCTCGCCGGGTGCGCTGTCGGCGCTGGCACCATGGCCCGGCGCTGCAGCCGGCTCGTTCGGGGTGTTCTCGTTTACGTTCATGGGCACGAACTGAAGACAATCTCTTGCAAATGGGAGCGAAACGCCAGGCTTCAAGAGGGTTATTGCCGGTCTCGAACCCGGCCGCCGAGGCAGCCGGCCAGGCGGATTGGGCCTAATCGTCGGCCGAAGCGCTCCAGCGTTGCCATGCCGCCAGTTCACGCCGATCCCGCTTGGTCGGGCGCCCCTGTTCGATGGTGTGCGCCGGCTCGGCATGGTAGGCGCGCTGGCGCGCCGCCTGTTCGCGGGCTGCGATGCTGGCCGCGGTTTCCACATAGAGCCGCTGGGCCTGGGTTGCCGGGCCGCGGGTGGCGCTGAGCGCCAGCACCTGCAGTTCGCGGGCGATTTCGCCACGCTCGCCCTGGCGCAGCGCCACGCGGTCGCCCGCCCTCAGGTCGCGTGCGCGCTTGGCCACCTGACCGTTGACCTGCACCCGGCCCTTGTCGATGCATTCGGCAGCCAGTGCGCGGGTCTTGAACATGCGCGCGGCCCAGAGCCACTTGTCCAGGCGCATGGCCGACGGGTCGGCAGGCTCGTTCATCAGGCGGGAGAGGGCGGCAGGGCCGGCCGGGGGCTGTTCATCGGCCTTCATTGTGGGCCAGCGGCAGGCTGACCCGCGCGTCCAGACCGGCGATGCGGCCCTCCTCGATGCGGTTGTCCAGGCGGATGTCGCCGCCCAGCGAGGTCACGATCTCCTGGCAGATGGCCAGCCCGAGGCCGGATCCGCTGTGCGGGTCACCGCTCGCAAAGGGTTGGAACAGCCGCATACGCAACTCCGGCGAAATGCCCGGTCCGGTGTCGCCGAGGCACAACACGGCCCGCGACGCGGTGGTCTCCAGCATCAGAGTCAGCCGGCCGCGTGGGCCACCGTACTTGATAGCGTTGTGCAGCAGATTGCGCGTCAACTCGCGCAAAGCCCATTCGTGTGCGCGCACCGGTGCCGGACGCGTGTCGATCTCGAAATCGATCTGCTGTTGCGCGATAAGCGGCGCCAGGTCCAGCGCCACGGCGCGGGTGATCTCGGCCCAGTCCGCCGTGTCGGTGGCACCCTGGTGGCGTAACTGCTCCACCTTGGCCAGCGACAGCATCTGGTTGGCCAGCTGCGTAGCCCGTTCCACGGTGCCGCCCATCTCTTGCAGCGCTTGCTCGGGCGCGACGTCACCTCGCTGTGCAGACTGAAGTTGCGTGCGCAGCACCGCCAACGGCGTGCGCAGCTGGTGCGCGGTATCGCGCACGAAGCGCTTCTGGTCGGCCAAAAGGTGGGCCAGCCGCGCCATGACCTGGTTGGTGGCGTCGATCAGCGGCCGCAGTTCCCGCGGCGCGTCGGGCGCGGAGATCGGCGACAGATCATTGTCGCCGCGGTGCAGCAGTTCGGCGCTGACGGCGCGTACCGGCCGCGTCGCACGCTGCACGACCCACACCACCACAGCCGTGGCCACCAGCAGCAGCAGCGCCTGGCGCCAGAGCGTGTCGATCAGCAGCTGCCGAGCCAGGGTCTGGCGCAGCTCCAGCGTCTCGGCGACCTGGATCGTGGCCATGCCCAAGCCCTCGCGTCCGGCCACCGGCTGCAGCAGCACCGCCACGCGCACGGGCTCGCCTCGAAAGCGGTCGTCGTAGAAGTCCACCAGCGCGGCATAGGGTCCACGGTCGGGCAGCTGACCGCGCCAGGCGGGCAGATCGTCGAAGCCAGACACCATCTCGCCGCCGAAACCAGTGACGCGGTAATAGATGCGGCTGCGGTTGTCCGCCTCGAAGGGCTCGAGGGCCGAATACAACACGCTGGCCTGCAGCCTGACGTTGTCTCCGCTGCCCACCGCCTCAAGCTGCTCGCCGATCGACTTGGCGCTGGCCAGCAGCGTGCGGTCGTAGGCGGTGTTGGCCGCGCCCAGCGCCTGGCGGTACAGGCCGATGGTGTTCAGCGCGATGACGGCCAACAGCGGCAGCAGGATGCCCAGCAGCAGTGCGCTGCGCAGCGATCCGTCGCGCTTGGCGGCCTCGGTCAACGCGCCGCCTTCAGCAAATAGCCCAGGCCACGCAGCGTGACCAGCTGCGCTTCGGTGGCAGCCAGCTTCTTGCGCAGGCGATAGGCCACCACCTCGATGGCGTCGGGCTGCACTTCGGCATTGTCGGGAAACACCAGCTCCGACAGCCGCTCGCGCGCCACCGCCTGGCCAGGCCGGGCCAGCAGCGCCCGCAAAAGCGCCAGCTCGCGCGGTGGCAGCTCCATCGGCTGGCCGTGCAGGCACACGCCGCCGCTGTCCGGGTCGATCTGCAGCCCGCAGAACGCGGGCGGCATGCCGGCCGCTGCGTCGCCGCCGCGGGCGCCTGGGGCGCGTCGCGCAAGCGCCCGCACGCGAGCCTCGAGCTCGTCCAGGTCGAAGGGCTTGGGCAGGTAGTCGTCGGCGCCGGTGTTCAGGCCGAGAATGCGGTCGCCGACGGTGCCGCGCGCAGTGATGATGAGCACCGGCGTGTTCAGGCCTTCGGAGCGGGCCTGCGCCAGCACCTGCAGCCCGTCCAGGCCGGGCAGACTGAGGTCCAGAAGCACCACCTCGGGCAGGCTGGCGCGCCAACGGTCCAGCGCACGGGCGCCGTCACCGCAGGCCACGACCTGCATGCCCCGGCGTTCGAAGCTGCGCTGCAGTGTCAGGCGCATCTCAGGGTTGTCCTCGACAAGCAGCAGCTTCACGGGTTCGACCTTAGCAGCATCGGCCTGCATGCGCGGCCTCAGCGTTTCCCCTAGGGTGCCGGACAGCCGATTGACAGCGTCGGTGCACAGCATCGGGAGCACGAATTCCACAACCGGAGACCTCCGATGCGCAGAGACACCTTCCTGAAGTCCATGGCCGCGATGGCGGTGGCCGGCACGCTGCCGCTGGCCGCACGCGCCCAGGCGGCGAACATCAAGATGATGATTCCGGCCAACCCCGGTGGCGGCTGGGACACCACCGGGCGCGCCCTGGGCAAGGCGATGCAGGACGCCGGAGCGGCCGCGTCGGTGACCTTCGAGAACAAGGGCGGTGCGGCCGGCGCGATCGGCCTCGCGCAGTTCTACAACTCCAGCCGTGGCGACGGCAATGCACTGATGGTCATGGGCGCGGTGATGCTCGGCGGCATCATCACCGGCAAGCCGCCGGTGTCGGTGACGCAGCTGACGCCGATCGCCCGCCTGACCACCGAGTACAACGTGTTCGTGCTGCCGGCCAACTCGCCATTCAAGAGCATGGCCGAGGTGGTCGAGCAGATGAAGAAGGACCCGGGCAGCGTCAAGTGGGGCGGCGGCTCGCGTGGCAGCACCGAGCACATCGCCGCGGCGATGATCGCGCGCGAGGCGGGCATCGACGCGTCGAAGATCAACTACGTTCCCTTCCGCGGGGGCGGCGAGGCCACCGCAGCCATTCTGGGCGGCAACGTCACGGTCGGCGGCAGCGGCTACAGCGAGTTCCAGCAGTACATCGAGAGCGGCCGCATGAAGGCCATCGCCGTGACCTCGGACGTGCGGGTCAAGGGGATCGCGGTGCCGACGCTGAAGGAGCAGGGCATCAACGTGGTCATCGGCAACTGGCGCGGCGTCTACGGAGCCGCCGGCATCAACGATGGCCAGCGCAAGGCGCTGATCGACATGGTCGTCAAGGCCACGAAGAGCAAGGCCTGGGCCGAGGCGCTGGAGAAGAACAACTGGACTGCCGCGCTGCTCACGGGCAAGGAGTTCGAGGACTTCGTCGACCGCGACTTCGCCAGCCTGCGCGCGACGATGGTCAAGGCCGGCATGGTCTGATTCTGGCGGCGGCCCGCCTCGGCGGGTCGCCGGCCCCAGGCGGCCGCGCCTGCGGCAGCCTGTCCCAATACGGGCCCCGCAGGGCGGCGCCCGCAACATCGAGGACGCCCCATGTCCGCTCATGTCCCGTCGCGCAACGCGCAGGCGCTGATCGGCGCCGGTGCGCTGGCGCTGGCCGCGCTGCTGGCCTATGGCGCCAGCGGCATCTCCACCGAAGCGGGTTATGCCGGCGTCGGCCCGAGCTTCCTGCCCTGGGTGATTTCGGCGGCACTGGGCGGCTGCGGTGCATGGCTGCTCTACGAGGCCCTGAGCGGCGGCTTCCGCGAGATGGACGCGCCTTCGGGCGCGGCGCGCGGGGACTGGCGTGCGCTGGCCTGGGTGGCCGGCGGCATCGTCGTCAACGCGCTTCTGATCGAGCGCGCCGGCTTCGTCGTGGCTTGCGCGCTGTGCTACACGCTGGCCGTGCACGGGCTGCGCAGTGCCGAGGGCCGGCCCTGGGGCGGACCACGCAAGGTGTTGCTGGACGCGGTGACCGGCATGCTGATTGCCACGCCGGTGTATTGGTTGTTCACCAAGGTGCTGCAGGTGAACCTGCCGGGTTTGACCGGCACCGGCTGGATCTGAGCGGAGCGCGCGATGGAACTCTGGAGCCAGCTGCTGGGCGGTCTTGCCGCCGCCGCCACGCCGATCAACCTGCTGTGGGCCTTTGTCGGTTGCGCGGTGGGCACCGCCATCGGCGTGCTGCCGGGGCTGGGGCCGGCGGTGACGGTGGCGATGCTGCTGCCGATCACCGCCAAGGTGGAGCCCACCGCGTCGATGATCTTCTTCTGCGGCATCTACTACGGCGCGATGTACGGCGGTTCGACGACGTCGATCCTGCTGAACACTCCGGGCGAGACCGGCACGATGGTGACCGCGCTCGAAGGCTTCAAGATGGCCAAGAACGGGCGTGCCGGGGCGGCGCTGGCCACCAGCGCCATTGGCTCCTTCGTCGCGGGCACGATCGCCACCGTGCTGGTGACGTTGTTCTCGCCGGTGATGGCCGAGTTCGCGGTCAAGCTCGGGCCGCCGGAGTACTTCTGCCTGATGCTGCTGGCCTTCACTACGGTCAGCGCGGTGCTGGGCAAGAGCACCTTGCGCGGGTTGACGTCGTTGTTCGTCGGTATCGCCCTGGGGCTGGTGGGCATCGACCAGATCACCGGCCAGGTGCGCTACACCGGTGGCGTGCTCGAGTTCATGGACGGCATTGAGGTGGTGCTGGTGGCGGTCGGGCTGTTCGCGGTGGCCGAGTGCCTGTACAACGCGCTGTACGAAGGACGTGCCGAGTCCAGCCTGAACCGGATGGGCAAGGTGCACATGACGCGCGGCGAGTGGCGCCGCTCCTGGCCGGCCTGGCTGCGTGGCTCGGTGATCGGCTTCCCATTCGGCACGATCCCGGCCGGCGGTTCGGAGATCCCCACGTTTCTGAGTTACGCCGCCGAGCGCAAGTTGAGCAAGCATCCCGAGGAGTTCGGCACGACCGGCGCGATCGAAGGCGTGGCCGGGCCCGAGGCGGCCAACAACTCGGCGGTGACGGCCACACTGGTGCCGCTGCTGACGTTGGGCATCCCGACCAGCGTGACCGCGGCGATCCTGCTGTCGGCGTTCCAGAACTACGGGCTCAACCCGGGCCCGCAGCTGTTCGAGAGCAACGCCGCGCTGGTGTGGACGCTGATCGCCAGCCTGTACATCGGCAACGTCATGCTGCTGGTGCTGAACCTGCCGATGGTCGGGCTGTGGGTCAAGCTGCTTAAGATCCCTAAGGCGCCGCTGTATGCCGGCATCCTGATCTTCGCCACCGTCGGCGTCTACGGCATGCGCCAGAGCGCCTTCGACCTGTACCTGATGCTCGGCCTTGGGCTGGTGGGCGTGCTCATGCGGCGCTTCGACTTCCCCACCGCGCCGGTGATCGTCGGCCTGATCCTCGGGCCGCTGGCCGAGGCGCAGATGCGCAACGCGCTATCGATCGGGCAGGGCAGCTGGATGGTGTTCCTGGAGCGGCCGATGTCGGCCACTCTGCTGGTCATCGTCGCCGCGGTGCTGCTGGTACCGCGCATGATCGCCTGGCGCCGCCGCGCCTGAGACGCAAGTGCGTTCAAGACGATAGAAACCAAGGGCGTCTCACGGCGCATAGCAGCCACTGCGATCGCAGTTGCTGTTGGCTGAGTCCGGCGTGCCAAGTCGGCTGCGGTAGCGCGCTGGCGTCACCCGCGTTCTCCGGCCCACGCTCGCGGGCGACCGGATTCTTTGCTTGACCGTTTCCTCATCAACACCGACCAGGCGGGTCACCAGCCAGCGTACCGCGAATGGGGCCTGCGCCCGCGGGTGGCCACCACCGCACTACAACGAGCGCTCGTTGTGTTCGGCAACGAACACCACCGCGGTACCCCGCCGAGGATGGCGGGGAAGCGAATCCGGGAAGTAAAGGAGGAGCACGGTCGAAGACCGGGCGGGGGACATGGACGGATTCGCTTCTCCGTCGTCCTCGGCTCGCGCCGATGCATCGAAAGCGACAGTCCGCATTGCGTCGAGTAACGGCCAAGAGCTTCTTGCCGATTGAACGCGCTTGCGGACGGCGCCCTCAGTCGCGCGCGCCCATCTTCAGCGCGCGTTCGCGCTGCGCCTGAAGAGCAAGAGCCCCCTGCGCGGCGCGTGCTGTGTCCCAGCCCTGCAGGTGGCGCAACGCCAAGTCGCGCAGCGCGGCGATCCATTCGTGGCGGTCGTTCAGGCAGGCGATGTAGTGGAACTCGCGCCCACCGGCGGCGAGGAAGGCCTCGCGGGCCTCCAGGTTGATCTCTTCCAACGTCTCCAGGCAATCGGCGGCGAATCCGGGGCAGATCAGGTCCACGCGCTCCACGCCGTCGCGGGCCAACTGCTGCAGCGTGGGCTCGGTATAGGGCTGCAGCCACTTGGCCTTGCCGAAGCGGCTCTGGAAGGTGACCCGCCAGGCCTCGGCCGGCAAGCCCAGGCGCTCTGCCAGCAGCCGGGCCGTCTTGTGGCATTGGCAGTGGTACGGATCGCCCAGGTGCAGCGTGCGCTCGGGCACGCCGTGGAAGCTCATCACCAGCATGCGGCCGCGCCCCTCGCGCTGCCAATGCGCGAACACCTGCGCGGCCAGCGCGTCGATGTAGGCCGGATCGTCATGGTACTGCTGGACGAGGCGCAGTTCCGGCACCCAGCGCGCGCGCTGACCCCACGCAGCCACGGCGTCGAACACGCTGCCTCCGGTGGCGGCCGAATACTGCGGATACAGCGGCAGCACCAGCACCCGTGTCACGCCCTCGGCGCGAAAAGCGTCCAGCGCCTTGGCGATGCCCGGCTGGCCATAGCGCATCGCATGCTGCACGCGCACCGCATGGCCCGCCTCGCCCAGGTAGCCGGCGAGCAGCTTCGCCTGCTTGGCGGTCCACACCGCAAGCGGCGAGCCGTCGGGTGTCCAGACCGCGGCGTACTTGCGTGCCGACTTCGCCGGCCGCACGCGCAGGATGATTCCGTGCAGGATCAGCCACCAGGGCAGGCGCGGAATCTCGACCACGCGCGGATCGCTCAGGAACTCGGCCAGGTAGCGGCGCAGCGCCGCCGGCGTCGGCGCGTCGGGTGTGCCGAGGTTGACCAGCAGCACACCCACCTGCGGCGCGCTGCCATGCCTGTAAGGGGGCTCGCTGCGGAAGCTCATCGCGGCTGGGAAGGCGAGCTCAGGTCGCGGGCGCGAAGCCGGCAGCCGCCAGCGCCAGCCGAAGCTGCTGGACACCCACCGGCTTGCCCCAGCAACCAACGAAGCCGGCCTGTTGCGCCAGGCTATCCACCTCGGGCCCTTCGTCGGCGCTGCAAAGATAGGCGGGGGCTTCAACCACGCCGGCCTCCCGCAGGGCCTGCAGCAGTGTCGCGCCGTCGGTGTCGCCCAGGTGCAGGTCGATTACCAGCAGCTGCGGCGCCTGCTCGCGTGCCAGCTCCAGCGCCTCGGCGCCACTGGCCGCGGTGCGCAACTGCAGGCCGGGCACGGCGGCGCAGGCACTCGAGAAGAGCATCAGGTTGATGCGGTCGTCGTCGACGTACAGCACCTGCATGGCGGCGGCTCAGAGCATCGGCCCGGTGATGGTGTCGCCGAAGCGCAGCACCTCGAAGCGCACGCAGGCCGAGCTCGGATCGGCAGGCGAGCCGCCCAGGCCGATGGCGCCACTGCCGTGCAGCAGGCAACTGCCGCGGCGCAGGCTGACGATCTCGCCGTCGCCGAAGCGCACGTAGGTGCCGTTGTAGCTGAGGTCGCTCAGTTGGAAGCTGCCGCCATGCCAGTCGATGCGGGCATGCGAACGCGACACGCGGGTGTCGTCGACGCAGAAATGCGCCTGCGGGCTGCGGCCAAGCACCACCGGAAGCTCCCGGTTGGCGTAGACCTTGTGCAGGTTCAACCACTCCAGACGGATGGCCTCCGGTTCGACCGCTGGCGCCACGTCGCCGAACTGCGTCACCGCGCTGTCGGCGCCGCGCCGGCCGGTGTAGACGAACACCGAAACCGGCTCCACCCGGCCCCGCAGCATCAGCTGGTCGAGGCTGCGAAAGAGCGGCTTCATGTTGCGCGGCAGACCGTCCAGCACGGCGGCGGTGACCAGTGTCTCGTTGTCGCCGGCATGGTCCAGCAGCCGCGCGGCGACGTTCACCGCGTCACCGAAACAGTCGCCCGACATCTCGACCACTTCGCCGCGCGAAAGCGCTACCTGCAGGCGCAGTGCGCGCAGCCCGCTGGAGGCGCCACGCTCGCCGCCGCGCGCGACGATCCCGGCCAGGACTTCCTGCATCTGCAGGGCCGCGGGCAGCGCCTTCGCGGGCGTGTCGAACACCGCCATCAGGCCGTCGCCCAGGGTCTTCACCACGTGACCCCCCTGTTGACGCACTGGCGGCATCAACGAGGTCACGCAATGCGTGACGACCGATGTGGCTTCGGCATTGCCCAGACTCTCGAACAAGCCCGTGCTGCCTCGCAGATCAGCAAACAGGATGGTGCGGTTGGAGATCTGCGTCATGCCGGCCGAAAGTTTAACTGCCGCATCGCCTGGCGCGTTGTCGATTCGCAAGCGCCGTCGAGATCACCTCTGGCGCTGCGCCAGCGACCTGGCCGCGTGGGGCATCGAATGCTGTTCGAAAAGCCCCCGAGCGTTCACCCGCGGCAAAAATTCAGGCGCACCCACCGCGCAGTCGCGGAAGCCCGCTCGTGCGGGCCACGCATCCGGCCAAACCTACAGGTTGTCCAGATACGTGCGCAACTTGGGCCTGCGGCGCAAGCTGCGCGGCGCTTACCGCGCAATCGCTGCCGCCTGCGGCGGTACCTACTTGGCCAAGCCTTAGAGGTTGCCCAAGTAGGTGCGCAGCTTGTGCCTGTGGCGCAGGCTCAGGCGCATCTGCTTCGCAGGCGCGGCCGCCTGCGGCCGCACCTATCTGTCCAATCAGAGATTGTCCAGATAGGTCCTGAGCTTGTCACTGCGGCTCGGGTGCTTGAGCTTGCGGATCGCCTTGGCCTCGATCTGGCGGATGCGCTCGCGCGTCACGTCGAACTGCTTGCCCACCTCTTCCAGCGTGTGGTCGGTGCTCATCTCGATGCCGAAGCGCATGCGCAGCACCTTGGCCTCGCGCGGAGTCAGGCTGTCGAGGATGTCCTTGACCACGTCGCGCAGGCCGGCCTGCATCGCCGCGTCCACCGGGGCCACGTTGTTGGTGTCCTCGATGAAGTCGCCCAGGTGCGAATCGTCGTCGTCGCCGATCGGCGT
>ERZ1645185.1218-NODE-1218-length-10619-cov-8.564464_pt1 | contig 10619 bp, 10 predicted proteins | sample MGYA00575351_ERZ1645185 | MGnify/ENA primary metagenome ERZ1645185 (study PRJEB40838, sample SAMN11284767) | freshwater sediment metagenome | isolation source: river sediment | host: Sediment | place: India: Jana village, Kanpur | collected 2015-12-17 ... | reverse complement strand
GCCGTGGCCGCGCCGGTCATCGAGGGCATCGGCGGCTGCATGCTGTACATCGTCGACCGCTACGACGACAAGGGCACCATCCATGATCCGGATTACGAATGGATTCCGGGTGCGGAAATGATGCCGAAAGGCTACGGGCTGACCTTCATCGACCACCTGACCCACAACCTGTTCGTCGGCAACATGGCCAAGTGGTCGGAATACTACGAGAAGCTGTTCAACTTCCGCGAGATCCGCTACTTCGACATCAAGGGCGCCAAGACCGGCCTGCTGTCGAAGGCGATGACCGCGCCCGACGGCCTGGTGCGCATTCCGCTCAACGAGTCCTCAGATCCGAAATCGCAGATCAACGAATATCTGGAAGCCTACAACGGCGAGGGCATCCAGCACATCGCCTGCTTCACCGACGACATCTACGCCACGGTCGAGAAGATGATCGCCGCCGGCGTGAAGTTCCTGGATACGCCCGACACCTATTTCGAGGCCGTCGATATCCGCATCCCGAACCACGGCGAAGATCTCGAGCGCCTGCGCCGCAACAAGATCCTGATCGACGCCGATCCGGAAACCAAGCAGCGCAAGCTGCTGCAGATCTTCACCCAGAACGCGGTCGGTCCGATTTTCTTCGAGATCATCCAGCGCAAGGGCAACGAGGGTTTCGGCGAAGGCAATTTCCAGGCCCTGTTCGAGTCCATCGAGCGCGACCAGATGCGCCGCGGCGTGCTGTAAGGGGCCGCCATGACGCTCGCCTACCAATCCGGTTTCGGCAATGAATTCGCCACCGAGGCCTTGCCGGGGACCTTGCCGCAGGGCCGCAATTCGCCGCAGCGGGTGGCGCACGGTCTGTATGCCGAGCAGCTGAGCGGCACCGCGTTCACCGCGCCGCGCCACAGCAACCGCAGAACCTGGTTCTACCGCATCCGCCCGGCCACGTTGCACGGCGCCTTCGAACTGCTGCCGGAAACCGCCTTCCACAACCGTTTATCGGATCTGCCGGCCGATCCGAACCCCATGCGCTGGTCGCCGATGCCGGCACCGGAACCGGGCACCGACTTCATCGACGGCCTGTTCGCGATGTGCGGCAACGCCGGGGTCGGCGTGCACCGTTATGCCGCCAACGCCGGCATGCACGGCCGTTTCTTCAGCAACACCGATGCCGAAATGCTGATCGTGCCGCAGGCCGGGCGCCTGCGCCTGCGCACCGAAATGGGCGTGCTCGAGATCGAACCGCAGGAGATCGCGGTGGTGCCGCGCGGCATCCGCTTCGCGGTCGATCTGCCGGATGGCAGCGCCGCCGGCTATGTGGCGGAAAACCACGGTGCACTGCTGCGTCTGCCGGATCTGGGCCCGATCGGCTCCAACGGCTTGGCCAATCCGCGCGATTTCATGGCTCCGGTCGCGGCGTATGAAGACGTCGAAGGCGATTTCGAACTGATCAACAAATTCCAGGGCCGGCTTTGGCGTGCGCCGATCAGGCATTCACCGTTGGACGTGGTCGGCTGGCACGGCAATTACACGCCCTATAAATACGATCTGCGCCGGTTCAACACCATCGGTTCGATCAGTTACGACCATCCGGATCCGAGCATTTTCCTGGTGCTGTATTCGCCGAGCGACACCGCCGGCACCAGCAACCTCGATTTCGTGATATTCCCGCCGCGCTGGCTGGTGGCGCAGGATACCTTCCGGCCGCCGTGGTTCCACCGCAACATCGCCAGCGAATTCATGGGTCTCATCCACGGTGTATACGATGCCAAGGCCGATGGCTTCGTGCCGGGCGGCGCCTCGCTGCATAACGCCATGACCGCGCACGGTCCGGATGCCGCCACTTTCGAGAAGGCCAGTGCGGCCGATTTGAGCAAGCCGGATGTCATCACCGAAACCATGGCGTTCATGTTCGAAACGCGCCATGTGTTCATGCCGACCGCACAGGCCTTACAATGCCCTAGCCGCCAGCACGATTACCGGCAGTGCTGGCAGGGATTGCGCAAACACTTCAGGTCTTAACGGAAGCAACCATGAAATTAGCGTCATTGAAGCAAGGCGGCCGCGACGGCACATTGATCGTGGTCTCGAAAGACCTGCAGCGTGCGGTGGCCGTTCCCGGCATCGCGCCGACGTTACAGAAGGCGATGGAAGACTGGCAGAATGCCGCGCCGCGCCTGAACCGCGTGTATGAGGCCCTGAACCACGGCAATGTGCAGAGCATCGACGCCGAAGACGTGATGGCGCTCGACATGGCCGCATTGGCCGCGCCGCTGCCACGCGCCTACGAATTCGTCGACGGCAGCGCCTACCTGCCGCATGTGGCACGGGTGCGCAAGGCCAGGGGTGCGGAAGTGCCGGAGAGCTTCTACACCGATCCTTTGATGTACCAGGGCGTCAGCGCCGGATTCTACGGACCGCGTGATCCGGTGCTGGTGCCCAGCGAAGACTACGGCATCGATCTGGAAGCGGAAGTGCTGGTGGTCACCGATGACGTGCCGATGGCGGTCAGCGCGGAGCAGGCGGCTGAACACATCCAGCTGATCGGCCTGATCAACGATGTATCGCTGCGCAACCTGATTCCGGCCGAATTGGCCAAGGGCTTTGGGTTCCTGCAATCCAAGCCGCGTTCCTGCCTGAGCCCGGTGCTGGTTACGCCCGATGAGCTCGGCACGGCCTGGCGGGATTCCAAGGTGCACCTGCCTCTGGTGACCCACATCAACGGAAAATGGTTCGGTGCCCCGGAAGCCGGCGTCGACATGCAGTTCAACTTCGCCGAACTGATCGCGCACGCCGCCAAGACCCGGCCGCTGTCGGCAGGCACCCTGGTCGGTTCCGGCACCGTGGCCAACGAGGACACCTCGCTCGGCGCCTCCTGTTTCGCGGAACAGCGCACGGTGGAAACCCTGCGCGACGGCAAGCCCTCGACCCCGTTCATGTCGTTCGGCGATGTCGTACGCATCGAGATGCTGGATGAAAACGGCGACAGCATTTTCGGCGCCATCGAACAGAAAATCGCGGCCTACGGAGCCTGACATGAACGCACCCGGTCTGGTGCTCCACCACTATTGGCGCTCCAGCGCCAGCTACCGGGTGCGCATCGCGCTCAACCTGAAAGGCCTAGAGTACGCCATCCGGCCGGTGCACCTGCTGGAAGGCGGTGGCCAGCAGCATCATGACGCATACCGCCGGCTCAATCCGCAATCGCTGGTGCCGACTCTGGTGCATGACGGTCACGCCATCGGGCAATCGCTGGCCATTCTCGAATACCTTGATGAACGCTTCCCTGGCAACCCGTTGCTGCCGGCCGACGCGCTGGCGCGCGCGCAGGTGCGCGGTCTGGCACTGTATATCGCCTCCGAAGGGCAGCCTCTGATGAACCTGCGGGTATTGCAGTACCTGCAAACCACGCATGGTTTGGATGAAGAAGCCCGCAATGACTGGGTACGGCATTGGCTGACGGTCAATTTCTGCAATGTCGAAGCGCAATTGACCGCATTGAAACCGGGTGATTACGTTTCCGGCGATGCACCCGGCATGGCCGAATGCTGTCTGGTGCCGCACGCCTTCGCGGCCGCGCGTTTCCAGCTCGACATGACCACGTATCCGACGGTCAACAGAATCGTTGGCAACTGCCTGCAAGTGCCGGCATTCCAGAAAGCGCATCCTGGCCGGCAGCCGGACACCCCGGAAGAATTCCGCATCGGCTGAAAAACCCGCTCGTGAGCGGGTTTGTGTAATCAATGCTGCTGGTAAAGATCCCCGAACGGATCGTGTTCGGCGCCGGCACCTTCCGACAACCGCACTTTCAAAGCCAGACCGTCGCGCGAATCGGCGCTGCGCAGCGCTTCCTCGAGACTGATGCGGCCTTCCTTGTAGAGCTTGAACAGGGATTGATCGAACGAGTGCATGCCCGCTTCCAGGGTCTTCTCCATCGCTTCCTTGATTTCGTGGACCTGCCCGCGGCGGATCAGGTCGCGGATCATCGGGGTGTTGATCAGCACTTCCGTGGCCGGCATCCGGCGCCCGGTAGTGTCCACAACCAGGCGCAGCGAAATCACCGCCTTCAGGTTCAACGCCAGATTCATCAGGATGTTCTTGTGCGCCGATTCCGGGAAGAAGTTCAGGATCCGTTCCAGGGTCTGGTCGGCGTTGTTGGAGTGCAGGGTGGCCAGGCACAGGTGACCGGTCTCGGCGAACGCGATGGCGGCCTCCATGGTGGTGGTGTCGAGGATCTCGCCGATCAGGATGACGTCCGGCGCTTCGCGCATGGCGTTCTTCAGGGCGTTGTGGAAGGCGTGGGTATCGAGCCCGACTTCACGCTGGTTGACGATGGATTTCTTGTGCCGGTGCAGGAACTCGATCGGATCCTCGATGGTCAGGATGTGGCCCGTCTGGCTCTGGTTGCGGTGGTCTATCATCGAGGCCAAGGTGGTCGATTTGCCGGAACCTGTCGAGCCAACTACCAGCACCAGGCCGCGCGGCTCGTTGATGATGTCCTTCAGGATGGCCGGCAACTGCAGCTGTTCGATGCTGGGGATCTCGCTCTTGATGGCGCGTATGACCATGGCGATTTCGCCGCGCTGCTTGAACACGTTGATGCGGAAGCGGCCGGCTTCCTTCAGGGAGATTGCCATGTTGTATTCGAGTTCTCGTTCGAACTGCTCGAAGCGTGCCTCGTCAATCAGAGAGCACGCGATTTTCTTGACCATGCCGGTCGGCAGCTCGTTGCTGCCGAGCGGATACAGCTTGCCTTCGACCTTGATGTAGACCGGAGCGCCGGTGGTCAGGAACATATCCGAGGCGTTTTTCTCGCGCATCAGTTTCAGGAAGTAGCCGATATCCATGGATTCCCCTTGCGGTGTGTTGGCCGCCGCTGCAATTGTGTAAACTGAAGCCCTGTCCAGCGCCGTTGTTTCAAGGATTATAGTGTGTCCCAGACATTTTTGTACCTATTCCTGACGGCTTCGGTGTTATCCGCCATGCCGGTGTGCGCACAATCACGGAATGCCGAAACCGATGCCGCATTCAGCGCGGCCGGCCGGGCCATGGCTGTGGCCGATGCCGCGCAGGCCAGGGAGCTGGCACCGGACGAATACCGGAGCGCAGAGCTTGCCCTGCAGGAGGCCGATGCTTTGTCGGCCAGACGCAAGAACAAGGAAGCCAAACATAAGGCCGTTTTGTCGCGCCTGTACGCCGATCTGGCGGCTGCCAAGGCGAGATACATCCTGAGCAAGGAAGGTGTCGAACAGAAGATTTCCGACAATCAAGCGCTGCGCCGTGAACTGCTGTTGGGTGGAGAGGGTTTACAGCCATGAGGCAGGTGCTGGTCGCGTTGCTGTGTCTGCTGTTGGTTGGCCAGCTCCAGGCCGCCGGATCGGAAGCCGATCTGCAATATCAGGCACTGCAGCAGGATCTGCAACGACTGGATGAGGAAGCTGCAAGCCGCGGTTACGCCGGCATGGAGCGGCTTCGTTTCCGGCAGGCGCTGGAGGCTTATCCGCAGGTCCGTTCAAGAGACCGAGAGCAGGCCTTGGCGATGGCAACGCTGCTGATGCAAACCGCCGATTATGCGGTGAAAACCGGTCAGCTGCAGAGCCAGCTGACGGCGCTCGACAGCGAGCGCGCCGCCATTTTGGTCGAAGCCAGCCGCCGAGATGCCGAACTGGCCCGCAAAGAGGCCGAGCGCCTGCGCTTGGCGGCGTTGGCGCGGGAAGAGGAAGCGCTGGGCGCACCCGTTGCGACCACCCCAGAAACGTCCGGCGCCTTGACCGAGGCGCAGGCCAAAGACGCCGAGTTGGCGAGGCTTGAAGAAGAGCTTGCGGCGCAGGTCGCCGCCAAAGGCGATTTCCTGACACGCAAGACCCTGCAAGGCAAGCCGGCATATGTGTTATCGGCCAGCGCTTTCAAGCCGGGGAAGGCATCGTTAAACCCGGACGCCCGGCAGGCCTTGGAACGGCTGGCTGGCCAATTGAAAAATACCGGCAAGGCTTGGCGAATCCTCGGCTACACCGACACCCTGGGTTCCGATGCCGCCAACCTGCAGTTGTCCAAACTACGCGCGGAAGCGGTGTTGGCGGTGTTGAAGGCGGCCGGCATACCGGCCGGAAGACTCACGGCCAAAGGCATGGGGTCCGGCAATCCGGTGGCATCCAATAGCAACCCGTCCGGGCGGGCGCAGAATCGGCGTGTCGAAATCATCCAGGAATAGCTTGAAATACAGGGTGTTGGGTGGCTGTGTAGGCTGTCGCTGATGCCTAGCCTATTGAAAATTAAGGATAATCCTGACAATCCCAGGGCTGGGCCGGTGGCCTCAGCAAAACTCATTGAAATACAACAAGATAAAAAATCGGTTGCATGGCCTGAATATCCGGCGTAGTGTTATTTTCCCATGCAGGTGTTTTTTTTTACGGCATGGATTCAGAGGAGCTGGATCATGTGCGCAGTGTCATCACCTCGTCCCGATGCCATGTCGGCATTCAGCCTGAACACAGGCCGTAGCTCCGGCGCAATGAAAGCTTTTCAACCCTAGAAAACCCCGGCCATGCCGGGGTTTTTGTTTTTCAACCCAAGGAGGTTAGCGTGTTTGAAGGTCAATCCAAACAAACCATCGACTCGAAAATGGCATCCGACAGTGCCTTCCGCCAGTTGTTTTTCCATCATCAGAAACTGGACAAGAAAGTCGCCGATGCCGAACATGGCATCCTGCCCATAGACGATTTGACCTTGACCCGCATGAAGCGGGAAAAACTGCAGGCCAAAGACCGGCTTACCCGCATGCTGCGCGAAGCCAGCAATTGACCGCAACACCCCGACCGGACACGTCTGGCTACCTCGTCCGCCAGCCGTGATCCGGTCCTTGCAGGGCCCGGGAACTGCTAAAATAACGCGTCCAACAACCCGTGGCCGGCATGACAATCCATAACAGCGTCCTTGAATTGATCGGGCATACGCCCATGGTCAAAGCGCGGCATCTCGACACCGGCGTCTGCCAGCTGTATCTCAAGCTGGAATGCATGAACCCTGGCGGCTCGATCAAGGACCGCATCGGCGTCTCGATGATCGAAGCGGCCGAGCGTGCCGGCAGGATCAAACCCGGCGACACCCTGATTGAAGGCACCGCCGGCAATACCGGCATCGGTCTGGCCCTGGTCGCCCAGCAGAAGGGCTACAAACTGCTGCTGGTGGTGCCGGACAAAATGAGCCGCGAGAAGATTTTCAATCTGCGTGCCATGGGCGCCGAAGTCATCCTGACCCGCTCCGACGTCGCCAAAGGCCACCCGGAGTATTACCAGGACATGGCCGAACGCATCGCGCGCGAAACGCCCGGCGCCTATTTCATCAACCAGTTCGGCAACCCCGACAACCCGCTGGCGCACGAAACCGGCACCGGTCCGGAGATCCTGGCGCAGATGAACGGCGACATGGATGCCATCGTATTCGGCTGCGGCAGCTCCGGCACCATGACCGGCCTGTCGCGTTATTTCGCCGAGGCCGCGCCGCAGGTGGAACTGATTCTGGCCGATCCGGTGGGTTCGATTCTGACCCAGTACATCAACGAAGGCGTGCTCAGCACCAAATCCGGATCCTGGTTGGTGGAAGGCATCGGCGAGGATTTCCTGCCGACGATTTCCGATTTTTCGCGAGTGAAGAAAGCCTATGCCATTTCCGACAAGGAAAGCTTCATGGCCGGCCGCGAACTGCTGATGAAGGAAGGCGTACTCGGCGGGTCCTCGTCCGGCACCCTGCTGGCGGCGGCGCTGAAATACTGCCGCGAACAGACCGAGCCGAAGAAAGTGGTGGTGTTTGTCTGCGATACCGGAAACAAGTACCTGTCGAAGATGTATAACGACTACTGGATGCTCGACAACGGCTTTCTCGAACGTGAAGCCAAGGGCGATCTTTCGGATCTGATCCTGCGGCCCTACGCCAAGCGCGACACCGTGGTGGTCGGTCCGAACGATACCCTCACCATCGCCTACCAGCGCATGAAGATGTACGACGTTTCGCAGCTGCCGGTGATGGAAGACGAGAAAATCGTCGGCATCGTCGACGAATCCGATGTGCTGCTGCATGTGCATACCGACCACGAGCGTTTCAAGGATCTGGTCTCGACCGCCATGGTGCGCGATCTGGAAGTGCTGGATGTCAGCGCACCGATCGAGGCGCTGATGCCGGTGTTCGATGCCGGCAAGGTCGTCATCGTGCTGGACGGCGGCCGCTTCCTCGGTTTGATCACCCGTATCGATCTGTTGAACTATCTGCGCCGCCGCGTGCAGTAAAGGATTCCCATGAGCAGCACCAAGGATTACGGCATCGGCACCAAGGCCATCCATGCCGGGCAGGCGCCCGATCCCTCAACCGGCGCGGTGATGATGCCGATCTACGCGACCTCGACCTATGCCCAAGCCAGCCCCGGTGAGCATCAGGGTTACGAATACTCGCGTAGCCACAACCCCACGCGTTTCGCTTACGAACGCTGCGTGGCGGCCCTGGAATCCGGGACCCACGGCTATGCCTTCGCCTCGGGGCTAGCGGCCACCTCGACCGTGCTGGAACTGCTAGACTCCGGATCGCATGTTATCTGCATGGATGATGTGTACGGTGGCACCTACCGCCTGTTCGAACGCGTGCGCCGACGCTCGGCCGGCATGCAGTTCAGCTTCGTTGATCTCAACGATCTCGAGTCGGTCAAGTCCGCGCTGCAGCCGAACACCCGGATGATCTGGTGCGAAACCCCGACCAACCCGCTGTTGAAAATCGTTGATATCGTCCGCCTTTCGGCATTCGCTAAAGCCAATGGCCTGTTGCTGGCGGTCGATAACACCTTCTGCTCCCCGATCCTGCAGCGCCCGTTGGAACTCGGCGCCGACATCGTGATGCATTCGGCGACCAAATATTTGAATGGCCACTCCGATATCGTAGGCGGCATGATCGTGGTGAAAGATCCGGCCCTGGCCGAGCAGATGACTTTTCTGCAGAACGCGGTCGGTGGCGTGCAGGGGCCATTCGACAGCTTTCTGGCTTTGCGCGGCCTGAAGACCCTGCATCTGCGCATGAAGGCGCATTGCGCGAATGCCCAGTATCTGGCCGAACGCCTGCAGGCGCATTCCGCTGTCGGGAAAGTGATGTATCCGGGTTTAGCCAGCCACCCGCAACACGAACTGGCCAAAACCCAGATGCACGGTTTCGGCGGCATGGTGAGCGTCTGGTTGAAAGGAGGTTTCCCGGAAGCCAAGCGTTTCATGGAGCGTCTGCAACTGTTCACCTGCGCCGAATCGCTGGGTGGCGTGGAAAGTCTGGCCAACCATCCGGCGGTGATGACCCACGCCTCGGTGCCGGTCGAACGCCGTGAAGCATTGGGAGTGACCGGCAACCTGGTTCGCCTGAGCGTAGGCGTGGAAGATGCCGCCGATCTGTGGGCCGATATCGACCAGGCGCTGGGCGCCTGATCGAAGCAAGCAGGAGTCCTTGATGAAAAATAAACTATACGCCGATGCCGATGCCGCCCTGCGCGATGTCGTGGCCGATGGCCATACCATTGCCGTCGGCGGCTTCGGTCTGTGCGGCATTCCGGAAGCCTTGATCGCCGCCCTGCGCGATTCCGGAACAACCGGACTGACCGCTATCTCCAACAATGCCGGCGTCGACGGCTTCGGTCTGGGCATGCTGCTGGCTACGCGCCAAATCCGAAAAATGGTTTCCTCGTATGTCGGCGAGAACAAGGAATTCGAGCGCCAGTATCTGGCCGGCGAACTGGAACTGGAATTCAATCCGCAAGGCACACTGGCCGAGCGTCTAAGGGCCGGCGGTGCCGGCATTCCGGCTTTTTTCACCCGTACCGGTTACGGCACGATCGTTGCCGAGGGCAAGGAGACCCGCGAATTCGACGGCAGGCAGTATGTGCTGGAAACCGCGTTGCACGCCGATGTCTCTCTGGTGAAGGCCTGGAAGGCCGATGCCTCCGGCAATCTGGTTTACCGGAAGACCGCGCGCAATTTCAACCCGGCGGTGGCCATGGCAGGAAAAATCTGCATTGCGGAAGTCGAGGAGTTGGTCGATGTCGGCGCGCTCGATCCGGACAGCATCCACACGCCGGGCATTTACGTCGACCGCATCGTGGTCAACGCCAATCCGGAAAAACGCATCGAACAACGCACCGTTCGCACGGCTTAAGGAGAACGCAATGGCTTGGACCCGTGATGACATGGCCAAACGCGCGGCGCAGGAGTTGACCGACGGCGCGTATGTGAATCTCGGCATCGGTCTGCCGACGCTGGTGGCCAATCATATTCCGAACGGCATGGACGTCTGGCTGCAATCGGAAAACGGCCTGCTCGGCATCGGACCGTTCCCGACCGAAGATGAGGTCGATGCCGATCTGATCAATGCCGGCAAGCAAACCGTAACGGCGCGTGAAGGCGCCAGCTATTTCGGCAGCCACGATTCATTCGCGATGATCCGCGGCGGGCACATCGATCTGGCCATTCTCGGCGCCATGCAGGTCACCGACAAAGGCGATCTGGCCAACTGGATGGTGCCCGGCAAAATGGTGAAGGGCATGGGCGGCGCCATGGATCTGGTGGCCGGCGTCAAGCGCGTGGTGGTGCTGATGGAACACGCCGCCAAAGACG
>ERZ1645185.1217-NODE-1217-length-10628-cov-13.404521_pt1 | contig 10628 bp, 7 predicted proteins | sample MGYA00575351_ERZ1645185 | MGnify/ENA primary metagenome ERZ1645185 (study PRJEB40838, sample SAMN11284767) | freshwater sediment metagenome | isolation source: river sediment | host: Sediment | place: India: Jana village, Kanpur | collected 2015-12-17 ... | reverse complement strand
CTGGCTGTTCCACATGATCCAGCCGGTGCTGCTGTACCAGTGGAAGCGGTCGCCGTCGGTCCGACTCGGCCCGAGGTTGTTGTGCAGCGTGCCCATCTTCAGCGCCTCGAGCATGACGCCGCCATGCCCGTGCACGATCGGCTTCGGCAGGCCGGTGGTGCCGCTGGAGTACACCACCCACAGCGGATGGTCGAAGGGCAGCCATTCCGGGGCGAAGACGGCGTCGGCCGCGCGCAGCGCGTCCAGGTCGTGCGCCTGGCGCTGCGGCGACGACAGGTCGGCCTCCAAGCCCAGGTTGCGCCACAGCACCGCGTGGCGCACGCTCGGCAGCGCGGCCAGCACTTCGCGCAGCAGCGCACGCCGGTCGTGGGCCTGCCCGGCATGCCGGTATCCGTCGCAGGCGACCAGCACCTTCGGCTCGATCTGGCGGAAGCGGTCGAGCACCGCCACCGGCCCCATGTCGGGCGAACACACTGACCAGATCGCGCCCAGGCTGGCACAGGCCAGGAAGACGACGATCGTCTCCGGCACGTTGGGCATCACCGCGCACAACCGGTCGCCGCGCTGCAGGCCCATGCCGCGCAACGCCGCGGCGCAGGCCGCCACCTGGCGGCGCAGCTCGGGCCAGGACACTTCGCGCAGCACGCCTTCGGCCAGCATCGCTTCGTCGGCGAAGACGATCGCCGGGTGGCCGGCCGCATGGCTGGCGTCGGCATGCGTGAACAGGTGCTGCGCGTAGTTGAGCTGAGCGCCGGGGAACCAGTTCGCGCCGGGCATGCGCGCGTCCTCCAGCACCGCGCGGTAGGGCGTCGGCGACTGCAAGCCGAAGTAGTCCCACACCGATCCCCAGAAGGCTGGCAGGTCGGCCACCGACCAGCGCCACAGCGAGTCGTAGTCGGCGAACTGCAGGCCGCGCGTCTGCCGCAGCCAGCGTTGGTAGCGCGTGATGTGGGGCTCGGGTAGCGGCATCGTCGGGCCTCCTCCAGGGGGCCCGATGATCATGCCAGAGGGGTGCGCGCCGGCCTCAGGGCTTGAAGTCGCCGGCAAAGACCATGTCGATGGCCTCGGGCTTAAGGTACTTGCGCAGCGCGGCGTTGACCTGCTCCACCGTCAGTGCGGCCAGCGCCGCATCGACACGCGCCGAAATCGCGAAATCGCGGCCCACGTACAAGTTGCCGGCCAGCTGCGAGGCGAGCACGTCGTCCTGCGCGCGCGACAGGCGGCGGAAACTTAGCAATCCGTTGCGGCCTTCTTCCAGCTCCTGCGCGCTGAAGCCTTCCTTCAGCGCACGCGCGATCTCCTCGCGCAGCGCCGCTTCCACCTTGGCACGGTTCTGCGGCGCGAAGATGGCGCTGGCCTGCCAGGCAGAGTTGGGCTCGAACTGGTTCCAGCTGATGTGGCTGCGCACATCGTAGGACAGGCCCTCGGCCTCGCGCACGCGCTTCCACAGCCGCGAGCTGCCGCCGCTGCCGAGCAGGTGGTTGGCCACCATCAGCGCCGGGTAGTCGGCATCGTTGTCCGACAGCGGCAGGCTCAGCCGGCCGCGCAGGTCGGCGTTCTGCTTGTCGGGCGTGCGCAGCTGCAGCGTCTGGCCGGTGCCGGCAATGAGCGGCTGCGGTACGCGCGTGAAGGGCTCGCCGGCGTTCCAGTCGCCGAAGCCGGCCTGCAGCGCGCGTTGCAGCGCCGGCAGGTCGATGTCGCCAGCGGCGCCGAACTGCGCGAAGCGCGCGCCGTAGAAGCGGCCGTGGAAGGCGCGCACCTGCTCCAGCGTCAGCGCATCGATGTCCTGCAGCTGCTCGTCGAAGTTGCGCGCGTGGCGCACGTCGCCGCGGGCATAGGGGTTGTTCAGGCGCGCCAGCGCGACGCCGGCCACCGCGCCAGGTTCCTTGCGTGCGGCCTCGACGCGCGTCATCACCTGGCGCTTGTACTCGTCGAAGGCCTCGGCGGGAAAGCTCGGCCGGCGCAGCAGCTCGGCCACCAGCGCCACCGCCTCGGCCAGGTGCTCGCGGCGCGAACTCAGAGCGATGCTGACCACGCCGGGTGCAGCCTGCACCGACATCGTGGTCTTCAGCGCGTCCAGCCGGTCCTGCACCTGCTGGCGCGACAGCGTGGCCGTGCCCTTGTCCAGCAGCCGGGCCGCGGCGTCGGCCGCCGCTCCCTGGCCGAAAAGCGTCTTCTCGTCGCCGAAGCGCAGGCTCAGCACCGCCTGCACCGCGCCGCCGCGCGTCGGCTTGGGCAGCACCGCCGCCTGCAGGCCGCCGGCCTGGAAGCGCACGGTGCGCGCGTCGATGTTCGCCGGCGTGGCGTCGAAGGCCTCCACCTTGGCGGCCGCAGCCTGGGGCTTGAACTGCTGCAGCGACTGCGCCAGGTCCACCTTAGCCGGCGCCGGGGCGCGCCGAGGCGCCTCCGTGGGGATGTACAGGCCCAGCGTGCGGTTCGAAGCGCTCAGGTAGGCCTCGGCCACGCGCTGCACGTCGGCCAGCGTGACCTGCCGCACCTGGTCGCGGCCGAGAAAGAACAACCGCCAGTCGCCCAGCGCGATGGCCTCGGACAGCGACAGGCCGATGTTCTCGGGGTCGGTGAAATTCTGTTCCCAGCCATTGAGCCACTGCGTGCGCGCGCGCTCCAGCTCCTGCGCGGTGACGGGCTGCGCGCGCAGCGATTCGGTGGTCTCCAGCAGCACCGCGCGCGCCTTGTCCGCGTCCTGCCCCGGCGCGAGTTGCGCGCCCAACATCAGCACCGAAGGATCGTGCAGCGACCAGGCAAAGGCAAAGGCGCTCGAGGCGAGTTGCGACTCCACGAGCCGCTTGTGCAGCCGGCCCGAGGGCGTATCGCCGAGCACCTGCGCCAGCATCTCGACCGCGGCGAAGTCGGCGTGCGCCCCGGGCGGCACATGGTAGGCGGCCAGCAGCAGCGGCGCGCCGCCGGTGCGGCGCAGCGTCACCTGACGCTCGCCGTCCTGCGCAGGATCGAGCGTGTACATCGCCGGCAGCTGGCGCGCCGGCTTGGGGATCGGGCCGAAGCTGTCGGCCACCCACTGCAGCACGCGCTGCGCGTCGAACTTGCCCGAGACGATCAGCGTCGCGTTGTCCGGCTGGTAGTAGAGGCGGTAGAAGGCCTGCAGCCGCGGGATGTCGACGTTCTCCACGTCGGCGCGCGCGCCGATGACGCTGCGCGCGTAGGGGTGCCAGTCGTACATCGCCGACATCGTGCGCTGCACCAGCATGCGGCTCGGGTTGTTCTCGCCGCGCTCCATCTCGTTGCGCACCACCGTCATCTCGGTGTCCAGGTCCTCGCGCGCGATGAAGCTGTTGGTCATCGAATCGGCCAGCCACCCCAGGTACCACTGCAGGTTGTCGTCGTTTGCGGAGAAGGTCGCGGTGTAGTTGGTGCGGTCGAAGCTCGTCGTGCCGTTGGCGGCCAGCCCGCGCTTGGTGAACTCGGCCCACACCTTCGGATGCTTCGGCGAACCCTTGAACAGCATGTGCTCGAGCAGGTGCGCCATGCCGGTCTCGCCGACGTTTTCGTGGCGCGAGCCGACGCGGTAGGTCAGGTTGACGGTGGTACTGGGCTTGGAATCGTCGGGCACCAGCAGGATCTGCAGGCCGTTGGCCAGCCGGTATTCGTCGATGCCCTCCACCGAACGCACTGCCGTCACGCCGGCAGGCAGCGTCTGCGCCGAGAGCGGCGCCAGGAAGCTCAGCGGGACCAGGCACAGCGCCATGCGGCGCAGGATCATCAGCATGAGAACAGGGTTCGGGTAAGGATGACGACCGAGTCTAGGGGCAGCCGGTTAAGCCGGCATTAGAGGGGTCTCGAGCCGGCCGCCGGCCGGGCCGCAGGCAGCCGACATCAGGCCAACGCATTGGCACGCGAACCGTGCGACAAAAGTTCGTCGCGCCAGACGAACGCGATGGCGGCCACCATCGTCAGGCCGATGCCGACGTACAGGCCCACCAGGCCACGAAAGCCGATGCTGCCGATCAGCGGCCCGGACAGCAGCAGCCCGATGGGCAGCGTGTAGATGGCCAGCATGCGCACGCCCATCACCCGCCCGCGCAGCCGCGGGTCGCTGGTGCGCAGCAGCATGATCGACAGCGCCAGCATGCCCAGGCTCTGGTTCAGCCCGGCGGCCAGGTACAGCAGCATGGCCGTCGACGCGCCGACCGGCAGCGCCAGCCCCAGCAGGCACAGGTACCAGACCCCGCAGGCCGCGAGCATGGTGCGCGCCGGCGGCCAGCGCGCACCGAAGGCGCTCATGCCCAGCGAGCCGAGCAGGGCGCCGGTGGCATAGCTGGCCACGAGCCAGCCCAGGCCCTGCTGGTCCAGGCCAAAGACATCGCGGGCGATGTAGGGCATCAGCCCGCCGCTCAGCGGGAAGGCGCACAGGTTGACCAGCGCGGCCAGCATCATGGCGGCACGCAGGCGCGGCGTGTGCCAGACATGCCGAAGGCCGTCCAGAAGGTCGCGCCAGGGCGACGCATGCAGGGGCGCGGCACCGGGCGCTGCCTGCCGTGCAGCGCCGGAACGCCAGGTCAGCACCACGCCAACGAGGTACAGCACGACGATGAGCGCGTAGGCGCTTGCCATGCCCAGGCTGGCCATGAAGCCGGCTCCGGCCAGGGCACCGCCGATGCGCGCCGAGTCCTGCGTCGTGCGCGAGATGCCCATGGCCGCGACCAGCTGCGACGGGGGCACGATGGCGCTGACCAGGGCCGAGCGCAGGCCGATGTCCGAGGGCTTGATCAACCCCACCAGGAAGGCCACCACCAGCACGCGCGTGGGGTTCAGCTGGCCGCTGGCGGCCAGCACGAGGATCACCCCGGCCAGCAAGGCGTAACTTGCGCGCATGCCGGCCAGCACGCGCCGCAGGCCCAGCCGGTCGCCCAGCGTGCCCAGCAGCGGCGACAGCAGCGTGCCCACGAACAGCAAGGCGCCGTAGATCGTGAGCTGCACCACCGAGCCGGACTCGACCAGCACGTACCAGCCGAGGATGATGGTTTCCATCTCCAGCGCCCAGGCCGTGCACAGGTCGGCCGGCCACTGGTAGCGGAAGCTGCGCGTGCCGAAAGGCGCCAGCGCCGGCCAGCGGCCCATCACCGGTCCTGGCATCGGAACGGGCTTCGGCACGGGCGGCACAGATCGCCGTGGCACCCAGGTAAGGACGCGGACCGCGCTGCGGCGAGCGGGGCCCGAGCGGCCGGGCGCCCGTTTGCGGTCGAAGCCTGCGGCCGGTGCATTGCCGCATTGTGGGCCGTCGCCGGCACGCGCGGTCCTCAGGCTCACGCCATGAGCCTCCCGAGGGCCATGATGGCCACTCAACCGCCACCTGCCAGCACCGTTGCCATGAAGACGATCCTGAGAACCACGACCCAGCGGCTCGCCGCGCTGCTCGGCCTTGCACCCACCGCGCCGCGCGCCAGCGCAGCGCGCGCCGAGCCGTTCCGTTGCGCGCGCCGCCGCCACGTTCCGGTGCCCGCGGACGCTTCGCGCATCCCGGCCTACCTGCGGCGCCGTCGGCTTCCGCTCGCGGCTGCGCCGCGCTTCGATCCACAAGCCTTGGAGCGCCAGCGCGAAGGCCTGCGCTGAACCGGCTTCACGCGGCGCCGAAGAAGCCGTGCAATGCGGCCGCCGTCTCGTCCGGCAGTTCTTCGGGAATGAAATGCCCCGCCGGCAGCGCCAGGCCGCGGACCTCGGCCTGGCATTGCGCCTGCCAGAGGGCGAGCGGGTCGAACAGCGCCTGCACCACGCCACGCTGGCCCCAAAGCACCAGCGTGTTGCAGGCGATCCGGTGGCCGGCGGCGCGCGACGCACGGTCGTGCTCGAGGTCGATGCCGGCACTGGCGCGGTAGTCCTCGCAGGCGCCATGGATGGCTTCGGGGCGGCAGAAGCAGCGTTCGTACTCGGCCAGGGCTTTGGCTTCGATGTGGGCGGTACCGCCCGATCCCCAGCCGCCCAGCTTGGCGTGCAGGTAGTCGCGGGCGCAACCGCCGATCATCCTCTCCGGCAGCGGGTAGGGCTGGATCAGGTGGAACCAGTGGTAGTAGGCACGCGCGAACCGCATGTCGGTCGCCTCGTACATGTCCAGCGTGGGCGCGATGTCGATCAGCGCGAGCTTGCGCACGGCCTGCGGGTGATCCAGCGCCAGCCGGTGCGCCACCCGCGCACCGCGATCGTGGCCGCACAGCGCGAAGCGCTCGTGCCCGAGCGCGTGCATCAGCTGCAGCAGGTCCCGCGCCATCGCGCGCTTGCTGTAGTTGGCATGGTCGGCGTCGCCGGGCGGGTGTGCGCTGTCGCCATAGCCGCGCAGGTCGGGAAGCACCAGCCGGAAGTGTGGCGCCAGGGCCCGGGCCACGCGGTGCCACATCGCATGGGTCTGCGGAAAGCCATGCACCAGCATGAGCGGCGGCGCGTCCTGGCGGCCACCGACCCTGGCGTTCACGACAGTTCCGCCGAGCTCGAGCCGGCGCAGCTCGAAGCCTTCGAACCAGGTTGGCTTGGCGTTCATCGCCAGAGCATAAGGCCGGCCATGCACTGACGCGCGGCACCGGCGCCGCGCGTCAGCGGCCGCCTTGCGCCTGGCGGGCCGTATCGATGTCCAGGTACTTCCAGAAGTCGCGCACGAACAGGTTGCGGTCGAAACCCAGCACCCACGGGTGCCACAGGTCGGTGCCGATGCGGTGCACGTGCACCTTGTAGGGCATGTAGGCGATCATGATCTTCTTCGCCTGGTCGAGCAGCGCCTGGCGCTCGGGGCCGTCGGGCAGGACGCGCTGGCGCTCGTAGAGTTCGTTGAACGCCGCCAGGTCGAAGCGCGCGTGGTTGGCCTGGCCCTTGTTGGGCCCATAGCCCAGCGCCAGGAAGGTGTCGGCATCGGGCTGGCTGGCGCTCCAGCCCACGCCCCACATCATCAGCTTGCCGGCGCGGCTGGCCTTCAGCTGCTCGGGCCACTTGGCCACCTGGAACTCGATGCGCAGGCCCAGCGCGTCCATGTTCTTCTTCCACAGCTCGGCCAGCTGGCGCGAGGTCTGATCGGGCGAGGTGGCGTATTCCAGCTTCAGCGGCTGGCCGTCGGGCGTCTCGCGCCAGCCGTCGCCGTCGCGGTCGACATAGCCGTACAGGTCGAGCAGCGCCTTGGCGCGTGCCAGGTTGTGCTCGCTCATCTCGCTCCTGAACGCAGGGTCGTAGCCCCAGCTGCCAGGCGCGATCGGCGACTGCGCCGGCACCGCCTGGCCGCGGCGCACGAGCAGGATCTCGCGCTCCACGTCCACGGCCAGCGCGATGGCACGGCGCAGCGCCACCTTCTCCGGTGCGTTGCCGCCGACCACCGGGTTCTCCATGCCGAAGTAGGTCAGCGCCACGTCGGCGCGCGGCAGGCGCAGCATGCCGATGCTGCGCTTGGCGAGGTTCGGCGCCAGCTGGTCGTTGGGCATGGCGATGTGCGCGAACTCGCCAGGCACGCCCTCGAGCAGGTCCTGCTCGGCATTCAGGAACGACAGCCAGCGCGGCTGCGCCTCCTCGATGATCGAGATCTGCACCTCGTCGATCATCGGCAGGCGCCGGCCCTTGAACTGGTTCGCGATGGCTACGAGCCGCGGGTTGTCGGCCGGCGGCCGCTCGTCGTAGCGCACCTCGCGGTAGTTCGGGTTGCGCTGCAGGGTGATGCGCGAGCTGCGCTTCCACTGCGCCAGCCGGTAGGCGCCGGTGCCTACCGGATGCTCGCCGATCTTGTCGCCGTAGGCTTCGACCACTTCGCGCGCCAGCGCGCCGGTGAACGAGCCATCGGCCAGGTGGTAGAGGAAGCGCGGGCTCGGCTCGGCCAGCCGGATGCGCAAGGTGTAGCGGTCCAGCGCGCGCAGGCCCTCGACTTCGGTGTCGTAGTCGAAGGGCTTGTTCTGGGCGATGGCCTGTCGGCGCAGTTCGCTCAGGCCGAGGATCTTGGCACTCTCCAGCAGGTAGAGGTTGCCGCTCTTCCAGCGCGGGTCGTAGTGCCGCTTGATCGAGTACACGTAGTCGGCCGCGGTCAACTCGCGCTTGGTGCCGCCGAAGGCCGGGTCGTCGGCGAAATGGATGCCGGGGCGGATGCGCAGCGTGAAGCTGCGGTGGCCGTCGGCCACCTCCGGCATCGCCGCGGCGGTGTTCGGCCGCAGCCGGAACGGCCGGGCCATGAACTCGAACTCCAGCGGCGCGTCGAAGATGCCGGCGGCCACGGTGCGCGAATACAGGTCGGTGATCTGTGCCGGGTCGAAGCCGGTCTCGGCGATAGGAAAGGCATAGCGCAAGGTCTTCGTCGGCGCCGGGGACTGAGCGCCGACGGCTCCGACCAGCCCCACCACGCCGGCCAGCAACAGGAAGCGCAGGGTCTGCAGGGTCTGCCACATGGGCACGAGCCTACACTGGCGGGCATCCCCGACGCCTCGGCCGCCGCAAACCCCCGACGATGACCGCGTACCTGCTCCGGCGCCTGTGGCAGATGCTCCCGACGCTGGCCGGCGTGGTGCTGCTGGTGTTCGTGCTGTTCAAGGCCTTCGGCGGCGACCCCGCCGAGATCCTCGGTGGGCTGAACGCCACGCCGCAGCAGATCGAGTCCATCCGCCAGCAGCTGGGCCTGGACCGGCCGTGGTGGGTGCAGCTGTGGATCTTCGTCCAGCAGATCGCCAGCTTCGACTGGGGCCGCAGCTGGGCCACCGGCGAGCCGGTGGCGCAACTCTTCGCCACGCGCCTGCCGGCCACGCTGACGGTGATGCTGCCCATCCTGGTGCTGGACACGCTGCTGGCCCTGCCGCTGGCGCTGGCCGTGGCCGCGATGCGCGGCTCGCTCACCGACCGGCTGGTGATGGTGGTGACGACGGTGGCGCTGTCGATCAGCTTTCTCGTCTACATCATCGTCGGCCAGTACCTGTTCGCGTTCCGGCTCGGCTGGTTTCCGGTGCAGGGCTGGAGCGACAGCCTGTGGACCAACCTGGCCGTCTACGCACCGCTGCCAGTGCTGCTGGCCGTGCTCGTGGGCCTGGCGCCGCAGACCCGGCTGTACCGCAGCTTCTTCCTCGACGAGATCGGCCAGGACTACGTGCGCACCGCGCGCGCCAAGGGCCTGAGCGAGCCGGTGGTGCTGCTGCGCCACGTGCTGCGCAATGCGATGGTGCCGATCCTGACGAACATCGGCCTGGCGCTGCCGGGCATCTTCGTCGGCTCGTTCCTGATCGAGGTGTTCTTCTCGATCCCGGGCCTCGGGCGCGAGGTGCTGCTGGCGGTGAACCGCAGCGACTATCCGGTGATCCAGGCGGTGACGGTGTACGTGGCGCTGCTGACGATGGCGGTGAACCTGGTCGTGGACCTGCTCTACAAATGGGCCGACCCGCGGGTGGAACTGAAATGAGCCGGCCGCGGCGCTTGGCGGAGGTCTGGGGCGACGCGGCGCGACGCCTGCGCGCCGACCGCGTCGGCATGGCCAGCCTGGGCGTGGTGCTGGCCTTCGTGCTGCTGATCGCCGCCTCGGCCGCCGGGCTGGTCGCCGGCGGCTGGCAGCGCGAGGTGGCGGTACCGAGCGCACCGCCCGGCCTCGCCGGGCCCCGGCAGGCGCAAGCACCGGGCCTGCTGCAGCAGCCTGCCGGGCCGAAGGCCGATCTGTCCGACGTGGATCCGCTGGCGCCGCGCTACGGGGAGTGGGAAGCGCGCGCGGCACAGTACCGCGATGTCGAGCTGCACAAGCGGCAGACGCTGCCGCTGGGTGCCGACCGCATGGGCCGCGATGTGCTGGCCAAGGCGGTGAAGGGCACCGAGATCTCGGTCTTCGTCGGCCTGATGGCGGCACTCGTGGCCACGTCCATCGGCACGCTGCTGGGCGCGCTGGGCGGCTTCTTCGGCGGCCGCCTGGGCGACGCGCTGGAGTGGCTGTACAACGTCTTCACCTCGATTCCGGGCATCCTGCTGATCTTCGCCTTCGCCGCGGTCTTCGGCCGCGGCATCGGCACGGTGGTGCTGATCCTGGGACTGACCGGCTGGACCGGTGTGTACCGGCTGTTGCGCGCCGAGTTCATGAAGCATGCGGTGCGCGACTACGTGCGCGCGGCGCAGGCCATCGGCGCCAGCGCCGGCAGCCGCATGTTCCGCCACATCCTGCCCAACGTCAGCCACGTGATCCTGGTGCAGCTGTCGATCCTGACGGTGGGCTTCATCAAGGCCGAGGTGATCCTGTCCTACCTGGGCCTTGGCGTGCCGGTGGACCAGGTGAGCTGGGGCACGATGCTGGCCGAGGCGCAGAGCGAGCTGCTGCTGGGCCACTGGTGGCAGCTGGCCACGGCGACGCTGTTCATGGCGTTGTTCGTCACCGCCTTCTCGTTGCTGACGGACGCGCTGCGCGACGCGCTCGACCCGAAGCTGCGGGGGCTGGAATGAGCGGCGCGCGGCGGGCTCCGGGGGAGCGGTGAGCGCGCTGTTGTCGGTGCAGGATCTGCAGGTCGCGTTCCGCACCGGACGGGACGAGCGGGTGCCGGCGGTGCGCGGCGTCGGCTTCGAGATCGCCCCGCACCGCAGCGTGGCGCTGGTGGGCGAATCGGGCTCGGGCAAGAGTGTGACGGCGATGTCCATCGTCAACCTGCTACCGGACAACGCCGAGCGCCAGGGAC
>ERZ1645185.1216-NODE-1216-length-10629-cov-4.409211_pt1 | contig 10629 bp, 9 predicted proteins | sample MGYA00575351_ERZ1645185 | MGnify/ENA primary metagenome ERZ1645185 (study PRJEB40838, sample SAMN11284767) | freshwater sediment metagenome | isolation source: river sediment | host: Sediment | place: India: Jana village, Kanpur | collected 2015-12-17 ... | reverse complement strand
CTTCTCCATCCCGAAGAGGGCGAAGCGCGCGAACACGCCGAGGAACGCGCCGAGGGGGCAGAGCACCCGGCACCAGAACCGCGGGACGAAGCGGTTCATGAACAGGATGGCCACCAGCAAGAAGACGATGAGCCAGGTGTGGTGGAAGTAAAACTGCTTATTTTGCCACACCGCCTGAGCCAAGAAGTCTTGGGTGTGGTCGTCGGCGCCCTGCAGCGGGCGCGCGGGCACGTTCTGCACGGCGCCGAGGCCGCGGCCGGACAGGTACTGCACCGCCGGGATCACCCCGAGCCTGGCCTCGCTGAGTGAGAACGTTGCATCCTCCGCCGCGACGACGATATCGCAGACCGCCATCAGTCCGAGACCGCCACCGAAGGCAGGCCCTTGTACCCGGGCGATGACCGGACAGGGAGATTCGTCGATGGCGCGATACATGCGCGTAAGGCGGTGGGCGTCATCTGTTGCCTGGGCATCCGAGACCGGAGACGTGGATTGCATCCATTGGAGATCGGCCCCGGCGCAAAAAACCGGTCCGGCGCTGGATAGCAGTATTCCTCTCAGCAACGGCTCTTGAGCCGATTCGTCGAACGCCTGAGTCAGTTCACTCATCATCCGGCTGTCGAAGGCGTTACGCCGTTCAGGCCTGTCGAGCGTGATGCTGCGGATATCGCCGCGTGATTCCATCGCCAGAGTCGTATACCGACGCATTCCTGCCTCCTCAGCCGCCGCGTTCCTCACATACGAAACACCGGTACATGGGTTTCTCTGGCCGGAACGGACGCGGCCAGATCCAGGCAGAGGCCCAGGGTTTTTCGCGTTTCCACCGGATCCAGAATGCCGTCGTCCCAGAGTCGCGCGCTGCTGAAGTAGGGACTGCCTTCCTGCTCATATTGCTGGCGGGTGGCCTCCGTGATTCGCCGCTGTTCTTCCTCCGATAGTCGTCCCTGTTCACGCGCGCGCTGCTGTTGCTTGACGGTGACTAAAACCTGCGCGGCCTGTTGCGCGCCCATGACCGAGATCCGTGTGTTGGGCCAGGTGAAGAGGAAGCGAGGCCCGTAGCCGCGCCCGCACATGGCATAGTTGCCGGCTCCATGTGAGGCGCCGATCAGGATGGTGAACTTAGGAACCTCGGCAGTCGCGACGGCCTGCACCATCTTGGCGCCGTCCTTAATGATGCCTCTCGTCTCATAATCCTTTCCGACCATAAACCCGGTAATGTTTTGCAGAAACACCAGCGGAATACGTCGTTGCGCGCAGAGCTGGACAAAGTGCGCCCCTTTCAGCGCGGACTCCGAGAGCAGCACCCCGTTGTTGGCGACGAGGCCCACAAGGTGACCCATCCAGTGGGCGAAGCCACAGACCAGCGTGGAACCGTATCGTGCCTTGAATTCCTGGAAGCGGCTGCCGTCCACGAGGCGCGCAATCACCTCCCGGACCTCCCATTTCTGCCGCGGATTCGCAGGAATGATTCCGTAGAGTTCTTCGGCCGGGTACAGGGGCTCGTCGATCTGTTCTCGACGAAGCCTCGGGGGCCGTCGCCCGAGCGTGGCCATGATCGATCGGCAGATGTCCAATGCGTCATGGTCATCCTGCGCCAGATGATCGCTGACGCCCGATAAACGGGTGTGGAGATCGGCCCCGCCGAGTTCTTCACTGGTGACGTCTTCGCCGGTTGCGGCTTTGACCAGCGGCGGTCCTGCCAGGTAAATCGTGCCGGTTCCCTGGACGATCACGTTTTCGTCGCACATGGCCGGCACGTAGGCGCCGCCGGCCGTGCACATGCCCATGACCACGGCAATCTGGGCGATACCGGCTGCGGACATTCGCGCCTGGTTGAAGAAGATCCGCCCGAAATGGTCCTTGTCGGCGAAAACCTCGGCCTGCATCGGCAGGAAGATGCCGCCGGAATCGACGAGATAAATCGACGGCAGCCGGTTTTCCAAGGCGATCTCTTGCGCCCGCAAATGTTTCTTGATGGTCATGGGGAAGTAGGTTCCCCCTTTGACCGTCGCATCGTTGGCCGCAATGACACAGTATCGTCCCGATACGGAGCCGATGCCGGTGATCAGTCCTGCAGCCGGGACCTGATTGTCATACAACCCAAAGGCGGCGAGGGGGCTGAGTTCGATCCAGGGAGACCCTCGATCGAGCAGGGCGGCAATGCGCTCGCGTGCCGTCATCTTTCCGCGTTTCTTGTGGAGCGCCACTGCGTCGGCCGGTCCGCCCGCTTGCACGATGGCCAGGTGCTTTTTCAGATCGGCCATCAGGCTTTCGTACTGTGCCTGGGCACGACGGAAGTCCTCCGATGTCTTCTCCACAGTGGTCTTCAGGACGCGCATCTCGGACATCCTTTCAACGTTCGACTCGAAGTCCCTTCACGAAATCGACGATGTCATGCATCGGCGTGGCCGGGCGAAAGAGCATCTGCACACCGGCGGCTTTTAGTCGCGGGACGTCGTCATCGGGGATAATGCCTCCGCCGAACAACGTGACATCTCCCGCGCCCTGCTCTTTCAGCAACTGCAGCACGCGGGGAAAGAGCGAGTTGTGGGCGCCGGAATGGATGCTGAGACCGATGGCCTGCACGTCCTCCTGAATGGCGGTGGTCACGATCTGCTCCGGCGTCTGATGGAGCCCGGTGTAAATGATCTCCACTCCGGCATCGCGTAACGCCCGGACGACGAGCTTGACCCCCCGGTCATGTCCGTCCAATCCCACCTTGCCGATCAACACTCGGATGGGTGTCGTCGCTATTGCCATACGTTCACCTCTTCCAGCACATACCGTCCTTCCGTATCCTTCCTGAGATGACCGGCCTGGATCAGGGGATCGTGTTCAAATATCAGCAACCAGTCCTCCGCGAACGCCCGATCCAGCACCCGGCGCTTGGTGTCGAGGGTCTGCATGGGGTCGAGGTCGTACCCCATGATGTAGGGGAGGGGCAGATGCGAGACGGTCGGGATCAGATCGCCCAGGAAGAAGGCAATCCGGCCTTCCGACTCGACTTTCACACTCTGATGAAAGCGTGTATGACCGGCCGTGACCATCGTGGTGATGCCCGGCAGCAGTTCCGTATCGCCGCGGAGGAACTCCCACTGATTCAGTTGCGCGACCGGTGAGAAATTGTTCTGCCGGTAACTGGCCCTGGTCCGTTCATTCGCCGCTACGGCATCGTCGTACTCACCCTGTTGTACATAGTAGGTGGCGTTGGGAAAGGCTGACTGCAGCAGGCCGTTCCCGTTCGTTACCGTATTGCCTCCGGCATGGTCGAAGTGCAGATGAGTGTTGATCACCAGATGAATGTCGTCGTGGGTGAGGCCGTGGCGCTGCAGCGAGTCGCGCAGGGTCGGCGTTCGCTCGACTGCAAACATGGAGTGAAACTTGGCATCTTCCTTATCGCCGAGCCCCGTATCCACCAGAACGTTCTTGCCGTGAGCCCGGATCAACAGACAGTTCAAGTGGAGCGGAATACGATTCAGCTCATCCGCCGGGCAGCATTTCTGCCAGAGCGCCTTGGGCACCACCCCGAACATGGCGCCGCCATCCAGCCGGAACCGGCCGTCGGTCACTGCGTAGATGTCAAAGGCTCCGAGTTTCATAACACCACCGGCTCCCGATAGGTTCCATACACTTCCTTCAATGCGGCGCAAATCTCTCCCAACGTCGCTTTCGCCTTTACGGCTTCAATCAGAGCCGGCAGGAGGTTCTGGTGGCAGGCGGCCGTTTCCTGCAATTCCTCCAATGAGCCGGCCATCTTGAAGGGATCACGAGATTTCCTGAGATCGGACAAGCGCGCGACCTGTTCCTGTTCCACTTCCGGTCCGATCTTCAAAATGGGGATGGAGCGTGTTTCCTGGTCCACATAGTCGGTGACGCCGACGATGGGCCGCTCCTGGCGTTCAATTTCTTTTTGATACCGTTGTGACGCATCGAGGATTTCCCGCTGCGGAAATCCCTGTTCGATTGCCGCCACCATTCCACCCATCCGATCCAGTGTTCGGAAATAGTCCCGCGCTCCTTCTTCCAATCGGTTCGTCAGCGATTCGACAAAGTAGGAGCCGCCTAACGGATCGACGCAGTTGACGGTTTCACTCTCGGAGGCGATGACCTGCTGTGTCCGCAAGGCCAGCGTCACGGCTTCTTCCGTGGGCAGCGCCAGGGTTTCATCCATCGAGTTGGTGTGGAGCGATTGGGTCCCGCCGAGCACTGCGGCCAGGGCCTGGAGGGTGGTGCGCACCACGTTGTTCATCGGCTGTTGGGCGGTCAAGGAGCAGCCGGCCGTCTGGGCGTGACAGCGGAGTTGGAGGGAACGGGGATTCTTCGGGTGGTAACGTCGCTCCATTTCACGCGCCCATAAGCGCCGGGCGGCGCGGAATTTTGCAATCTCTTCGAAGAAGTCATTGTGCACGTTGAAGAAGAAGGAGAGTTGCGGCGCGAAGGCATCCACGTCGAGGCCGGACTTCACGGCCGCATCCACATAGGTGAGTCCGTCGTAGAGTGTGAACGCGAGTTCTTGAACGGCTGTCGAGCCAGCCTCCCGGATGTGGTACCCGCTGATGCTGATCGGATGCCACTTGGGGACATGAGCGGCACAGTAGGCGATCGTATCGACGATGATCGCCATGTGCGGTTCGGGCGGGAAGAGCCATTCCTTTTGCGCGATATATTCTTTCAGAATATCGTTTTGAATCGTGCCGCCGAGTCGGTCGAACGGGATGCCGCGTTTTTCTGCTACGGCCAGATACATGGCAAAGAGCACCGCAGCCGGTCCGTTGATCGTCATCGAGGTGGTGACCTGGTCGAGCGGGATGCCGTCGAACAGCCGTTCCATGTCGGCGAGAGAGGAGATGGCCACGCCGCAGTGGCCCACTTCGCCCCGCGCCATCGGATCATCGGCATCAAGGCCCATGAGCGTCGGCAGGTCGAAGGCGACGCTGAGGCCGGTCTGGCCCTGGGCCAGGAGATACTTGAAGCGCCGATTCGTATCGTCCGCGGAACCGAAACCGGCGAATTGCCGCATGGTCCAGAGGCGGCTGCGGTACATGCTCGGGTAGATGCCGCGGGTGTAGGGGAATGAGCCCGGTTGGCCGAGATCCTGCTCGACGTTCCAACCCTTCAGATGGTCAGGGTTGTAGACCTGTTCGATGTCTAATCCAGAGAGGGAGGAGAATCGAGATTTCCGCTCGTTCATGATGCGGCCCTCCGGGAAGGAACGAGAACGTCAGCTCACATTCACCGGTTGGTCTCTATACGCATAGAATCCATGCCCGCTCTTTCTCCCCAGCCGACCGGCTTCGACATACTTGCGCAGCAGGGGACAGGGGCGGAACTTCGGGTCACCCAGGTCCTGATGGAGCACTTCGCAGATTGCGAGCACCGTATCCAGGCCGATGCGGTCGGCCAAGGCCAGGGGGCCCACGGGATGGTTGGTCCCTTCCACCATCGCCAGATCAATCGATTCGGCCGTGGCCACTCCCTCCTCCAGCGCAAAGACCGCCTCGTTGATCATGGGAATGAGAACCCGATTGACGATGAAGCCGGGAAAATCCTTGCAGACCACCGCGGTTTTCCCTGCGCGGCGAACGAGTTCCAGGGCCAGTTGCACCGTAGGCTCGGAGGTCTCGATGGCGCGCACCACTTCGACCAGCCGCATGACCGGAACGGGATTCATGAAATGGATGCCGACGACCCGATCGGGACGCCCCGATGCCATGCCCAGACTCGCGATCGAAATCGAGGACGTATTGCTGGCCAGCAGGGTCGATGGTTCGCAGACCTGCCCTAATTGCGCGAACAGCGCTCGTTTCATGACGGGATCTTCGGGTATCGCTTCGATCACCACTTGAGCTTCTCGTAACCGTTGCATGTGCTTCATCGGATGAATGATCGCCATGGCCGATCCGGCCTGGTCTCCTCGCAGGGCACCCTTCTCGACCGCTTTCGTGACTCCCTGCCAGATTTTCCTGATCGCGTCCTCCAGCGCCTCTTCCGTTGCATCGATGAGGAGGACATTCCATCCTGCCGTGGCCAGCACCTGCGCGATGCCGCGTCCCATCTGCCCCGCGCCTACGACCCCGATGGTTTTGATGTCGTCGATCGTCATCACGATCCTTGAATCACCGCTCCACGAGGAGGGCGAGTGCTTCTCCGCCTCCGATGCAGAGGGCGGCCAGCCCGCGCCGAACGTCGCGCGCCTCCATGGCATATAGCAACGTCGTCAAGATTCTGGCTCCGGTGGCGCCGATGGGATGACCCAGGGCCACCGCTCCTCCGTTGACGTTAACTTTCTTGGGATCGAGGCCTAGTTCACGATCGATTGCCAGGGAGACGGCCGAAAACGCTTCGTTGATCTCGAACAGGTCGATGTCGTTGACCGACAGTCCTGTTTGTTTCAACAACCGCCGGATCGCTTCGACCGGCGCAATCGTGAACCATTCCGGTGCCAGTGCCGCACCGGCATACCCTATGATACGGGCCATCGGCGCGAGGCCAAGCCGGGCGGCTTCTTCTTCAGCCATGATGACCAATGCTGCCGCCCCATCGTTGCAGGAGGGGGAGTTCCCCACGGTGAGGACCCCGTTGTCCTGAAACACCGGTTTGAGCTGGCGCAGCTTGGTCAGATCCACCCGATTCGGTTCCTCGTCGTCCGAAACGAGGACCGGTGCTCCCTTTTTCTGCGGCACTTCGACCGGAACGATCTCTTTCTCGAAGGCGCCGCGGGTGATCGCGTCACGGGCCCGGCTGTAACTTTCCAGGGCGAAGTCGTCGACTTCCTGTCTCGACAATCGATATTTGGCCGCGCACAACTCCCCCGCATTCCCCATGTGAAACTGGTTGTAGACATCCCAGAGCCCGTCTTTGATCAAACTGTCGGTCAGCTCACCGTGCCCCAATCTGTAGCCTTGCCTGGCCTTCTCCAGCAGGAAGGGGGCCCGCGTCATGTTTTCCATTCCACCGGCCACCATGACGGTCGCCTCGCCCAATGCGATGGCCCTTGTCGCCATCATCACGGCTTGCAAGCTGGATCCGCAGACCTTATTGACCGTCACGGCACCGACGGAATGGGACAGCCCCGCGCCGATGGCCGCCTGTCTGGCCGGTGCCTGACCCAATCCCGCGCTGAGCACGCATCCCATCAGGGCTTCGTCGATCCGATCACCCGGCAGTTGGATGCGTTTCACGGCTTCGGCGATGGCGAGGCTCCCGAGCTTGGTTGCCGGGATGGAGCTGTAGCTTCCGTTGAAGCTGCCCATCGGGGTTCGGGCTGCGCTCACGATGACGGCATGGTGTCGGGCGTTCACAACAGTTTCTCCCAGTCGCTTTCTTCAAGATACTGTTTCACCCTGGTCATGAAGCGGTCGGCGGTGGCGCCATCGATCACCCGATGGTCGAACGAGAGGCTCAAGTAACACATGGGACGGATGGCGATGGCATCGTTGATGACGACGGCACGTTTCTGCACCGATCCCACTCCGAGGATGGCGGTCTGCGGTTGGTTGATGATGGGGGTGCTGAAGAGGCTGCCGAAGCCGCCGTGGTTGGTGATGGTGAAGGTGCCGTCCTGGACTTCTTCTGGTCGTAACCGCTTGCTCCTGGCGCGTTCGGCAAGATCTGTTATCTCATGGGCAATCTGGTTTAGTCCTTTGCGGTCAGCGTGCCGAATGACGGGAACCAGCAGGCCGTCGTCGAGTGCCACCGCGATGCCGAGATGCATGTCGTTCTTCATCACGAGTCCCTGTTCCCGCCAGGAGGAATTCAGAAGCGGGTGCTCTCTGATGGCGCGCGTGACGGCGCTGATCACGAACGGCAGATACGTGAGCGCGCGGCCCTCGCGGAATCCGGCAATGCCGGTACAGTCCGCCTCGAAAAATGTCGCCACATGGGCCGCGGTGTGGCGGCTCTGGACCATGCGCTCGGCGATGGTCTTTCGCATTTGAGAGAGAGGGACGATCTGTTCTTGCGTGGAGGTGGGAGTAGGGGATGGCGTTGCAGCCAACGTCCCCTGCACGCTGCCGGTCGATTCACGCGTGCCGATCACGTCGAGCAGATCATGCTTCGTGACTCTCCCGCCTTCGCCGGTTCCTATGATTGCAGAGAGATCCAGCCCATGTTCTTTCGCCAGTTGTCGAACGGCTGGTGAATAGTGACGCTCGTCCGGCCCTGTCTCCATCGGCCGGACCGTCACGCCCCCGACACGATTGACGACGCCGGATGCCGGCTGAGTATCGAGCCTGGCCAGCATCGTGCCGACCGGAACGGTGGTTCCTTCAGGTACAAATATCTCGGTGAGAAACCCTGTCGCAGGAGAGGGAATCTCCAGGGCGACCTTCTCGGTTTCCACTTCCAGGAGCGGCTGATCCTTTTCGACGGCTCCGCCTTGAGGGATCAGCCATTTGACGACGGTCCCTTCCGCGATGCTTTCACCGAGTTGGGGCATCACGATGTCGGTGGCCACTTCGACCTCCAGAGATGTTCACTTCTTCGTTCTCAGTTCAATAGGCCGCCAACTTTTTCGCTCCCGCGACGATATCGCTCACTTTGGGCAGAAAGAATTCTTCCAGCGGCGTGCTGAACGGCACCGGCGTGTCCGGCGGGGCGATGCGGAGAATCGGCCCATCCAGAGAGTCGAAGCAGTCTTCCGCCAGCAATGCGGAAATTTCGGCCCCGATCCCGCCGGTTTTATTGTCTTCGTGCAGAAGGATGACCTTGCTGGTTTTGCGCACCGACGCGTACATCGTCTCCTTGTCGAGGGGGATCAAGGTGCGAAGGTCCACGACTTCCAGGTCGATCCCCTCTTTGCCCAGCAGTTCCGCTGCCTCCAGGGCCAGATGGACCATCGCTCCGTACGTGATGAGCGAGACGTCGCGGCCGGTTCGTTTCACTTCTGCCTTGCCGAGGGGAACGATGTAATCCTCCTGAGGCAAGACAGCTTTGATCCGGCGATAGAGAAACTTGTGTTCAAAGTAGAGAACCGGGTTGGGGTCGCGGATGGCCGCCTTCAACAGTCCTTTTGCGTCATAGGGTGTTGAAGGAGCGACGATCTTGAGTCCGGGAGAATGGAAGAACCAGCCCTCGGGACACTCGGAGTGAAAGGGACCGCCGTGAACGCCGCCGCCGAACGGTGCCCGGATGACCAATGGAACCGCCGCGCCCCAGCGGTAATGATTCTTGGCCGCCACTTCGGTGATCTGGTCGAACGCGCAGGAAATGAAGTCTGCAAATTGCATTTCCACTACGGGCCGCAATCCCATCATGGCCGCGCCGATAGCCGCGCCCACAAAGCCGGATTCGGAGAGCGGCGTATCCAGCACACGCCATTCGCCATACTTTTTCAGGAACCCTTCCGTGACCTTGAACGCCCCGCCGTAGGCGCCGATGTCTTCACCCATCAGAAAGACGCGTTCGTCCCGGCGCATCTCTTCATCCAGGGCCTGCGAAATTGCGTCTACGTAGGTGATTTCCTGCGTGGTGAGCGTCGCGGTCGTCATGGGTGCACCTCGTCTTCCGTGGCGAATACTCCCACCAGCGTCTCCCGCCCTTCCGGCAGGGGGCTCTGTTCGGCGAACTCCGTCCCTGCGTCGACTTCTTTCTTGGCCCGTTCTCCCACCTCATGAAAATACGATGCATCGCCATATCCTAACTGCGTCACCAGACGTTCGGCTCTCAAGATGGGATCTTTGGTTTTCCATTCCTCCAGCAATTCGCGCGGGACGTACTTGGCTGCGTCATGTTCGGAATGGCCATGCATCCGCATGGTTTTAAATTCGAGAAAGGTCGGGCCTTCGCCGGCCCGGGCCTTGGCGATGGCTCGACGGGATGCGAGGTAAACGGCCGCCACATCATTGCCGTCCACAATCTCGCCCGGCATCCCGTAGGCTTTCGCCCGCTCCACCACATCGGTAATCGCCATTTGGTATCGCACCGGCGTGGAATAGGCATATTGATTGTTCGTGCAGAAGAACACGACCGGCAGCCGCCGCACCGCCGCAAAGTTCATGGCTTCATGAAAGTCGCCTCGACTCGTTCCTCCGTCGCCGGTTCCGGCAAAGGCCACACGGGACTCTCCTCTGATCTTGAAGGCCAGCGCCGCGCCTGCGGCGACCGGCATGTTGTCGGCCAGATGGCTGACGAATCCGATCATCCCGCGTTTCAAATCGCCCATATGCACATTGCCGTCTTTTCCTTTGGTAGGGCCGTGTACATCTAAAGTAAGAAGTACACCCATCTCATCTACTGTACGATTAATTTTCACACTTTCAGGATGATCCACAAGTGCTTTTACAAGCGTTTCTAGAAACTGCTTATCTTCGTGCGTATCCATAAAATCAATATTCTTAGCTATTCTGGTAAGCATGCGCCAATCACTTGACGTTGCTCAAATAATAATACGAAAACCTGCCCCAAGCGTCAATACAATACCGTGTATATAAAAACACTAGACTGAATCTAGTGTTTTAACTTAAGCTGGAGTAACTTCTGCTTCTGGAGTTTCTGCTGCAGCTGCTTCGGCTTCCGCCTTAGCTTTTGCATCTGCTTCGGCTTTAGCCTTGGCTTCAGCTTCGGCCTTTAGCTTAGCCTCATCGATGATTGGAGACTTCTTTGGTAGTACGTTGATCTTCTTACCTTCAA